>Ga0136630_1000510_pt1 | contig 15045 bp, 14 predicted proteins | sample AntDrymUQ5682106_2_FD_105496 | JGI IMG/M metagenome (GOLD analysis project Ga0136630, IMG submission 105496) | Polar desert sand microbial communities from Dry Valleys, Antarctica - metaG UQ568 (21.06) | ecosystem: Environmental > Terrestrial > Soil > Desert | place: Antarctica: Dry Valley...
CGGCGATCCCGCACGGGTTCGCGTGCTTGATGATCGCGACGGCCGGCGAGTGGAAGCCGTGTGCCGCTCGCAGGGCCGCGTCGGTGTCGACGTAGTTGTTGTATGACATCGGCTTGCCGTGCAGCTGCTCGGCCGCGGCCAGGCTGTCGCTCTCCACGGTCGGGTCCAGGTAGAGCGCTGCACGCTGGTGCGGGTTCTCGCCGTACCGCAGCACCGCCCGACGCTGGAGCGCCAGCCCGGCGAAGCGCGGCCACCCCGCCTCGTCGGGCGCGAGCTCCTGCGCGAACCACTCGGCGACCGCGATGTCGTACGTCGCGGTATGGGCGTACGCGGCGGTCGCGAGCCGTCGCCGATCAGCCATCGTGAAGCCGCCGGCATGGACGGCGGCCAGGAGCTCCTGGTAGCCCTCGGGCGAGACGACGACCGCGACGCTCGCGTGGTTCTTGGCGCCGGCGCGGATCATCGCCGGGCCCCCGATGTCGATCTGCTCGACGCACTCGTCCGGCTCCGCACCGCTCGCGACGGTGGCCGAGAACGGGTACAGGTTCGAGACCAGCAGGTCGATCGGTTCGTACCCGAGGCTCGCGAGCGTGGCGACGTGGTCGGGCCGGCGGCGGTCCGCGAGCAGCCCGGCGTGCACGCCTGGGTGCAGCGTCTTCACCCGGCCGTCGAGGCACTCGCCGAAGCCGGTGACGTCAGCGACCTCGGTGACCGGTACGCCGGCTTCGGCGATGCGCGCCGCGGTCGACCCGGTCGACACGATCGTGACGCCGGCCGCATGCAGGCCCAGCGCGAGCTCGGTCAGATCGGTCTTGTCGTACACGCTCACGAGCGCGCGGCGGACCGCGTGCCGCTCCTCGGTGCTCACGGGATCGTGACCTTCCTTCCGGTGATGGTCCAGCCCTCGCGGACCAGCCGTCCGACGACGTCGACGAGCTGCTGGCGCTCCGCGATCTTGATGCGCTCGGTGAGCGTCTCGACCGTGTCGTCGGGCTGAACCGGAACCCCGACCTGCGCGACGATCGGGCCGGTGTCGACCCCGGCGTCGACGAAGAACAGCGTGGCGCCGCTGATCCGGACCCCGTACGCCAGCGCGTCCCTCGGGCCGTGGATCCCGGCGAAGCTCGGCAGCAGCGCGTTGTGGGTGTTCAGGTAGCGGTCGCCGAAGCGAGCCAGGAACCCTGACCCGACGAGCTTGAGGAAACCGGCCGACACGACCAGATCCGGGGTGAACGCGGCAACCGCTCCCGTGAGTGCGACGTCCCAGGTCGCGCGGTCGGGGTGGTCTGCGACGGCAGCCACGAACGTCGGGATCTGTGACCTGGCCGCGATCTCGAGCGCTCCGGTTCCGAGTCGATCGGCACCGACGGCGACCACCTCGGCGCCGTACGCAGGGTCGCGGCAGGCCTCGACCAGGGCCGCGAGGTTCGAGCCGGCGCCGGAGGCGAGCACGACGAGTCGGCGCGAACTCATCGGGTCGGGCTGGTCGGGCTGGTCATCTTCGACTCCTGCCTTACGCGGGCCGGTGGCGCCCGGTTCGCGAGCCCGACCAGCCGTCGGCCACGATAGCGACCGAGAGGTCCCAGGCCGGGCGGTCATCGCGCTGGCCCGGCCCGAGCAGGAGGTAGCGCGTGGGTGAGGACCAGCAGTCCCCGCAGCCGCTGCCACCGGGACCGCCACCTGGGCAGCCGTACGGCTCTGGTCAGGGCGGGCCACCCCCGGCGAGCCGTCCGTACGGCGCACCGCCGGGTAATGCCCCGCCCACCGGGCCGCCCCCAGCGCGGTACGACCACGCGTCGCCACCGCCCGGCGCGTGGGGTCAGCCGCAACCCCCCGCCGCCACGCCGTCCCAGGTGGCGCAAGCTGGGCGGCTCAGCCGGCTGGCTCTCGCGAGCTCTGCGGCCGCACCGCTCGTGACCTTGGTCGCCCTGCCCTACAGCGGCGTGGTTGGTCTCGGGCTCGGCATCCTCGCCATCGTGCTCGGGGTCCGCGCCCGCCGGGCCGCGGTGATCGCGCAGCGCAGCGAGTCGACCGGTGTGGTGGCCATCGTGCTCGGGTCGGTCGGCACCGCGTTCGTCGCTGTGGTGCTCGCGAGCTACCTCGTGTTCTTGGACGAGATCACGACGTACAACGACTGCAACAGCGGCGCCAACACCAAGCAGGCCGAGGCGGCGTGCTCCGAGCGGCTGCTCGAGGACGCTCGCCGGCGGCTCGGGCTCGGCTGAGCCCTCGGCCTCCGGTCAGCCGACCTTGCGCTCGAGCGCGACCGTCTCCTCGTCGGCATCGCTCGCGCTCCCGGACCTGGCCGGCACGTCGATGCTCCCGTCGCCAGGGCGCGCGGTCCGGGTCGAGAGGTCAGCGACCGAGCCGGATCGGCTCCGCGGGCAGCCGACCCAGGCGGTCGCGGCAGCGACCACCCCGATCTCGACGGAGACCGCCGCCCCGACCATCCACCCGGTCGGGCCGAGCGTCGCGAGCTGTCCGGTACCGAGCCCGCCGGACGCGGCCCAGGCCGCCGCCATGGTGAGGACACCGGCGACGCCACCCGCGCCCAGCCCGGCCAGCGCGCACATCTCAGCTCGCAGTGTCCCGGAACGCCGTACGGCGAGCAGTCCAGCGGCGATCCCAGCCAGCAGCGGGATCACGAGGACGACGTACGTCGCGGGGTGCGGGTCGGCGGAGCCGGGGACAGCCGCGAGGATCGACAGCGGCGGGAGCGCTCCGACCTCGGACCCGCCGAGCGAGACAGACGTGCCGGCGCCGATGGCGAAGCCCGGACCGGTCGCGTACGCAAGGACGGCGAGCACGGCGTTCGGGACGAGCGCCACGTTGAGCAGCAGCAGCAGCAACCAGCCGGTCGCGTCCGGGCTCACGCTGGCCGCGAGGTCGTACGCGGTGGTGCGCCGGACCACGAGCGCGCCGGCGAGCAGCAGTGCCGCGAGCCCGACCAGGACGAGGGAGGCAGCGACCCCGGTGTCGATCGCGACCCGCCACACCAGCGGGATCCGCTCGCGAGCACGGGGCAGCAGGGCAGAGCCGCTCAGCACACCGAGACCGCCGACGGCGCCGGCGACCGCGACCCCGGCGATCGCGGCGATCACGACGTCCGGGCGAGCCGCCGGCCCGTTCCCGGCCACGGCCAGGAGCGCGGCGGCGCTGCCGTAGCCCATGGCGAGGAGCGCGGTGAGGCGACCGGCGGCGGCGAACGTCCGCGGTGCGGAGCTCCGCCCAGCCCACCGGCCACCGCGCCAGAGCAGGGCGAGGACGACGACGGTGACACCGAGCGGGTGCAGCGTCGACGATCCGGCGGCCAGCTCGAGCGGGACGCCGTGCCCGGCCAGCCAGATGTCCACGGCGAGCCGGAACGGGTCGCCGAGACCACCTACCAAGCCGGATGCCAACCACCCGACGAGGACGAGGAGGACCAGCGGGACCAGCGACGTGGCGACGGTCCACGCCACCGCGACGCCGGCGGCGCGCCAACTCGCGTCCGGCGCGTCCTCGGCCGATCGGTCCGGGAGCAGCGAGAGGCGACCGAGGAGGGGGTGCACGCGGTCATGCTCGCAAGGCCGGCCACGCCCTGGCCGCAGGCACGCCGCCCGCCCGTCCAATGATCATGTATCGGTGTTGCCGGTCAGCCGCGTGCGGTCATCAGCTCCCGCATGATCCGTGCGGTCTCCGATGGCGTCTTGCCGACCTGGACGCCGGCCGCCTCGAGTGCCTCTTGCTTGGCCTTCGCGGTGCCGGACGAGCCGGAGACGATCGCTCCGGCGTGACCCATCGTCTTGCCCTCGGGTGCGGTGAAGCCGGCGACATATCCGACCACCGGCTTCGTCACGTTCGCCTTGATGTAGTCCGCTGCCCGCTCTTCGGCATCGCCGCCGATCTCGCCGATCATGACGACCGCGTCCGTGTCGGGGTCGGCCTCGAACGCGGCCAGGCAGTCGATGTGGGTGGTCCCGATGATCGGGTCGCCCCCGATGCCGACGGCGGTGGAGAAGCCGATGTCGCGGAGCTCGTACATCATCTGGTACGTCAGCGTGCCAGATTTCGAGACCAGGCCGATGCGGCCAGGCCGGGTGATGTCGGCCGGGATGATGCCTGCGTTCGACTGGCCGGGGGTGATCAGCCCTGGGCAGTTCGGGCCGACGATCCGGGTCGTTCCTGAGTTCTCCGCGTACTGGAAGAACGCCGCGGTGTCGTGGACCGTGATGCCCTCGGTGATCACCACGCAGAGCGGGACGCCCGCGTCGACGGTCTCCACAACGGCTGCCTTGGCGAACTTCGGGGGTACGAAGATCACCGACACGTTCGCGGCGGTCTTCTCCACCGCCTCGGCGACGGAGTCGAACACAGGGATCTCGCCCGCCCCCCCGTCGACCGTCTGGCCACCTTTGCCCGGCGTGCAGCCGGCGACGATCTTCGTGCCGGACGCCACCATGCGCAGGGTGTGCTTGCCACCTTCGGACCCGGTGATGCCCTGGACCACTACGAGGCTGTCCTGGTTGAGGAAGATCGCCATGTCAGACCCCCTGTGCCGCGAGCTCGGCCGCGCGGCGCGCGGCTCCGTCCATCGTGTCGATCAGCTCGACCAGGTCGTGCGAGGCCTCGTCGAGGATGCGCCGACCCTCCTCGGCGTTGTTGCCGTCGAGCCGGACGACGATCGGCTTCTCGAAGTGCTCGCCCTGCGCCTGCAGCATGGCCAGCGCCTGCACGATGCCGCGGGCCACTGCGTCGCAGGCCGTGATCCCGCCGAACACGTTGACGAACACGCTGCGGACGTCGGGGTCGCCGAGGATGATCTCCAGGCCGTCGGCCATCACGTCGGCCGAGGCGCCACCGCCGATGTCGAGGAAGTTCGCCGGCTTGACGCTGCCGCCGCGGCCGTTGTCGAGCGCCTCACCCGCGTACGCGACGACGTCGAGCGTGCTCATCACCAGCCCGGCGCCGTTGCCGATGATCCCGACCTCACCGTCGAGCTTGACGTAGTTGAGGCCCTTCTCCTTCGCCTTGGCCTCGAGCGGGTCCGCCGCGTCGACGTCGGCGAGCTGAGCGTGGTCGGGCTGGCGGAAGTCCGCGTTCTCGTCGAGGGTGACCTTGCCGTCGAGGGCGACGATCTTGCCCTCCGGCGTCCGGACCAGTGGGTTCACCTCGAGCAGGGTCGCGTCCTCGGCGACGAACGCCGTCCAGAGCTGCCCGATGACGGCGACGACCTGGTCGGCGACGTCGGCGGGGAACCGCGCGGCCTCGACGATCTCCCGGGCCTTCGCGTCGTCGACCCCGGTCAGGGCGTCCACCGGGATCCTCGCCAGCGCCTCGGGCTTGGTCGCTGCGACCTCCTCGATGTCCATGCCGCCCTCGACGGAGGCCATCGCGAGGAACGTACGGTTGGTGCGGTCGAGCAGGTACGAGAAGTAGTACTCCGCGTCGATCTCGCTGGCCTGGGCGACGAGGACCTTGCGGACGGTGTGGCCCTTGATGTCCATCCCCAGGATGGCGCCGGCTCGCTCAGCCGCCTCGTCAGGGGTGTCCGCGAGCTTGACGCCGCCGGCCTTGCCCCGACCGCCGGTCATGACCTGGGCCTTGACCACGACCGGACCGCCGATCTCCTCGGCGATGGCGCGCGCCTCCTGCGCCGTCTCGGCGACGTCGCCCGGAAGCGTCGGCACGCCGTGCTTGGCGAAGAGGTCCTTCGCCTGGTACTCCATCAGGTCCACGAGTCGCCCATCCTTCGTCGTCGTCGTCGTCGTCGGTCGTGGTTCGTGTGCCCGAGTCGATGGCGCGCGCGCAGCCGGCCGTGGCGCACCGGAACCGCCCGGTGAGGTTATCCGCCCCGCGCCACCTGCCGGTCGGCGAGGTCCCGGAACGAGACGAGCGAGCCGGCCGAGGTGGCGGCCAGCATGGCCTGCCCGATCGCGCGGCTCACGCAGTCCGCGGCGGCGGCCAGCAGCGCGTCGATCATCCGGTCGTCCGGGACGGCGGCCCGGGACGTGCTCAGGCCGAAGATCGAGTCGCCGTCCACGAGGAGGTGCGCCGGCCGGACCGCCCTGGCGATGCCGTCCTGGCCGGCCATCGCGAGCCGGGCGCACTGCGCCTTGGTCAACCTCGCGTCGGTGGCGACCACGCCGATGGTCGTGTTCATCGAGGGTGCCAGCGCCACGGCCTGCGCCTCGGCCAGCAGGGACGGATCGACGCGCGGCGCCCGTGCCAGCGCCTCGTCCACCGCATCGGTCATGTACGCCGCGGCGTACAGGCTGCCGTCGGGCGCGACCGGGCTGCCGGCCGCGTTCACCACCACGAGCGCGGCCACCGTCCACCCGTCACCAACCACTTGGCTGGCCGATCCGAGACCGCCCTTGAGACCGCCGGCGCGCGCACCCGCTCCCGCGCCGACCGACCCTTGAACGACCGGACCGTCGGAGGCTGCGCGCAGGGCGGCGACCCCATCGGCCGGGCCGGGCCGGCAGGAGAAGTCGCCGCCGCGGCCGAGGTCGTAGATGACGGCCGCGGGCACGATCGGGACGATCGCACCCGGCTCGGGACCCACCCGGAAGCCGATTCCGTCGGCGCCGAGCGCGTCGACCACGCCGCTCGCGGCCGACAGGCCGTACGCGCTCCCGCCGGTCAGCACGATGGCGTGCACGCGTTCGATCAGCGCGCCCGGCCGCAACAGGTCGGTCTCGCGAGTCCCAGGGGCGCCGCCGCGCACGTCGACCGACGCGACCACGCCCTCTGGTGGCCCCAGCACAACCGTCGTACCGGACAACCAGCCATCGGTGCGTCGCTCGTGGTGGCCGACCGTGAGCCCGGCGACGTCGGTCAAGGTGCCGGACCGGCCGCCACCCGGGCTCACAGCCCGGCCGAACCGTCCCCGACGTTCGCGCGCACCCAGTCCACGATGTCGTAGGTCGTGGCCCCGGGCCGGAACACCTTGGCGACGCCCATCTCGTCGAGGAGCGCGACGTCGTCCTCGGGGATGATCCCGCCGCCGAACACGACGATGTCTGCAGCGTCGCGCTCGGCGAGAAGATCGATCACCCGCTTGAACAGCGTCATGTGCGCACCGGAGAGCACTGACAGGCCGACCGCGTCGGCATCCTCCTGGATCGCGGTCTCGACGATCTGCTCGGGAGTCTGGTGCAGGCCGGTGTAGATCACCTCGACCCCGGCGTCGCGCAGTGCGCGCGCGACGACCTTCGCGCCGCGGTCATGGCCGTCGAGACCGGGCTTCGCGACCACGACCCGGATCGCACCTGCGCCGGGCATCCGGGCCTCCTTGTGGTCGACGGGCTCGTGGTCGGCGGACGATCGGAAAAAGGCGACTGATCCGTCCCGACCGCCGGTGGGCTGTCGAAGCGTAACGCCGTCCCCACCGCGCGCTGATCGCGTGAACCGTCCACAGCCGCGGCGAGGGAACTTGAGCCCGGCGTGACCTGTGCGTTATGGTCCGACCGCCCACGATCCCGAAAAGCAAGGCTACTTTGACGTGCCCCGTGCTCCCCGAGGCCGCCGCCGCGGTCAACATCGTCGTCCCAAGACCCACCACCTCCCGGCCGCAGTCGGTTCGATCGCCCTCGCCACGGCAGCCGCCGGTGCGCTGACCCTCAGCGGTCCGGCGTCGGCCGCGTTGGGCGCGGGTGCTCGGCCGACCGTCACCGCCACGCCCGAGGTGGAGCGAGCTCCAATCCTCGACGCCAAGGCCGTGGCCGCTGCGCTCGCGATCCGGTCGCAGGACACGGTCGAGAGGTCGACCCAGCGGGAGCAGCTCACGGAATCCGTCCTCGCGGCCAAGGTCGAGCAGGAGCTGGCCGATGCCGCGTCGCTCGACGCGCTCGCCGGCGACCGGCTGGTCCGGTTCGCCGAGGCCCCCGTCACCTGGGTCGTCCCGGTGCAGGGATATCGCCTCACGTCGCTCTACGGTCCGCGATGGGGCCGGCCGCACACCGGCCTCGACATGGCCGCCGCCTCTGGCACCCCGATCTACGCGATGTCTGCCGGCGAGATCATCTCGGCGGAGTACGAGGGCGGGTACGGCAACAAGACGATCATCCGGCACGAGGACGGCACCGAGACCTGGTACTGCCACCAGTCGGGGTTCGAGCTCACCTCTGGCAGCGTCGAGGCTGGCGAGGTGATCGGGTACGTCGGGAGCACCGGCAACTCGACCGGTCCCCACCTGCACCTTGAGGTGCACCCGGACGGCTCCGAGGACTACTCGATCAACCCGCTCACCTGGATGCGAGACGTCCTCGGCCTGACGATCTGAACCGCCGCGCGGTCAGAGCTTCTCGACCGGGGCGTAGCGCAGCAGGAGTCGTTTCACACCCTCGGCGCCGAAGTCGACGCTGGCTTCGGCGCGGTCGCCGGCACCGGTGGTCGACACGACGGTGCCGAGGCCGTACGAGTCGTGCGTGACCCGGTCACCGGGTGCCAGCGAGATGACCGCCCGGTTCCCCGGTGAGCGCACGCCAGGACGCGCGGCGACCCGCGCGATGGCCGGCGTCGACGACGAGCTGCGCCATCCCTTGTCGACCGGCTGACCGGGTGTCCCCCGAGCGCCCGGGCGCCACTCGACGAGCTCGGCGGGCAACTCCTCGAGGAAGCGGGACGGCGGGTTGTACGAGGGCGATCCCCAGGCGCTGCGGACGAGCGCGCGGGAGATGAACAGGCGCCGCTGGGCCCGGGTGATGCCGACGTAGGCAAGCCGGCGCTCCTCCTCGAGCTCCTTCGGGTCCCCGAGCGAGCGCAGGTGCGGGAAGACGCCGTCCTCGAGACCGGTGAGGAAGACGACGGGGAACTCCAGGCCCTTCGCGGTGTGCAGGGTCATGAGCGTGACCACGCCCTGCGCCGCCCTGGCATCTGCTGCTTCGTCATCCGGCTCGTCCGGGATCTGGTCGGCGTCGGCGACCAGCGCGACCCGTTCCAGGAACTCGATCAACCCACCGTCGGGGTCGGCGTCGGCGAACTCGCGGGCCACCGCGACGAGCTCCTGGAGGTTCTCGACCCGGCTCTCGTCCTGCGGGTCCACCGACGCGACCAGCTCGGCGAGGTAGCCAGATCTGGTCAGGGTCGCCTCGAGCACGTCGGCGGGGGTGGCGCCGCCCGCGACCAGGTCGCGCAGCCCCGCCACCAGAGCGGTGAAACCCCGCACCGCCGCGAGCGAGCGGGTGGCGATGCCGTACGCCTCGTCGGCCCGGACCAACGCCTGCGCGAACGAGATCCGCTCCCGGTCGGCCAGCACCTCGATGCACGCCTCGGCGCGATCGCCGATCCCGCGCCTCGGGGTGTTCAGGATCCGGCGCAGCGACACCGTGTCCTCGGGATTCGCGAGCAGGCGGAGGTACGCGAGCGCGTCCCGGATCTCGCGCCGCTCGTAGAAACGGACCCCGCCGACAACCTTGTACGGGAGGCCGACGCGGATGAACACCTCCTCGAACACACGGCTCTGCGCATTGGTGCGGTAGAACACCGCGACCTCACCGGGCTTGGCCGCGGCCGCGTCGGTCAGCTTGTCGATCTCCTCGGCGACGAAAGCCGCCTCGTCGTGCTCGTTCTCCGCCACGTAGCCGATGATCTGGTCGCCGGCACCGGAGTCGGTCCACAGCCGCTTCGCCTTGCGCTCGCTGTTGCGGCTGATCACCGAGTTCGCGGCAGTCAAGATCGTCTGGGTGGACCGGTAGTTCTGCTCCAGCAAGATCGTCCTGGCGTCCGGGTAGTCCTGCTCGAACTGCAGGATGTTGCGGATGGTGGCCCCGCGGAAGGCGTAGATCGACTGATCGGCGTCGCCGACCACGACGAGCTCACCGGGCGGCACGGCGACGTCGACCGCGGCTCGAACCAGGTCGCCGTCGGCGGTGCGCACCTCCGCCTTGCCGGCGGATCCCCCGACGAGCTCCCGCACCAGGACGTACTGGGCGTGGTTGGTGTCCTGGTACTCGTCGACCATCACGTGGCGGAACCGGCGCCGGTAGTGCTCGGCCGCGTCCGGGAACGCCTGGAGGAGGTTGACGGTGGTCATGATCAAGTCGTCGAAGTCCAGCGCATTCGCCTGCTGGAGGCGCAGCTGGTAGGTCGCGTACGCCTCGGCGAGCCGCTGCTCCATGTCGTTCTGCGCCCGCGAGCGATAGGTCTCGTGGTCGATCAGCTCGTTCTTGAGGTTCGACACCTGCGCGAGGAACGACCGCGGTGCGTATCGCTTCGGGTCGAGGTCGAGCCCGCGGAGCACCAGCGCCATCAGCCGCTGCGAGTCGGCCTGGTCGTAGATCGAGAACGACGACGAGATCCCGAACCGCTTGATCTCGCTCCGCAGGATCCGGACGCAGGCGGAGTGGAACGTGGAGACCCACATCGCGCGGGCCCGGTTGCCCACCATCTCGGTGACCCGCTCGCGCATCTCGCCGGCCGCCTTGTTCGTGAACGTGATGGCGAGGACCGCGCCCGGATGCACGTCACGGGCGGCGAGGAGGTACGCGATCCGACGGGTGAGCACCCTGGTCTTGCCGGAGCCGGCCCCGGCCACGATGAGCAACGGCCCGCCCTCGTGCACGACGGCGGCCCGCTGGGACGGGTTGAGCCCCTCGAGCACGGTCTCGGGATCGCGGTAGGTGGGACGCCGGTCCGGCCCACGAGCGCCATCGGTGGTCGCGCCGCCGGTCTCGAGGTGGTCGAAGAGCGTGCTCATGCTCCGCCCGATCCTACGGCGCCGCACCGACCGGACCGACCTCCGACCGTAGGGTGCTCCGGTGACCGAACCAGGCGTCGAGCCCCCCGCCTCGCAGCCCGCCTCGCAGCCCGCCGCGGGGCCTGCCTTGCAGCCGGACTCGCAGCGGGCGCTGGTTGTCACAGCGCACCCGGACGACGTGGACTTCGGCTCGGCCGGCACCGTGGCCAGCTGGGTGGACCAGGGCTGGACCGTCACGTACTGCGTCTGCACCGACGGTGACGCCGGCGGCTTCGACCCGGACGTGCCCCGCTCGCAGATCCGGGGCATCCGCCAGGCGGAGCAACGTGCGGCGGCGGCCGAGCTCGGCGTCACCGACGTCCGGTTCCTGGGCTACGCCGACGGCGCGCTGGAGGTGTCTCCCGCGCTGGTCCGGGACATCGTCCGCGCGATCCGGGACACCCGGCCCGAGCGGGTGCTCATGCCCAGCCCCGAGCGCGACTGGACGAGGATCGCCCGCAGCCACCCCGACCACCTCGCCGCCGGCGAGGCCACGATCCGGGCCATCTACCCGGCCGCGCAGAACCCGTTCGCTTTCCCGGAGCTGCTCGCCGACGAGGGTCTCGATGCGTGGAAGGTCCCCGAGACCTGGGTGGTCGGGCACCCGAACCCGGACCGGTTCGTCGACATCACGGATACGTTCGACCGCAAGATCGCCGCGCTGCGCCGGCACCAGAGCCAGACCTCGCACATGACCGAGCTCGAGGACAGGCTCCGCGGCTGGTCGACCGCGATGGCGGTCACCGCCGGTCTGCCCGAGGGCCGGCTCGTCGAGGCCTACAACGTGTTCCTCACCGGTTGATCGTCCTGTGGATCGAGGGCGTCGCACGGACGGACAGCTGGAGCGGCTCGACGCGTACTACGACGCCGTGCCGCGACCGAGTGCCGACGTCGAGGACCTGGGTGCCTTCATCCTCTTCGTGGCCCGCGCCGGCTGGCCGTACTACGCCCGCCCGAGCCGCTCGTACGCCGGCCCGCCCGCGACCACCGAGGACGTCCTGGCCGTCCGCGCGCGGCAACGGGCCCTCGACGTGCCAGAGGCGATCGAGTGGGTGGACGAGGTGACGCCGGGCCTGGTCGAGCCGGTCAGCGCCGCCGGCCTCACGGTGCTTCGGGCGCCACTGCAGGTCCTCGGCACCCCGCTCCCGGTCACGCCGCCGGACGGGATCGTGGTCAGGCTGGTCGATCCCGACGACCCCGATCTGCTGAAGATCAATACCGCGGTGCACCTCGGCTTCGGCACGCCCGGTACGGCGGTCGGCACGGTCGGGGCGGCCGACCGTGACGCCGCGGCCGGCGCCGCGGACCCGACGAGCGTGCACCATCTGCGCGAGCGGTTGCGGGCCGGGCGCACAGTCACGGCGGTGGCCTACGACGAGGACGGTCCGCTCGCTGCCGGCAGCCATCAGCCAGTCGGCGAGGTGACCGAGATCGTCGGCGTGGCGACCCTTCCGACCGCCCGTCGTCGCGGCCTGGGCACCGCCGTCACGGCCGCTCTGGTTGCCGACGCGCGCCACCGCGGCATCGAGACGATCTTCCTTTCCGCCGGGTCCGAGGACGTGGCCCGGGTCTACGAGCGCGTCGGGTTCCAGCGCATCGCGACCGCCTGCATCGCCTCGGTGTCCTGACCGCCGACGACAGCCGGAGGGAGGGTTGGGAACTCCCCGTCAGGTTCGCCCGACCGGTGTGCCGAGGTAGGCGCCGGCGACCAGGCGGACGAACCGGTGCACCGCGTCCTCGCTCGGCGTGAACGGCCCGGGTCGGAAGTGCGGCGAGGCGAGCCCGCGCTGGACCGACTCGCAGGCGGCCCAGTCCTGCCGGTTCGTCAGGTCCCAGAACTCGACCGCGTACGAGGGGTCGACGTCCTCGCCCGGGAAGTACCACGAGCAGTCGATCATGGTCCGGTCCGGGGCCAGTGGCACCAGCCGATGGGTCATGACGTAGTCCGGGTGCAGCGACAGCAGCAGGTCCGGGAACAGCCCGAGGTACTCCGCCCGACCCGGCGGTGCACCGGGGATCGGCCGTCCCGCGGACTCCCCCGTCACCGACATGGTCGCCATCCCGGGACGGAGCGCCATCGACCCGCCGATCCACGCGCCGGGCAGGTCGTAGTTGTCACCTGAGTCCGGCGGGCTCACCCGGCACAGCTCGGGGTGGATCAGCGGGCAGTGGTAGCACTCGTGGTAGTTCTCGGTGATCACTTTCCAGTTCGCCGCGACCTCGTACGTGTGCCTGGCCAGCTGGACGAGACCCTCCGGTGCGTACGTCTCGACCAGGTCGCCCAGTCCCCCCAGGTGGTCGCCGAACGACGGCACCTCGGCGCTGCCGAGCGGCGATGCCGCGTGCACGAACACCCATCCTTGCCAGCGCCGCACCGGCAGCTCGACCAGGTCGAGATCGGCATCAACCGTGGCCGGGAGCCGCGGCGTCGCGCGGACCCGACCGGCGAGGTCGTATGACCAGGCGTGATAGGGGCAGACCACGCTCGCGCGGTCGGAGCCGTCGCCCTCGGCGAGCAGCTCATGCCCTCGGTGGCGACAGGTGTTGGCGAACGCCCGCAGCTCGTCGCTCGGCCCCCAGGTGAGCAGCACCCCCACGTCGCCCACCCGGATGGCGCGCTGCGTGGCCGAACGATCCGGGCGCTCGCGCGGCAGCCGGAGGTCTTCGTCGCGGCCGGCACAGCTCCAGGTCCCGGCGAACAGATGGCGTCGCTCCCAGGCGAGCACGTCGGTGGATGTATAGGCGTCAGCCGGGAGCATGGTCGCCGCACCGAGCGGCGCCAGTGCCCAGCGCAGGAGGTCCGGGTCGACCGGTGCGGTCGGGGGGGACACGGCGATCAGGGCCAGAACACCGCGACGGCGACGTTGGCGAGGGTCAGCCCGAGGATGGCGAAGAACACCGTCTCGCTGACGGTCGCGCTCTTGCGGTGCGTCCAGCACAGCGCGAGCACGACCACCGCGACGACCGCCTTGACGCCGACCTTCGCGTTGTCGACCTCCGCGCCATCGGCGCCCTCGTCCAGCGCGTAGGCGGTGCCGACGAGCAGCACCCCGGACACCACCTGGGTGACCGCGCCGTGGAACATCGCTGCGTTGACCACCCGGTCCTTGCCACGCATCTGGACCAGGGCTCCGCCGAGGAGGCTCGCCATCCCGAGCAGGTGCCCGAACAGCACGATGTCCCGGACGATCTCCACGCCGGCCACCGTACCGGCCGGTCGGCTGCCCTCGGTGGTCGCCGGTCGGTCAGACCAGGCGACGCTCGGTGGCCCAGCGCGTGAGCTGGTGCCGGTTGGAGAGCTGGAGCTTCCGCAGCACCGCCGACACGTGGGTCTCGACCGTTTTCACCGAGATGAAGAGCTCCTTCGCGACCTCCTTGTACGCGTAGCCTCGAGCGATCAGCCGAAGCACCTCGCGCTCGCGCGGGGTCAATTGGTCGAGCTCCTCGTCGACCGCGGCGATGTCGATCCCGGTAAAGGCATCGAGCACGAACCCGGCCAGCCGTGGGGAGAACACGGCGTCGCCCTCGCCGACCCGGCGGATCGCGGCGACCAGCTCCGGCCCGGTGATCGCCTTGGTGACGTACCCGCGCGCGCCGGCTCGGATCACGCCGATCACGTCCTCCGCCGCGTCCGAGACCGACAGGGCCAGGAACCGGACCTCCGGCCGGCGGGCCAGGACCGCCTGCAGGACGGCGACCCCACCGCCGCCGGGCAGGTGGACGTCGAGCAGCACGACGTCCGGGACGGTGTCGAGCACCAACTGGATCGCCGACGGCGCGTCAGCGGCCTCGCCGACCACGGCGACCGCGCCGCCGAGCTCGGTACGGACGCCGGACCGGAACATGGCGTGGTCGTCGATCAGCACCACCCGGGTCAGCCAGCTCCTGCCACCGGGCGTGGTGGTCGAGTCCTGCGATGACGTCACTGGCGGCTCCCTGCTCGATGGACCTCGGGCGCGACCTTGATCGTCAGCCGCACCTCGGTGCCACCACCCGGCGTGCTCCGTACGGTCGCGGTGCCTCCGTGGCGCTGCATCCGCTCGATGATCGACCCTCGCACACCCATGCGGCCATCGGCGATCGCGTCGGGATCGAACCCCACCCCGCGGTCACGGACGAATGCCGTCACCTCGTTGCCCTCGACCTCGGCAAACACGTCCACCCGGTCCATCTGCGCGTGGGTCGCCGCGTTGACGAGCGCCTCACGCGCGGCCCGGACCAGGGCGTGCACCGCAGGATCGACCGGGCAGTCGCCCACGACGACGACCTCGATGAGGACGCCGTGCTGCTCCTCGACCTCGGCAGCCACCCGCTCGAGCGCGATC
>Ga0136630_1000512_pt1 | contig 15041 bp, 12 predicted proteins | sample AntDrymUQ5682106_2_FD_105496 | JGI IMG/M metagenome (GOLD analysis project Ga0136630, IMG submission 105496) | Polar desert sand microbial communities from Dry Valleys, Antarctica - metaG UQ568 (21.06) | ecosystem: Environmental > Terrestrial > Soil > Desert | place: Antarctica: Dry Valley...
CGCCGCCGAAAGGCTCCTCGGGAACGGAGGGCGTCTCGTCGCCGTCACGTTCCAGTCCGGCGAGGATCGGGTCGTGAAGCGTTTCATCGCCGACCGCGAGGGGAAGTGTGTCTGCCCGCCGGACCTCCCGATTTGCGTGTGCGGCGCGAAGCCCATCTTCCGCCGAGGTGTCGTGAGCCGCCCATCGAAAACCGAAGTGGGCGAGAACCCGCGGAGCGCGTCGGCGAGGATGCGAACCGCCGTCCGAACCTCCGAGCCGCTCGAAGAACATTCGGAAGGCGGTGGATGATGGCCGCCCCTCGATACGACGGCGGCGCGTGGGGATATATGCCGGAGCCTCGCCCCGAACGCGAGCATCCACCTCGGCGTCGGGGGGCGCCCGCGAGGGGGCCGGACAAGGCGGCCCGGAGGAGGGCGGCGCTTCGGCGGCGGAGCTTCATTTCTCTCGTTCTCGTGCCGATCGCACTCATGGTCGGGAGCGTTTATTTGCACACGGTGTCGGCGGATGTGAACGACCGGGCGGCGGTTTTGGAAGAGAGGATCACGAGCGCCGAGGCGGAGCGCGAGTCTCTCGAAGTCCGCGTCGCGGAGCTTTCCGGCTCGGGGAGGGTCGGGGATTTGGCCGAGGAGGATCTCCAAATGAGAGACCCCGGCGCGCAGAATTTCAGGGTTTACGAAGGCAACGCGGAGGATGGGAAGTCGAGTGGATCGGAACGGAAAGAGGAGGGGATCCGATAAAGTCCGGGCGAAAGCCCGCGAGGATTCCACACAACTCCCGAAGCAAGGCGAAACCGAGCAAGGCGAAACCGAGCAAGGCGAAGCCGAGCGCGGCGAAGCCGAGCGCGGCCAAATCTGGCGCGGCGGCACCGGGCGTGATCGAACAGATCGCGGAGGAGCCGGGCGCGGAGGAGCCGGGCGCGGAGGAGCTGGGCGCGAAGGAATCGAACGCGACGGAATCGAACGCGACGGAAGCTCGGGTGAGTATGCCGCTGCGGGTTCGAGGAGTTCGCGTCCCTCGCGCCGCCGAAGCTCGGGCGAGCGTGCCTCCTCGGTGGTATCGAGGGGTTCGAAGTCTCCTCGCCGCCGCTCCTCCGGGGCGAGGATCGTGCCGTTCCCCCTCGGTCGGCGTCCGAAGAACGCCGCCGTCCGCCAAAACCGTCGCCGCTCGACGACCGGGGAGTCCCGGACGGTGGGCCGCCGCCGCGTCGCGGTCGTCCTCGCGGCTTTCTCTCTCGTGAGCCTTTTCCTTCTCGTCCGGGCCGTCCATATGACGCTCGCCGACGAGCCTCGCTTCGCGGCCTTCGCATCCGAAATACAAACGCTCGCGCAGCCCGCCATCGAACGCGGGGGCATCGTGAGCGCGGACGGGCGTGAACTCGCGAAGAGCGTCGAAGCCATGAAAATCGTCGCGACCCCGTACCAGATCGAGAACCCGGACGCCGCCTCAGCCAACCTCGCCGAAGCCATCTCCCCGGACACCGGACAGACCGCCGCCGAGATAAACAAGCTCCTCGGAGGCAACGGCGGCGAGGACGGGGAGCCGGACGGATACAGCGTCGTCTCGACCGTCGAGCCGCGCGTCGCCGAGAAGGTCGCCGAACTCGACATCGAAGGTATATACCTCGAACCCTCGACCGAACGTATATACCCGGACGGCTCCCTCGCCTCCCAAACCGTGGGATATACCGGGGAATACGGCGAGGCTTTCGGCGGGGTCGAGGGACGATACGACGAAACCCTCGCCTCCGGGGAGGACGTGAACATCACCCTCGACGCGACGGTTCAGGAAGAACTCGAGTCCGCCCTCGCCGAGGCGGTCGAGGAGAACGACGCGAAGGACGCCGTCGGCATCGTCATGCGGGCCGACGACGGGGGGATCGTCGCCCTCGCGAACCACCCGAGCTACGACAATAACGATTTCAATGCCGCCACCGCCGAGGAGCAAAGGAACCGCGTCCTCACCGACCCATACGAACCCGGCTCGACTTTCAAACCCTTCACCATCGCCGCCGCCCTCGAAGAAGGAGCCGTCGCCGAAGACGACCTCTTCACCGTCCCCGACCATATGACCGTCGCCGACCGTGTGATACACGACTCGGCCTCGCATCCGACGGAGGTGATGACGCCGGAGGGGATACTCGCGGAGTCGAGCAACGTCGGGACGGTTCAGATCGCACAGCTCGTCGGCGGCGCGATGGTGGATGAATACATCTCCCGCTTCGGCTTCGGGGAGGGGACGGGTGTGGATTTGTGGGGCGAGGACGCCGGGAACGTCCCGGACTACGAGGAGTGGAGCGGCTCGTCCATCGGGAACATCCCGATCGGGCAGGGACTCACGACGACGCCATTGCAAATCGCCGCCGGATACGCCGCCCTCGCGAACGGCGGCCACGAAGTCGAGCCGCATATATCGGAGAGCGCGGAAAGCGAGGCGGAGGGCGGAGGCGACAGCGATGTTCCGGCGGGAGCGAGGGTGATAAGCGAGGAAACCTCGGATATAGTACGCGGAATGTTGCAAAGCGTCGTCGAGAACGGGACGGGCCATCTCGCCCAAATCCCCGGATACACCATCGCCGGGAAGACCGGAACCTCCCAAAAAGTCAACCCCGAAACCGGAGCTTACGGCAAGGAATACTACGCATCCTTTATCGGTTTCGCCCCCGCCAGCGACCCCGAGTTCGTGACCCTCATCGTCGTGGACGAGCCGCAGAAATCCATATGGGGCGAGCAAGTCGCAGCCCCCGCCTTCCAAAAAGTCATGAGCCACACCCTCGGATATTTCAACGTCGCGCCGGACGATATGTCGAAAGTGCCGGGAGAAACGCCATGAAGCCCGTCTCATTGAAAAAGGTCGCCGAAGTCATCGGCGCGAGCCTCGCCTCCGGCGACCCGGACGCTTTCGCCGATGCCCTCGCGGGCGGTGCTTCCATTGACTCCCGGACGCTCCGGGAAGGCGATCTCTTCTTCGCGATGAAGGGGCAAACGGACGGCGCGGAGTTCGCCCGCGACGCGCGTGAGCGAGGCGGGGCGGCGACGGTGGCCGACCGTCCGCTCGACGCCGTCCCGACGCTCGTGGTCGAGGACGTTCTCGATGCGATGCAAAAACTCGCACGGTGGAATCTCGTCCGGGAGGACGCCGGGCCGCCGCCAACCGTCGTCGGGATCACCGGCACGGTCGGGAAGACGACGACGAAGGACGCCCTCGCGGCGATCCTCCGCCACGCGGGGAGGAAAGTCTCCGCGACGGCGGGGAATTTCAACAATGAGATCGGGCTTCCCCTCACCGTCCTCACCGCCGACCCGAAAACCGAGATACTCGTCCTCGAAATGGGCGCCACCCACGCCGGGGACATCTCCGCACTCTGTGGTATAGCCTCACCCCGAGTCGGGGTTCTCACCGCGATCTCACCCGTACATTTAGATTCATTCGAGACGCTCGAAGCTCTCGCTGAAGCGAAGGGTGAGCTTGCCGTGTGCCTCCCGGACGACGGCTCCCTCGTGTTCCCGGTGGACGCTCCGGCGACGGCGACGGGGAGCGACCGGAGTTTGTCGCGCCGGATCTCATTCGGCTCGGAGGGCGCGAACCTGTGGCCCTCGGAGGTCGAGGAGACCGATGAAGGCATCCGCTTCACGGCGAACATGGACGGCGAGTCGGTCGAAGTCCGGACTCCGGTTTTCGGGACGCACCTCGTCCAGCCGATACTCGCCGCGATGGGCGGCGGTGTGTCGCTCGGCCTGACCCTCGAAGAATGCGCCAACGGCGTCGCCCGCCTGAAAAGAACCGGGCTTCGCGGCGAACTTTACCGATTGAAAGACGGAATCGTAGTTTATGACGACTCGTACAACGCCTCCCCGGCGGCGGTCTCGGCGGTGCTTCGGTACGGCGCGGGGCAAGCTCGGCAACAAAAAAAGCGGCTCGTGGCGGTTCTCGGCGGAATGTTCGAGCTCGGCCCGAACGCCCGCGCATACCACCGCGAGGCCGGGGCGCACGCGGCGGAGTCCGGCGTGGATCTCCTCGTGTGCGTCGGCGAGGAAGCCCGATGGTACGCCGAGGCTTTCCCCGGAGAAACCCTCTTCTTCGAGGACGCCCATTCCGCCGCCGAAAGCCTCCACGAAAGCCTCGCGCCCGGAGACTTTGTGGTCGTCAAAGGTTCGAGGGGCGTCGGACTCGACGCCCTCACCCGCGAGTTGAGGGAGAGGTTGGCTCTTGTTTAGCGTTGTGCTCGGGGCCGGAATCGCCTTTCTCGTGACCGTCGCCCTCGGGTCGAAGTTCATAGCGTTTTTGCAGACGCGGAAGTTCGGGCAGTTCGTGAGGGAGGACGGCCCGCAGACGCACCTCATAAAAGCGGGGACCCCGACGATGGGCGGGGTTGTGATCCTCCTCGGCATGGTCGCCGCGCTCCTCGTCGTCGCCCGCCCGAACCCCGCGACGCTGACGGCCCTCATACTCGTCGCCGCCGCCGCCGGAGTCGGGCTTTACGATGACTGGCAGAAAATATCGAAGAGGCATAGCGAGGGGCTCAGCGCGAAATACAAGTTCCTCCTCCTCTCGCTCTCGGTTCTCGTGGCGGACGTTCTCGCACTTTATTTCGTGGGGGTCACGCAAAACGTCATCGTGCCGGGACTTTCGACGAACCTCGTCCTCGGGCCGGGGGTCGTCGGGGTCGCGCTTTTCAGCGTCCTCATGCTCTTCGTCATCGTCGGGACGACGAACGCCGTCAATTTGACGGACGGCCTCGACGGTTTGGCGGCGGGGGCGGGGGGCATCGCGCTCCTTTGCTATACGGCCATCGCGTTCCTTGAGCGGCAATATGACCTCGCGATAATTTGCGGGGCGATGGTCGGGGCGATCATCGGTTTTCTCTGGTACAACTCGCATCCCGCGCAGGTTTTCATGGGCGACACCGGGTCGCTCGCCATCGGCGGCATGCTCGCGGCGGCGGCGGTTCTCACGAAGACCGAGATGCTCCTCCCGATAATCGGGGGGCTGTTCGTGATCGAGGCTTTATCGGTCATGATCCAGGTCGTCGTTTTCAAGCTGACCGGGCATCGCGTTTTCAAGATGGCGCCCATCCACCACCATTTCGAGTTCATCGGGTGGGAGGAGAACAAAATCGTCGTGCGGTTCTGGATCATCCAGTCCGCCTTCGCCGCGCTCGGCTTCATCGTCTATTACCTCTTCCTGTACAACCTCGGATAAATTTATGCGAACCCTCGTATACGGACTCGGAGAATCCGGAATCGCAGCCGCTCGCCTCCTCATGGAAGCCAATGAAGATATCCTCCTCGCCGACAAAAACGACAACGACGGACTCCGGAAATCCCTCGAAGACCTCGGGGCCGAAGTCATCCTCGGCGGTGGTCTGGATGCCCTCACGGACACCGACGAAAACACCCCCTCCGCCGAAAACGAAGACCACGATGGATCGCGAAAGCCGATTGGGAAACTCGCCGCCGGGCCGGAAGTCCTCGAAGGCATCGGGCGAATCGTCGCGAGTCCCGGAATCTCCCCGAAGGACGAAATACTCGCCGAGGCGGAAGCGAGGGGAATTCCCATCGTCTCCGAGGCCGCCCTCGGACTGGCGATGCTCGAAGCCGAAACCGAAGCCGGAATCGGAAGGGAAGTCCGGGCCGCCGCCGTCACCGGGACGAATGGGAAGACGACCGCCGTGGGTATGCTCCGCTCCATTCTCGAAGCGTCGGCGGTTCCCCACGCCGTCGCGGGGAATTCGTGGCGCGCGCTTGCCGGATGCCTCGACGAGGCGCGGGAGGCGGGGGTTCTCGTCCTCGAGCTTTCGTCGTTCCAGCTTCACTATATGGAGGGCTTCGGTTTCGAGGCGGCGGCGCTTTTGAATGTGAGGCCGGACCATATGAACTGGCACACGTCCTTCGAGGAATACGTCGAGGACAAAATCCGCATCTTCGCCGGACAAAGCGAGAATGACCTCGCTCTCGTGAGCGCGGGGGATGAGGTCGGAGCCGGAGCCGCGCCGAAACTTTCCGCCGAAACGGTGGTTGTCGGCGTCGGCGGCGATGCTGGGACGGTGGTTCGGGACGGGAAGCTCTTTTTACGAGGTGAGGAGATCGCCTCGGAGGATGAACTCCCGTTCGCCGGGATCCACAATTATGAGAACGCCCTCTTCGCGGCGGAGATGGCTCGGAAGCTCGGGGCGACGCTCGATGGCGTCCGGGCGGGGCTTCTCGGATACCGCCTCAAACCGCACCGGATGGAGGTCGTCGTCGAAACGAACGGCGTACTTTGGGTGGATGATTCGAAGGCGACGAATCCGGCGGCGACGGCGGCGGCGCTCGGGAGCTTCCGGCGTCCGGTCGTACTCATCCTCGGCGGCTCGGAGAAGGACACGGATTTCGTCGAGATTTTGCCGCATCTCGATGTGTGCCGCGCCGTCGTCTGCCAGGGAGAGGCCGGGACGCGCGTCTTCGATTATTTGAAAAGCGAGGGTTTCGGCGAGGTTTCGTTTCTCGTGGATGGACTTTCGGAGGCGGTCGAGAAATCCGCCTCCCTCACGAAAGAAGGCGACGCCGTTTTGCTTTCTCCGGGGTGCGCGAGCTTCGACGCGTTCGCCGGGTATGCGGAGCGCGGGGAGGCGTTCGCGGAGATGGCGCGGAATATGTCGGCGGAGCGGGGGGCGGTCGGTGGATGACCTCGCTCCGGGCAAACATGTTCTTTGTCGCGCTCGGGCTTTCGCTGCTCGGGATGGTGATGGTTTATTCGGCGACGTACCGGGGATATGGGGCGGAGTATTTGGCGATCCGTGGCGGGCATGTCGCGCTCGGGGTTCTCGTGTTTCTCGCGGCGAGCCGGGTGAGGTACACGGCGTGGAGGAGGTTCGCGCCGTGGGTGTACCTCGGGGTGGCCGCGATGCTCATCCTCGTCCTCATACCGGGGGTCGGGCAGGAAATCGGCGGCGCGAGGCGGTGGCTCGACTTCGGGTTCATGAATTTGCAGCCGGCGGAGTTCGCCAAAATAGCCGCCGTCCTGACCATCTCGTGCGCCCTCGCCCGAGTCCCGCCCGGCTCCGGACTCCCGGTTCGCCCGCTCGCCGCCGTCGGGGTTCTCTTCATACTCGTCCTCGTCGAGCCGGATTTCGGGACTTCGGTGGTTCTTCTCGCCGGGGTCGCGGGCGCTTTGTGGGCCTCGGAGGTGAGGACGCGCGACCTCGTTTTGTGCGGTGCCGGAGGCTTCGTCGCCCTCTTCCTTGTGATGCTCGTCGAGCCGTACCGGAGGCAAAGATTCATGACTTTCCTCGATCCGTGGTCGGTGGCGGACGGGTCGGGCTACCAAGTCGTTCAATCCATGGTCGCGATAAAGGCCGGGGATTTCTTCGGGTCGGGGGCTGGCGGGGGTGGGCAGGCTCCCATCGTGCCGGAGATTCAGACGGACATGATCTTCGCCCTCATCGGCGAGGAACTCGGACTCGCCGGGATGATGGTCGTCATCGGGTGCTTCGCGTTCCTCGCGGTGGCGGGGTTCCGGATTTCGCTCCACGCGCCGACGGTGATGGGGCGGTGTTTGGCTGCCGGACTCACAACCATGATCTGTGTTCAGGCGGTGTTCAACATGGGGGCGGTGATGGTAGTCTTGCCGCTTGCCGGAATCACATTGCCGTTCATAAGCTATGGGGGGTCGAGCCTCATCGCGTGCTTCGCGATGGTCGGAATTTTGTATCGAATATCGGAGGATAGCGAACGTGCCAGAGAAGCGAAACCGAGACGAAGCACACATAACGATAGCCGGGGGCGGGACCGGGGGACACGCGATCCCCGCGCTCTGCGTGGCTGAATCCCTCCGCGAACGCGGCGCATCCGTCGAGTTCATCGGTGCCGAAAGCGGCATCGAAAGCACTTTGGTTCCGAGGGCCGGATACAAGCTCCACTCGCTCCCCCTCGCCGGATTCGCCGGAGGCGTGGACGACCGCATCCGAGCCGCCTTCCTTTTCATGCGAGCCGTCATAAGCTGCCGGAGAATCCTGGAAAACTCCCGTCCGAACGCCGTGTTCGGGGTGGGGGGATACGCGAGCGCGCCCGCCGTCATCGCCGCGAACACGCTGAGAATACCGACGTTCCTCCACGAGCAAAACTCCGTTCCGGGCCGGGTGAACCGCTTCGCGAGCCGCTTCACGAAGGAGGTCTTCGCCACCTTCCCCGAGGCCGCCGAACACCTCGACGGCGCGAAAACCGTCGGCATGCCGACCCGGAGGGCGTTCTTCAAGACGTCGAGGGACGAGGCTTTGTCCGAACTCGGACTCCGCCCGCCCGTCGCCTTCATCTTCGGCGGGAGCGGCGGCGCGCTCAAAATAAACCTCGCCGCGATGGAGGCTTTCCGGGAGGAGACGGCGTACACCGTCGTCCAAATCGCCGGGAGGCGGGATTTCTCGCGCCTCTCGACCGACAATCCGAGGCACCGGATCCTCGAATACGCCGACGACATATGGAAGTACATCGCCGCCTCGGATGTCGTCGTGAGCCGGGCGGGCGCGGGTTCGCTCTTCGACGTCGCGGCGGCGAGGAAGGCGGCGGTGTTCATCCCGTACCCGCACGCGACGGGCGACCACCAACTCCACAACGCCCGGTATTTCACCGAAAAGGACGCGGCCATTCTCCTCCCGGACTCCGAAGTCACGCCGGAGTCCATAAAGACGAGCATCGAAAACCTGCTCGAAGACGAAACCAGACGAAGTGGACTCGCCGAACGCATACGAGAACTCGCCACTCCGAACGCGGCGGACGAGATCGCCGACAAGCTCCTCGCCGCCGGAGAGAACGACGAGAAGCGCGACGAGGATGGAAACGGCACACAGCGCGTGAGTTCGGAAAACCAAGAAGCGAGAGCCGGAGCCTCGAAGAACGAAAGCTCGAAGAACGAAGGTGCGAGAAACGAAGGCGCGAAAGCCGGACACTCGAAGGACGACGCAAATAGAGAAGGCGTGAAAGACAAAGGTTCGAAGAGCGAAGCTGCGAGAGACGAACACGCCGAGGACGAAGGCGTGAGGCGCGACGATGGACACGTGGAAGACGAAGGCTCGAATAGCAAAGGCTCGAGACGCGACGATGAATACGGCATGAGGCGCGACGACGAACATAAAGGGGGAGGCTCATGAAGATACACATGATCGGGATCGGTGGCGCGGGGATGAGCGGCATCGCCGAGGTTTTGATGCGAAAAGGACACACGGTCACCGGCTCGGATCTGAAAGAGTCGCCGTATACCGAGAGGCTCGTCGAGGCGGGGATCGAGGTTTTCATCGGACATGCCGCCGGGCAGGTCGGCGACGCCGAGCAAGTCGTCGTCTCGACCGCCATCCCGAAGACGAACCCGGAGTTTTTGGAGGCCGAGCGGCGTTCGATCCCGATCGTCCCTCGGGCCGCCGCGCTGGCGACGATCATCGAGGACGGACGCGGCGTCGCGGTTGCCGGGACGCACGGAAAAACAACGACGACGAGCATGACGACGCACGTCCTCCGCGCCCTCGGGGAAGACCCGACCGCGCTCGTCGGCGGCGAACTGAACGACATCGGCTCGAACGTCGCGTTCGGGAAGCCGGGACTCGTCGTCGCCGAAGCCGACGAGAGCGACCGTTCGCTCCTCCACCTCCACCCGGAGGCGGCGATCATCACGAACGTCGAGTTCGACCACCCGGATTTCTATTCGTCCCTCGACGATGTGATCGAAACCTTCGAGAAGTTCGTCGCCGCCCTCCCCGCCGAAGGACACCTCGTGCTTTGCGCCGACGACCCGAACTGCATGAACCTCGCCGACGTCGCCCCGTGCCGCGTCGCGAGCTATGGGATCCTCGGCGGCGACCTCCGGGCCGAAATAGTCGCCTCGAACATGTACCGGCTCTTCGAGGATGGTGAGAGTCTCGGCCTCGTCGAGCTCGGCGTCCACGGGCGGCACAATATTCTCAACTCGCTCGCCGCGGTCTCCATCGCCCGCTGGCTCGGCCACGACGCATACGCCGCCGCCCGCACCCTCTCGGATTTCGGGGGAGTCCGCCGACGTTTCCAAATAAAGGGGGTCGAGGCCGAGGTGCGTGTCGTGGACGACTATGCCCACCATCCGACCGAAGTTCTCGCCACCCTCGATGTCGCGCGGGCGACGACTCCATCGGACGGGCGGGTCGTCGCGGTTTTCCAGCCGCATCGGTATTCGCGGACGCGGAAGTTCCACCGCGAGTTCGGCGAGTCGTTCGGGGCGGCGGACGCGGTCGTCATCACTGAGGTATACGGGGCGGGGGAGATGCCCGAGCCGGGGGTGAGCGGGAAGCTCATCGTGGATGCGATATGCGAGACGCAAAATCACCCGGAGGTTTATTATGTGCCGGATCAAGAATCCATCCCGAACGTGCTCCGCATGATCTCCGGCCCGAATGACACCGTCATAACCCTCGGGGCCGGCGACGTTTCGCGCGTCGGCGAGGAACTCCTCGCGATACTGTGAGGTCGCTCCCTTCGGTCGCTCCGGTTATTGGTTCCGGGTTATTGGTTATTGGTTTTTTGTATTTGCCAATAACCAACAACCACCAACCACCAACCGGGAGCGAAGCGACCACCTCATGAAACCCTCCGCCGCGATGAGGATCCTCCGTGCGGTATCGTTCTCGCTCGTGGTGGCGGGGATGACGGTCGCGTGTGTGTTCGTCGCCGCGTACCTGCTTTTTCCGCTTGAGGGAATCGAGGTTTCGGGGGAGAGGATGTACCCGGAATCGGAGGCCGAGAGCCTCGCTTCGGATTATTCGAGCCTCCTCACTTTGAATACTCGCATGGTCGAGGAGGAGGTCGAGGCTCATCCGTGGGTCGAGGCCGCTCGGGTGCGGAAGATGTGGGATTTGAGTATAGTTTCAGTTGAGGTTGAGGAACGCCGCCCGGTTCTTCACGCGGAGATCGAGGGTCGGCGGGCGGTGTTTTCGGGCGACGGGACGGAGCTTCCCGGCCTCGGAGGAGCGGATTTGAGAATGGTCGAATTGGACATTGGGAAGGCGCCGGAAATTCTGGATGCGGTGAGGACTTTCGAGGAGAATGGCGTGAGGTTTGGCTCGGTGGATGGTGTCGGGCCGGGCGGGGTCGAGGCGACCGTCGAGGGTCGTCCGGTCGTTTTCTACGGTGGGGTCGAGGTGGGGCAGGTTCGTGCTTTGCCGGATGTGATGGAGGAGAATCCGGAGGCTCCGGTATTCGATCTCCGCTCTCCGGATCGGGTGGTCGCCGGGGCGGTCGGCGGCGGGGATGTCGAGCCCGAGGGCTGACGGGGCGTGGCTCAATCTTTCGTATACGGCATAGACGTCGGGACCACGAAGATCGTGGCTATCGCGGGTCGCGTGGATCCCCGCCGGAGCCGCGTCGAAGTCCTCTCCGTCGGCGAGGCGAAGAGCCGCGGCCTCAAGCGCGGGGTCGTCGTTGACCGCGACCTCGCGGCGGGTGCGATCTCCGAAGCGATAGCCGCCTGCGAGTTCAAAAGCGCCCGCGCCGTCGTCGGTGTCGCGGGCGGGCATATCTCCTCGACGAACACGGAGGTCTCCCTTCTCAACCGCGGCCGGAACCTCCAGATTTCCGAGCGTTTCCTCAAGAAATTGGAGGCCGAAGCCCGACAGGTACGCCTCGCGGAGGACGAGCGGGTGATCCACGTCGTGCCTCGCGGATACATCCTCGACGGCTCGGAGGGGGTGAGGAACCCGGTCGGCCTCGAAGCCCGAAAGGTGAAGATGCGGGCGCACATCGTGAGCGGCGCGGTGTCGAGCATCCAAAACCTCCTCCACGCCGTCGAGGACTGCGGCGTGAAGGTCTCGGACGTCGTCCTCGAGCCCCTCGCCTCCGCCGAGGCGTGCCTCACCGAACAGGCCCGCGAGGACGGCGTCGCCCTCATAGACATCGGCGGCGGAACCACCGACATCGCCGTCTTCGTGAGGGGCGCTTTGACACACACCGCCGTCGTCCCGCTCGGCGGCGAGAGCTTCACCTCCGACGTCTCATACGGACTCAAAATCCCATTCTCCGACGCGGAGAAATTGAAAGTCCGGTATGGAACCGTCCTCTCGAAGATCGTGGATTCGGTGGCTCCGGTCCGGCTCGGAGACCGCCACTACAACGCGAGCTTCCTCAGCCAAATACTCGAATACCGCGCCCGCGAAGTCCTCGAATACGCCCGCGACTCGATGGACGACGCGCGCCTCCTCGACTCGATCCCGCACGGCGTAGTCCTCACCGGGGGAGGCTCCCTCCTCGATGGGATGCCGGAGCTTTCGGAGGAGGCTCTCGGGGTGCGGGCCGCGACCGCCACGCCGCAGCTTATAAAGGGAGACTCTAAACCTTTACAGAAGCCTCAGTATTCGACGGCTATAGGTTTGCTATACTTCTCGGCTAAAAACAATAACCTTCGAGGAAAGAGTAAAGGTGCAGCGACGAACAGTTTTGGTAGCATTGTGGAGGCGGTCAAGAGTTGGTTCCGAGGAAGATAAGGATCCGGCACGGAAAAAGCAGTTTGACGGAGGGCTAGGGAGAGATGTTGGACGCGGGAACTAATTATCTGGCGGTAATAAAAGTTGTCGGCATAGGCGGCGGGGGAACCAACGCGGTGAACCGCATGATCGGCTCTGGTTTGCAGGGGGTCGAGTTCATTGCGATAAACACCGACGCGCAGGCTCTCCAGATGTGCGACGCCGACCAAAAGATACACATAGGCGAGAAACTCACTCGCGGCCTCGGGGCCGGCGCCGACCCGAAAATAGGGATGGAGGCCGCCGAGGAGAACAAGGCCGAGATCGAGGAATCCCTCCGCGGCGCGGACATGGTGTTCGTCACCGCCGGAAAAGGCGGCGGCACCGGAACGGGAGCCGCCCCGGTCGTGGCGAAGGTCGCCCGCGAAGGAGGCGCGCTCACGGTCGGGGTGGTTACGAGGCCGTTCACGTTCGAGGGGCGGCGGCGTTCGACGTTCGCCGAGGAGGGCATAAAGCGCCTCAAGGAGAATGTGGATTCGCTGATCATCATTCCGAATGACCGGCTCCTTCAGGTTGCGGAGAAGCGGACGAGCATGATGGACGCTTTCAAGATGGCCGACGATATTTTGCGGAAGGGCGTTCAGGGGATCACGGATCTCATCACCGTTCCGGGGCTTATCAACCTCGACTTCGCGGACGTGCGGACGATCATGGCGTCCTCCGGCTCGGCTTTGATGGGCATCGGCGAGTCGAGCAGCGAGAGCCGGGGCCAGGAAGCGGCGAAGACGGCGATTTCGAGTCCGCTCCTCGAGGCGAGCATCGAGGGTGCGACCGGGCTGATTTTGAACATCACGGGCGGCACGGACCTCGGGCTTTTCGAGGTGAACGAGGCGGCGGAGATCGTCCACAACGCCGCCCACCAAGACGCGAACCTCATCTTCGGGGCGGTCGTGGACGACAGTTATGGGGACAAAGTTTCCGTGACTGTGATTGCGACGGGCTTCGATCAGCGGATCGCCAATCAGCGGCGCGAGGCTCGCCCGGCGGCGGAGCCGGACGCGACACGCGGTGAATCGACGCGCGACTATGTGGATGAGGATCCCGGCCAGCCGCAGGAGGAGGGCGACGTCCTCGACATCCCGGCCTTCCTGCGCCGCCGCTAGAGACGCGGAGATTTCTCCGTTGGCCCCGAAACGCACGGATACACTCGCCCCCGGCGCGGCTACCACCGACGCCGGGGGCGCAGTCTTTATACAGCCGAACCCCGCGCCACAGAACGCGAACGTCTGGTTCTTCACCCGCCTCGGCGGTGTATCCGAACCACCCTTCGGTTCCCTGAATATCTCCACTAAAGTCGGGGACAGCCCCGAAAACGTCGGAGAAAACCTCTCTCGCATAAAACAGGCGATGGACGGAAACCCGTCGGCGTGGGTGAGGCAAGTCGCCGGGGACGCGGTCGTCCACGTTTCCGAGGGCGGTTTCGCGGGGGAGGCGGACGCGCTCATAACCCGAGAGGAAAACTTGAGCCTCGTCGTCGGGGTGGCGGATTGCGTCCCGGTCGCGCTCGTCGGGGAGGACGCCGTCGGGATGATCCACTCCGGGTGGCGAGGGACTCTCTCCGGCATATCCGGGAAGGCCGCACGGGAGATGATCGAGGAAGGCGGAAGGAATGTCTCCGGCATGTACGGGGAGGCTGCGAAGGGGATGGTCGAGGAGAGCGGAAGGAATCTCATGTCGCATGGCGAGGATCACACGGCGCGCGAAGGAAGTCTCGCGGCGGCGGCGCATGAAGGGGATCACGCGGATCGCGAAAGGAATCTCGCGGCATCGCATGAAGGGAACCTCGCGTCGGGCGGAGGGAACTTCACGTCGCAGGGAGGGGATCCCGCAGCGCACGACGGAAACCCCGCGGCGCACAGCGGGGATCTCACTCCCACGGCGGCGCGTGAAGGGAACTTCGCGGCGCGGGGAGGGAGCATCGTGGCGTATATCGGGCCGTGTATTCGGCGTTGTTGCTATGAGGTTTCGGAGGAGCTTGCCGGGAAGTTCGCTGATGAGTTTGGGGAGGGTGTGGTTTCCGGTCGGCGGCTTTCTTTGCCGGATGCGATCCGCGTGGATCTCGAACGCGCCGGGGTCGAGGAGATCCACGACCTCGGAATGTGCGCCGGATGCCGCCCCGACCTTTTCTTCTCGCACCGGATGGAGAAGCCCGTGACGGGCCGGAACCTCGCCTCCGTTTCCATGACATCGAAGGCGGGCGCATGACGGAGGTCGTCGCGTCGGAGATCCGGAACCGCCTCGAAATCGTGCGTGAAAACATAGAGGACGCGCTCCGACGGAGTGGTCGGGAGGGCGAGGAAGTCCGAATCCTCGTGGCGGGCAAATATTATTCCGCCGGACAAATTGCCGCTTTGAAAGAAGCCGGAGCCGTTCTTCTCGGGGAGAATCGGGCGGAGGATCTCGCGGAGAAGCAAGGAAAGTTCGGCGATGATTTCGAGTGGCATTTCATCGGCCACGTCCAAAGGCGGAAGGCGAAGGAAGTCGTCCCGAGGGTGTCGCTCATCCATTCGGTTGACTCCGTGCGGCTCA
>Ga0136630_1000513_pt1 | contig 15005 bp, 16 predicted proteins | sample AntDrymUQ5682106_2_FD_105496 | JGI IMG/M metagenome (GOLD analysis project Ga0136630, IMG submission 105496) | Polar desert sand microbial communities from Dry Valleys, Antarctica - metaG UQ568 (21.06) | ecosystem: Environmental > Terrestrial > Soil > Desert | place: Antarctica: Dry Valley...
GACGTGCTGGCGGTGACCGCGCTGCAGCGCGCGGTCGCGCCGGACGTGACCGCGCGTGTCTTCGGTGTCTTCTGGGCGCTCATCGTCGGGGCGATCGCCTTCGGCGCGCTCGTCGCGCCTCCCGTGGTCGCTGTGCTCGGGCTCGAGACCGCGATCGTGGTCCTCGCGCTCGCGCCCGCGCTCGTCAGCCTCGCCACCTACCCGGCCCTGGCGCGGATGGATCGTTCCTCCGCGGCGCGAACGGCGCTGCTCGCCTCGCGGGTCGCCGTGTTGGAGGCGACCGGTTTGTTCGCGGCCGCGTCGCGACCGGTGCTCGAGCGCCTGGCCGCCGAGACCAGCGAGATCTCCGTCTCGGCCGGGCATGTGGTGATCCGGGAGGGCGACGCTGCCGACGCGCTCTACGTCTTGAAGCGGGGTGAGGTGGATGTGCAGGCCGGTGCCCGCAAGCTCGCCACGCTTCCGGCGGGGAGCTGGTTCGGCGAGCTCGGGTTGCTGGAGGGTGTGGCGCGGACGGCGACGGTGCGCACGACTTCGCCGTCCACCCTGCTGCGCGTCGACGGCGAGGCGTTCGTCGGCGCGCTCAGCGCGGCGCCGCTCACGTCGACCGCGCTCGAGGGTGCGCGTGCCCGCTTCATCGCCGTCCGTGGCCAGGAGCCCGCGTTCCCGCGCCGCGGCGAGGCCGCGGCGTGATTCCCGACGACCTGCCGGCCTGGTCGCTCGCGGCCACCGGCGCGGATCCCGTCGCGCTCCCGTCGGACTGGCCCGAGACGCTCGACCGCGTGTACAACCCGCGCCCGCCGGTCGAGTTCCACGCGCGCGGAATCGACGTGGAGGTGGGCTGGATCGGCGGCGCGACGATCCGCGCGTCGGGCAACTCCTTCGCCACGCCGCACATGGCAGGCATGGCCGCGCGCGTGCTCGGGACTCACCCGGGGCTGCGCCCGTTCGAGCTCAAGACCGCGCTGCGCCTGAGCGCGAACAACGTCAAGGGGGGTGCCGATGCACGCTGAAGACGACCTGCGGGCGGCGGTCGCCGCCGGCGTGCTGGCGGCGGCGAAGGGCCGCGCGCCGCTGCTCGAGTCGATCGCCGACGTGGCGCGCGCGATCTTCGGCGCGCGCGCGTCGTCGATCATGCTGTTCGACGCGGCCAGCGACGAGCTCGTGTTCGAGGCGGTGTCGGGCGAGGGCGAGGAGCTGCTCGGCCGCAGGCTCCCCAAGGACACCGGCATCGCCGGATGGGTGGTCGGCGCGCGCGATCCGATCGTCGTCGAGGATGTTTCGCACGACCCGCGCTTCGCCGCCGACATCGCCCGCGGCACGGGGTACATCCCGCACGGCATCATGGCGGCGCCGCTGCTGCTCGACGAGCGCGTGCTCGGCGTGCTGTCGATCCTCGACCGGCCCAAGCGCGCGTCCTCCAGCCTCATGGAGCTCGACGTGCTGGGACTCTTCGCCCATCAGGCCGCGGTCGCCCTCGAGCTGTTCGAGGCGGCGCGCCGCGCGGAGGTGGCGCTGGACGGGAGCGGTGAGCTGGCCTCGTTGGCCCGGCTCGCCGCGGTCGTCGATGGCCGTGTGTGAGAGGCGGCACGCTTGGAGGATGCGCACACTCGGGCCGTAGGGGAAGTCGACCTTCGACCGGCCTGACGCCGCGGCGGCTCAACCCGCGGGCACTTCGTGCCGATCACGACTGGCACATGCGCACCATCGGCTTCCGCAGCAACATCCTGTTCGCGATCGCCGCCGCCTTCGGCGTCATCGCTTCCCTCGGCCGACCCTGGTACGGCCCGTCCACCGAGGCGACCGACGCGAGAATGGAGGACTACTTCAGCGTGCTCGCGCGGGTGTTCTCCGAGTCCAGCGGCACGACGGGCTGGGTCGCGCTCCAGACGGCCGACCAGCTCCTCGCGGGTCTGGCCGTCGGAACCGTCGTGCTGCTCATCCTCGCGCTCGTCCCGGCCCTTCAGCGAGACGTTCAGGCGCTCGCGCGCTGGAGTGCCCTGGCTACGCTCGGCGTCGTGCTCGTCAAGCTCGTAGACGGCCCCGCCGCAGGCACGATGGCGGAGCCCCGTCAAGGCATCTTCATCGCGCTCGCCGCGGGTGGCGTGCTAGTGGCCAGCGCGATCACGGTCGCCAGCGCACCGGCCCGCCGGCGGCCACCCGTCAAGGCCTACCAACCAGCCCCGGCACCCGTGTACGACCCGGATGCCTCCTACGGGCCGCATCAGTTCTGAGCGCCGCCGACCCCGCGCAAGCGGTCCTGGAGGTCCGGCGGGTTCTCCACGATCTGCGAGAAGCGCACGACGGTGACGGTGTCCTCGATCGTCACGTCGCGACCGTAGATCTGCTCCATGAAGTGCACGAGCTCCTCCGTGCGGCGGGACTCGGGGTTGTCGTGCTCGATGTCGCGCGGTGAGAGCTCCTTGATGCGCTTGACCTCGACGTTGTCGATCACCGCGTGGAAGAGCTTCTCGCGTGGCGAATACTGGTAGCCGACGGTGACGAGCACAACCTGGTTCTTGCGGTACTTGTGCCGCTTGTCGCCCAGGCGGATCGTGGCCGTCTTGCGCCCCCGCTTCATCTGATCCGCGAAGACCGTGGAGTAGAAGTTGAGGACCTGCATCGAAGCGGCACCCTATCCGTTCGCAGCGAGTGCCGACAGTGCCCGTTCGATCATCTCGCGCTCGCCCCGGTAGCTCAGGTGCCGCCGCGCCTCGATCAGCGGCACCCAGCGCGCCTCGTCCACCTCGTGGTCGTGATCCGCGGTGTCGCCCGACTCGAAGCGGCAGAGGTAGAAGTGGACCGTCTTGTGCAGCCGGCGGCCGCCGCGCCGGTAAGCGTAGTCTACCTGCCCGAGCCGTTCGCGCACCGCGGCGGTGACCCCGGTCTCCTCGCGAACCTCGCGTGCGGCGGTCTGCTCCGGCGTCTCGCCCGCCATCGGGCCGCCCTTGGGGAGGCCGAGCACGCGGCGACGCCCGCGCGGGACGATCACCAGCACCTCGGTGCCACGGACGACCACCCCGCCATAGGACGTCTCGCGGTGGTCAGTAGACATAGCCCTCGAGCGCCGCCGGATCGTGGACGGTCAGCCGTCCGCGGCCCTGGGAGATCACGCCCGCACGCTCGAGCGCCGCGAGGAACCGACTCGCCGATTCGCGTGAAGAGCCGGCGAGCTTGGCCAAATCGGCCTGCGTGGCGGTGATCGCTACGTCACGGGCGCCGGCGTCTTCGCCGCGGGCCTGGTCGACGAGCTGCGCCAGCACGGCGGCGACGCGGCTTTGCACGGTGAGGAAAGACTGGCGCGCGAGCCGCTCGTTGGTGCGGCGCAGGCGCCGCACGAGCGAAATTGCGAGCTTGACCGCGATCTCGGCATGCTCGCGCATCAGGCGGCGCATGTCCTCGCCGAACACGACGAGCGCGTCGATGTCGTCGATCGCCTCGACGGTGGCCGAGCGCAGTTCGTCGTCGAACATCGCGAGCTCGCCGAAGATGTCGCCCGGGCCGAAGCTCGCGAGCGTGATCTGGCGTACGTCGACGTGCTCGCTGGTAGCTCGAGCGTGTCCCTCGCGCACGACGTAGCAACTGCTCGACGCGTCACCCGCCCGGGACACGACCTGGCCCGCCACGAAGCGCCGCGGCCCGGCGACCGCCGCGACGGCCTCGAGCTCGGCCGGCCCGAGCTCGTCGAAGGCGGGCACCCGCCCGAGCAGGGCGGCGGTGTCCTCGGCGTGCACGGGCATCGGGCAGGCATACCCGATTCTCCAGCGGGGAGCCGCCGGAGGCGGTCACACCGCCTCGAGGGCGTGGTCGCGCCGGCGGCGCCGCATCCAGCGCATCGCCAGCGCGGCGGCGAGGGCCAGCAGGCTGAGCGGGAGCGCGAGTGCCAGCGCGACGAGCGCGACGCCGGCGGCGACCTCCAGCAGGCGCAGGGCGTCGCCTGCCGCGTCGCCGGGCGTCCAGGTGCCGTCCTCCTCCTCCGCGCCGCCGCCGTGCTCGGCGACGAGCGTCACCCCCACCGTCGAGAACGCCGCGCGGTTGCGCACCCTGCGCACGCCCGCCCGCGCCCGCTCGATCTCCCGCGACACGAAGCGCAGACGTGCACGGATCGACTCCGTCTCCCGCACCGTGTCCGCCTCGCCGAGCTGCTCGAGCAGGCTTTCGCGCTCGGTCCGGGCGTCGGAGACGAGGCTGCGCGCTGAGACCGCCTGTGCGGTGATGTCCCGAGCGCGCTGGGCGCGCTCGCGCACCTGGCCGAGTCGCGCGAGCGCGGCCATCGCGGCGTCGAGCTCGCGCGTGGGAATGCGCAGCTCGAACGTGCCGCTGCCGCCGCCCGCGGACGAGTCGACCGTCGAAGCCGCGACGAAGCCGCCCAGCCGGCGCGTCACTTCCTGCACGCGCGCGCTCACGGCGTCCATGTCGCGCGGGCGGACGGCCAGCGTCAGCGACGCCGAGCGTTCCACCGCGCGCCGTACCCGGCCGTCGGAGCGCGGCGAGCCGGGAGCGGGGGCGGGCGGCACCGAGCCCGGAGGAAGCGGCTCGGCGAAGCTCGCCGCGTCGTCCTGAGCCGCCGTCGCGCCTTCACCGGGAGAGCGACCGGGCTCCGGTGCCGCCGCGCCGCTCTCCTGCCCGGCTGCGTTGCTCGCCGACTGGTCGCCGCCGGCGCTCGTGGACGCCTCGTCCCCGCCGGTCGGCGACCCGGTGACGGCCACGATCACGATGAGCAGCACCGCGGCGGTCGCTCCGAGTGCCGGGGTCAGCCACGTTCCCCAGCCCTTGCGCCAGCGTGGCCCCGACGCACGACGGCGCGGGTCTCCTTGCGAGAACCCGCGCTTCACCTCGGCGTCGAGCGTGGCGCCGAAGGCGCCGGATGGCTCGGCCCGGTCATCGCGCACAAGGCGCGCCAGCTCGCCCAGCTCGGCGAGGTCGGGCGCGACGGGACGACCCGCCAGCGCATCGTCGAGGGCGGCGAGCTCGCGCTCGACGTCCGGCGAAAGGGGATCAGGCATGCTCGACGGCCTCCCGGAGCTTGGTCATGGCGCGATGCAATTGGGTGCCGGCGTTCGAGACGCTGACGCCGACGACGGCCGCGATCTCGGCGTTGTCGAGGCCGGCGTGGAACTTCAGGCCGATCAGCTCACGCTCCCGTGGGCCGAGCGTGGCGAGCGCGGCGTGCACGGCGGCGCGCTGGAGGGCGGCGTCGGCCGCGTCCTCGGGCGGCGCGGCCTCGAGGTCCGCGGGCTCGGCCGCGAGGGCCGCGGCCCGCTTGCGCCGGCGCAACTCGTCGAGCGCGGCGTTGCGGGCGATGCCGAACAGCCATGCCCGCTCGGAGCCCCGGCTCGCCTTGTAGGTGCGCTGCTTGCGGTAGGCGCGCTCGAACACCGCCGCGGTGACGTCCTCGGCCCCTGCGGGGTCGCGCAGCAGCGTCGCCACGTAGGCGTAGACGTCGTCGCGCGCCGCCCGGTAGAGCGCCTCGAAGTCCAGCCCCGGGCTGGAGCTTCGGATCGGGACTCGGGCGATCACGGTCGTGGGCACTCCGGTACTACGGCTCAGACGGGAAGGCATCACATGACATCGCGAAACTCCGAACAGTGCCTGGCAACCCGCGGCTGCCGCGGTCGGCGGTCAAAGTCGCACGCCTTGTCCGCAACCAGCGCCCGGTTGCGCTGTTTGAGGAGGAGGATGCGTCACGCGCTTGGAATCGCCCTCTTGCTCGCCCTGCTGACCGCGGCCCCGGCCGGCGGCTATGCGCCGACTTCGGTCTCCCCCGACCCGTGGGCGACCGTCAACGTCTGCGACACGACGGAGCACCCCAACCAGATGGGGATCCGCGGCGGCATGCCGGGTCTCGCTCGCCGGACGGCCATGCACATGCGCTTTCGCGTCCAGTTCCGCGACCGGTCCGGCCGCTGGCGGCTCATCGCGCGCGGGGCGGACTCCGGCCGGCAGCGGGTCGCCGCCGGCCGGCGCGGCGAGCACGACGCCGGCTGGACGTTCGAGTTCATGCCGCCCGCATCCGGCGGCGCCTACGTGCTGCGCGGCGTGGTGGTGTTCGAGTGGCGCCGCGGGCGCCGCGTGCTGGAGCGTGTGCGGGAGGTCACGGAGGCCGGTCACCCGGGGACGGCGGGCGCCGAGCCCGAGGACTTCAGCGCCGCCACCTGCGAGATCGCCTGAGCACCGGCCGATCCGTCCCGAGGCCGTCGTCGAACAGCCGCGGATCGTTGGTGATCACGCCGGTGACGCCGAGCGCCTCGAGCGCGCGAATCCGTGCAGCGTCGTCGACCGTCCAGACGTAGAGATCGCCGCCCGCCTCACGCAGCGCACGCACCAAGCGCGGCGTCACGAGCCGCCAGTGGGCCATCAGCGCATCGCAGCGGCCCGCTCGCACGTGGACGGCGGCGACCTCCGGAAGGCGCCGGCGCGCGTTCAGGAGCAGCGCGTAGGCCGGCAGCATCGTGATGGTGGACGCGGTGTAGTCGCGGCGCACCCGCGGCACCGACCAGCCGAGCCGCAGTCGTGGCTCGAGCTCGCGCAGCACGACGAGGCTGCGCATGTACATCGTGGAGACGATCGCCCGGCCCACGAGGCCATGCGCGCGGAGCGCCTCCACCACTCGCTGCTCGTAGCCCGGCAGCTTGAGGTCGAGGTCGAGCTCGATGTCGGCGAACACGTCGGAAGCCAGGTGCGCCAGTCCCTGCTCGAGCGTCAACGCGTCGGGCGGCACGTGCGCATGGTCGTGCGCCAGGACCAGGCGCCCACGCTCTGGCGTGGTGTGGTCCTCGGGCAGCACGTCGAACTCGATCATGTCCACGCGAGCGGCCAGCGCCGCGTCGAACGACGCCCGGGTGTTGCCCGGGGCGATGTGGTCGGCGCCCTTGTGGCCTACGCGGCGGATCGTCACGCCTGACACGCCGGGCACCAGTACGTCGGGCGGTTGTCGTCCCACTGGCCGCGCACGCGGATCTGCGACTCCGGGCCGCAGCGCGGGCAGGGCATGCCGGCCCGGCCGTAGATCCGCTTGAAGCGGCTCTGCTTGCCGTCCAGTGCCGAGCGCTGCATGCGGGGGCGGCACGCGTCCACGATCGCGAGGGCCTCGGCGTCGGAGACCTTGCCGGCCGGGCGCCAAGGATCGACGCGTGCCTCGAAGCAGCCTTCCACTTTCCAGAGGTTGCCGATTCCCGCGATCGTCCGCTGGTCGAGCATGGCGTCGCCGATCGGCCGCGTCGGGTCGTCGTCGCGCAGGCGCCGCAGGAAGCGGCCGGCGTCGAACTCCGGGGCGAGGATGTCAGGCCCGAGCTGGGCGAGCCGCTGGTCGAAGCGACTGCGACCGTCCGTCATCAACTCCAGCACGGGCCCGTTGAACTGCACGACCTCGCGATCGCCGCGCCGCAGCACGAGCCAGGCGGCGCGCGGCGAGCGTGGCCAGCGCCCGCCGCGCGCCAGCACCCGCCACGAGCCGCTCATCCGGAGGTGCGAGTGGATCGCCAGTTCTCCCTCGAAGCGGAGGAACAGGTGCTTGCCGTGCGCGTCGACCGACGTCACGCGACGGCCGGCGAGTCGCTCGACCCAGCCCGCGCGGCCGAAGCGCGGGTGTGGCGTGAGCACCTCGTCCGGCACGTGACCGGCGAGCACCGGGCGGATGCGGTTCGCCGCGTAGTGGATGGTGTCGCCCTCGGGCATCCATAGGAGCGTACGGCGGCGTGGTCCGGGGCTCCCCGTCTCAATGCGGCGGCCGAATCGGCCGATCAACTGGCCATGAGGTCGCGCGTCTCCCTGCTGGGCAAGTCTCCGGGCCGAGCCTGCTGGCGATGGTGGTGCTCGCGCTGGGCATCGGCTTCGCGCTCCAGAACCAGATCGAGGCGCGGGCGCTGCGCCAGGCCGAGCAGCTCACCCGCGTGTTCAATCGCCTGGCGGTCGCTCCCAACCTGACGCCCCGCGATCTCGGCGGGCCGCTCCCGCCGGCCAAGCGGAAGCAGCTCGATGCGGCCCTGGCCCAGATCGAGGACGCGGACGTGCGGCTCCTCCATGCGCATCTCTTCGCCGCCGATGGAGTGACGGTCTACTCCGAGGCTGCCGAACCGGGCCAGCCTGTACCAGCGCGTCGAGCGCGTCACCGGCGGCGTGAAGGCGTTCGGCGGGCTCGCCGGCCTGCTGCTGATCGACCTCGACCGCTTCAAGGAGGTCAACGACACGCTCGGGCACGACCACGGCGACGCGTTGCTGCGCGACGTCGCCGAGCGGCTGTGCGGGGTGCTGCGCAGCGGTGACACGCTGGCGCGCCTCGGCGGGGACGAGTTCGCCGTGCTGCTGCACGACCTGCCCGACCGTGCCGTCGCCGCCGAGCTGGTGCTGCACTACCAGCCCAAGGTCGCCGTCGCCGACGGCGAGGTCACCGGTGTGGAGGCGCTCGTGCGCTGGCAGCACCCGAAGCACGGCCTGCTCGGGCCCGGCGAGTTCCTTCCCCTCGCCGAGCAAACGGGGCTGATGCACCGGCCATTCGTCGCTGGCCTACCTCAAGCGGCTCCCGCTCGACGACGTCAAGATCGACCGGGCGTTCGTGTCCGGCATCGTGGGCGACGTCAACGACGCCCTGATCGTGCGGGCCACGATCGAGCTCGCTCGCAACCTCGGCCTGGACGTCGTCGCCGAAGGGGTCGAGGACGAGGACGTGCTGGACCACCTGCGCACGCTTCACTGTCACGAGGCCCAGGGGTTCCACTTCTCGCGGGCGCTGCCGGCGGAGGCGCTCGTCGGCTGGTTGGCCGAGTGGCGCTCCGCCGTGCCTCAGCCCGCCTGAAGCAGCGCCTCCAGCAGCCGGCGTACCCGGCGGAACGTGCGCTCCTGCAACCGGCCGGCGACGTCGGCGGCGGTATGACGCAGCGGGTTGTCCGGCACGCCGAGCTTGGCGGCGACGAGGCCGGCGAGGCCGAGCTCACGGTGATCGGAGTTGCCGGAGCCGTCGTCGGCGACCCAGCGCACGCGGAGACCGCTACCCGCAGCAGCGCCCTGCACGCGCCGCTCGAAGCGCCGTCGCGCCGGGGAGCGCAGCCACATCTGCCGCCCGCGCCCGACCTCGTCGAGCGAGAGCGCCCAGCGCAGGTCGCTCGACCTGCCCCCGCTGCGCAGGCGACGCATCAGCGCGCTCGCGCCGAGATGGTCGGGCCGCCGGGTGTAGATCCGCTCCTCGGCGCCGGTGGCGACGAGCCACACGTCGCAGACCGGCTCGAGCGCCGCGACGCGCGGGGCGAGCGCGACCAGCGTGCCGACGCCTGAGGCGTTGTCCTCGGCTCCGGGCGAGGGGGGCACCGTGTCGGCGTGGGCCATGAGGATCCACAGGCAGTCGCGCGGCCGCTCGAGCATCCCGATCACATTGCGCGACCGTCCTCCTGTTCCGCTTCGCTCGCCACCGGCTGCGCCTCGCGGGACCGTGAAGCGGTCGCGGGTGACCGTCAGGCCGGCGTCGCGGAACGCCTGCGCGACGCGCTCATGGGCGCGCCGTTCGGCCGCGCCGGCGGCGGGCCGCGGCCCGGCCAGCGCGAGCGAGCGGGCGAAGGCATAGCCGAAATCGTCGGCCGCGCCCATCAGCGCGAGCGCGGCAGCAGCCGCGGCGAGCATCAGGCCCCGATCGTGAGCTTGCGAGGACCGGCGCGGAAGCCGAGCTCCAGCAGGAGCCCCTCCCACGGCGAGCCCATCACGGGCTCGCCGTTGACCTTCTCCACCCCGAGCTTGCGGACGCGCCCGCGCTCCACCGCGGTGGCGAGCGCCTCGATCGCCGGCGCCAGGCGCGGGTCGTCGTCGTCGACCAGGACCTGGAGGCTCTTCACGCCACGCTCGACGTAGAGCACGGGCTCAGCGCCGGCCAGGACCACGTACGCGCCGGACTGGCGCGCCGGCGAGCGCACGTCGCGCCGGAGCCACTTCAACGCCGCGCCGTAGGGCTGGGCGGGATCGGTGGCGGCGAGCACCATGGGCGGCGCGGCGTCGTCGTCGCGCTGGGCCCGCAGGCGCTCCGCCGCTCCGGGCAGCGCGAACTGCGCGCCGCCGAGACCCTCGACGAAGTAGCCACGCTGGCATACGCCGATCGTCTCCAGCGCAGCGAAGGAGTCGTACAAGGAGGAGAACCCGCCGGAAATCCCCTCGGCCAGCACGTGCTCGCGGGTCACGATGCCGTAGCGCTCCAGCAGCAGCTCGGCCTGCGCCCGACGGCGGCCCGCCGGGTCACTCGCACCGCCCGCGAACAGGAGCTCAGTGAGCGACCAGCGGCCTTGGATCTGCGGCTGGGCGCCGGCGCGGCGCGTCCCGAAGCGCCGGCGGCGCCCCCGCTCGGCGCGCGCCGGCTGGCCGGCGAGGCCGGAGGCCGGCGATGAGCCCGCAGCGCGAGGCAGGATCGAGATCGACCGTGGCGAGCGCAGCGGCGCGAAAGCGTCGTTGGTCACCTCCCCCGCCCATACGAGGTCCCACAGCGCCTCCTGCAGCTGCTCGGACGGGATGCCGGCCACGTCGACGAGCAGGTCGGTGAAGAAGCACGCGCCTTGCTCCAGGCGCGCGCGAATGGCCGCGTGGCCGCGCTCGGCGAGCATCTCCTCGCTGTCGCCGCGGACCCGGTCACGCCCACCGGGCGGTCCGAGCACGGCTGCGTCGTCGCGGAAGTAGAGCGCCACCCTCCCGCTTCGGCGCCGCAGCGATCCGGCTCCCACCCAGACCACTTCGCCCGACGCGCAGAGCTGATCCAACCAGGACGCGGAGTAGGCGCCGGTGCGGCGCGGGAGCACGTCGCGCTCCCATACGTCGGCGGGCAGCGCGAGTCCCTGGAGCGGGACGAGGATCTCGCGTAGACGGTCGATGCCGGCGCCGCCGGCGAGGCGACCGGCGGAGCCGTCGCCGGTGACGAAGGCAGAATGGCGGTCCACGCCCTGCCAGCTCGGCAGGAAGCGGGCGAGCGCTCGCTGATCGACCGGCTCGATCTCCGCCCGCAGCGCCGCGAGCGAGGCGCGCCGCAGCCGGCGCAGGACCTCGGGGTCGCACCACTCGCGCTCGGTGCCTCCCGGCCGCAGCTCCCCGTGCACCAGCTCGCCGGCGCGTTCGAGACCCGCGAGGACCGGCGTGAGGTCGAGGCCATAGCGGTCGCGCAGCGCCCGGCCCTCGAACGGGCCATGAGAGCGCGCCCAGCGGCGCACGAGGCGCTCCATGGCATCCGGCACGTCGGCGAGAAACGCGGCGGGAAGACCTCCGGGAGGGACCGTGCCCAGCGCGTCGCGATACAGGCCCGCGTCCTCGGAGGCCACCCAGCGCGGCTCTCCTCCGATGCGCAGCACGATCGCCCGCCGCTCGCCGCCGAGCTGCTCGAGCCAGCCGTCGAGGCCGCCGCTGGGCGCCACGCGGAGGAGCAACTCGTCGCGTGTGAGGTCGCCCACCCGCCGGAGCACGTCGTGCAGCGCGTCGGCCGTGTCCGCGCGGGCCCGCTCGGAGCTCCGTTGCAGGTCGGCCTCGACTGACTCCAGGGCGCCGGGGTCGATCAGGTCGCGCAGCTCCTCCTGGCCGAGCAGCTCGCGCAGCAGGTCGCGGTCCAGCGCGAGCGCGGCGGCGCGGCGCTCCGCGTTGGGTGTGTCACCCTCGTACATGTAGGTCGCGACGTAGTCGAACAGCAGCGAGGAGGCGAAGGGCGAGGCTGTCGCCGTCTCGACCTCGACGACGCTCAACTCGCGCGAGTGGAGACGACGCAGCAGCTCCTGGCACCCGGGGACGTCGAGGACGTCGCGCAGGCACTCGCGGTAGGTCTCGAGCACGATGGGGAACTGGCCGTAGCGCTTGGCGACCTCGAGCAGCGTCTGGGACTTCAACCGCTGCTGCCAGAGCGGGGTGCGCCGGCCGGGATATGCGCGCGGGATGAGCAGGGCGCGACCGGCGTTCTCCCGAAAGCGCGCGCCGAACAGCGCGCTGCCGCCCAGCTCGCCCACCACCATGTCCTCGAGCTCGTCGGGCTCGATCAGCACGAGCTCGGCCCCGGGCGGCTCATCGGCGTCGGGCAGGTGGACGATGATCCCGTCGTCGGACCAGATCGCGTCGGACTCCAAGCCGTGCTCGTCGCGGATACGGGCGCTCAGCGCGAGGCTCCAGGCGGCGTGCACGCGCCCCCCGAAGGGAGATAGGACACACAAGCGCCAGTCGCCGATCTCGTCGCGAAAGCGCTCGATGACGATCGTGCGGTCGCTCGGTACGACCCGGGTGGCGGCCTGCTGCTCGCGCAGGAAGGCGAGCAGGTTCTGGGCGGCGAGCGGGTCGAGGTCGTAGCCGTGCGCCAGCGTCGCGGCGTCCTGCTCGACCGCCCAGCGGCTGAACGCGCCGATCGCCTCGCCGAGCTCCTTCGGGCGCCCGACGCCGTCGCCCTTCCAGAACGGCACGGCGCCCGGGACGCCGGGAGCCGGCGTCACGACCACGCGGTCGCGCGTGATGTCCTCGATCCGCCAGCTCGACGCCCCGAGGAGGAAGACCTGGCCCGGGCGCGCCTCGTAGACCATCTCCTCGTCGAGCTCGCCGACCCGCCGGCCGTCAGGCAGGTTGACGGAGAACAGCCCGCGGTCCGGGATCGTGCCCGCATTGGTGATCGCCAGCGCACGGGCGCCCTTCCGCGCGCGAATCGTGCCGCCCACCCGGTCCCACACGATGCGCGGGCGCAGCTCGCCGAACTCCTCGGACGGGTAGCGGCCGTCGAGCATGTCGAGCACGTTCTCGAGCTGCGCGCGCGACAGTTCGGCGAAGGAGTACGTGCGCAGGATCAGCCCGTGCAGCTCGTCGACCGCCAGGGCCTCTGTCGAAGCGGCAATCGCCACGATCTGCTGAGCGAGCACGTCGAGCGGGTTGCGCGGGACGACGGTGCGCTCGATCAGCCCCTCGCGCATGCGCCTCGCCACCACCGCGCACTCGAGCAGGTCGCCGCGGAACTTGGGGAAGATCCGTCCCTTCGCGGTGTCGCCGACCCCGTGGCCGGAGCGGCCGATGCGCTGGAGGCCGGCGGTAACCGACTTGGGAGACTCGACCTGGAGCACGAGGTCGACGGCACCCATGTCGATGCCGAGCTCGAGCGACGAGGTCGCGACGAGGCAGGGGAGGTTGCCGGACTTGAGCTGCTCCTCGACGACGAGCCGCTCCTCGCGCGCCAAGGACCCGTGGTGGGCTTTCGCGATGGGCCGCCCGCCTCGCCCTCCGGGCTCATCTCCGGCTGTTGCACCGGCCAGCTCGTTCAACCGCAGCGCGAGCCGCTCGGAGGCCCGGCGGTTGTTGACGAACACGATCGTGGAGCGGTGCTCGCGCACCGCCTTGAGTATCTCCGGGTAGATCGCCGGCCAGATCGACTTGCGCGTCGCCTCCTGCCCAGCGAAGGGGTCGAGCTCGACGTCGCTCTGCTCCGGCTCGAGCATCGACTCGACTGGCACGTGGATCTTGAGGTCGAGCGGCTTGCGCGTGCCCGTGTCGACGATGGTGCACGTGCGCTTCGGCCCGACCAGGAAGCGCCCGACCTCCTCGAGCGGGTTCTGCGTGGCCGACAGCCCGATCCGCTGCACATCGCCGCCGGCTTGCTCGACGAGCCGCTCGAGCGTGATGGCGAGGTGCGCCCCGCGCTTGGTCTGGGCGACCGCGTGGATCTCGTCGACGATCACCTGCTCGGCGCCCTCGAAGATGGCGCGCGCCTGACTTGTGAGCATCAGGTACAGCGATTCGGGCGTCGTGATCAGGATGTCGGGTGGGTGGCGGACCATGTCGCGCCGGTCCTTCTGCGGCGTGTCGCCTGTCCGGATGCCCACCCGTAGGGCGGAGCCCGGTGACGAGCCGTCAGGCGAGGCCGGATCAGCGCCGATGCCTCGCAGCGGCGCGCGCAGGTTCTTCTCCACGTCGTAGGAGAGGGCCTTGAGCGGTGAGACGTAGACCAGCCGCGTGCGGTCGGCGGACGGCTCGGCGACGAGGCGGTCGAGCGCCCACAGGAAGGCGGCAAGCGTCTTGCCCGAGCCCGTCGGGGCCGAGATGAGCGTGTGGGCGCCGGTGGCTATCGCGGGCCACGCCTGGGCCTGCGCCGCGGTGGGCTCCGCGAACGCCCGGTTGAACCAGTTGCGCACCTGCGGCGTGAAGGCGGTCAGGGCAGGGTGCGCCATCGAACCCAACGGTACCGGTCACACGGGTGGTGGCTCCCCGATCGCCGGCCTGGTGGCGCTCGCGATTCCGGCCGCGCGGCGGCCCGTGCGCCGGCCGGCCATGCCGCCGGCGGCCCGGCGGTCGGTCTACGCCGGGGAGCGGTGATGGTGGCGCCGACGCTGCCCACGCGCGCCGATGCGATCCGCAACCGCGAGCGTGTCGTAGCGGCGGCGACCGCCGTGTTCGCCGAACGCGGCGTGGAGGCGAGCGTGCCGGAGGTGGCTGCGCGCGCGGGTGTGGGCAAGGCGACTGTGTACCGCTCGTTTCCCACCAAGGAGCACCTGATCGCCGCCGTGGCGATCGAGCGCCTGGCTGACTTGGAACGCGGCGCCCGTGCCCGACTGGAAGCGCCCGACGCGTGGGCGGCCTTCGCCGAGCTCCTGGACGAGGCCGCGGAGAAGCAGTGCCGGGATCGCACGCTGCTCGAAGCGCTGGCCGCCGGCGTCGCCTCGGATCTGCTCGCGGACGCGCGTGCGAGCATGTGGCTCGCCGTCGGGCGCTTGATGGAGCGGGCCAAGGCGCAGGGCCGCATGCGCGCCGACGTCACGCCCGCCGAGCTGCGCGTGCTGTGGGCGGGCGCGGCGCGCGTGCTCGCCGCCGACGGGGTCGACGACCCGGCCGAGTGGCGCCGTTACGCCGCGCTGGTGCTGAGTGCCCTGAGGGCGGGCGGCTGAGCCGCCAGCGCGCGCGCCCGCGCGAGCACGGCGTCCAGCATCGCCGGCGTCAGGCGGCCGGTGAACGTGTTCTGCTGGCTGGGGTGGAAGCAGCCGACGAGCGTCAGGGCACCGGCCGGCGCCTCGGCGCCATGGCCGAAGCGCGGGCGC
>Ga0136630_1000515_pt1 | contig 14985 bp, 18 predicted proteins | sample AntDrymUQ5682106_2_FD_105496 | JGI IMG/M metagenome (GOLD analysis project Ga0136630, IMG submission 105496) | Polar desert sand microbial communities from Dry Valleys, Antarctica - metaG UQ568 (21.06) | ecosystem: Environmental > Terrestrial > Soil > Desert | place: Antarctica: Dry Valley...
CGGGTCACCGCGTAGCCGAGACGCTCGAGCACCGCAGCGAAGAGCAGGTTGTGCTCGAAGCAGTAGCCGCCGCGCTGGTCGCGAACGAGCTTGTCCTGCACGTGGCCGAGGTCGAGGTCGATGGTCCGGCCCAGCACGATGTCGAGGTTCTCGAACGGGATCGTCGCGGCGTGGGCGCGATGCAGTCCACGGAGGGTGTTCACATCCGCCTCGGGCGCGGCGGTGTAGCCGATTCGCTTGAGGTAGGCGTCCAGGTCCAGCCGGTCGATCTCCCATTCGCCGGTGGGCGCTGCATGCGTGATCGCGATCATGGCGCGAGGCTAGGACCTCAACCGTGATTGAAGTCAAGGACGTGACGGTCTCACGCCTGCGGTCGGTAGGCCATGTGTAGATCACACCATTGTCGTAGGACTCACTGGCCGCAAGCGACAGTTTGCCGGGCACGGATTGCTCGGGGAAGAGCCGCGGACCGGCACCGCGGTGAGCGGGTAGACGAACAGATGCAGCTCGTCGACCAGGCCGTCCGCGAGCATCGCCCGGACCAGCATGCCGCTGCCGCTGACGTAGAGGTCGCCATCGACGTCCTCCTTCAGGCTGCGGATCGCGTCGGGGTCGTATGGCCCGATGATCTTCGAGTTCCTCCACGTCGCGGTCGTCAGCGTCGCGGAGACGACGTACTTGGTGGTGTCGTTGAAGAACGGCGCTCCCGGATCGTCCTCCACGGTCCGCGTCGACCACGCCGGCTCGAACATCTCGTAGGTCGTGCGCCCGAGCAGGATGGCTCGGCAACGGTCAGTGACCGCGCCGAGGACCTCTCCCATCCGGGGGTCGAAGCCGTAGTCGAACGTCCACGTCGGCGCGTCGATCACGCCGTCGAGGCTCATGAACTCGTGCACGTGGATTGCTCCCATGTCCTCACCTCCGTTATCGATGTTGCCGTGTAGACCGCGCCATCGCCGCGAAGTCATCGGTCGGCGGGGAAACGGCGCCGACAGCTCGTACGAATGGTTGTTGACCAGGTAGGTACGAGCGAACGGCCCGCCAGATGGTGGGCCGTTCTGCCTTGGACTGCCATCAGCTGGATCGTTGCGCGAGTGCTGTGAGCTGTTCGAGCGAACGCCCGATGGGCTCGCGCTGTGACGTGAGGTGGTTGGCCCAGTCGTCTGGGATCTCGACGCGCACGTCGACATGGGTCTGGTCGCGGACGGCGCTGAGCTGCCACTCGTAACGCATCGCGCTCGTCATGCAGGAGATGATCAGCTGATCGCCGGAGCGCCGCTCGATCTCCTGGGGCCATGGCAGTGCCGGCTCGTCGGGGTGATAGAGCGTGAAGCTGTCATTCGATCCCTGAGGTTGTTCGACCGCCGCGATCCCGGCCCACCATTCGGGGTAGCGGGTCGGGTCGACGAGCAGCTTCCAGACCTCCTCGATCGGCGCGCTCGTGGCGCTGCTGGCCTCAAAGCAGGGCATGCGCTATGCCACCGGTGCCGTCGCGAGTTGGGCGAGCTCGGCCTGGATTCGCTCGAGCTCCCGCGCGGGCTCGAGCAGTCCGAGCACCGGTGGGCGCCCGAGATCAACGATGTTCGCGACCCACCCCTCACCGGCATCGGTGGGCCCCATCTGTCGCTCCCAGGCCTGGGCCGCCTCGGTCAGGCGTCGGCGCGCCAGATCGGAGTTCCCGCGCGCAGCGGCGATCAGGCCCTGTACGCGGGCGAAGCGAGCCGCAAGCATGGCGGGGAAGTCCGCGCTGCGGACCGGCTCGCGCACCGTGGCGCTCAGCTCCGCCTCGGCGTCGTCGGTTCGTCCGAGCGCGGCCAGCGCCTCGGCCCGCCCGAGCCGGGCGAGCGGTCGGCTGATCGCCGGCGTGCCCGCGAGCGCGCGCTCGAGCTCGCGCTCCGCCGTCGCGTAATCGCCCGTCGCCAGCGCGACGAGTCCGAAGTCGTGCGCCGCGAGCCCAGCCGCGGCGGGACTGCCCAGGCGGTCGGCGAGCCGTTGCTGTGCCTCCACTGCGGCGCGAGCCTCCGCGCCCCGGCCGAGGCGCGTCAGGATGTGCGCCCTGGCGGCGATGACGTGCAGCTCGAGCGTCGCGAGCCCATTGGCTCGCATCAGGGTGAGCGCTCGCTCCGCGATCGCGAGCGCGTGCTCGAAGTCGGCCGCCGCAGCGGCGGCGCTCGCGGCGTTGATCAAGCTCGTGTAGGCAAGATCGGGACGCTGCGCACGCAGCGCCAACTCCGCCGCGCCGAGCAGCGGAGCGACGGATCGGCCAAAGCCTCCGCCACGCAGGAGGTGCAGCCCGCGGGCACTCGAGAGATCGTGCGCGAAGAGCGCGTCGCCGCCGGCGTAGCGGGCGGCCTCGTCGATGAGCCGCGCCGCCTCGTCGGGGTCGCCCGTGACGGCCGTGCACCATGCCAGGCCGGCCGACGCAGCCGCCCGCCGAGCCGGATCGGGCAGCGCCGTGCGGTCCAGTGCGTCCAGCGCGTCGCGGTACCGGATGAGCGCAGCGCGTGGATCGCAGACGGCGCCGCGCAGCCAGTTTCCCGCGCGCAGATGGGCGTCGGCGCGGACCGCCGGCTCGTCGGCAGCGATCAGCCCGAGCGCGCGCTCGAAGGTGATCGCCGCAGCCTCCGCCTGCCCGCGCCAGGCAAGCACCTCGGCGAGCTCCAGCAGCAGCGGTGCGTCGCAGGGCACGACATCGAGCGCCTCGCGCAGGAAGGTCTCCGCCTCCTCGAGCGCCGCCATCGATCGGGCGCTTGCGGCCGCCCGCGCAAGGTGCTCGACGGCGAGCTCGTCGCGGCCCGCAAGGCGCAGGTGGCGGGCGCTCTCCGCGGCGCGCTCGGCGCCCAGCGCCTGCGCCAGCCGTTCGTGCAACCAGGCTCGTCGCGGCTGCGGCAGGTCGTCGTAGCTCGCCTGGCGCAGAAGCGCGTGGCGAAAGCCCACACGGCCGTCGCTGCCCACAAGCAGGCCGGCGTCGATCGCGCTTGCGGCCGCGTCGAGCCACTCGCCGGGCAGCAGCCGCGCGAGCTCCGCGCGCTCGAGATCACGGCCGGCGACGGCAGCGAGCTCGGCCAGCCGCCAGGCGGACGCGGAGACGCCGCGTGATGCGGCTCGCACAGCGGCGCGCAGCGTCGCCGGGACACCACGCTCCCCGGCGGCGAGCGCACGCGCCGTCTCGACAGCCAGCAGCGGGTTTCCCTCGGCTGCGTCGACGACCTCGCGCACGTCCTCCTCGGCGAGTGTCGCGACGCTGCGTACGAGCAGCTCGATCGCGGCGGGCTCGAGGGGAGCGAGGTCGAGCTCGCCCACGAGCGCGCCGCGGGCGCGCAGCCCCAGCGCAACCGCGTCGACGTCCGGGCGACGCGGCAGCTCTCGGCGGGTCATGACCAGCAGCACGGGAAGCGTCGCGAGCCGGCGCCCGACGTAGCCGGCAAGCTCGACGCTCGGGCTGTCGGCGAGGTGCAGGTCCTCCAGCAGCAGGACAAGCGGAGCCTCGGCGCTGGCGCGCTCGACGAGGTCGACGAACGCCTCGTACATGCGGGTGCGCTCGAGTGCCGGCTCGAGCGCCGGGGGCAGCGCCGCCGGGTCGAGCTCGAGCTCAGGTGCCAGGCGGGCCAACTCGGCGGGCACGGCGGTGTGCGTCACGATCGCCAGCCCGTGCGCGCGCAGATCTCGCAGGAGCTCAGACCACAAGCTCAGCGGCGCCGGTCCACCGAGCTCGAGCGCGGCCCCCGAGGCGACCATGGCGCCCTTATGGGCCGCCCGGTCAAGCAGCTCAGCGGCAAGCCGTGTCTTGCCCACTCCGGCCTCACCGGTCACGAGGACCAGTCCGCCATGCCCGCGGAGTGCTGGGTCGAGGGCGCCGAGCAGGACGCGAAGCTCGCGGTCTCGGCCGATCAGCGCGGGCTGGTGCGCCGGCCGCGGTGGTGGTGATCGCTCGGGACGATCCGCCGACTCGAGCGCGGCGCGCCCTTCGGCTCGCAGCTGCTCGGCCAGCTCGCGAGTCGTCCGCGACGGGGCAACCCGCAGCTCGCGGCGCAGGCGCTCGGACAGGCGCGCGTACACGCCCAGCGCCGCCGCGCCATCCCCGCCGGCGGCGAGTCGCTGCATCAGGTCGCGATGCGGCTCTTCGGTCAGCGGAGCGAGGCTCGCTCGCCGGCGGCTCCACGTCAGCGCGGCGCGCTCGTTGCCGTCGGCCGACGCGCGTCGCGTGAGCTCGCCGATCAGCGAGCCGAGCCGCTCGCGGTGCTCCTCGCGAGCGACGAGTGCCCATTCCTCGTCGATGCCGGCGAGCAACTCGCCGTCACACAGCGCGATCGCCGCCTCCAGCTCGCCCTCGGCACAGAGCGTCGCGAACGCGCGCGTGTCCACCCAGACATCGCCTCCTTCAGCGAAGCCGAGCCGGTCGCGCTCGACGACCAGGAAGCGCTCCCCGGCCGGGGTCAGCCCGGCGCGCAGCGTCCACAGCAGCGTGCGCAGGTTCCCGCGCGCGCTGCGATCGAGCACGTCTGGCCAGAACAGGCTCGCGATCTCGCCCCGAGGATGCATGCCCGGATGCAGCGCAAGCCATGCCAGCAACGACCATGCGCGTGTGCTGCGCGGCGGAGGCAGCGCCTCGCCGTCGAGCTCCACGGCGACACCGTCGAACAAGCGCACCCGCAGCATGGCCTGCGCCAGCGTAACCCAGCGTTGGCCGCGAGTCGACGGGCTTGTCCCCACGCTTGACGCTCGAAAGACGCGCGCGAGACGCCAGCGCGCGCATGCTCGCCTTTGCAGAGTGATCCAACCTCGAGAGTGCAGGAGGCAGACATGGCAGCGGCTCAACCAACGCCCGCGTTCGACCCCGTCCGCTACAAGGAGACCACCCGCGAGCAATGGCAGCAGGCCGCCGAGGCATGGCATCGCTGGGGTCCGACGCTCGAGCGCTGGCTGGGCGACGCGACGACGACGATGCTCGACATGGCGGCGATCGAGGCGGGCCACCGGGTGCTCGACGTGGCGGCCGGCGCAGGTGGCCAGACGATCGCCGCAGCCGGGCGCGTGGGTGAGCGCGGCGAGGTGCTGGCGACCGACATCGCTCCGAGGATCCTCGAGTTCGTCGAGCTCGAGGCGCGGCGTGCCGGACTCGACAACGTCGCGACGCGTGTCCTCGACGGAGAGCAGCTCGACGTCGAGCAAGCGTCGTTCGACGCCGTCGTCTCGCGCGTGGGCTTCATCTACTTCCCCGACCAGCACGCCGCCCTCACCAGCATGCGCCGGGCGCTGAAGCCCGGCGGCCGGCTCGCGGGGATCGTCTACTCCACCCCCGCACGCAACGCGTTCTTCTCGATCCCCGTGGGGATCATCCGGCGCCGTGCCCAGCTGCCGGCGCCCGCGCCGGGACAGCCCGGCCCGTTCAGCCTCGGCGCCGACGGCGTCATCGCCGCGGCATTCGAGCGCGCCGGCTTCCGCGACGTGCAGACGCGCACGGTCGAGGCTCCGCTGCGGCTCGCCTCTGCAGCGGATTGCGTGCGCTTCGAGCGCGAGTCCTTCGGGGCACTGCACCAGATGCTGGCTGGGCTCGACGACGCCGAGCGCGAGGAGACCTGGGACGAGATCGAGGCCGAGCTGCGGCGCTTCGAGGGCGACGGCGGCTTCGAGGGACCGTGCGAGCTGATCGTCGCGGCGGGCGTCAAGGAGTAGTGCTCCGGGGATTACCTCGTCGCGTGCAGGCCGAGCAGATCCTCGCCTTCCGGCTGGCGCGCTCGGGGCTGGCCGCGACGGCAGCGGCCCATCGGCGAGCGCCCCGCTGCTGGGCTACGTCGCCGCGCTGGGCTCGGCCTTCACGATGGCCTGCTACACGCTGACGGCCGGGCGCGCGGGCCTGCGCACGAGCGACCCCCTGCTCGTCGGCACCGCCGTCGGCGCGCTGGGTACGATCCCCGCCGCGCTGCTTCAGGGCGACCCATGGTCGCCGCTGTGGGCCGTCGTCAGCCGCGTCGAGCGTTGCGCCGGCGCAGCGCGGGTAACTCCGAGACCACGATGATGCGGCTCGCCGACGTGCTTCGGTATGCACCGGACATTCCCGCCGATGTCACGGATCTGGACTTCGTGCTGCGCTGCTCGTGCGGCACCGAGCAGCGGCTGAACGTCATGACCGTCGGCGACTACGGCCCCGTGACGCTGTACGACTGCGCAGCCTGTGAGAACAGCCTCGTCGGCGTGATGGCGGACGACCCGCGCAACGAGATCCTGGCGCCGGTGCCGATGTCGCGCCGCCAGGAGCCGGGCGGCCACCGCGTCGGCGGCCACATCGTCGGCTCGAAGGTCGACATCGCAATGCGACCGCCCGACGCGGACCGCGACCTCGTCCTGATTCCGGCGACGCCGAACTTCTTCGTGCAGTACCTCAACATGTAGGGGCCGGCGCGCACCGCGTGCGCTCGGCGCGTTGCCCCGACCCCGGCTCGGGCTGGGGCAGGATCGGCCCGCGGGGCGCCAGCAGGCCCGCCGCAGCCACGAGCGCGGCGCCCACCATGAGGACGGGTGCGAGGCCGAAGCGGCCGGCCAGCAGACCCGCGCCGAGCGGGCCGAGCAGCATCCCGACACCGTTGGAAGCCATCACCGCCGAGATTCCCAGCGACGGCCGGTCGGCGAAGATGTGCGCGCTCCAGATCGCCTCGATCGCCAGCGTCGCGTTGTACGCCGAACCGAACAGGATCGCGGACGCGATCGCTGCCGTCAGCGAGGTGGGCACGAGCGCCAGCAGGACGAGCGCCGCCGCCTCGGCGACGATCGTCGCGACAAAGGCGCGCCGCGGGCCGATGCGGACCAGGAGATCCGCCGTCAGCGTGGCGATCACGCTGGCGACGCCGACGATTCCCAGAAACGTCCGGCTTGCCGCCGACGCCAGCGCTCCGGCGTCGGTGAGATGCTCGACGGAGAACGTCCAGTAGACCGAGCTGCCCAGACCGACCAGCAGCCCGCCGGCGAGCAACGGCAAGGCCCGCCGGCACAGCACGGCGCCCCAGCCGTAGGGGGCGCTGCCGCCGTCCGCGGCGAGCTCCGCGCGCCTGGGAAGCACATGGGCCGCCCACAGGGTTGCCAGCAGCGCCACGAGCGCGAAGGCCAGCCACGTGCTGCGCCAATCTGCGCCGAGCAGGATCGCGATCGGCGCAGCCAGCGCGACCCCGTAGCCCGTCCCGCAGTTGATCGCGGCCAGAACGCGGCCGCGGGCATCAGTGCTCACCGCGCGCACGGCGTCCGCAAACGGCGCGAAGGCGAAGCCGGCGCTCGCACCTGCCACGAGGATGCCGACGACGAACACCTCCGTGCTGCGCGACAGCCCCGCTACGAGCATGCCCGCGACCGCCAGCAGTCCGGCCGTGACGGCGGTGCGGCGCGCGCCCAGGCGGCTGGCGAAGGCGCCGGCGAGGGCGGTGGCGGCCAGGTAGGCGACGTAGGAGCCCGTCGCGATCGCGCCCAGCACGGCCGGGCCGAGGCCGTAGTCCTGGCGCACGTCGGGCAGCAGCAGCCCGTAGCCGTAGCGCGCCATGCCGAAGCTGACGCCGACGATGCCCACGCCGGCGCTCGCCAGCCGCAGCGGCCCGAGATCTCGCCGCGAGCTCAGCGGCCGGTCTCGGTCGTGTGGTCAAGCGGGCAGCCCACCTCGCCCGTGCAGGCCGGCCGATCACACAGCCGGCAGACGCGCAGCGCCTGGGACCTGTCGTCGGCCAGCGCGGCGACCAGGCGCGCGAGCAACGGCTCGAGCGCCGCCTGCTCGGCGGGCTCGAGGACCGCGAGCAGCGCGCGCAGGCTCTGCGTCCGTCGCGCCAGCAGCTGCGACGCAGCGCGCTCGCCGGCCTCGGTGAGATGCAGTGCGAGCGTCCGCCGATCCGAACCTGGGCGGCGTTCGATCAGGCTCTCCGCGACGAGTCGATTGACGACCCGCAGCGCAGCGGGCTGCGAGACGCCGAGCACGCGGCGCAGTTCCTCCACCGACTCGCCGGGATAGGCCTGTAGATGCACGAGCGCGGCGGGCGAGCTGCCGCCGTGGGCGAGCTCGCTTTCGACCGCGGAGCGCAGGCGATCCGTGGCCGTCAGTGCGGTCACGCCGAGGAGGTTGGCCAGACGGTCCATCGAATCATGCATACCCGAGGTATGTATATCTCGAAACGCGTCCTGCGAGCTCCCGCGACGGCTGGGTCGCCTCCTGCACATTGTGGATGGACAAGCGGGCACGCGGTGCGAGACGATGCCCGCAACCACGTGACATGAGGGTCATTTGAGTGCGCGCGAGCACAGCCAGGAAGCGCTGATCGCCCGCCTTCGCCGGGAGGCCGAAGTGCGCGACGAGCAGCTAGCCGCGGCTTTCGTGCCGGCCACCGAACGCGTCGGCGGCGACTTCTACCTGGTCGCCGAAGGCCCGCAGGACTCCACCGTGCTGGTCGTCGGCGATGTCGTCGGGCACGGCTTGCAAGCCGGACGGCGCGCGGCGTTAGTGCGGACCGCGTTCGCCGCCACCGCGCCGTTCTCCGACGACCCCTGCCGGCTACTGAGCTGGGCCAACACCGCGCCGGTCGAGCGCGCCGGTACGAGCAGCGAGTTCGTCACCGTCGCGTGCGCGACGTATCACGCTGGCGAGCAGCATCTGCGCTGGGCTACGCCGGCCATCCGCCCGCCCTCTGGATGCGCGACGGACAGGAGCTGGCGGCGCCCCGTCAGGGCCCCCCGCTCGGGGTCCTCGAGCAGCCCAAGTACACGGAGGGATCGCTGCGGGCCCACGATCCCGCCGGCGTCCTGCTCTATACCGACGGGCTGACCGAAGCCAGGCGGGACGGGCAGTTGTTCGGGGTGCAGGGCGTGAGCGCGGTGCTCGGCGAGCTGCGCGATCCCTCCCCGCGCGAGGCCGTGAGCATGCTGCGCGCGCGTGTGGCCGAGTTCGCCTACGGCACGCTGAGCGACGACCTGTGCATGCTCGCCGCGCGCACCGGCTAGCGCTCAGGCGCCCAGATCGCTCTTGCGATCGCGGCGCTCGGCGGCCTCGCGCTTGAGGTCGGCCTGCGTGGCGATCGCCGCCGCCGTCTGGCGCGAGCGGCGCTCTTCAGCGCTCTCGCGCTGGCGGGGCCGGTAGGCGCCCGACTGGCTCTGCGGACGTGCGGGTGGCCGGTAATTGGTCCGATCGGCCATGGGTTTCTCCTGCTGCGACGCGCTGTCGCGTTGAAGGCTGGAGAATTCAGGATGTCGCTGCGCGCTCTGGCATCGTGCTCCACGAGCGGCGTCAGGCTCAATGCTCCCTGACCCTTCAGGTTACCAGCGCGGGCAACCGCGCCGCAGATCTTGGTCAGCGGTCGGATAACTCGCGGTCCTGCACGATCCAAGCAACGCCCTGTGGCGTGAGCGCCCAGCCACCGCCGGCGTATGCGACCACGAGACCCTCGTCGGCGAGCGACTGCAGGTTCAGCGGCGTGCGCATGTCGTCGCGCCCGCGCCCGATCGCCTCGTCGATGTCCGCCCCGGCCACCACCACGTCCGCCTGTCCGCGCGACAGGTCCCACAGCGCGCTGCGGACATGCGCGAGGTCGCGTCTGCTCATGAGGAGATCGTCACAGGTCGCGCTCGACCACCATCTATTTTCGACGAAGAGCGTTTCGCGCTGCGCGGCGCGCACGGCGATGAGTTTCGAGAGTCAAGCCAGTCTCACCCCTACGTGCAGACCCACGGCAAGGACCACCCCCAACACTTCCGAGGAGCTCGATGACAACGCACTCCCCGCTCGCGATCGAGGCCACCGGCCTCGTCAAGACCTTCGGCGAGGTCCGCGCCGTCGACGGCGTCGACCTCGCCGTCCGCAGTGGCTCGGTCTACGGCGTGCTCGGCCCCAACGGCGCCGGCAAGACGACAACGATCCGGATGCTCGCGACGCTGCTGCGTCCCGACGCCGGCTCAGCGCGCGTGCTCGGGTACGACATCGTCAGCGAAGCCGAAGCGGTGCGCGGCCTGGTCAGCCTCACGGGCCAGCTCGCCTCCGTCGACGAGGACCTCACGGGATGGGAGAACCTCGTGCTGCTCGGCCGGTTGCTCGGCCTCAAGCGGCCCGAGGCCAAGGCGCGCGCGACCGAGCTGCTTGACGCGTTCGGGATCGCCGAGGCCGCCGGCCGGCTGGTCAAGAACTATTCCGGCGGCATGCGACGGCGGCTGGACGTCGCGGCGAGCATCGTCGTCACGCCGCAGCTGATGTTTCTCGACGAGCCGACTACCGGCCTGGACCCGCGCTCTCGCAACCAGGTGTGGGCCATCATCCGCGCGCTGGTCGCCGAGGGGACCACGATCCTGCTGTGCACGCAGTACCTCGACGAGGCCGACCAGCTCGCCGATCGGATCGCCGTGATCGATCGCGGCAAGGTGATCGCCGAGGGCACGGCCGGCCAGCTCAAGGCGTCGGTCGGGTCCGGAGCGCTGCACGTGCGGCTGCTGGATCCCGACCAGCGGCCCGAGGCCGAGCGCGTCCTCGGTCGCGAGCTCGACGGGGTGCACCTCGAGGCCGACCCCGCGGCCCTGTCCGCTCCCTGCGCCGATGCCGACCGGGCGGCCGAGGCGATCGCGGAGCTGACGCGCGCGGGGATCAGCATCGCGAACTTCTCGCTCGGCCAACCGAGCCTTGACGAGGTCTTCCTGGCGCTCACCGGCCGTCCGGCCGAGGAGAGCGCATCCGAGCCACCCGACGCCACCCGAGAGGAGCAGCCGGCATGAGCACCAGCCCGACGACTTCTGGGCCTTCCGAGCCGCTGGCCAACGAGACAGCGCTTCGCAACGCGCTCGCATCGACCCCGCGCCCGCCACGCCCGAGCGCTGCCTCGGCGGCGCTCACGTTCGGCTGGCGCGGGATGCTCAAGGTCAAGCACGTCCCCGAGCAGCTGCTCGACGTGACGATCACGCCGGTGATGTTCGTGGTGATGTTCACCTATATCTTCGGCGGCGCGATCGCCGGGTCCACGGCTGAGTATCTGGACTACATCCTGCCGGGGATCCTCGTCATGTCCGTGCTGTTCACGACCGTCTACTCCGGGGTCGCGCTGAACACCGACCTGACCAAGGGGGTTGTCGACCGCTTCCGCTCGCTGCCGATCTGGCGCTCGGCGCCGCTCGTCGGCTCGCTGCTGGGCGACACCGTTCGCTACCTGGTCGGCGGGACCGTGATCATCGTGCTGGGCCTCGCGCTGGGCTACCGGCCGGACGCGGGGGTCGGCGGAGTGCTCGCGGCGCTGGCGCTGGTGATCGTGTTCTCGTTCGGCCTGTCGTGGGTGTTCATGACGATCGGCCTGCTGTTGCGGTCACCCAGCGCCGTGCTGAACGCCGGTTTCATGGGGATCTTCCCGCTGACCTTCCTCAGCAACGTCTTCGTCAAGCCCGAGACGCTGCCCAGCGGCCTCGAGGCGTTCGTCAACGTCAACCCGATCTCCGTCCTGGCGGACGCGTCGCGGGGGCTGATGGCGGGCAACGCTTCCGCCGAGGACCTTGCCATCGTGCTGGGCACGGCCGCGCTCCTGACCGCCGTGTTCGCGCCGCTGACGACGCGTCTGTACCGCTCGCGCTGAGGCGCAAACAGGGCTTGAATGGACGTCAGGCTGCCCCGACGGTCTGGAAAGCGTCCGCGGTTTCGACGAGTGCCGCGACGGCGACGGCGAGCAGCTCGCGCAATCGGGGGTCGCTCAGCGAGCCGTCGGGCGCGAACGCGTCGTGAGCCTGCCCGATGGGCACCTCGTCCTCCAGCACATGCGCCCCGATGGCCTGCAGGACCTTCCTCATTTCGGCCTGCGCCCAGACGGCGCCGAAGATGCCGGTGCTGGCACCTATAACCGTGACGGGCTTGGCTCGCAGCACGTTGGCGGGGAATGGTCGCGAAGCCCAGTCCAGCGCGTTCTTGAGCTGCCCGGGAACAGATGCGTTGTACTCGGGCGTGGCGATCAGGATGGCGTCCGCCGCGACGATCGCCGTCCGTAGGGCCTCGGCGCCCGGGGACGGCGAGCTCGCGTCGAGCTGCTCGGCGTAGGGCGGCACGTGCGCGAGCCCGTCGAACAGCACGAGCTCGGCGGCGGGCGGCAGCTCGAGAGCAGCCGCCCGCAGGAGGCGGGTGTTGTGCGATCCGGGTCGCAGCGATCCGGAGATCCCCAGCACGCGCATTGCTAGCCGGCGTCCTTGACGAGCTCGAGATGGACGTCGAAGGTGACGTCCCAGCCAAGCGCGTCGCCGCCGTTGGGTAGCGGCGCCTGCCAGCTGATGTCCCAGTCGCGGCGATCGACGAGCGCCTGCACGTCGACAGCCGTTCGCACGCCGCCGTACGGATCTTCGATCGGCTCGCGCCAGGTGCCTGTCGCACGCAGCGGCTTTGCGATCCCCTTGATGACGAGCTCGCCCTCGAGCTCGAGCGTGCCGTCGGCGTTGAGGTCCAGCCGCGAGGAGGAGAAGCGGATCTCGGGATAGTTCGCCGCGTCGAAGAAGTCCGCGCCGTTGACGACGTGCTCGCGGAACTCCGGCGGGTTGTGGATCGCGATCGACTGCACCCGAACGCGACCCTCCAGACTGATGACGTCCTGATCGGAAGTCAGACGTGCGTCAACGTCGGAGAACGTCGTCCGAAACGACCCAACCCCCATGTGGCGCACGCCGGCCTGGATACTGGAATGGACGGGATCGGCGCTGTAGGTCCCGTCGGCGATGCTGATTGCGGTGGTCACTGAAGTCCTCCTCGAAGCTGTACAACAAGAACACGTTCCGCTTTGCCACTTGTCGAATCTAGCACAACCGGAACGTGTTCCGAAAGGGATAGACTTCCCTGCATGACCTCCGCAGCTGCCGGCATCGAGTTCTCGTGGTTGGATGGGGTCATGGACGCGCACCACGAGTCCGAGCGGGAGCTAGGGCTGCCGATAGCCGGTGCCGTGGGCGAGCGCCGGGACGCGCTGCGCAACCGCGAGCGCGTGCTGGCCGCCGCCCAGCGGCTGATGTCCGAGTCGGGCATCGAAGCCGTCGACATTCGCGACGTCGCGCAGGCCGCGGGTGTCGGCGTGGGCACGGTGTACCGGCGCTTCGGCGACAAGGGCGGCCTCGTCGCAGCGCTGCTGAACGAACGCGAGCGGCTGTTTCAGGACCGCTTGCTCGGCGGCCCGCCACCGCTCGGCCCGAGCGCGCCGCCACGCGAACGCTTGGTCGCCTTCTTGCACGCCCTTGCCGACCTGGTCGACGAGAACCTGCCGTTGCTACGTGCATTGCAGGGCTCGAAGAAAGGTGCGCGCTTCCACGTCGGCGCCTACCGCGCGTGGCGCCTGCACGCGACCGTCCTGCTGGCCGATGCCGCGCCGGATATCGACGCTGCGTGGTTCGCCGAGCTGCTGCTCGCGCCGCTGGCCGCCGACTTGTACTACCACCAGCGCTACGAGCTCGGTGTCTCCCGCGAACGCCTGCGGCGAAACCTCGAAGATGCCGTCGAAGCCGTGCTGGTGGCGGCGGCTGGCCGGCGATGACCGATCTCTCGCGGCCCGATCGGCGATCATGGCCGCCGTGACCGCGCTCGGCGACTTCTTCCGCGAACGCGCCGCCGCGCACCGCGCGACCGTGTCCGAGCACCCCGACGACCCGCGCCCGGCGCGCTCCGCCGACGCGCTCGACGCGCTCGCCGACGATGCCGACCGCGCGACCGAGGAGGGCCTGTTTCAGACGCGCTACCTGCTCGAGCACCACGTCGTCGACGGCTCCTTCGCCTGGCCCGACGGCCAGTCGGGTCGCGCCGTGTCGCGCTGGGGGTTCGATCAGCCGGTCAACGATCCGGCCGAGCGCGAGCAGTTCCTGATGGACCTCTGCGACCTCGCCAAGCAGGATGCGTGCCGGCACGTCGGCGACCCGCACAATGGCTATGACCGCGATGATGCCGAGGCGATCGCCAAGCGCTTCGGGCTCAGCCTCGAACTCGTCCACCACGCATTGGACACCGGACGCGGTTACGCGCACCTGTTCGCGGTCGGCATCCCGTTCTGGCACGAGCTCAGCGAGGCGGCGCGCGCGCAGCTGGAGGAGATCGACGGCGTGAAGCTCGTCGAGGGCAAGGACGAGCACTTCCCCGACGAGGACGAGCCGCCCCTGCTGGCCTGCAACATCGCCGCCGACGACGAGGCGCACGCGCGCGAGATCGTTGCGCGGATCGTCGACATCGACCCCGACGCCCTCGGGGTGGGACGAACGCAGCGAGTCCTCTAGCGTTGCCTCGTGGCCATCGCCGCTTCCTCGATCGCCGTGGCCGGAGTCCGCTCGCCGGTCATCGACAGCGGGCCGGCCGACGCCGACGAGGCGGTCGTGATCGTCCACGGGACGCCGGGATCGGGACACGATTGGGACGGGCTGATCGCGCAGCTGCGCGACTTCGCGCGCGCGGTGGCGCCCGACATGCCGGGCTTCGGCGCGGTCGACAAGCCGCGCGGCTTCGACAGGGTGCCCGTCTTCGCCGACCACTCGAGCGTGCCGCAGATCTGCCGCGCGACTCGGCCGAGCCGCTCCCTCCGCTCCCGCTCCCGCCGCTAGCACGCCTAGCCGAGCAGCGGGCCATTCGTCCAGTCCGCGAGCCCTCGTTCAAGTCATGGCGTCAGGATGGCGACGCAGATCGGACACCAGAGCAGACTCCCTGACAAGGGCACCCTCGCCGCGAGGCGGGTCCGCAAAGCCACGGGACTCCAACCGGAGTTCGCCGGGCCACAGGAGTGCGATACGCCGGTCGCCCATGGCGGTCAGTGGCGACACGAACGAACGTTGACGGGGCTGCTCGCCCATGAGGGGGAACATCGATGTCCAACCGCACCAGCCTCAAGCGCGCCGGCCGAGCCGGAACCGTCCTCGCGATGGGTGTCGCGTTCGCTGCCTTCCCCGTGGCCGCGCAGGCCGACCACGTCGATCTCGCCACCGCCGGTATCTTCGTGGTCCTCGGGGGCCCGAGCGTCACGAACACCGGTCCGTCGGTGCTCA
>Ga0136630_1000517_pt1 | contig 14977 bp, 13 predicted proteins | sample AntDrymUQ5682106_2_FD_105496 | JGI IMG/M metagenome (GOLD analysis project Ga0136630, IMG submission 105496) | Polar desert sand microbial communities from Dry Valleys, Antarctica - metaG UQ568 (21.06) | ecosystem: Environmental > Terrestrial > Soil > Desert | place: Antarctica: Dry Valley...
CGAAGGCGGAGCTCGAGGGGGCGATGGGCGACCAGTCGGTCGGACTGCAGGCCCGGATGATGTCCCAGGCGATGCGCAAGCTCGCCGGCAACCTCAACCGCGCCAACACGCTCTGCCTGCTCACCAACCAGATCCGCGAGAAGATCGGCGTGATGTTCGGTTCGAATGAGACCCAGCCCGGCGGGCGCGCGCTCAAGTTCTACTCGTCCCAGCGCCTGGACATCCGCCGTATCGAGACCCTCAAGGAGGGCACCGAGGCGGTCGGCAACCGGGTGCGCGTCAAGGTCGTCAAGAACAAGGTCGCGGCCCCGTTCCGCCAGGCGGAGTTCGACATCGAGTATGGGGTCGGGATCTCGGCTGAGGGGTGCATCCTCGATCTCGGGCTCGAGCACGGCATCGTCCAGAAGTCGGGCTCGTTCTTCTCCTACGGGGAGGAGCGGCTCGGCCAGGGGCGCAACAACGCAAAGGCATACCTGCGCGAGCAGCCGGCGATCGCACGGACGATCGAGGAGAAGGTCTACGAGGCCGTCGGGATGACGGCGGCGGCGCGCGAGCTCGCACCGGTGGCGGAGCCGGACGGGGCGGACGCGAACGGCGCTGGTGCCAACGGCGCGGCCGTCACGGGCGCCACTCCGGACGACGCCATGGTGGAGTCGAACGCGGCGCAGGGCGAACGTGAGCTCGCCCAGCGAGCTGCCTGAGCGGCCGATCGCGCGAGTCGCCGGCGAGCCAACGCCTTCCAGCTCGCCGCTCGCGGACGACGCCGAGCGCGAGCGCGCGTACTCGCTGGCCCACCGTGCGCTCGGCTCGCGCGAGCGCACGGTCGCAGAGCTCCGGGGCATGCTCGAGCGCCGCGACATCGCGTCCGCCACGATCGAGGCGGTCGTGGCCGACCTGCTCGAAGTGGGCCTGCTCGACGACGCACGCTACGCGCGAATCTTCACCGAGGATCGCCGCCGGCTCGATCGCTGGGGCGCCGAGCGGATCGCGCGGGACCTGGACCGTCGCGGCGTCGACGCCGACCTCGTAGCCGCCGCGCTCGAGGGCCAACCGGCTGAGGCCGAGCTGGCGGCGGCCGTGAGCCTGGTCGCTGATCGCTTCGCTTCGCTGCTGGACGACCGCGAGCGCGATCGCGCCTGGCGCATGCTCGTTCGACGCGGCTACGCACCCGCGCTCGCCTACGAGGCGGTGCGGGCGCGCGAGCGAGACGGATCCAGCCGCGCCTGAGGTTTCTGGCGTCTTGCCTTGCCTTGCCTGGCTCCGGGCGCCGGGGTACTCTTGAACCAGCGGCCGTTCGGCCGCCGCGAGATGAACCACCAGCAAACGTGCCAGATCGAGCGGGCTATGAGCGAACGATGTATTTGATCACGGTTAGCGACCACCATCGGAGGGTGAGCGTCGAGGGGAGGCGTAGAGCGCTTCCCTAGCCGTATAGCCGCGGCCGCAGGCCGCGATCCCGCCGAATAGGACGTCTGGTTTCTCGCGGAGCCGCCACCGCACCGCTTGAGAGTCACCTATGCAGCCGGCGCGCGAGCGCGCCGAAGAGGGGGAGACCCGGACGTATGGAGATCGTGGTCGCGATAGTGGTCCTGGCGGCGGCAGTGGCCGTCGCCGTGCTCGTGCTCCGCTCGCGTGCCGCCGGCGCCACAGCGGCCACGGGCGCGGTGGCCACGACCGCTTCGCCGCCCGCCGCGGCCGCGCCGTCGATGGCCGTCGCCCCCGTCTCATCGGCCGTGGTCGCGCCGGTGATCGTCGAGGATGCCCCTACATCCGCGAGCTTGGGCAACGGGGCGCCGCCGTTGACGCGCGACGCGCTCGAGGTCGAGCTGCGCGAGCGCCGGGGCGAGATTGGGCGGATCGAGGAGCGGCTGCTCGTGAAGGAGCAGTCGATCGACGTCCGCCTCAGCGACCTCGGGCGTCGCGAGCGCTCGCTCGAGGATCGCGCGCGCAACCTCGACCAGACCGCCGAGCGCCTCAAGACGGGCCGGCAGGAACAGATCCGCGAGCTCGAGCGGGTGGCGGGACTGACCGCCGCCCAGGCCCGCCACATCCTGCTGCGCGAGCTCGAGGACGAGCTCCGCCACGACAGCGCTACGCTGATCCGCCAAGTGCAGGAGGAGACCAAGCGCGACGCCGAGCGGCGCGCGCGCAGCATCCTCTCGACCTGCATGCAGCGCATCGCCGGCGGTCACTCGGCCGAGACGACGGCGTCGGTGGTCAACCTCCAGTCCGACGACCTCAAGGGCCGGATCATCGGCCGCGAGGGGCGCAACATCCGCGCGCTCGAGACGCTCACAGGCATCGACTTCATCATCGACGATACGCCGTCGGCGGTGATCCTGTCTGGATTCGACGGCGTCCGCCGCGAGGTCGCCAGGATCACGCTGGAGCGGCTCCTTCAGGACGGGCGGATCCACCCGGCGAAGATCGAGGAGGCCTACCACCAGGCCCGCGAGCAGATTGCGACCAGGATCGTCGAGGTCGGCGAGCAAGCCGTCTATGACGCGAAGGTGGGACCGGTGCACGCAGAGCTCGGCAGGCTGCTCGGCCGTCTGCGCTACCGCACGAGCTACGGGCAGAACGTGCTGGCGCATTCGGTGGAGTGCGCGCACCTGGCGGCGCTGATCGCAGCGGAGCTCGGTGCGAGCACGAAGACCGCCCGCCGCGCGGCGCTGCTGCACGACATCGGCAAGGCTGTCTCGCAGGAGTTCGACGGACCGCACGCGCTCGTCGGAGGAGAGCTCGCCCGCCGCTACGGGGAGTCGGAGGCCGTCGCGCACGCGATGGAGGCACACCACAACGAGGTCGAGATGCAGACGATCGAGGCCGTCATCGTCCAGGTGGCCGACTCCCTCTCAGGCGCCCGCCCGGGCGCGCGCGGGGAGGCGCTCGAGCAGTACGTCAAGCGCCTGCGCGACCTCGAGGCGATCGCCGTGCGCGACCCGGGCGTCGAGAAGGTGTACGCGATGCAGGCCGGGCGCGAGCTGCGCGTGATCGTGAAGCCCGAGCACGTCGACGACGACGCGGCCGCGCTGATCTCCCACAAGATCGCCCGGGCGCTCGAGAACGAGCTCGAGTACCCGGGTCAGATCAAGGTCACCGTCATCCGCGAGAGCCGCGCGGTCGACATCGCGAAGTAGGCCCTCTTGGACGACGCGGCCGAGGCCTGGCCTGTGGCTCGGTGACGCTGGCGGCTCCGGGGAACTCGAGGGCCTGGGCGACACCGGCGGGCTCAGCGGCCTCGCCGACGCGCTGCCCTCGCTCGACTCCGGCGGCGGCGGGGGCGGCGGAGGCGCCTAGCTCCGTCTGGGCTCAGGCGGCTTCGCTACATCCAACGGCGCACCCGCCCCCGGTAGCGCCGGTACTCGTCGCCGAAGCGCCGCTCGAGGTAGCGCTCCTCGCGGTCGATCACGCCGCGGCGCATGACGAGCAGCGCGAACGGCAGCAAGAGCGCCGCCCACAGGGCGTTGGCCAGCAGGGTCACGCCGGAGTAGACCAGCGTCATCGCGAGGTAGGCCGGGTTTCGGCTGCGCCTGAACGGGCCGTGAGTGACCAGCCGCGTGACCGGCTCGCGGACGTCGATCGCGGTGCCCGCACGGTTGAGCGTCGCGACGAACCAGGCCATCAGCGAGACGCCGGCGCCCAGCAGCGGCCATCCGAGAGCGCGCGCGAGCGCAGCCGGGACGAGCGCGACCGGCGCCAGCCGGTCAAGCGCCAGGCCCGCCAGCAACGGCAGCGCGAAGATCAGCGGCGGAAGCGCGATCACGCCGGCGTTGTCGTCTCGTTCCTCGTCGGGGCTCACATCGCCTCCCTTCTCGGCCCGGGCGATCAACCCGCCGCCGTTCTATCTTTCGCAGAGTGAAGCGATACCACCTCACGACCTTCGGCTGTCAGATGAACGAGCACGACTCGGAGCGGATGAAGGGCATGCTCGAGTCGCTCGGGTACGCGGAGGTGCCGACGCGCGAGGACGCCGACCTGATTCTCTTCAACACCTGCTCGATCCGCGAGCGGGCCGACAACCGCCTTCTCGGCCACCTCGGGGAGGCGAAGCGCCTCAAGGCGGAGAGCCCGCAGCGTGTCGTGGGGGTGGGCGGATGCTGGTCGCAGTCGATGAAGGAGAGGGTCTTCGAGCAGTTCCCGTTCGTCGACGTCGCGTTCGGCCCCGGCCAGATCCCGAAGCTCGCCGAGTTCCTCACCAGCGACTCGCTGACGGCACAGGGGTACTTCGAGTTCGAGAGCTTTCCGGGCCACCTGCCGATGAAGCGCGCGCGCGAGTTCCAGGCGTGGCTTCAGGTCTCCGTCGGCTGCAACTCCGTCTGCTCCTACTGCATCGTGCCCTCGACGCGTGGGCGCGAGGTCAGCCGCCACCCAGCCGAGCTGATCGCCGAGGTCGAGCGCCTGGCCGCCGAGGGCGTGCGCGAGGTCACGCTGCTCGGCCAGAACGTCAACTCTTACGGGCGCGACCTGCCGCGAGGCGCCAGGGCTAAGTTCGCGGAGCTGCTCGCACGGGTCGACGCCATTGAGGGGATCGAGCGCATCCGCTACACGAGCCCCCATCCGAAGGACATGCGCGAGGACGTCGTGCGCGCACACGTCGAGCTGCCGAGCCTGTGCGAGCACATCCACCTGCCGTTGCAGTCGGGCTCGAGTCGCGTGCTCAAGGCGATGAAGCGCACCTACGACCGCGAGCGCTACCTCGATCGGGTGGCGATGATCCGTGAGCACGTCCCCGACTGCGCTCTCTCGACCGACATCATCGTCGGCTTCCCCGGGGAGACCGAGGCCGAGTTCTCAGAGACGCTCGAGGTCGCCGAGCAGGTGCGCTACGACTCGGCCTTCACTTTCGTCTTCTCGCCACGGCGCGGGACGGCGGCGGCCGACTACGGCGACCAGCTCCCGCACACGATCAAGCGCGAGCGCATGGAGCGCCTGCTCGAGGTGGTCCAGCGTCGCGCTCACGAGCGCGCGCAGCGTTTCGTCGGGCGCACGATGGAGGTGCTCGTCGAGGGCCCGTCGCGCACCGACGAATCGCGCTTGCGCGGGCGCACCCGCCACAACAAAGCCGTCAACTTCGACGGCTCCGCCGCTGCCGGCGAGCTCGTGAAGGTGCAGGTCGCGGCTGCCACGAGCCAGTCGCTGACGGGCGCAGAGGCCCGCCTCGCGTCCGTCGCCTGAGCGCGCACGCGCGTCCCGGGTCTCGGCTGAGCAGGTCGCCCTCGGATGACGGCACAGGCCCTCGAGAGCACCCCAGAGGTGATCGCGCTCTTCGGCCCGACGGGCGTCGGCAAGACCGCCGTGGCGCTCGAGCTCGCCGACATCCTGCGCCGGCGCGGCGAGGATCCCGTGGCGATCTCGGCCGACGCGCTCCAGGTCTACGCCGGCCTCGAGACGCTGACCGGAGTCGCCGGCGCGCCCGAGCGTGCACGTCTCGAGCACCGGCTGGTGAGCTTCGTGGCGATCTCAGAGCCGTACTCCGTCGGCCAGTACATGCCGCTCGCGCACGCCGAGATCGACGCGGCGCTCAGCGCCGGCAGGCGCCCGCTCGTGGTCGGCGGGACGGGGCTCTACCTGCGCGCAGCGCTCGCGCAGCTCGACCTGCGGCCACCTCCGGCTCCGGCCGCGCGCGAGCGGATCGAGCGCGAGCTGGCCCCACGCGGGCCACTCGCGCTGCACGTCGAGCTGCGCGCCCGGGCGCCGCTCGTGGCCGACCGGGTCGAGCCCACGGACAGCTCCAGGCTCGTGCGCGCCCTCGAGCTCGCCGAGTCCGGCCGGCTCGAGCGGGCGCCCGAGCCCTCACAGCTGTGGGCGCCCGAGATGCGGCGCCCGACGCTGCTCGTGGGGCTCGAGATGGAGCGCTCGGCGCTGTATGCGCGGATCGACGCGCGCGTCGAGCGGATGGTGGCCGAGGGCGCGGGCGAGGAGGTGCGCCGCGCTCACGAGGCCGGCGCCTCGCGTACCGCGCGCAAGGCGCTCGGATTCGAAGAGCTGCTCGCGGGCGATGTCGAGGCGATGAAGCGCCGCACGCGTCGCTATGCGAAGCGCCAGCTGACGTGGATGCGCAAGCTCGCCGGCGTGCACGTGCTCGACGTGACCGATCTCCGGCCGGCCGACGTGGCGGCGCGCGTGGCGGCGCTCCTCTGAATCGCTAGTCTGCCCGCGTTTGCAGGCTAGAAAGGGACCTAGCGGTTGAACATCGAGAAGTGGCAGGCGCTCGGCAACGACTACATCCTGCTCGAGCGCGATCAGCTGCCGTTCGAGCTGACCCCCGCGCGCGTGCGCGCTCTCTGCAGCCCGCACTTCGGCGTCGGCTCCGACGGCGTGCTGCTGCTGGGCGCTCCCGAGCAACGCGGGTTCGTCGCGCGGCTGCGGATCTTCAACCCCGACGGCTCGGAGGCCGAGCTGTCGGGCAACGGCGCCCGTCAGGCGATCCTCTACCTGCGCCGCCACGGCTGGGCGGACTCGGACGTGTTCTCGATCGAGACGGCGGCCGGTGAGATCCGTCCGCGCATCACAGGCCCGACCACCTGCACGGTCGACCAGGGGCGAGCCCGCCTGCGCTCGCCCGACTTCCCCTCGGGGCCCGACGACGGAGCCGGCACGCTCACCGCGGGCGGACGCGACTTAAGCTTCCAGCACGTCCAGGTGGGGAACCCGCAGTGCGCGATCGAGCTCGACGGCGCGGCGCTTGAGGAGCTCGACATCGGCGCCTACGGCCCGGCGATCGAGGCGCACGGACTGTTCCCCAACCGTACCAACGTCTCCTTCTGGCGTCGCGACGGGGATGCCGAGATCACCGCCCGCATCTTCGAGCGCGGCGTGGGGGAGACGCTCTCGTCGGGCACCGGGGCCACCGGCGCGGCGGTCGCCGCCGTGCTGCGCGGGCTCGACTCGCCGGTTACCGTGCACCTCGACGGCGGCGAGCTCGAGGTGGACGTGGGCGAGGACCTGCACATATGCCTCACCGGCTGGGCCGTGCCGGTCTATCGAGCCACGCTGTCCGACGAGTTCGTGAAGGAGCTGCATGAGGCCGAGTAGGCGCCTGGAGGCGATCCCGCCGTATCTGTTCGCGGAGCTCGAGCGCAAGATCGCCGCCAAGAAGGAGCAGGGAGTCGACGTGATCTCGCTCGGGATCGGCGATCCGGAGATGCCGACGCCCGAGCCCGTGATCGAGGCGCTCGCCGCGGCCTCTCGCGACCCCTCGACCCACCGGTACCCCTCGAACCGCGGCCGGCCCGAGTACCGCGAGGCGATCGCCGCCTTCTACGAGCGCCGCTTCGGCGTGTCGCTCGACCCGGGCACGGAGATCGTGCCGGCGCTCGGCGGCAAGGAGTGCATCTTCAACCTCAACCTGGCCTTCCTCGATCCCGGCGACGCGGCGCTCGCGTCAGACCCCGGCTATCCGCCCTACACCGGCGGGCCCCTGCTCAGCGGGGCGGAGCCCGTGCTCGTCCCGCTCGTCCCGGAGCTCGGCTTCGCGCCCGACCTCGACGCGATCGCGGCGGAGGATCGCCGGCGCGCCCGGCTGCTCTTCCTCAACTACCCGAACAACCCGACCGGCGCGGTCGTGCCCGACGGGCTGTTCGAGCACGCGGTCGAGTTCGCTCACGCCCACGACCTGCTCGTCGTGCACGACGCCTCCTACACCGAGGTCACCTTCGACGGCTACGTGGCGCCGAGCTTCCTCGAGACCGCCGGCGCGAAGGAGGTCGGCGTCGAGGTCTTCTCGCTCTCGAAGGGCTGGAACATGACCGGCTGGCGCACGGGCGCGATCGTCGGCAACGCGCAGGCCGTCGAGGCCTACTGGCGCCTGAAGACCAACATCGACTCCGGCATGTTCGAGGCCGTGCAGCTCGCCGCCGTCGCGGCGCTCGACGACGAAGGCGACTTCGGAGCCGAGATGAGCGCCGTCTACGAGCGCCGCCGAGACATCGTCTGCGACACGCTCGAGGCGATCGGCGTCGAGGTGACCCGCCCGCTGGGGACGATCTACGTGTGGGCGCCCGTGCCCGCCGGGCACACGTCGGCCTCGTACTGCGAGCTCGTGCTGGAGGAGTCCGGTGTCGTCGTCTCGCCGGGCTCCTCCTACGGGCCGAGCGGCGAGGGCTTCTTCCGGATCTCGTTGACGCTGCCCGACGAGCGGCTGACCGAGGCGCTCGAGCGGCTTCGATCAAGTCTCGGCGGATAGGCGTGCATTACTGCGGAGTCACCGCGGCGGGAGGGTTCCTGCAGCTCTGCTCGTTGCAGGAGCTGCGACTCGCCGAGCCGCCGGTGCGCCTCGCGACGACCTTCTACGAGCCCGGCTCCGCGGAGCAGGTGAGCGCGCAGCTGGCGCTGCTCGACTCGGTGGTGGTGGCGATCGCGGCGCCCGCGCTCACATCGGCGAACGGGCAGCGGGCGCGCGCCTGCGACGAGGAGCTGCGCAAGCGCGGCGTCGCGCCTGCGCCGGTCTCGGAGCCCGCCGGGCGGCTCTTCGATGCGCTGTCGGGGCTCGGGCTGTTCGTCCCGAGCCGGCCCGGTGCCACGGGCGCGCTCACCGGTCCCGTGCCCGAGGCGGCGTTTCGCACGGCGGCGGTGCTCGAGACGAACGTCGACGCGGTGTTCGCGGCCCTTCAGGGTCGGCGAATGCCCGCGAGGCGTCATCCGCTCGGCATCCTGCGCCGGATCGAGGAGCTCGCCGACGACCACGTCGAGGACGAGGGCGGCGACCTCTGGCACCGGCGGATCGAGGAGATCGAGGCAGCGGCGGCGGCGCTCGCGGCGCACCGCTACGCCGTCGGCCACGCGTCCTGGATCGGCGACCCGGAGGAGGGCGTCGTCGTGCTCCCCGGCGCCCGCGCCCCCGCGCGTTTCTCAGCCACCGGCGTGATGCCGCCCGTCGAGCGTGCCTCGTTGCCCGGCGACGCCTGATGGCGCTTCGCCCCGGCCTACACTGAGGCCAATGGACAAAGGCCGACACGGCCGCACCGCGCCGACGCCGACGCGTGCAGACGGCGTCCACAACCCGCGCGCCCGCCAGCGTGCGTTCGCGATCGCCGCCGGCCCGGAGGACGCCGAGCTGTCGGAGCTTGGCGAGCTGCTGCGCACGGCGGGGGTCGCCGTCGCGGGCGAGATGCACCAGCGCCGGGCGCGACCCGACCCCGACCGCTACTTCGGGCGCGGGAAGCTCGCCGAGCTCAAGGAGGCCGTGCGCGCGGCCGACGCCAACCTCGTCGCCTGCGACGACGAGCTGCTTCCGCGCCAGGAGCGCAACCTCGAGCAGGAGGTGGGGGTGCCGGTGATCGACCGCACGGCGATCATCCTCGACATCTTCGCCGATCACGCGAACTCGGCCGAGGGCAAGCTGCAGGTCGAGCTCGCGCAGCTTCAGTACAACCTTGCCCGCATGCGGGGGCTGTGGAGCCACCTCGAGCGCCTCGGCGGCGGCGTCGGGACGAGGGGCCCCGGCGAGACGCAGATCGAGACCGATCGGCGCCTCGCCCGCGACCGGATCTCGGCGCTCAAGCGCCGGCTCGACGAGACCAAGGCCACGCGCGCGATCATGCGCCAGGAACGCGAGCGGGCGGCGCTTCCGACGATCGCGCTGGCGGGGTACACGAACGCCGGCAAGTCTTCGCTCCTGAACGCGCTCACCGGCGCGAGCGCGGGCGTGCGCGACCGCCTGTTCCACACCCTCGACCCGACCACGCGCACGCTCGACATCGCCGGGCGCACATATCTGCTGACGGACACCGTCGGCTTCATCCGCAAGCTGCCGCACCAGCTCGTGGACGCGTTTGCGGCGACGCTCGAGGAGGCGCTCCGGGCCGACCTGATCGTGCACGTGGCGGACGCGAGCGCGCCCGAGGAAGAGCTCGCGGAGATGCTTAGCGCGGTCGACGACGTGCTGGAGGAGACCGGCGCCTCCGAGCGCCCGCGCCTGCTCGTGCTCAACAAGATCGACCTGCTGGACGGCGAGCGACGGCGAGAGCTCACCTTTCGCCACTCCGACGCCGTTCACGTCGCGGCGACGAGCGGGGAGGGCCTCGACGACCTTTGCGCGGCGATCGAGTGGCGCTTCGAGAGCACGCTCGAGGCGATGGACCTGCTGCTTCCCTACGCCGACGGCGGCAGCCTGTCCGAGCTGCACGAGCTCGTCGGCGAGGTGGAGCGCGAGGACACGGCCGAGGGCGTGCGCGTGAGGGCGCGCGTGCCGGTCGGCGCGGTGCGGCGCTTCGCGCGCTTCTCGGTGAACGGCGCCGGCGGCGCCGGACCGGACCCGCTCGGCGAGTGACGCTGCGCTTCGCGCGCCTGAGCGACACCGCCCGCGCGCCGAGTCGAGCTCACCCGGACGACGCCGCGCTCGACCTCCACGCCGATGGGGAGCACCTGCTCGGGCCGGGCGAGCGGGCCGGCGTCGGCACCGGCATCGCCGTCGCGCTGTCGCCCGGTCACGCCGGCCTCGTGCTGCCGCGCTCGGGCCTCGCGGAGCGCCACGGGCTCGCGCTAGTCAACGCGCCCGGCTTGATCGATCCCGGCTACCGCGGCGAGCTGCGCGTCCTGCTGCTGAACACCGACCCGCGCGAGGCCTTCGCCGTCGCCGTCGGCGACCGCATCGCGCAGCTGCTCGTGGTCGCCTTCGTCCGGGCGCAGCCCACCGAGGCGTCGGTGCTCGAGGAGACCGCGCGCGGGACCGGTGGCTTCGGCTCGAGCGGCCGCTAGGCCACTCCGGCGTCAGCGGTCACCGGCGCGATCGACTCGGTGCCCTCGTCCCAGCGCCAACGGACGGCGCGCCCGGTCAGGTGCACGCCCCCGATCCAGCGGTCGACGCCGTTGAGCCCGACGTGGTCCTCTATCCGTCGAGCACCCGTCTCCCTGCGGCTGTCAGGCGAAGGCGCGTGTTCGCGTCGACCGGGGCGGCCGGCTCGGCCTCGAGCACCGAAGTCGATCTCGACGATCGGCTGGTAGAGCGACTGCACCATTGACTGCCCGAGCACCTGCTCGAGCGCGACCTCTTCGAGGGCCGCAATCAGGGTGGCCGAAGGGGCTCCTGAGATCCGCGCGGCCGAAGCGCTCGGGGGCGCCGCCGTCGCTGCCTTGGTGTTCACTTGGAGCCTCCTTGCCCGAGTTGCGCTGCTCGACCGTTGTTCGCGCCGCGAGCGGCGCGCGTGCAACGTCCATCGGCCCGGACCGCGGTGGCCTTTACGGCTCGAGCGCAGCACTGGACGGACGTTCGGGCCGCGCATAATCAGCCGCCGGCGCTATCGGCGCCCTGAAGCGATAGATTCCCGAGCCCGCCCATTGCGGCGGTTGCGGCTACCGAGGGGGGACCGAGGCTTGAGCATTGCCCAGCTTGTCGACGAGTTCAAGAGCGTGTCGGGCAAGGAGCACGTCGTCACGCACCCCGACGCGATGAAGACCTACGAGTCCGACGGCCTGCTGCACTTCCACGTGAGCCCCGGGGCGGTCGTGCTGCCAGGCACGGCGGCGGAGGTCTCACAGATCGTCCAGGCCTGCCACTCCGAGGGCATCCCATTCGTCGCCCGCGGCTCGGGCTCCGGCCTCTCGGGCGGCGCGCTGCCCGTCGAGGGCGGAGTCCTGATCGTGCTCTCGCGCATGCGGCGGATCCTCGAGGTCGACCTCGAGAACCAGCGCGTGGTCGTCGAGCCCGGCGTGACCAACACCGAGGTCGGCAAGGCGGTCGCGCCGAGCCACTACTACCCGCCCGACCCCTCGAGCCAGATCGTCTGCTCGATCGGCGGCAACGTCGCGGAGAACTCAGGGGGCGCCCACTGCTTCAAGTACGGCTTCACGACCAACTACGTCAGCGGCCTCGAGCTCGTGCTCTCCGACGGCCAGATCGTGCAGGTCGGCGGCAAGGAGCTCGACCAGCCGGGCTACGACCTGCTCGGGGCCTTCGTCGGCTCCGAGGGCACGCTCGGGATCGCCACCAAGGTGTGGCTGCGGATCATTCCCGCGCCCGAGACCCAGCGCACGCTCGTCGCCTTCTTCGACGGCACCGACGACGCCGGCCAGACCGTGTCGGACATCGTCTCCGCCGGCGTCGTGCCCGGGGCGATCGAGATGATGGACAACCTCACGATCCAGGCCTGTGAGCAGGCAACCCACGTCGGCTATCCGACCGACGCCGGCGCCGCCCTCACGGTCGAGCTCGACGGCTCCGAGAAGGAGGTCGAGGCTCGCTTCGACGACATCTCGACGATCTGCGAGCGAAACGGCGCCGGCGAGATCCGCGTGGCCAAGGACGCGGCCGAGCGCGAGCTGATGTGGAAGGCGCGCAAGGCCGCCTTCGCGGCGATGGGTCGCGTGGCGCCGAACTACTTCGTCCAGGACGGGGTGATCCCCCGCACGCAGCTCGCGCCCGTGCTGGCGCGGATCGCCGAGATGGCCGACGAGGCCGGGCTGCGGGTCGCGAACGTCTTCCACGCCGGCGACGGCAACCTGCACCCGCTGATCGCCTACGACTCGGCGAAGCCGGGCGACGTGGAGCGTGCCGAGGAGCTATCGACCAAGATCCTTGACGCGTGCCTCGACGCCGGCGGCTCGATCACCGGCGAGCATGGCGTCGGGGTCGACAAGAAGAAGCACATGCCGAAGCAGTTCGAGGAGGCCGACCTCGCAGCCTTCCAGCGCCTGCGCTGCGCCTTCGACCCGGAGGGGCTCGCCAATCCGGGCAAGCTGATGCCGACGCCGCGCCTCTGCGGCGAGGTGCCGGGCGAGTACCGCCAGCATCCGCTCGAGGCGGCCGGCCTGGCCGAGCGCTTCTAGCGATGGCCACGGCGAGCGCCCAGCGCGAGGCCCCGACGAGCCAGGCCGAGGCGGCCGAGATCATGCGCAGAGCCGGCGAGGCGGGCTCGCGCGTGCGCCCGGTCGGCGGCGCCACCAAGCTCGCCTGGGGGCGGGCCACAGCGGAGCCGGACGTCGAGCTCGCGACCTCCGGGCTGCGGCGGGTGATCGAGTACAACGAGGGCGACCTGACGGTGATCGTCGAGCCCGGGATGCCGCTCGCCGAGGCGCAGGCCGAGTTCGAGCGCAACGGGCAGATGCTGGCGCTCGACCCGCCGCTCGGGGAGGACACCGGCGCCACCATCGGCGGCGTGATCGCGACCGGCGACTCGGGGCCGCTGCGCCACCGCTACAACGCCGCGCGCGACCTGATAATCGGCATCCGTGTGGCGCTCTCCGACGGGTCGGTCGCGAACGCCGGCGGCAAGGTGATCAAGAACGTCGCGGGCTACGACCTCGCCAAGCTGTTCACCGGGTCGTTCGGCACGCTCGGGCTGATCGTCGAGGTCTCGATGCGCCTGCACCCGCGACCCGAGCACACCGCGACGCTCGTCGGCGCCACGAGCGATCCCGACCAGCTCGCCCGGGCGGCGTCTGCGATCGCGCACGCGCGCATCGAGCTGACCTCGCTCGACGTGGGCTGGCACAAGGGCGACGGGCGCCTGCTCGCGCGCTTCGGCGGCGCAGCGGCCGGAGAGCTCGCGAGCGAGGTGCGAGAGGGGTTCGAGCAGACCGGGCTCGACGTGTCGCTCGAGGAGGACGACGCCGCGGTATGGGGCGAGCAGCGCCTCGGACAGCGCTCGGTGACGGGAACGGTGGTGAAGGTCTCCGCACTCCAGGGCGACCTGCGGCGCGTCCTCGCAGCCGCCGAGCGACAGCGAGCGGCGGTGGTCGGCCGCGTGGCGGCGGGCCTCTCCTGGCTGAAGCTCGAGGACCGCTCGCCGACCGACGCCGCGGCCGCCGTCGGCGAGATCCGGCGCGAGCTCGCCCCGCTCTCCGGCGTAGTCCTCGACGCGCCGCGTGAGCTGCGCGAGAGCCTCGATCCGTGGGGCGTCGAGCCCGACGCTCAGCTCGCGCTGATGCGCCGCGTCAAGCAGCGCTTCGACCCGCAGGGCATCTGCAACCCCGGCGTCTTCGTGGGAGGGATCTGATGGCGACCGAGCAGACCTTCGAGGGCATGGGCCCGGCCGGCCCTCCCGATCCAGGCGGGGGAGACGAGCTCAGGCCCGGGCGCGGGGCCTACGACGAGATCCGCCCACCGCCGATCGAGCTGATCGACGACTGCGTCCACTGCGGCTTCTGCCTTCCCACCTGCCCGACCTACACGCTCTGGAACGAGGAGATGGACTCGCCGCGGGGGCGGATCGTGATCATGAAGTCGGGGCACGAGGAGGGCAAGGAGCTGACGGCCACGATGGTCAAGCACGTCGACCAGTGCCTCGGCTGCATGGCCTGTGTGACCGCCTGTCCCTCGGGGGTCCAGTACGACAAGCTGCTGATCGACACGCGTGCGCAGATCGAGCGCAACTACCCGCGCTCGATGCAGGAGAAGGCGGTCCGCCGGCTGCTGTTCGAGACCTTTCCACACCCTGGGCGGATCCGCGCGTTGGCACCTGGGCTGCGCCTCTACAAGCGCCTGGGGCTCGACCGCGTCGTCGAGCGAAGCGGCATGCTGAGCATGTTCCCGCGCCTGAAGATGCTCGAGCAGCTGGCTCCAGACGTCGCGCTCAGAGACTCCTTCAAGCGCCTTCCCGCCCACGTGCCGGCGCGCGACGGCAATCCACGCGCGCGCATCGGCGTGCTCCAGGGCTGCGTGCAGCGCGTCTACTTCGGCGACGTCAACGTCGCCACCGCGCGTGTCTTGCACGCCGAGGGCTTCGAGCTCGAGATCCCCTCGGCGCCACGCTGCTGCGGCTCGCTGATGCAGCACACGGGCTTCGACGAGCCGGCGATCGAGCTCGCCAAGGAGACGATCGTGGCCTTCGAGGGCTGCGACCTCGTCGCGGTCAACGCCGCCGGCTGCGGCTCGGGCATGAAGGACTACCCGCACATCTTCCGCGACGACCCCGAATGGTCGGAGCGCGCGCAGGCCTTCGCCGCCAAGGTGCGCGACGTGAGTGAGCTGCTGACGGAGTTCGAGCCGATCGCGAAGCGCCACCCCGTCAACATGAGGCTCGCCTACCACGACGCC
>Ga0136630_1000518_pt1 | contig 14972 bp, 15 predicted proteins | sample AntDrymUQ5682106_2_FD_105496 | JGI IMG/M metagenome (GOLD analysis project Ga0136630, IMG submission 105496) | Polar desert sand microbial communities from Dry Valleys, Antarctica - metaG UQ568 (21.06) | ecosystem: Environmental > Terrestrial > Soil > Desert | place: Antarctica: Dry Valley...
CAGCGGGCGCCGTCGTCGGCACCGTCGTCGGTACGGTCGTCGTGGCGATGGTGGTGGTCGATACGCCGAACGGTTCGTCGGGACCGAACGGCTGGAAGTCGGACTCCCTCGGGACGCCGCAGGCGCCGGCTCCCGCAGCGATCAGCGCCGCCGCTGCGACGATGACCAGCAGTCGGCGCCTGCTCATCGCGGTTCGACCTTGATGTCGACGATGAAGCGGGCACCGCCGCCTGGTCGGTCCTCGACCCACGCCTCACCACCGAGCGCCGATGCGTGCTCGGCGACGAGCGCCAGCCCGAGCCCTGTGCCGACGCGGTGCCGGGCGGCACTGCCTCTGGCGAACCGTTCGAAGATGCGGCGGCGTTCGCTGTGGGCGACGCCGGGACCTGCATCCTCGACGGCAACCGACACGGACCCGCGAAGGTGGCCGCGACCGATGGCGATGCGCGTCGGACCGCCGCCGTGGTTCTTGCCGTTCTCCAGCAGGTTCGTCAGGATTCGCTCGTAGCGCACCTTGTCGATCATGACCTGGCGCACGGTGCGCTCGCCGACCTCGATCGGGACATCCGCGAACCCCATCCTGGCAGCGATGCGCTGGGTGAGATCGACGATATCGGTCTGCTCCAGGTTGAGCTCGGTGGCTCCGGCGTCGAGGCGTGACAACTCCAGCAGGTCGATCACCATGTCATCGAAGCGCCGCACCTGGCTGACGACCACGTCGAGCGCCTGCTGGGTGCGCTCCGGGAGCTCGAGGCGGCGGTGGTGGAGCACTTCGACGGCGGCAGTGAGGGCTGTGATGGGCGAGCGCAGCTCGTGACTGACGTCGGAGGCGAAGCGGGCTTCGCGCTCGATGCGCGCCTGGACGGCGTCCGCCATCTCGTTGAACGAGCCAGCCAGGCGGTCGAGGTCGGGATCGTTCTCAGGCTCGAGCCGGGTGTCGAGCCCGCCGGAGGCGATCTCGCCGGCGGCGTCAGCGACGCGGCTGATCGGGCGCAGCAACCGCTTGCTCGTGGACCAGCCGAAGAACGTCGCCAACATCGTCGTGACCACAGTGCCGATGGCGAGCGCAGTGACGACCGCCCGCAGGGTGCCGTCTGCCGGCTCGAGCGGGAACGCCTCGATGTACGTGGTGTCGGCCTCTGGCAAGTACAGGGCGATCGCTACGTAGGGTTCTCCGCCGGCGGAGAACTGCTGGGTGCCTGACTGACGGCTCGCAGCCGCCGATTGCAGCTCCTGTGGCAGGTCGTCGAGCTGCAGCGCCAGGTCCGTAGCGGTGCTGCCGTCCGAGAGCACGGCGAAACCGTCGCGCTCGAGCCGCAGATCGTCGGCGAAGAAATCCGAGATGGCGTCGGGGTCGCGACGCAGCTCCTCGCGAACGCTCGTGGCGTTCGTGAACGCCTGCTGGCGAGCCGACGTGGTGCGCTCGTCGAGCAGATAGTTGCGGGCGAAGGCGTACGTGACGACCGTGAGACCGACGCCTGCAGCGAGGGCGATGAGGGCGAAGAACAACGTGACGCGGGTACGGAGACGGAGCGCCGGTAACGTCACCGTGTCAGTGTGTCATCAGGTGGGGCTGGCCCCCACACCCCCGCTCGTTCACACCGCTGCCGGTGAGACGCCAGGGGGAGGAAGGCATCTCACCGGGGCAGCGTGAACAACCATCATCGTGAACGTCACGTGTAACGAGCCGCTGCGGAACATGTGTGATTCTCGTAACAGAAGTCGTCATCGTTTCGTCATGTTGGCGTCCTGACCAGCGGCGCGGCCACAATGGGATCCTCGTGAACACGTTGCTCTTCATCGAAGACGATGACCAGATCCGTCTCGCGTTGCGTCTGGCCCTGGAGGACGAGGGTTACCAGGTGTTGGAGGCCATCGACGGGACCTCAGGTCTGGCCACCTTCGACGAGCACGATGTCGATCTCGTGTTGCTCGATCTACGCCTACCAGACCGATCGGGCTTCGAGGTGTGCCGCCAGCTGAGGACGCGCAGCATCGTGCCGATCATCATCATCACCGCCCAGACCGACACCCACGACATGGTCGCCGGCCTCGAGGCCGGGGCCGACGACTACGTCACGAAGCCCGTCGTGCCAAAAGAGCTTGCGGCGCGGATACGGGCGCTGATGCGACGGGTGCAGCTGCGCGAGTCGCCCGTGGCGAGCAAGCCCACACGGTTCGGCGACGTCGAGCTTCGCCGTGATCAGGGCATCGTGCTGAAGGCCGGGCGCGAGCTGAGCCTGACGAAGACGGAGTTCCGGCTGCTGTGTGAGTTCGCCGACCACGCCGGCGCCGTGCTGTCGCGCGACCAGCTGCTCGAGCGAGTGTGGGGCTATGACTACCTGGGTGACTCTCGCCTCGTCGATGCGCATGTGCACCGTTTGCGCGTCAAGGTGGAGGACCACCCCGACGAACCCAAGCTGATCGTCACGGTGCGAGGGATCGGCTACCGCCTGCTCACGTAGAGCATTGCCAGCGTGGCGGTCTCTTCTCGGCGAAGGACGCCATGCCCTCTGCGCCATCCTCCGAGGCGAACAGCTCGTTGGACAGCCTGCCCATCTGCTCGAACGCCACATCGCGATCGAGGTCAGGCACGTCGCTCAGAATGCGTTTCGTCGCCGCCACGGCGCTCGGCGAGCCCATCGCCACGCCGGCGCTCAGCGAACCGACGATCCCGTCGACTCCTTCGTCGCCATGCCCGACGTGCGAGACCAGCCCGACTCGCAGGGCATGTGCTGCATCGAAGCGCTCGCCGGTGAGGAACGCTGCGGCCATCTGGGCGGACCCAGCACGGCGCAGGATCGGCACCGAGATGACGGCTGCCGCCAGCCCGAGGCGAACCTCGGTCAACGCGAACTCCACGTCGTCGCGGACCACCGCGAGGTCGCACGCGGCCATCAGACCGACGCCGCCTGCTCGCACCGGACCTTTCACGGCGGCGATGACCGGTACGGGGAGATCCATGATGCGTTGCAGCAAGCCGACGAACGGCACGGAGTCCGGCGCCCCGGCCGAACGTTCCTTCAGATCGGCGCCGGCGCAGAAGGCGGGGGCGGTGTGCGTGAGCACCACGACCCGGACGTCGTCGGGATCCTCTGCGATCTGTCGAGCGACGTGATCGAACGCCGTCGTAGCGTCCGCCACGAGCTGGCGCGAGAGGGCGTTGCGGTTCTCTGGTGAGTCGAGCGTGATGGTGACGGCCGGCGAGGTCGTCGTGACCAAGACCAGGTTCGCCATCGCGTCAGTCGGCGAGTGGCTTCAAGGCGTCGACGGTGTACTGCGACCTCGGGTTCCACAGCAGGAAGCCTGGCGACCCGGTGGAGCGCGCCGCATCGATCTGGGCCGACACCTTCTGCACGTCGTACTCGACGTCGCCGGAGTCGAAGTCCTGCAGCCACGGCACGACGGCGGCACCGCTGCCGGCGACGACACGGTGGAAGTCCTCGACCGAGGCGCGGACGATGTCGCCCGGCTGTCGGACGGGGTCGGCAACACCGAACTCCCCGTCACCCCAGTGCGACGGGTACACCATCGGCGACACGTAGTCGACGTGGGGGGCCAGGAGCTGGATGTCCTGGGCGATCTGTTCTGGGCGGGTGGAGGCGATACCGAACACGGATACGCCGAGCAGCGCCTCGGTGCCATCCAGACGATCGCTGGATTCGGCCACGAAGCGGGCTACGGCGACATCGGCGGCCGTCTTCAGTCCATCGAACTGCATCGACGTGAGGTCGCCCTCTGGCCGGCGCACGTAGTCGTACAGGATCTCATCGAACCCGAACGACACGGCCTCGGTCGAAAGGTCCATCTGGTAGTCGCGGACCTCGGCGCTTGCCAGGTTGGTGAACGCCGCCGTGCCGTAGTCGTTGGCCAGCGGGGAGCTGCCTGAACCGTCGAGCACGAGCAGGTCAGACCGTTCGTTCTCGGCGGCCCACGAAGCCAGGGTCGGATCGAGGAAGCACACGACTCGTCCGATGACGCGCACGTCGAGGGCGTGCAGCTCGGCCACGGCTTCTTCGGGGTCGTAGTAGTCCTGCGCGGCGCCGACCTTGTTGGCGAGCGACACGTTCGTGCGGTAGCCGACCTCGCCGCCCTCGTCCTTGATGTCGAGTTGGACGGCGTTGATGCGACCGGCCTTGGCGAGGTCGAGAACCTGCTGGCGGATCGTCGGGTTGGCCCAGTCGCCGGCGGCCACGTGGAGGGCCGCCGTCTCGGGATACTCGGCCGGCTCCGGCGCGGCGGTCACCGAGATGGACTGCAGCTCTGTGTTGCCGTCGGCGTCGGTCGCCTCCAGCGCGATCTCTGCCGTGCCCGCCGGGACCTCGAGCGTGAACGCACCGCCGGGGTCGAGCGGGACTGGCTGACCGTTGGCCGTCATCGAGGAGGCACTGTCGACCAGGCCACGCACGCTGACCGGCTGGCCATCCGCCGGGTCGAGCACCTGTGCCGGCACCATCAGCCGCGGTCCGGCGGGGTTGTAGCTGAACGTCCGTTCCTCCTGCTCGCCGCCGAGGACGGCCCTGCCGTCGAGCGTCACCTTCAGCGTGTTGTTGCCGGTCTTGATGGCGCGGACGAGCGGCTTGCGCCGGGTGACGAGCGCCTCGCCGTCTTTCGATTCGACGACGGGGATACTGCTGCCGTTGAGCTCGACGCGCACGTCGCCCGCCGCTGGTCCAGAGCTTTCGATGCGCACGGACAGCTTGGCCAGATCCTTGCGCCCGACCTCCTGCCCGTCGGCGATGCCCTTCACGTCGAGTGTGGTCCAATTGACACGGGTGGCCAGCGCCGCACCGCCAACGGCGATCACGACGGCCGCTCCCACCACAGCGATCCACGGCCGGCGGCTGCGGCTGCTGTATCCGCGACTGCGCCGTCCGCCGCCACTACCGTGAAAGCCAGCGTCGTACAGTCGGCTCAGTCCGGCGGTGACGTCGGTGCGCTGTCGCGCGGTATCTCGCAGGGCGCGTCCCTGGATGGCCATCCGGCAAGCCTAGGCCGCTTCCTGTGCCGCGATCTCCCAAAACGAGTTTTCGTGCCGCTCCTGCACCGCCGGTCGATCCCTCCGTCTGGGCGTGGATCACCCCACTACTCGACAGGAATCAGGGTTCGCCGGTGACCTGGCGGAGGAACGACTCGATCTCGTGGCGGTGCTTGGTGCGGCGCATCGGTGGCAGGGCGTTGACGATCTGCCAGCGGTAGCTGGCCGTGGCGAGCCGGGGGTCGAACACGGCCACCGCGCCGCGGTCGTCGGACGTGCGGATCAGGCGTCCGCTCGCCTGGGCCAACAGCATCGCCGCCCTGGGCACGTCGATCTCCCGGAATGCCGTCGGGCCGAGTAGCTGGCGTCGCGCCTGCAGCAGGGGATCATCGGGCCGGGGGAACGGCAGGCGGTCGATGGTGACCAGGCTCAACGTGCGACCGGGGACGTCGACGCCCTGGAACAGGCCGACGGTGGCAAACAGGCAGGTCGCCTCCTCGTCGGCGAACCGCGCCAGCAACGAGGGTTTCGGCAGCTGGCCCTGGGTCAGGATCGGCACGTCCACCAGCTCGCCCACGGCGACCGCCGCCGCTTCCATCGCCCGCCAGCTCGTGAAGAGGGCCAGCGTGCGGCCACCGGCTGCCGTGATGAGCGACCCAAGCTCGGCGTGCAACAGCTCGCGGTAGCCGTCGGCGCGGGGGTCGGGAAGGTGGGCGGCACAGTACAAGAGGCCGTGTTGCTCGTAGTCGAACGGGCTGCCCACGTCGTGCACCACGACGCCGTCGAGCCCCAGACGGCGCGGCAGCGAGGCGGGGATGGTGGCACTGGTCAGCACGGCAGCGCGCCGCGACCACAGGTGCTGCTTCAGCACCGGCGCCACGTTGAGAGGCGCCTGCACGAGCTTGGGCGCCACCGGCGTTCCTGCCACGAAGCGCACGTCGTCCCTGGCCGGTTCGGCGACGGCGTCGAGGGCGCCGGCGAGCGCACCGAGCACGTTCTGCGCCCTGAGACGGCGCTGCTTGACGTCGTCGGACCCGCTGTCGACGGCGGCCAGCGCTGCGAGACCGGCGTCGATCCGCAAGCGAGCGGCGGCCAGTGCCTCCAACGAGTCGTCGTCACCGAGGCGCTCACCGAGGCGCGGCTCCAGTTCGTCGTGCACGAGTTGGCCGGCGTCGGCGAGGGCACCGACGAGTCTTGGGTCGTCGATGATCCTGCGCAGCACGGCTGCCGCTGCTCGGAAATGACCGGGGGTGATCTGGACGCCAACCGTGTCGCTGATCACGTCCTCGAGCAGGTGGGCCTCATCGACGACGACGACCTCGTGTTGGGGCAGGATGGCGCCGTCCGTGGCGACGTCGATGCCGTACAGGTGCATGTTGACGACGGTGATGTCGGCTTCCATCGCCCGGTACCGAGCGTGCTCGGCGAAACAGTCGCCGCCGCGAGGGCAGCGTGTGGCTCCTGGGCACTCGTCGGACGACACGGTCAGCGAGCGCCACGTGCTGTCGGCCGGCGACCAATCGAGATCGGCGATGTCACCACTGTCGGTCTGCTCGGCCCACGCCGCCAGCCGGTTGATCTGCTCGCGGTTGACGGCCGTGATCCCCTCCAGATCGAGCTGGGACTGGGCCGAGCCTGTGACCTCGTCGAGACGTTGGCGGCACAGGTAATTGCTGCGACCCTTCAACACGGCGTGATCGAAGGCGACCCCGGAAGCCTCGGCGAGAAACGGCAGATCCTTGCGGGCCAGTTGATCCTGCAGTGCTTTGGTCGCCGTGACCACGACGACCTTGCGCTGCGACACGATCGCCGGCACCAGGTAGGCCAGCGACTTGCCGGTGCCGGTGCCGGCCTGCACCACGAGGTGACCGCCCTCGGCCAGGCACTGGGCGACACGGTCTGCCATCTCCCGCTGGCCGGGACGGTCCTCTGCCCGTGGGAGCGCTGCCGTGGCCCGCTTGAGCACAGCAAGCGTCTCACCGGCGACGTGGTCAGTTACCGGGTCGCGTCGTTCAGGGGTGAAGGCCCAGTTCGGCACCCCGGCGCCTCCAGGCGCAACGGCGGCCGCATCATGATGGGGCTCCCTCATCCTCACGTGACGAGAGCCAGCGCCCGCTCCAACTCGTGCTCGTCGAACTCGGGCCAGGCTTTCTCCGTGAACCGCATTGCGGCGCCGGCCGACTGCCACAGCAAGAAGTTCGACACCCGGCGCTCGCCGCTGGTGCGCACCATCACGTCCACCGGCGGCAGCTCGGCGAGGTATAGATGGTCGGTGATGGACTGCGGCGTCATCGGGAGGTGCCACTGACGCACCCGTTCTACGGCGTCGCACAACTCGCGGCGACCGCCGTAGTCGAAGGCGATGGTCAGCACCATCCCGGTGTTGGCCGACGTGTCGGCGATCGCCTTGCGGATGGCGCGCTGGACGTAGCGTGGCGTCCTGGCGTCGGCGGCGTCGAACGGACGGCCGATCCACTGCACCCGCACGTTCAGGTCGTTCAGCTCGGCGATACGGCCGAAGAGCTTCTCGTGCAGTCCGAGGATGTGTCGCACCTCGGCGCGGGGTCGCACCCAGTTCTCGGTGGAGAAGCCGAACAGCGTGAGCCATCCGATGTCGCGGCGCACCGCCACCCGCACGAGGCGGGCGATGTTCTCCTCGCCCTCGGAGTGACCGGCCGTGCGGGGCAGCCCACGTGCGGCCGCCCAGCGTCCGTTGCCGTCCATGATGCACGCCACGTGGAGTTGGTGTCCGGCTCCCGGGGCGTGTTGGTTCGGCGGCACAGCAAGACCAATGTATCCAGGGTGGACATGGGAGAATGGGCCAGTGCCCACGCCGTCCAACTTGACCGCTTCGCCCCCCGGTGAGGGATCGACGGCGAGTGGTTTGCGCCATGCACTCATCGTCGGGGGCACCTTGAGCGAGTGGTCCGACCAGCCAGATGGGATGTGGGACGAGCGGATCGTCACGCTCGGCGAGACGGCTCGGGCCGCCGGCGCCCACTGGCTGACGTTGCGCCCGTACGAGGCTGGTGACGGTCCAGGCGACATGTCACGTCGCCAGGCGCCGATCGGTCGCGGCCCGACGTGCACGGTCATCATCGATCCGACGGTCGACGGTCGCCATCGCTTCGCCGACGCCATGCGTCGGCTCGACCCGTCGGCCGTGGTCGACGAGGCAACCGTGGCCCAGGCGCTTTACGCCCCGGCCGAGGCCGAGCCCGATCTGGTGTTGGTGCTCGGACCCGACAGCCGGCTGCCGGCATCGCTCGTGTGGGAGCTGGGCTATGCCGAGCTGGTGTTCGTCGCCACGCCATGGCAGGAGCTAACCGCTGCCGACCTTGCGGGGGCGATCGACGAGTACACGAACCGCAGCCGCCGGTTCGGAGGGCTGCCATGAGCGAGCGCAGCGAGCGAGCAGCACCCGGACGTGCGAGCGCCAGCGAGGCGGCTGGGATGGGGTGTGGGGGCGCAGCCCCCACGGAGATGCGGCTTCCGTGAGCAGGCTGTATCGCGACACCGGCGTCGTGTTGCGCACCTACAAGCTCGGTGAGGCCGACCGCATCGTGGTGCTGCTCACGGCCGAGAACGGAAAGGTGCGGGCCGTCGCCAAAGGGGTGCGCAAGACGAACTCCAAGTTCGGTGCCCGCCTGGAGCCGATGAGCCACGTAAAAGTGCTGCTGTACCGAGGACGCGAGCTCGACATCGTCAGCCAGGCCGAATCGGTGGAGTCGCTGGCGCCGATGCTGGCGTCGCTCGACCGGGCTTCGCGGGGCATCGCCACGCTCGAGGCCGTCGACATGATCGCCATCGAGCGCCAGCCCAACCGCCGGCTGTACGAGATGCTGGTCGGGGCGCTGCGCACGATCGCTGCACATCCGTCGCCGGTGGTGGTGCCGGCGTTCTTCTGGAAGCTGCTCGCCGCCGAGGGGTTCCGCCCCGTGACGGATCGCTGTGTGCGCTGCGGCGAGGCCGGGCCGCTCGTGGCGTTCGACGTGGGTGAGGGCGGGACACTGTGCCGCGCCTGTCGCCAGGGCACTCCGATCTCGGCGCCGGCGCTGGCGCTGCTGAACGACATTCTCGGCGGAAGGTTGAACGAAGCACTTGCCGCCGACGAGTCGTCGGCGACACACGAGGTGGCGTCGTTGGCCACGCACGCCATCGAGCATCACGTGGAGCGCCGACTGCGGGCCGTTGCGATGTTCGAAGGCGCCTAGCCCACACACCGTCTGGGCGGCCAATAGCCTGGGCCTTCATGCCGGCGACGGACCTCGACCAGATCGTCAACCTGTGCAAGCGCCGCGGGTTCGTCTACCCGTCGGCCGAGATCTACGGCGGGTTCCGTAGCGCCTACGACTACGGACCGCTGGGCGCGCTGATGCTGCGCAACGTCAAGAACGCCTGGATCCGGGCCATGGTGCAAGCGCGCGACGACGTCGTGCTGATCGATGCCGCGATCCTCGGACCGCCCCAGATCTGGGAAGCGAGCGGCCACCTCGCCAACTTCACCGATCCGCTGGTGGACTGCACGAACTGCAAGAACCGCTTTCGCCTCGACAAGCTGGACGACGCCGACACCTGCCCGAGCTGCGGCAAGCACGGCACGTTCACCGAGGCTCGGCAGTTCAACTTGATGTTCAAGACCCAGGCCGGCCCCGTGGAGGACGCCGGTGCGGTGGCCTACCTCCGCCCGGAGACGGCCCAGGGCATGTTCGTCAACTTCGCCAACGTGCTGCAGACGACGCGCAAGAAGCCACCCTTCGGCATCGCCCAGGTCGGCAAGTCGTTCCGTAACGAGATCACACCGCAGAACTGGATCTTCCGCACCCGCGAGTTCGAGCAGATGGAGCTGCAGTTCTTCGTGCCGCCAGCCGACAGCGGGCGGTGGTACGAGTACTGGTGCAACGAACGACTCGACTGGTACATGCGCCACGGCATCCCGGCCGAGATGCTGCGGCTCAGGCCTCACGGACCCGGCGAGCTGTCGCACTACTCGGCGGGCACGTCCGACGTCGAGTTCCGGTTCCCATGGGGTTTCGACGAGCTCGAGGGGATCGCCCAGCGAACCGATTTCGATCTCAAGGCGCACTCCGAGCACTCGGGTGAGCGCCTCGACTACTTCGATCAGACGACGGGCGAGCGGTACGTGCCGTATGTGATCGAGCCGGCCGCCGGCGCCACACGCACGATGGCGGCATTCCTCTTGTCGGCGTACGACGAGGACGAGGTCAACGGGGAGGCCCGCACCGTGCTGCGACTGCATCCTCGCCTGGCGCCCTACCCTGTCGCCGTGCTGCCGCTGTCGCGCAAGGACACCCTGACCCCGCTCGCCCATGAGATCCGGACGATGCTCAGCGAGCGCTACCTGGTGGACTACGACGAAACCCAGGCCATCGGGCGCCGCTACAGGCGCCAGGACGAGGTCGGCACGCCACTGTGCGTCACGGTCGACTTCGACTCGCTCGACGACAAGGCGGTGACGATCCGGGATCGTGACACGACCGAGCAGCAGCGCGTCCCGGTCGACGACCTGCTCGCAGCCATCAACGACAAGTTGGGCTTCTGACGTGGCCTCGTACCTGGATGAGATCCTGGCCCACCACCGGCAACGGGCTCAGGCCGACACCCGCTCGCTCGACGCGCTCATGGAGCTTGCCAGGGCGGAGGTGCCACCGCCGCGCGGGTTCCGGGCGGCGATCGAACGCGCGCAAGGGCTGTCGATCGTCGCAGAGATCAAGCGGCGGTCGCCGTCGAAAGGACCCCTCGACGCCGACTTGATCGCGCCGAGCCTTGCCCAGGCATACGAGGCCGGCGGAGCGACGTGCATATCGGTGCTGACGGATGCGAAGTTCTTCGCCGGCTCGGTGGAGGACTTCGATCTCGCTCGCAACGCCGTGGCCCTGCCCGGCCTGCGCAAGGACTTCACTGTCGACGCCCGCGACGTGTGCGACACCCGCATCATGGACGGCGACGCCGTACTCCTGATCGTCGCCGCACTCGACGTGGGTCAGCTGCGTGAGTTCCACGAGCTGACCATCGAGCTGGGCATGGACGCGCTCGTCGAGGTGCACGACGAGGACGAGCTCCAGATCGCCCTCGACGTGGGCGCCACTCTTATCGGCGTCAACCAGCGGGACCTGACGACGTTCGAGGTCGACACAGAACGTGCGCAGCGTGTCTGCTCGGCGATACCCGACGGCGTCATCACCGTCGCCGAGTCCGGGATCCGCGACGTGGATGACACGCGCCGCCTTCGTGACGCCGGCTTCGACGCTGTGCTCGTCGGCGAGGCGCTCGTGACCGCGGAGGACCCGCTCTTGGCGGTCGCTGCCCTCCGGCCCCGCTGAAAGATCGCTGCTCTGCGACGCTGCTGACGGTACGTTTGGCACCGCATGTTCGTGAAGATCTGCGGGATCACCAACGAGGACGATGCCCTGCTGGCCGTGGCCATGGGGGCCGACGCCGTCGGGTTCGTGTTCGCCCCTTCATCTCGGCAGATCGCCGCCAAGCGGGTCTATGACATCACTCGGCGTCTGCCACCGGAGATCCTCACCGTCGGCGTGTTCCGTGATGAGCACCCCTCTCGCGTCATCGATCTCGTGAACGCTTCTGGCGTGAAGGGCGCCCAGCTCCACGGCAACGAGAGCATTGCCGCCGTGGCGGAGGTGGCCAAGGAGGTGCGTTGGGTGATCAAGGCTTACGCTGCCGGCTCACCGCGGCTGGCCCAAGCTGACCGATTGGCAACAGACCTCGTGCTACTCGACGCGCAAGGACCCGGTTCTGGCCAGGTGTTCGATTGGAGCTTGGCCGTCGATGTGCCGGCAAGCGCACGGTTGATCCTGGCCGGGGGCCTGACGCCCGACAACGTGGCCGACGCCGTCCACACCGTGCGGCCATGGGGGGTCGACGTGGCTACGGGCGTCGAGAGCTCGCCAGGGCGCAAGGAGGCGATGGCCGTCAAGCACTTCATCGAGCGAGCTCGGGCGGCCGCACCCCAGCCGTATCTCGGTCCCGACGAGTTGCCGTACGATTGGTCCGACGAGGACTGGCCGGGGCGATGACGTCGAGCGACACGGCGTCGGCGATGGCCGATCCCGGGGCCGGCGGCCGCTACGGCGAGTTCGGCGGCCGCTACGTTCCCGAGACGCTGGTGCCGGCATGCGAGGAGCTGGAGGCGGCGTTCCGAGATGCATGGGCCGATGACGGGTTCCGCCGGCAGTTCGAGGCCATCTGTCGCGACTACGCAGGACGACCGTCGCTGCTGACCGACTGCACCAACCTGTCCGAGCGACTCGGCGTACGGCTGCTGCTCAAGCGTGAGGACCTGAACCACACCGGATCGCACAAGATCAACAACGTGCTCGGCCAGGCCCTGCTCGCAGTGCGCATGGGCAAGAAGAAGCTGTTGGCCGAGACAGGTGCCGGCCAGCACGGTGTGGCCACGGCCACGGCCGCTGCACTCATGGGGCTCGACTGCAAGGTGTACATGGGTGCCGTCGACGTGGAGCGCCAGGCGTTGAACGTGTTCCGCATGCGGCTGCTTGGCGCCGAGGTGATCCCGGTCGACAGCGGATCGCGAACGCTCAAGGACGCCGTCAACGATGCCCTGCGCGACTGGGCGGCCACGCTCGGCGACACCCACTACTGCCTCGGCTCGGTCATGGGTCCGCACCCGTACCCGTGGATGGTGCGCGAGTTCCACCGTGTGATCGGTGACGAGGCGCGCCAGCAATGCCGGGACCTCACAGGCGCGGACCCCGATGTCGTCGTGGCGTGCGTTGGCGGCGGTTCCAACGCCATCGGCATCTTCTCAGCCTTCGTCGACACCGGCACCCGGCTCGTCGGTGTCGAACCGGCAGGAGGCGCTGCCATGGGTCACGGCGTCCCTGGCGTGGTGCACGGCATGCGCAGCTACCTGATGCAGGACGAGTTCGGCCAGGTGCTGGAGGCGGAGTCGGTCTCTGCCGGGCTGGACTACCCCGGCGTGGGGCCGGAGCACTCGCACCTGCAGGCGCTCGGCCGAGCCGAGTACCCAGCTGTGCACGATGGCCAGGTGCTCGACGCCTTCGAGCTGCTCGCCCGCTCCGAGGGGATCATCCCGGCGCTCGAATCGGCTCACGCCCTGGCGTGGGTGATCGACGTTGCCCCGACGCTGCAGGGCCAGACGGTGCTCGTGAACCTGTCCGGTCGTGGCGACAAGGACGTAGCCGAGGTGATGCGCCTGCGCGAGGGTACGGCGTGACGGTGTGACGGCGAGCGTGGCGTCGACAGGTCAGATGGAGACGCGATTTCGCGAACGCCGCGATGCCGGCGCCAAGCTGCTCGTGCCGTACATCACCGGCGGTTACCCCGGTTGGGCGCAAGCCGTTGAGGCGGCGGTCGCCTGCGGGGCCGATGGCATCGAGATCGGCATCCCGTTCTCCGATCCCGTCATGGACGGCCCCGTGATCCAGCAGGCGTCGCAGTTGGCGATCGACCACGGCGCCACGCCGCCATCGATCCTCACGGCGGTCGCCGGCCTCGATGTAGATCGCCCGTTGGCCGTGATGACGTACTACAACGTCGTTCACCACGAGGGCCACGAGCGCTTCGCCGCACGGTTGGCCGAGACCGGAGTTGCCGGTTGCATCGTGCCAGATCTGCCCCTGGAGGAGAGCGTTGACTGGTGTCTCGCCGCCGATGAGGCCGGCGTCGAGACCATCATGCTGGCCGCTCCGACGGCGTCGGACGAACGCCTGGAGCGGATCGTTGCGAGGGCAAGGGGGTTCGTGTACTCCGTCGGCCTGCTCGGCGTGACAGGGGAGCGGGCCACGCTCGCCGCCACGGCGCGGGAACTGGCAGGGCGGCTGAAGCGGATCACCGACGTTCCGGTCATCGTCGGCGTCGGGGTCTCCGACGCCGCCCAGGCGGCCGAAGCCGTGACGGTGGCCGACGGCGTCGTGCAGGGAGCATCGGTGATGCGGAGGCTGATGGAGTTCGGTCCCGAGGCCGTTGGGGACTACGTGGCCGAGGTCCGAGCAGCCATCGACGCCGTCGGCGGTGCGGCTTGGGTACGGTCGACGTGATGTCCGGACTTCCCGAGCCGCTCGACGTGCTACCTCACCGGTCGCCGTTCCTGTTCGTGGACGAGCTGTCGGAGCTGACACCCGGCCGGTCGGCGACCGGCGTGTGGCGGCTCACGGGCGAGGAGTGGTTCTTCGCCGGGCACTTCCCGGGGCGGCCGACGCTCCCGGGGGTGTTGATGTGCGAGGCCGTCGCCCAGGTCGGCGCCATAGCTGTGCTCACCGACGGCCGCTTCGTCGGCAAGCTGCCCCTGTTCGGGGGACTCGACTCTGCCCGGTTTCGCCGTCAGGTGGTCCCCGGCGACGAGCTCACGCTCGAGGTCGAACTGGGCCGGATGTCGGCGCGTGCCGGCAAGGGGCACGGTCGAGCACTGCTGGGCGAGAACATCGCCTGCGAATGCGACCTGCTCTTCGTAGTCGTCGACGCCTAGGAGACTGCTGAGCAAATCTGGGTGGGGTGCTCGCGTTGGGTGCCGGGATCGAAAAGAATGGTGGGCGTGCAGGGCTCACGGATCCGAATCGGGAACTCCTTGATGCGCAAGCGCTGGTCGGGCGTCTGGTGGCGGCCGGGACGGTGTACGCGTTCTTGGCTGAGCATCGCCGGCGCGTGTACCCGGACGAGTTGTTCGCTGATCTGTTTCCGTCGGGGCGGGGTCGCCCGTCGGTGCCGGCCGATGTGATCGCCACGGTGATGGTGTTGCAGTTGTTGGCGAACCTGTCTGACCGCGACGCGGTGGCGGCGTTGCGGACCGATCTGGGGTGGAAGGTCGCAGCCGGGCTGACGCTCGACGACGAGGGGTTTCCATCCGACGGTGCTCACGCTGTGGCGCAACAAGCTGCGCGCCAGTGATCGCCCGCAGCGGATCTTCGAGGCCGTCCGCGAGGTGATCGACGCCACGAACGTGTTGCGGCGGCGAACGAGGCAACCGGAGCGG
>Ga0136630_1000521_pt1 | contig 14932 bp, 12 predicted proteins | sample AntDrymUQ5682106_2_FD_105496 | JGI IMG/M metagenome (GOLD analysis project Ga0136630, IMG submission 105496) | Polar desert sand microbial communities from Dry Valleys, Antarctica - metaG UQ568 (21.06) | ecosystem: Environmental > Terrestrial > Soil > Desert | place: Antarctica: Dry Valley...
ACGGTTCGTCCCCGTTGAGGATGAGAGTTGCTGGGACAGAGCCCACACCGATGAACACTAAGAACGCCGTGCCGATGAACTCAGCGGCGAGCCGCTGGACCAACGAAGCCTCGTCGAGCATGGTCTGAGCCCTACCTTCCACGATATAGTCAAAGACAATTCGATAATGTCGAACGCGTTGCGGAATGTACGCCCATGTTTCACTGTGACGCAAGACATAGTTTGAACTGGGTTGGATGTTGATCACCCCGAAGGGAGCGCCGGAGTGATCCAGTCAGTCGACCGCGCAATCCGGGTGCTGATCGCCCTTCAAGGAGCTCGGCAGATGACGTTGTCCGAGCTCGCCGGTCGCCTCGATCTCCCTTCGTCCACCGTGCACGGCATCGTGCGGACGCTGGTAGGCCACGGCCTCGTCGTCCAAAAACACCGCTCCGGCCGCTACCAGCTCGGCCCGGCGGTGCTGCGTCTGGGGAACGTCTACCTCGACACTTTGGAGCTGAGGTCGAAGGCCATCCCCTGGGCTGCAGACCTAGCCAGGCGCACCGGCTGCGCGGTGCGCACCGGCGTGCTCCTGCTCGACGACGTGGTGATCATCCATCACGAGCTGCGGCCAGACGGGAGCCGCCAGATGCCCGAGGTAGGAATCGTCATCCCCGCCCATGCCAGCGCCCTGGGCAAGGCGATGGTCGCCTTCAATGACGCCGATGCCACCCGCCTGTTATCCGCGGCGCCGCTGCGCAGCATGACCGGTGAGACCCTCACCTCGAGTGCACAGCTCAAGAAGCAACTGGCAGACATCACCACCACGGGCATCGCCAGCGAACAAGACGAAGCCGTCATCGGCGAAAGCGCACTCGCCGCGGCGGTATTCGACGCGTCGGGAGGTGCGATCGGAGCCATCGGACTGGTCGTACCATCCATGAACTGGCCGGTCGACACGGTCACTCACGACGCCTTACGCGAGGCCGCCCGAGCCATCTCGCGCGAACTCGGCTCGGCGTCCTGGCCGAGCACCGGTAATTGACCGCTAACTACACGGCCAAGGACAACCAGACTGGCGTGCCTGGCTCACTCGCGCTGATCGGAGTACCCAGTCGAGCCCTACCTCGGCCTTGGCTAGTCCGAGGTAGGGCATGCCGCCCCCTGCTGCCCAGTGTCTGGTCTGCGTGTGAAGTGGCGCCACGCCTTCCGATAGGAGTCGATCAGCTCGGTGAAGCTACCGGCGGCGCCCTCACAAGATCACGCGGTGGATCCGGGTTGCCGGCTTCCGCGTGGCCGACTCAACGCCACAGGCCGCGGGTGTCGTAGACCACCTTGCCGACGAGCTTGGTCTTGTTGATGGCGCGAAAACTGTCGTGGTCGACGAGCAGGGCGACGATATCGGCTTCCTTGATCGCCTCGGCGCTCCCGGTAGATCGGACGTTCGACAGTTCGGCCAGTCTGCGCGGAAGCTGGCGAACGTGTGGTTCCACGACGTAGACCGTGACGGCCGGCAGCGCCATCGCCACTGCCCCGACGATGTCGACCGCTGGGCTCGCGCGCAGGTCGTCCACGTTTGCTTTGAAAGCAAGCCCCAGGCACGCGATGGTGGGTTCATGAAAGCGGGCAGACTTGGCGATGATCTGCTCGGCGACGTGAGCCGGCTTGCGGTCGTTGACTTCGCGGGCTGTACGGATGAGCCGGGCCAGTTCGGGGGCAGCCTCGACGATGAACCACGGGTCGACCGCGATGCAGTGGCCGCCGACGCCGGGACCAGGTTGCAGGATGTTTACCCGCGGATGCCGGTTCGCCATTTTGATCACTTCCCAGACGTCGAGTCCGAGATGTTCGCAGATCAGCGAAAGCTCGTTGGCGTATGCGATGTTGACATCGCGGAATCCGTTTTCGACGAGTTTTGCCATCTCGGCACTCTCTGCATCTGTCAGGATGATCTCGCCTTGACAGAAGATGCGGTAGATCTCAGCGGCCTTCTCCGCGCACGCTTGGGTGATACCACCGACGACCCTGTCGTTCGTGACGATTTCGATCATGATCCGACCGGGTAGCACGCGTTCCGGGCAGTGCGCGATGTGGATGTCAGGGGCGCCCTCGGTCTGGTGTGGGAAGACCAGATCCGGCCTGTCCTCCGCCAGCCACTGGCTGATTTGCTTTGTGGTGCCCGGTGGCGAGGTCGACTCCAGGATGATCGTCTCTCCGCCCCGCAATTGCGTGGCGATGCCCTTGCAGGCCGCCTGGATGAAGCCCAAGTCGGCCGTTCGGTCACTCTGGAACGGCGTTGGAACGGCGAGGATGTAGGCATCTGCTTCAGGTGTTTCGGTGTGTGCCGTCAGCCGCCCTATCCCCACTGCTCCCCTGATCGCGACCGCAAGATCAGGCTCGACAGCGGGCACCTCCCCGCAGCGCACCTGTTCGACGATGTCCACGCTGATGTCGACGCCGGCAACGTCGATGCCCCGGGTGGCCAAGGCCACCGCGGTGGGCAGTCCGATATAGCCAAGACCGATGACGGCAATTCGCATGTCATGCCCTTCGTTGTCGCGCTCTGAATAGGCGTGTGGTCGGTTGCGGATTGGCCGCCACGGCGATGAAGATCCAGGCGAGTCTGGTGTCGTAGTAGTCGCCGGAGAACAGGCTCGCGAAGAAGATGTACATCGCTGCAAGCAGGCAGGCCGTCCGCTCGGGCGACAGTTCCGTGATCGGACCTAGTGCTCGGGCAATGCCGTACAGCAACACGGCCAGGAGTGCGAGGCCAACTAGTCCACCTTCGGCCCCGACCGAGGCCACGAAGTTGTGGGCGTACTCCCAGCTTCCGGAATAGCCGTACTCGCCGTAGAAGGCGTCGAGCCCCGCGCCGAAGAGCGGGCGCTCCCGAAAGAGCGTCCACGCCTGTTCCACCAACTCCGGACGGTAGGACAGGTTGGCCTCTGCCAGGTTGCCCGGAAGATACCTGTCCCGCAAGAAGCCCACCGCACCGTCGCCGAGCAGCGCCAACCCGGCGATGCTCAGCGTTCCGGCCAGGACTGCGGTCGTGAGTACGCGGGAGGCTCGGATCCTCCTGCGATAGAGCCATGCAAAAGCCAACATGGTGAGCAGCCCAGCGAGCAGACCGCCGCGCGAACCGGAGAGCAAGGCGGCGGTCGCCAACGGAGGAAGGACTGCCAGGATGGCGGGCTTGCGCCGGATAGCCGCCAGTGCGAACGCCGCCAGCACACCCAATATGACCACTCGGACGAAGACGTTCGGTCCTCCGCCGAGGACGCTTAGCCGCCCCTGCGCTGTCGTCTGACCGAGCACCAGGCCCAGGACGGCGTAGGCGCAGCCGGCACCGAGCATGAGGTACAGCAGGACTCGGGCGCTGCGATCCCGATCCGGGCCGGTGATCGCCAGGCTGACCATGAACAGCGCGGCGATGGCGACGATGTCCACGAGCAACTGCGCGGTCCGCGCCTCCGGCGGCGCCCACAAGGCCGAGCTGACCTGATAGCCGAGGAAGACCAGACCCAACTGACCCGTACTGCCCCACGTGTGTTGGTAGCTACGGTCAGAGACCGTGGCACGCCAGAGCAGCGTGAGGATCACCAGCATGGAAAGCGCCACGCCGCGCAACTCCACGCTCTGGTCCAACCCGAACCGATCCAGCGAGTACCGGCCCAGCAGTGCGGTCAGGAAGAGCAGCATAAGCAGGGCTGCCGGTGGGCTCACGGTCCGGTTCGGTGCCGGCTGGAGCGCCGGGAGCGGTGGAGCAGACATCAGTGGGCTCCGATCCGAGGGCGCCGAAGTGCAGGAATGACCCCGAGGGAAACCAGCAGGCAGGCCCCGTACCCGACCAGGCATCCGATCGCAGCGCCGCTGGCGCCCAGCGGCGGGATCAGGATGAGGTAGGCGAGGATCGCGCTGATCATGCCGACGGTGTCGATGGCTGTCACCCAGCCGGACAGGTGCGCTGAGATCGCCAACGCGTGCCCCAACCGGCTGGCGGCGTAGAGAGCAGCGGCGACGGCGAGCGGAACCACCAGGTCCAGCGACTGGCGGTATGCCTCACCGAACAGAGGAATCACAGACCAACGGCCGAGCAGACTGATGGCCACCGCCGCAACGACGGCGTAGAGGCCAACGGCCCCGAAGAGCCGGCCGACCGGCAACGAGCCGGTCAGCAGCGCTCTTCGCCACTGCGGGACCCGGGCCTCGACGTAGTTCTGCACCGGCCAGGCGATCAGCTCGGTGATCGCAGCCACCACGACGTACAGACCGAGTTGGCTAACACCGGCGAGGGCGGGCAACAGCAGTCGATCTATCCGCAGCATGGCGATGTTTGCCAGCGCGGCGGGAAGCAGCCGCAACCCGATGCGCCTAGCCGACTGGGTTACCGCGGGTGCCGATCCGGTCGGATCGCCTCGCCGACCCACGATCAACCAGGTGATAATCGACGGGACAGTCAGGGCGAGTGCGTATGCGCCCAGCCACGCGGCCGCGGAGTCCACCGAGGCAAGCAGGAAGGCCGTCGCGAACAGCAGCAGCACGACCTGCCCGGCGACGACGAGGAGCAGATACGTCCGAGCCGTCCGAGCCGCGACCGACGCGGTCCGCAGCGTGGTCATCAGGACGTTCCCGAACACGGTCAAGGTCAGAGCAATCCCGTACGCGAGCGGCAGCAATCCCTCACCGGGTCCCAGGAGGCTGGCGAGCAGGATCGTCGCGGCGACCACCGCGAGTGGGGCAAACAGGAGGCGACGCTGGTCGAGCAGCGCAGTACCCATGACCGGGCGGCCGTGGATGGCGGCCGGGTAGGAGCGGTTGAGGCCAGCGCCGCAGCAGGTGGCCAGGATGTAGGAAACCTGGAGAAAGACCGCGAGACTTCCTCGACCGCTCGGCCCCATCGTTCGGGCGGCGATGACGTTGACGATGAGGCTGACCGCAGCGAGGACCAGCTGAGCGCCGAGCAGCTGAGCGGTCACTCCCCATGGGCCGCGCGTGCCGCTGACGGCGGCCCGAACCTGCGCGCTGGCGGCCTCAGACCACACGTTGGGACATCTTCTGACTCAGCTCGCGCCACAATTCCTCGTCGATGCGCGGCCGGAAGCCGGCCCCCAGCAGCCAGGTGTCCTGCTGTCCTTGACCCAGCCACAGCATTTCGACTCGGCGGACGAGGCCGCTCCCGGTCCGCAAGGCGGTCGCGGCGCGATACCCAGACTTCACGATCGATCTCGCCAGCGGGAGTGGGATCTGTCGCGGCGGCCGTGACCCGAGAATCCGAAGGAGTGTCCCGGTGGTCATCCCCTCCGCCGGCTGGAGCACGATCGGCTGGATGGGCCCGGGATAGGCGCAGAGGAACGCCATGGCGGCCGCCACATTGCGGATGTGCACCTGCGGCGTGGGTCGCGTTCCGGTGCCGGCTGTGGATGACAACGGCGAGCGGGCGAGCCGAGACAATGACACCGTGACCGGGCGTCCGGAACCGTGCACCGAGGTAGGCCGGAAGATGACCAGACCGGGCGGATCAAGGCTGAACAACGCCGCTTCTCCCAGAGCTTTGCTCGCCGAGTACGGGGAAAAGGCATCTGTCTCTGCTGATTCCGTCAACGGTTCTCGCCGTCCTTGGACGGCTGCGCTGCTGACCTGGATGAATCGCCGCACGCCGGCGTCCCGGCTGGCCTGGGCGACAACCACCGGCAGGAGCGCGTTGGCGCCGAAGAGTTCGTCACTTGCCGCTGCATTGGCGGCGGCGATGCCCGCGCAATTGACCACCACATCGTGCTCACCAAGGGCGGATCGAAGGGACTCCGCCTCCCGAGTCCGCTGTTCCCGGAAGAGCGCGGTCACCGAACGTGCGCTGGTTCGCAGCCTTGGCGCTGACACGACCTCTACCTGTAGACCCGCTTCCTGGAGGGCGGCCAGGCAGGCACTGCCCACGAAGCCGCTGGCCCCGATGACTGCGACCCGAGTCATCGGCGGCGACCTGCACAGACCGACTCCAGAAGCGTCAGGTATCGAGCGGCCAGGATGTCATAGGAGGCATGTGCCCGCACCCAGGTGCGGCTCGTTCGCGGTCGCTGGAGTTCTCCGCGATGGACGGCCAACCGTCGCCAGAAGGCGGCCAGCGCATCCGGATCGTCTGGAGCCAGGCTGTCGCCGGCCTCGGCCTCCTTGACCAGCCGCGCGGCCTCCCCGGAGACACACGCCGTGACGTGCCGGCCGGTCGCGAACACTTCGTACAGCTTCGAGGGCACCGTGTAACGAAAGGCCGGCCAGTCGCGCAGACTGACCAGGCAGCTGTCCGCATCCTGATAGGCACGCCAGAGATCCGGCCCGGCCACCGTCGGCAGAAATCGGACCGGAGCGGCTGACCGCCCAGCGTGTCTTTGCAGTGCCTCCTTTTCGGCCCCCTCGCCGATGAACGTCATCTCGACCAATCCCGGGCCGAGCCGAGCAGCAGCGGTGATAGCGGTGTGCAGGCCCTGACTGATGCCGTGCGTACCCAGGTACAACAGACGAAGGCGGCTGCCCACGGTTGGTGGTGGCATCGCCGGCACGGAGTCCACATCTATGCCATTCGAGATGGTTTCGACGTTGCCGCCGGCCGCCCCCCTCGACCGCAGGATGTGGGCGAAGTCCGTAGACACCGTCACCACGCCGTCGGCGCGGCGCTGCGCCGCAGTCACCAGCCGGCTCAGGTGTCGGGCCGTGCGCCCAGTCGCCAGGTCAGAGTCGGTGATCAGATCTGGCCAGGCATCGCGCATCTCCACCACCAGCGGGGTGTTACGCAGCACGGAATACATCTGTCCGGCAAACAGCGTCGGCAATCCGGGAACTGTCGCGACCACGACGTCGCTGCGCTGACCCGCGCTCGCTACCAGCGAGCAGGCAGCGACGAGGGACTGGTCGGCGAGCTTCCTTCGCGCCGATGTGCTGCCCGGCAGGTATGGCAGCCGCAGCACCAGTTCGCCGTGCCGGCCACGTTCAGCGCGCAGCGGTCTGTGGGCGCCGGAGGTGTTGCGCCCACCTGGATAGTGGGGCGCAGCGGTCAACACGGTCACTGTATGCCCGGCCAGCGTCCAACGGCCGACGAAGGCGTCCCATCGGCGCTGCGGGGCGCCGACCTCGGGCGGGTAGAAGTGCGACATGAGCAGGATGCGCATCAGAGAGCTGTTCCGGTCCGGATCGCGCTCAGCAGGCGCCATCGAGTCAGGAGTTGGGGTGCGGCGAGGTAGCCCACCAGCAGGGTGATCGCGACGCCGTCCGAGAAGACGCGCAAGAACGTCGAGCCGAGCAGACTTGCTGCGCCCAAGGCCGAGACGGCCACGGAGAGCAGGGCAGTCAGGCTGGCCACCCGCAGATGGCTCCAGCCCAGCAGCGTCAGCCGCTGGTAAACATGCGAACGGTGTGGGGACAGCCAGTCCTGTTTCGCGCGGATCCGGCTCAGCAAGGTCCACGTCGTGTCCGTGAGATAGACGGCCAGCGGGGCGAGCACCGCCTCGGCCGGGGCCCCCTCGATGAGTGCGTACATCGCCAGCGTGCCGAGCACCGCCCCGAGCCCGTAGCTGCCCACGTCACCGAGAAATATCCGAGGGCGCACAGCGTTCCAGGGCAGGAAGTTGGCCGCAGCTACCGCCAGCACCAGCCCACCGCCTACTACCGAGAACGAGCCCAGCCACAGGCCCACGCCAGCGATCGCGATACCGGACACGACCGCGTGCAGCGAGGAGATGCCGTTGATCCCGTCCATGAAGTTGAAGACATTCACGAATCCGGTCAGCCAGAGGACCATCAGAGGTAGTGCCAGCCACTCGGGCCCTGCCAATCCGCTGTTCCACAACAGCGTGCCGCCCACGACCGCCCCGGCAGCAAGCTGTAGGCCCAGTCGGAACAAGGGTCGAATACCGCGCAGATCCTCGATAAGTCCGATCAGTGCGAAAAGGCCCAGCGCCAGCGCCGGCCCGACCGGCGCATTCACCAGGAGAAGACCGAGCATGCCAGCCGCGACGACGGCCAGCCCACCGCCGCGTGGAGTAGGAGTCTCGTGCAGGGAGCGGTGCGTCGGCTCGTCGAGCACCGCGAGCCGGGTCATCGCCCAGACGTTGGGTCGCTGCAGGACGAGCCCGACCAGCGCTGTACCGCCCAATGCCGGCAGCAGTACCCGCAGACTCTCGGTCATTCGAGCACAAGTTCAGGGACGGAAAGACCAATCTCGTCGCGCAAGCTTCGTGGCGCCGAGCCACCATCGAGACAGGGGGAGAAGTCGCTGAGCCGCCGACCAACGCCGAAGAACTGCTCGATCGCTGCGACTGTACGAATTCCGCCGTTACCGTCACCGTACGGGTTTACTGCCCGCGCCATGGCGTCGTATTTCGCTTGATCGTGGAGCAATGATGTGACGGCGTCGACGACTGCTTCCTCCTGCGTGCCGATCAGCATCGCCGTCCCGGCTCGGATACCCTCGGGTCGTTCGGTGTTGTCCCTCATCACAAGCACCGGCTTTCCCAAGCTGGGGGCTTCCTCCTGTACCCCACCGGAGTCAGTCAGAACAAGATGGCAACGTGCCATCAGGCGGGCAAACTGCCCGTAAGGCACCGGCTCTACGACTATGACGTTCTTCAGGCCTCTGATCGGCGGAAGAAGAACCTCTCGAACCGCAGGATTGCGGTGCGCGGGTAGGACGAAAACCGTTCGCGGATGGCCCAAGGCAAGTCGCGCAATCGCTCGCGCGATTCCAGCCATGCGATCGCCCCACGACTCGCGTCGATGACTGGTAATCAGCACGACCGGTCGGGAATGGTTGTCCAGCGACGCCAGACGCTTGTCGTCGTATCGAACCCGCTTCTTCGCCGCCGCCCACAAGGAATCAATCACCGTGTTTCCGGTAACGACGACAGCCTTCCGCGGCACCGACTCTGCTGTCAGGTTATCCCTGGCCGTTGCAGTGGGAGCGCAATGAAGCGAAGCCAAGCGCGACGTTATGCGACGGTTCATCTCTTCAGGAAACGGAGAATAGACGTTCTCAGTACGAAGTCCAGCCTCGACATGAATAACTGGGATCCTCTTATAGAAGGCTGCCAGCCCGCTGACCATCGCCGTCGTCGTGTCGCCTTGGACCACGATTGCGTCGGGTTCCTCCAGCTCGAGGACGCGGCTGAGTCCGTTCAGGACACGCGTACTGACATCAACGAGCGTCTGCCGCTGTTGGATGACGTCCAAATCATGGTGCGGAACAATGTCGAACAATTGATTGACTTGGTCCAACATCTCACGATGTTGGCCGGTTACCGTAATCACGGCCTCTAACTTGTCCGAGCACTTCATCGCGTCGATGACGGGCGCAAGCTTGATTGCCTCAGGACGGGTTCCATAGACCACCATGACGCGGATCATCGGTTATCCCTCAGCGCCGATCCCACTGGCACTTGCTCCAACGACGGTGCTCTGGAGACCGGCATGAGAGAAGTTGAACAGTGCAGCTGCAATTTCTGGCGGCTCAATGACGCCCGTCAAGTCCAAGGGAGGCACTGGCACGTGACTGATCAGCGGATGAACCGGTCGAACGTCGACCTCTTCGCATCCGAGCAGATCTTCGTGCATCTTTTCTCCCTCACGCAGGCCGGTATAGACAATGTCGATACGACGGGGGCACATCGCCACTAACCTCCGTGCGACATCGTCGATCCGAATGGGCTTGCCCATGTCCAGAACAAGGGCTTCGCCTCCGCGACCCAAGGCCGCCGCCTGGATGACCAATTGGACGGCCTCATCGACTGTCATTAAGTACCTCGTCACGTCTGGATCGGTGACCGTGAGTGGCCCGCCCGCCGCGATCTGGGCAGCGAAGGTCATCAGCACCGAGCCGCGGCTCCCCAGCACGTTGCCGAATCGCACCGACAAATAGGAGCCTGAGGCACGCTTTGCGATTTGCGCGGTCAGACGTTCGGCGATCCGCTTGGACTGCCCCAGAACGCTGATGGGATTGGCCGCCTTATCTGTGGAAATGTTCACGAATCGTTCCACGCCAGCCTTTTCAGCCGCTGACAAGACATTGGCCGTACCGATCACGTTGCTTTTCCAAGCCTCGGCGGGATATTGCTCGAGCATCGGCAGGTGCTTGAGCGCCGCCGCGTGGAACACGACCTCAGGCCGGCGCGACGCGAAGATGTTCTCGATGGCGACTGCGTCCCTGATATCAGCCAGGATCACTCGTGGGGTATCCAGGAGCGCTCGGCCGTACAGAGCCAACTCGACCGCGTGCAATGCCGATTCATCCCGGTCCAGCATGATCAACTCGGCAGGGGCATACCTGTGGATCTGACGGCACAGTTCAGCGCCGATCGATCCACCAGCGCCTGTGACGAGAACCCGCTTGCTGTTCAGATAGTCCGCAATCGCGTCGACATCCGTGTCCAGCGGGCGACGACCGAGAATGCCGGCGAGGTCGATGTCCCGGACGTCACGGATGCCCGCTTCAGGACTGCGAAGGTCGGCCAAGGCCGGCAACGTCTTGACTTGGAGTTCCTGCTCGACGGCTATCCGGGAGACCTCCAGCAGGAGTGGAGCATCCGCGCTGGGCAGCGCGATGATGAGAGTGGATGCGGCGGTTCGCCGGGCGGCCTGCCCGATCGACTCCCGATTCCCGAGAACGCGCAGCCCGTACGCTCGCCTGTGCCGCTTACTGGGGTCATCATCCAGAAACCCGACCGGCAGGTAGGGCGACTTCGGATCGATCTGCATCGAGCGCACCAGCTGCGCGCCGGCTTCCCCAGCGCCGAAGATGAGGACTCGTTCACCGCCCTCGACCTGCTGCATGGCAGCAAGCAGGGTTCGGAGCAGGACTCGGCCTGCCGAAGCGCCCACGAGGGTCATGACCGCAGCGACCATCGGGATGGACAGCGGCATCAGGCGAGGAATGGGCAGGCCGACCAACAGAACAGACGTACCGATTCCTGCACCGAGGACGACGGCGGCAAGCGCCCCGACCTCGCCAAGGCTTCCGATCCGATAGCGGCCCTGATACAGCCGGATCGGTGCCGCGAAGCCAAGGTGCAGAACTAGCACGAGCCCTGCTGTGACGAGCATGCCGCGCTGATCGATCTGCTCGATCTCACCGTCGTAACGCGCGATTGCCGCGATCTGGAGCGAGAGGCTCCATGCCGCCACGTCGGCGAGGAGGAGGCCCGCTCTGCGATAGCGCCACAGGGCCATCTGCTGAGCCTTCGGGAAATGCACGCCGCTCCCCGCTCGTCAGTCCAACTACCTACCGTGATGAGATCACTACGCAACGTACAGGTGATCATGCTGTTTCGCACTACCTTGATGTGGCAGTGTGTGATCAAGCACTCACGCGGTGTGTGTTCTAGGCTGCGTATCTCAGGCGCAAAGACGGGCGGAACCAGTGAACCTTCAGGAGTACCTGCGCGCGATCCGGGCGCACTGGGTCCTGGCTCTTTCGATCTTCCTGCTGGCTCTGGCCACGGCAGGAGTGATCACGTGGCAGACGACGCCGCTGTACGCAGCGAGCACCCGGCTGTTCGTGTCCACCCCGGGTAGTGACGATTCTGCGGCCGCGTACCAGGGCAATCTGTTCTCCCAGCAGCGGGTGACCTCCTACGCCGAGCTGATCGAGGGGGATCGGCTAGCTATTCGAGTCGTGGATGCGCTGGACATCGACATCACGCCGGACTCCCTCTCGAGTGCGATCACCGCAAGCGTCGTCCCGGAAACGGTCATCCTGCAGGCGACCATCACCGATCCGTCACCAGAGCGGGCGCAGTTGATCGCCGACACCGTCGGTGTCGAGTTCGCCGCTTTCGTCACAGAGCTGGAGACGCCTCCGGGCCAGGACGTCGCCTCGGTTACTGTGACAGTGGTCGAATCAGCTCGTTTGCCGACCAGTCCAGTGTCACCCAGCCTCATCCGCAACCTCGGAGTGGCTGCCGTGCTGGGGCTCATCGCGGGAATCGGACTCGTGGTCCTGCGGGAACAACTTGACAACACGGTGAAGGAAACCGACGAGGTTGAGGAGATCGCGGATGCAGCAGTCATCGGTGGCGTCCTCTACGACTCCGACTTCGCCAAGAAACCCATTGCACGACAGCTACGCGGGCAGTCCCGCAGCGCAGAAGCGTTTCGGCAAATCCGTACCAACCTGCAGTTCCTAAACATCGACAACCCGCCGCGCGTCCTGGTGATTTCTAGTTCCGTCCCGGGCGAGGGCAAGACCACTACCGCGATCAGCCTGGCAGTTGTCCTGGCCCAGTCCGGTCAGCGCGTCGCGCTCGTCGAGGGCGACCTACGACGACCGCGAGTCACCAAGTACCTCGACATCGTCAGCGGCACCGGCCTGACCAACGTCCTGGCCGGAGCCGCCTCCCTGGAGGATGTCCTGCAGCCGCTGGGCGACGGGAAACTGACCGTCCTCGGCTCGGGTCCCACCCCGCCCAATCCCAGCGAGATGCTGGGATCGGCCCACATGCGGCAACTGATCACCGAACTGCGCGAGATCAACGACTACGTGGTGATCGACTCATCCCCCCTCCTGCCGGTCACCGACGGCGCTGTCCTGGGGGCTCTGTGCGATGGGGTGGTTCTAGTGACCCGCCACGGTACGACCAAGCGTGAACAGCTGCGCCAGAGCGCACAGATGCTGCGCAGCGTGGACGCGAACCTGCTCGGGATCGTCCTGAACATGGTTCCCCTCAAGTCAGCGACGGCCTACGGCTACGGGTACGGCTACAGCTACGTGGCCGACAAGCCGGTTAGCAATGACGGAGCACGCCGGAAGGCTTCCAAGCACCAGACTGCCGATACTGCACCCGTCCCGGTGCTCCGTACCGGCAGGCGCTCGTAGCGCTTCGCTACGGTCAGCCAACCAGACCTGCATCATGCAAGCGTGCCTACTTCGGTGACAATCGGGAGCGTGCCGGACAGTGTTCGCGATGAACTGGCCGCCCGAGCTGCCTGGGCCGGCTGATCGTTACAGGAGCACCTGCGCGCGGAGTTGATTCGACTCGCCAGCAGCCCCTCGGTCGAGGGGCTGCTGATCGGGTCCGAGCGCGCAAAAGCAGACCGGCTCATGGTTGCCGGCGGCACAGGTTCTGGTCCCTGGACCTGACGCGGCCCGGTCCGGTCCCTATACTGCCCTGTACGTGACGAACTCACTCGAAGCGGACTACGTCATCTGGCTCGACGATGCTGGCGTCGAGGCAATCTCGTTCGCGCCCCTGTCCCAACAAACCGGCTGGGCGCGCTACTTCCGTGAGTCGGGGACGTGGGCCGGCGTTCTGGTCCGCTTCGGGTTCCGTCGTCTGCCGGTCCTGAGCGCCGGTGCCAAGGCGCCGATTTGGGTCAAGGAGATGGCCGTCACGGTGACCGGCGACCACGACCCGCTACTTTCGGTCGTTGGCGACGTGCCCATGGCCAAGTTCGAAGCCGCGGTCAACGAGCCCCGGCATTACGAGGCGTTGGCCGCATGGCTCAGCTACGAGATAGGGGTGCCGATTCCCGAGCGCGGGCCATGGAGCGACACGCCGCCCGCACAGGCCAGGACCCAGGACCACGCCTGACCCGATTAGCGATCACCGGGGCGGCTACTCTTAGCCCGGGTCCACCGCGGTTAGCCGGTGAGCGCGGCGCGTCTGGGAGATCAAATGCCGTCTGAGCAGGGACGATTCGGTTGCTGAGGCCGAACGATTCCTGGCTCGCGAGGGCACCTGACAAGATGCGAGCATCTCATTGACCTGAGCCGTGTGTCGGCGAGCTTCGATGGCGAATCTGCTGCCCTCTGCCGGGCTGTTGCCTGCGGCGCTGCTGACCCAACGGATCGGGTTGGCCGCGGCTGGTCGATCAGCGTCTGACTCTGGCGCGAGACGGGCGGACAGGGTGTACACCGTCTCCTCACCGCGAAATGCGATGACCAGGCTGGACTTTCCGACGCCGGACGGTCCGATGAGTACGACGGTACGACCGGGTGCGAGGTGCTCGATCAGCTGCTCGAGGCCCTCGCCGGTACGGGCGCTGACGGCGTGCACGTCGACGCCGAGGGCCACCGCGCCCTTCGTTGTCGCGCTCTGAATAGGCGTGTGGTTGGGGTTGCGGATTGGCCGCCACGGCGAGCCGGCCAGGGAGGCCCCGTATGAGGTACTTGCCTGGGTGGCCGGCAAAGCCGAGGATGCCCACCGCGACGATGCCGACCCCGACGCGGTGCTTGATTCTGTTCTGGAGGCGATGCGGACCTTGATCTCGCGCAACGCCGTCTACCTCGATGTAGCGACTACTCCCCGGAGCGAATCGAGCAACTCCGAGAAACCACCAGCTACGGATTGAGGTTCGCCGACTGGATTGTCGGCAGCCACGAGGACAACCGGCCTGTTCCAACGTGTCTCCGCCGAGGAGCGGCTGGTCTCCCCGCGGTAGTCAAAGCAGAAGTAATTGCCGTCGCGATCAACCGCGAACGGGATCAGCTTGCCGTACAACGCATCTGAGCTCTCTACGACGTGCACAAGGTTGAGTTCTGCTGGTTCGTCCTCGAAATGCAGCAGCGCGCTGAACGACGTTTCGGTCCCGTCGGGAAGGGTCAGCATGTCCCGATCGGGCGCACCACCCTGATGGATACGCACAACGTCCAGATAGTCCTCGGGCAGCCGAACACCCAGCCGGGCTTGGACCTGAGCCAGGCGCGCCTCGCTGACCGGTGGGGCCGGTATGAGGACGCGATCAAGCCACCGGACTGCGCCGCCGTCGTCTCCGGATCTGAGCAGTTTGACCGCAGACGGCGGCAGGAACACGTCAGGCCCATGGGGCCGGTCCTCTGGGCCCCCGTTGGCACTCAGCCACCCGGCCGCAGCGGGGCGGGGCTTGTCAGCCGTGCCCGTTCGCCCAGGGTCGTGCGGTTCGGGCGGACCCGGCGGTACGGGGTCAGGCGGACCCGGCGGTACGGGCTCGGGCGGACCCG
>Ga0136630_1000522_pt1 | contig 14923 bp, 16 predicted proteins | sample AntDrymUQ5682106_2_FD_105496 | JGI IMG/M metagenome (GOLD analysis project Ga0136630, IMG submission 105496) | Polar desert sand microbial communities from Dry Valleys, Antarctica - metaG UQ568 (21.06) | ecosystem: Environmental > Terrestrial > Soil > Desert | place: Antarctica: Dry Valley...
CAGCCCGACTGCTGGCGCTACATGGTCGAGGTGCAGGACGCGGGCCGCCCGCCAGACCCGACCGGCTACCGCTGAAAACGTAGGGACGACGGCTCCCTTCGGCTGCCCGGCGTCCCCGTCCCCGAAGATGGGCACTAGATAGGGAGTCCTCCCGATGTGCAGGCGGTCGCTGCAGCGGATGCTTCGCCGCGACAGGTACCCGCAACAACAAGGAGGACTCGGATGCCCCTAGACGTGGCGGACTCTGAGCTTAAGGCGCGCCATCGCTCGATGTGGGCGTCTGGCGACTACCCCTTGATGGTCGACACGTTCTTGCTGCCCGTCGGGACGCGGCTGGTGGAGGCCTGTGGGATCGCTCCCGGCGTGCGCGTGCTCGACGTGGCGGCCGGCACGGGCAACGCGGCCATCCCGGCCGCGCAGCGGGGGGCGAGCGTCACGGCCAGCGACCTGACGCGCGAGCTCCTGGAGGCCGGGCGAAGCCGTCCGGAGGCCGAGGGCCTCGACCTCGAATGGGTGGAGGCCGACGCGGAGCAGCTGCCGTTCGAGGACGAGTCGTTCGACGTGGTCATGTCGGCGATCGGCGTGATGTTCGCGCCGCACCACCAGGATGCCGCGGACGAGCTGGTGCGCGTGTGCCGTCCCGGCGGCACGATCGGGCTGCTCAGCTGGACCCCGGAGGGCATGCTCGGCGCGCTGTTCCGCACGATGAAGCCCTTTGCGCCGGCGCCTCCGCCGGGCGCGCAGCCGCCGCCCCTGTGGGGGAGCGAGGAGCACCTGGGGGGGCTCTTCGGCAACCGCGTCGAGTTCCACACGCTGGAGCGCGACCTGCTCGAGATCACGGCATTCGAGCGGCCCCGCGACTACGGCGAGCACTTCAAGACCTACTACGGCCCGACGATCGCGGCGAGAGCGAACGCGGCGCGCGAGGGCCGCGAGGCCGAGTTCGACGAGGCGCTGGACCGGTTCTGCGACGAGTGGGATCGCGGCACGCCCGACGGGGCGCGCTTCGAGAAGGAGTACCTGGTCGCGGTGGGCAGGAGGCGCTGACGCGCACGACCACGGGGAGCGGCCTGCCTTGTGAGACGCGGCCGGGTTGGTGATACTCGGGTGCCATGGAGGCGGTTCGCGATGGCGACGGGCTGCTCGAGGGGGTGCGCGCGCTCGAGCGGGCCGACTGGAAGGCCGCGCGCGCGGCCTTCCAGTCCGCACTCGACGCGGCGGACACTCCAGACGCCCGCGACGGGCTCGGCCAGGCGCTGTGGTTCCTCGGAAGCGTCGCGGAGGGCATCGAGGCGCGCGAGTTCGCGTTCGAAGGATTCGTGCGCGCGGGTCGCTGTGACGACGCGGCCCGCGTCGCCGTCTGGGTGTCCCACCAGCACCTGCTCGGGGGGCGCGCCTCGGCCGCGCGCGGCTGGCTGGCTCGTGCGGAGCGGTCGCTCGAGGGCGTGGGCGGGTCGTGCACCGGCCGCGGCTGGGTCGCCGTGGAGCGAGCGCGCCATGCGCAGAGCGTCGAGGAGCAGATCGCGCACGCCCGGCGGGCGATGAGGATCGCGCGCGAATGGGGCGACGGGGACCTCGAGGTCTTCGCGCTGAGCCTGCTCGGGCGCGCGGTCGTCAACGCCGGCGGGCGAGAGGGCGGCATGCGGCTGCTCGAGGAGGCGATGGCCGCGGCGTCGGCCGGACGCGTGCGCAACGTGCACACGCTGGCCGAGGCCTACTGCAACCTCATCGAGGCGTGCGTGAGCGCCGGCGAGTGGGAACGGGCGGCCGAGTGGTGCGAGCTGGTCGACGAGTTCGCCCGCACGCACGCGACCGCCCCCCTCTTCGGCGCTTGTCGCACGATCCACGCGAACGTGCTGCTGGCCACCGGGCACTGGCCCGAGGCCGAGCGCGCTCTCGAGAGCGCGCTGGCCACGCACGCCCGCTACGTCCCGCAGATGAGTGCACCGACCGTGGCGACGATGGCGGAGCTGCGCGTCCGCCAGGGACGCCTCCTGGAGGCCGAGCGCCTCCTCGCCGGTCGGGAGGAGCACCCTTCGTCGCTGCGTGCGCTCGCGCTGCTGCGCATCGCCGAGGACCGCGCGCAGGTTGCGGCCGTGTTGCTGGAGCGAGGCTTGCGTACGGCCGGGGACCACGCCGTCCGTGCTTCGCAGCTGCTGGCGCCGCTCGTCGACGCCCGCCTGGCATGCGGCGATGCAGACGGTGCAGAAGCGGCGGCGCGCGTGCTCGCCGAGCTCGCGCACGCCACCGGGATCCGCCTCGTCGTCGCGTGTGCGGACTTGGCCGCAGCCCGCGTGGCTCTACACGCCGGCCGCCGTACCGACGCGGCCGAGCCAGCGCGGCGTGCGCTGGCGGCGTTCAGCGCGCTCGCGATGCCGCTGGACGCCGGCGAGGCCCGTCTCGAGCTCGCCCGCGCGCTGACCGGTGAGGCGTCGGAGCTGGCGCGCGACGAGGCGCGCACGGCCTTCGAAGCGTTCCGCGCGCTAGGCGCATCGGGGGCTATGGACGCCGCTGCGGCGGTGCTCCGCGACCTGGGAGGCGCGACCGGGCCGCGGCCGCGCGCGGCGGGCGACCTGACGAAGCGTGAACAGGAGGTACTCGGCCTGCTCACGCTCGGGATGTCGAACGCACGCATCGCCCAGGCGCTGGTGATCAGCGAGAAGACTGCTGGTCACCACGTCAGCCGCATTCTCACGAAGCTCGGGGTGCGCAACCGCGCGGAGGCTGCGGCGCACGCCGCGCGGGCCTCTTCGACGTAGGGGGATTCGCTTCACCGCTTGGGAGGAAGTGAGCGCGCGTACGCGACGCCGCGCTTGACCCAGGGTTCGAGCTGGCGCTTGGTTCGCACGCCTGCCGGGTCGACTCGTAGCCAGCCCTGCATCGCGCGACCGCGCATCTCGAATGGCCGGGCATGCGGTTTCGTGACAAGGGCGGCGGTGTCGTCAGGGTCAACACGCACCATTACGCCCCCCTGGCCGCTGGCCGCGACCGACATGTTGCCGCCGATCAGGAAGGCCAGGCCTCCAAACATTCGCTGCTCGGTGACGGCGGGGTCGCCGGCGATCAGCTCGCGGATGCGGTTGGCGAGATCCTCGTCGTACGCCATGCCGGCATGGTGGCACAACCCTCACGGTTGGCTCCCCGGGGTACGCTCGCGCAGCGCGTCGCTCGAACGTCTCGCGCTCGTGGGCACTTGCGCGCCTAGCATCGCTCAGGCAAGCTAGGCGGGACGATGGAGGCGATTGAGCTTCAGCCTGTCGACGCGTTGACCGTCACCATGCTGATGGACAACGTGACGGACTCGCTGCTCGCCGACCAGGGTCCGGCGAAGCGGCCGGCCATGGCGGCCGCGCCACGGATGCCGGCACGCTTCCTCGTGGGCGGCGACACCGATGACACGCTGCGCGCCGAGCATGGGTTCTCCGCGCTGGTAACGATCGCGAAGGGCGGTCGGGAGTCCCGGGTGCTCTTCGATGCGGGCCGGACGCCCGACGGCCTCGTGGAGAACATGCGCCGGCTCGAGCTGTCCCCCCACGACATCGGCATCATCGTGCTCAGCCACGGTCATTGGGACCACACCACGGGCATGGACGGTCTGGTGGGCGAGCTAGGGCGCCAGAACATGCCCGTCCTGATCCACCCGGAGTTCTGGACTCGCCGCCGTCTTGCCTTCTCGGGCCGCGACCCGGTCGAGCTGCCGACGACGAGCAAGAGCGCACTGCAAGGAGCCGGCTTCGACATCGTCGAGCAGCGCCAGCCCTCCTTCCTGCTCGACGGCTCGCTGTTGGTGACCGGCGAGGTCGACCGGACCACGGAATTCGAACGGGGCTTTCCCGGGCACGAGGCGCATCGGCATGGCGCGTGGCAATCCGACCCGCTGATCCTCGACGACCAGGCCCTGGTGGCAACGGTGCGCGGACACGGCCTCGTCGTCCTGACCGGCTGCGGACACTCCGGGATCATCAACATCCTTCGCTACGTGCGAAAGCTCACCGGCGAGAACCGGATCCACGCCGTTCTAGGAGGCTTCCACCTCAGCGGGCGGGCGTTCGAACCGGTCATCGGACCAACATGCGACGCACTCGAGGAGTTCTCGGCGGACTACCTTGTGCCCGCCCATTGCACCGGCTGGGGGGCCACTCACGCTCTCGCCGCTCGCTTCCCGGAGGCGTTCATCCAGAACAGCGTCGGCACGCGCTTCGAGTTCGCCGCGACCGACGCCTAACGCGATGCGCGTGAGCGGTTCCCGCGGAAAGACCGCGAGCTGACTCCTGCGTCCCCCGACTTACGATACGAATGCCGGACATGGAACTCGTCGCGATCGGGACGGTGGAGTCGCCTCTGCGCGACCGGGCAGCGGCTCCCAAGCAAGGCGACGAGGGCGCGCCCGAGGCGTGGCTTGTGTTCGAGGCTCGCTTGGCGCAGGCGCTCGAGGGCATTGCGGTCTGTGACGAGCTTCTCCTGCTGACCTGGCTCGACCGCGCTCGCCGTGACGTGCTGCGGGTGCATCCGCGCGACGACCTGGCCAACCCGGAGCAAGGCGTGTTCAACACTCGCTCGCCGGACCGCCCGAACCCGATCGGCCTCCACCGCGTGACGGTCGTCTCGATCGACGGCATCCGGTTGCGCGTACGTGACCTGGAAGCGCTGAACGGCACACCGATCATCGACGTCAAGCCGCTGCTCAGGAGCATCGACGAGCGCTGAACGAGCCGTGCGCTCCGTCGCTAGGGGTGCCGGGTGCTCGGCGTCGTCCAGCGCCGGTTCATGCAGTGACTCTCTTTGGTTGGCGATTTGGCGGAGCATCGCCGCGAAGAGAGGAGGCTTTGAGCCCGTCTACCCTGGCTGGACCCACGACGCCGGTGGGGCGCTCGAGAGAGCGAAGAGCCCGAAAAGACGATGGCTACTCACAGGTACAAGACGACCCTTGACTGGAGCGGCTCGACCGGCTCGGGCTATGACGAGTATTCGCGTACGCATCGGGTCGAGCTCGGCGGAGTATCGGGTGGGCTTGTGCTCAGCAGCGACGCCGCGTTCCTCGGCAGCAGCGAGCTGGCCAATCCCGAGCAGCTGTTGCTGGCGGCAGCGAGCTCGTGCCAGCTGTTGGCCTTTCTCGCCCTTGCAGCACGCTCGCGGGTCGACGTGCTCGCCTACCGAGACTGGGCCGAGGCAATCTTGCCCGAGGACATCACGCCGATGCGGATCACTGCGATCACCCTGCGACCCCAGATAGCCGTCAACGCCGGCACGGACCCGGAGAGGGTCAAGCGGCTCGTGGAGAAGGCCCACCAGGGCTGCTTCATCGCCAACTCGCTCAACACCGACGTCTCGCTGGAGCCGACGATCGAGGTCGGCGAACTGGCTGGAGATCGGACATGAGAGACCTGGCCATCCAGCTCGAGGACAGGCCCGGCGCGCTCGCTGAGATGGGCGACGCCCTGGGTGCCGCGGGCGTGAGCGTCGAGGGCGGAGGGGCATGGGTCGTAGGCGGCACGGGCGCCGCCCACTTCCTCTTCCAGGACGGCGATGCCGCACGTCGCGCGCTCGACCAGGCCGGCATTCGCGTGCTGGAAGACCGAGAGGTGGTCACTGCCCGACTCAGGCAGGACATCCCCGGCCAGCTAGGCGAAATCACCCGCCGAATGGCGCTAGCCGGCGTCAACATCGAGGTCATGTACAGCGACCACGACCACCAGCTCATCCTCGTAGTCGACGACATCAACCGCGGCCGCGAAGAGGCCCGCCGCTTCGCCAGCGAGAACTAACCGAAGCCCGGCCCTCTACCGCCAAACCCGGCCACCGCACCGAGGAGCAACGCCTGGCCGAGGATCGCAGCCTCGAGTGCGAGGTACATGGGATTGCGAACGTGGCGGTACAGGCCGCCGACGACGAGACGCTGGGTCGGCGCGACCGGGACGGGTGTGCCCACGCCTTCGACCACAAACCGCGCGAACGAGTGGACCAGGACCGCCGCCCCGCCGCCGATGAGCACGAGGCCGACCGCGCGCGCCCCCGGCCCGCCGGGCGCGGGGTAAGGCACTTGCCAGTGCGTCAGTCGCCAGGGAATCACACCCGCCACGACACCCGGACCGATCGCCAAGAACGCAGAGGTGACGAGCGCTGCCCGCCTCTTCCGCCTCCCTTCACGCCCCGAACCAGTCACCGCCACTCCTCTCTGTCGCTTACCCAGGGACCGTCAGGCTCGGGCGGCGACCGGCTCGAGGTCCGATCTCCGAGATCTGGGGCTTCCACTATCTCGGCCGCGGTTGCGGCCGCTACCGGCCCGCACCAGCGCTGCAGGGCCTCGCGTCCGCCGGAGAGCCGCTCGTCGGCCGCGCGCGCGTCGCTCGCCCACGCCACGTAGGCGTCGGGGCGGATCAGCGTGACCGCCGGCCAGCCCGTCGTTGCCGCGACGGGGGTCCGCAGGACGGTCACGCGATCGGCAAAGCCCTCGTCGGCCAGGCGGGCGAGCGCGTCGTCGTCGCTGCGGTCCAACAGCACGAAGCGACCTGCGCGCAGGCGCTCGTACAGGCGGGACTCGCCGACGACGACGTCTGGCGCGCGCCGTCCGGCCAACCGGTGCTCGCCGCGTCGTGCCGGGTAGGCGATCGCGATCCCGGACACCATCCCCGCGACGCGGCGAGCCACCGGCCCGGTCCGGGCGAGGACACCGCCGAGGGTCCTGCGGGCGGCGCGCAGCACTCGTGGTCGCAGCATCGCCAGCCGCAGCAAGGCGCCGCTCGCGCGCAGGACGGTCTGACCGACCGGGTGGCGCTCGGCGTGGTAGCTGTCGAGCAGCCCAGCCGGTGCCCAGCCGTGGACCGTCGCGGCCAGCTTCCAGCCCAGGTTGGCGGCGTCCTGGAGCCCCGTGTTCATGCCCTGACCGCCGGCCGGCGAGTGGACGTGCGCGGCGTCTCCGGCGAGCAGCACCCGATCGACCCGGTAACGGGCGACCTGGCGCTCGTCGCTGTGGAATCGCGACAGCCAGCGCGCGTCGTGCATGCCGTAGTCGGTGCCGAGCGCCCGGCGCGTGATGTCGCGGATCTCGTCGAGCTCGACGGGTGCGCCGTCCGGCAATTGACGGCGCCGGTCCCAGGCGATGACGCGGTACCAGCCGTCGCCGAACGGTGCCAGGAAAGAGAAGCCCTCGGCCACGGCGTTCACGGTCAGCAGGTCCGGTGGCGCCTCGGTCAGCTGAACGTCGGCCAACATCAGCGACTGGACGGCGGAATGGCCGGGGAACGCCAGCCCGAGCGAGCGGCGCACGGCACTCCCCACGCCGTCGGCTCCGACGACGAACGCCGCGCGTCGGCGCTGGACGCTGCCGTCCTCGGCGCGCACGTCCACGTCGACGCCGTCGGCGTCCTGGCGCAGCCCGACGAACTGGACGCCGCGCACGATCTGCGCGCCCAGCCCACCCGCGCGCTCCTCGAGTACCCGTTCGGTCTCGTACTGTGGCGTCACGAGCAGGAACGGGAACCGGGTCGGCAGCCGCGACAGGTCGACCTCGACCTTGTCGAACAACAACAGCGCCCCGAGCGGCTCCCCGGTCTCGACCAGCTCGTCGGCGACGCCGCGAGCGTCGAGCAGCTCCAGCGTGCGGGCGTGAACGGCGAATGCGCGCGTGAGATTCGACTCGCCATCGCGGCGCTCGACGACGGTGCAGGCGACACCGGCCGCGGCGAGATCCCCCGCCAGCAGCAGCCCCGTCGGGCCGGCGCCGACGACCAGCACCTCGGTCTCACGTGAGCTCGGCTGCGACAGCATCTGCGCCACCTCTCGTCAACGAACGTCTGCCTACGCGCGTTGACTATTGCAGGAGGCCATGGTCCAAGTCAACAGCTGTTGGCTAATCTCACGATGTGACGAACGGCAAGCGTGAACGGTCACAGCGCACCCGCGCGGCGATCCTGCAGGCGGCGCGCGAGCGCTTTGCCGCGGACGGCTTCGAGCGCACGACGATCCGGGCGGTCGCCGCCGACGCGGAGATCGACCCTGCGATGGTCATGCGCTATTACGGCAGCAAGCGCGGGCTGTTCGCGGCCGCTGCGGACTTCGACCTGGCCCTGCCGGACCTGTCGCGGGTGCTGTCCGACGAGCTCGGCGCCGCCGTGGTCGACCATTTCCTGACGCGCTGGGAGGGCGAGCCGACCGACGACTCGCTGCGCGTGCTGCTTGCGAGTGCCGCCACCAACGCCGCGGCCGCGGCCCAGATGCAGGAGATCTTCCGCGCCCAGCTCGCGCCGGTCGTGGCGGCCGCGGGGCCACACGACCCGCCGACCGCCGCCACGCGCGCCGGCTTGGTCGCGACGCAGATGCTCGGCCTGGCGCTGTGTCGCTATGTCCTGCGGCTGTCGCCCGTGGTCGACCTAGACCGCGACGCCGTGGTGCACTGGCTGGGCCCGGTGATCCAGCGCTACCTGACTGAACCGTCAGGGTGAGAACGGGTGAGGACGGCGCCCAAGCCGCTGGGTAGGCAAACGGGCCGCGGGCCCGCCCTGGTCGTCGGTCGGGCCAGGAGATCCCGGACGCTTACCCGGCTCCAGAGATGGCCCGCTCGTCGATTCGCAGGCTGTTGCCGAACGGGTCGAGCAGGGTCATGCAGGCGCCGCCTTCCTCGCCGTCCGGGCTCGGCCCGATGCCCGGGTTCAGATAGGGGTAGTCCTTGCCCTGCAGCTCCTCGTGTAGTCCCGAACGCCCGTGGCGGCGATGTAGACGACGTGCCCCGGGCTTCCGTCTCCGTGGCGCTGCCCCCTGCTCGACAGCGACCGGTCAGCCAGCCCCCTTGCGCATCGCCGTGGCGTCCGGGCGGTGATGTCGGATGCGCTCGGCGGGCGTTCCCTCGAACACGACGCGGCCGCCGGCGTGGCCGCGCCCGGTTCAAGGTCGATGATCCAGGACGCCGGCCCCCGAATAGCCAGCTTGACTTCAAGTGCGCTTGAGCTTGTAGGGTCGCCCGTCACCCGAAAGGAGGTCGTGAGCGATGAGAGAGCTCAACATGGAACGTGCGCTCGGAGGGCTCTACGCCTTGGCGCCACAGCCGCTGCCGTTCGGCCCCACACTCGACATCCGCGCCTTTCTGCTGGCGCGCGATCGGGGCAACCTGCTCGTCTACAGCGTCGAGGGGATCGAGTCCGACGCGGCGACGATCTCAGACCTCGGCGGCATCTCACGCCACTATCTCAACCACCGCCACGAGGCGATGTTCGCCTCGGGCTGGGTCGCCGCGCCGCTGTTCGTGCACGAGCACGAACGCGAGTCCGTGGCCAGGACCTACCGCGTGCGCGGGACCTTCTCCAAGCGCCACACCCTCGACGACGACTTCGAGGTCATACCCACGCCGGGGCACACGAGCGGCGCGACGGCCTTTCTCTGGGACAGCGGCGAGCATCGCTTCCTGTTCACGGGCGACAGCGTCTACCTCGATGACGGCGAGTGGGTCGGGGCGTTACTCGCGTCGAGTGATCGTGGGTCCTACATCGAGAGCCTCGAGCTGATCCGCGAGCTCGACTTCGACGTGCTCGTGCCGTGGGCCGCGACTCGCGGCCAGCCCTATTTCGCTGCCACGAGCAGGGCGGACGCGCAGCGCCGCGTCGATCAGATCCTCGCGCGCGTGCGCGGCGGCGCGGACTACTGACGAGCGTGACTCCCTAGCGGCCAGGACTTTGCGCACGAGCGAATCAAGCGTCCGCCTTCGTGTGGAGTCCGGTTCGTGGCTCCTCACCTGACAGCGCCAGGCAGATCGCGGCGGATCTAGCCTGTCGGCATGGTCCAATGCGCGCTCAACGGCGACTACAGCCGAGAGGATCACCCAGACGTTCCCGTGACGCTCGAGCAGCTCGTCGACGACGCGGTCGCCTGCCGTGCGGCGGGTGCTGTGTCGGTGCATCTGCATCCCCGTCGGCCGGCCGACGGGGTCGAGTCGCTCGCCGCCGAGACACATGACGCGGTCGTTGCGGCGGTCCGCGCGGCCGTCCCGGACCTCGAGATCTCCTGCTCGACTCAGGAGGACATCGACCTCGGCGGCGCCGGGGACCGGATCGCGGCCGTCCGAGCCTGGACGAGCCCGCCCGACGTCGTCTCGCTCAACCTGGTCGAGCAGGGCGCGATCGAGCTTGGCAGCGCCCTCTTGAACTGCGGCATCGGGATCGAGGCCGGCGTGTTTACGCTCGACGGCGCCGACGCTCTGCTGGCGGCGCCCTGGGCCTCGGCAGTTCACCGCGTGCTCGTCGAGACGATCTTCGAGCACGACGACGACTTAGCAGTCGAGCTTGCCCGCGCGATCGACGCGCGCGTCGCGATCCTGGGCAGGCCGCGACTGTGGCACGGCGATGCGCGGGCAACCTGGGCAGTCGTCGATGCCGGACTGGTCGCCGGCGTCGATGTGCGTGTCGGACTCGAAGACACGCTCATCGGTCGCGACGGCGGGCGCGCGCCCGCCAACGCTGCCCAGGTAGCCGATACGACCGCAAGGCCCTCTTGATGCGCCGGTCGCGTCCCGCGACACGCCTGTCGCGGAACCCGAAACGGTAGTCCTTCGGAATGGCAGGCTGACTTCAACTCGACTTGAACTTGTACCGTGGCGTCATGTCCCGCGACGAGCGTTTGGCCGCTTCCTCCACGCCGTTGCCTGAGATGCGCTATCGGCTGCTTGGCCGTACCGGTCTGCGCGTCTCCGAGCTCTGCCTCGGCGCGATGATGTTCGGGGGCGGCGGCAGCTCGGGCGCCTCGCGCGAGGAGGCGGGCGCGATCGTCAAGCGCTTTGCCGATGCCGGCGGGAACTTCATCGACACCGCCAACCGCTACGCCCGCGGCGAGAGCGAGCGCATCGTCGGCGAGCTGATCCGCCCCGACCGCGACCGCTGGGTGCTGGCAACCAAGTACACGCTCAGCACAGATCCCGCCGACCCGAACGCAGGCGGCTCGCACCGCAAGAGCCTGCGGCGCGCGATCGACGCCAGCCTCGAGCGGCTCGGGACCGACTACATCGACCTCTACTGGGTGCACATTTGGGACGCCTTCACGCCCGTGGAAGAGGTCATCGCCGCGCTCGACGACCTCGTGCGCTCGGGCAAGGTCCTCTACGTCGGTATCTCCGACACCCCCGCCTGGATCGTCGCCCGCGCCGTAACGCTCGCCGAGGAGCGCGGGCTGAGCCCGTTCTGCGCGCTGCAGGTCCCTTACAGCCTCGTCCGGCGGACCGTCGAGCGCGAGCTCCTGCCGATGGCGCGCGCTCTCGACCTCGCTGTGACCGGCTGGGCGCCGCTCGGCGGCGGGCTGCTCACCGGCCGCTACGGCTCTGACCGCGAAGCACCGGGCGATGGCCGCAAGGCCGGCAGCACCGTCTCAGAGCGTGACCTCGCGATCGCCGACGCGCTCAACGCGGTCGCCGCGGCGCGCGGCGCGAGCGCCAGCCAGGTGGCGATCGCGTGGGTGCGCGCCCAGCAGCGACGCGCGCTGACGATCCCGATCGTCGGCGTGCGCACCGAGGCCCAGCTCGCCGACAACCTCGGGGCGGTCGAGATCGACCTCGAGCCCGCGGAGCTCGAGCGGCTCGACGAAGCCAGTCGCATCACGCTCGGCTTCCCGGGCGACTTCGGCGGCGCGAGCCTCGCCCACGGCGACACCTTCGACCGCGTCGATGACCACCGAAGGACCATCGATCCGCTCGTCTGACCCTGAAGCGGTCCGGACACGAGATGTGCCCGATCAGCGATCGCCATCAGAACGACAGATCGCGGCCCGCAGCTCGTCGGCTCCAAGACGACGAAACGCGTGTCGGCCCGGCCGCCCCAGCCGTCCGACGTTGCGGAACCTTCGCCTGGCTGGTGAATCACCGCTGGCACGGCGTCATCGTACGCCCCGGGGGTCCAGCGTCCCGGGAGGGTGCGGGCGGGCTCACGGCCCGGTCTCTGATGGCCATCGCGGCGTCGAGCTTCGTGCGCCGGCTCAGCCGATCCGCGAAGCGCGGCACGCCCGCATCGATCGCAGCCAGCCTGCCATCGTCCTCGACGAGGTACCAGTTGGTCAGCTCCGAGTCGAGGCAAAAGATTTCTGGCGCGAGTGCTGCGCCGTGTCAGCCTGGCGGTGGCCGGCGGATTTGCTCTCGAGCGAGTGCCTGCCTGCTCGGGCTCGGGCGAGCTGGCACCGAACCCGACGGTCAGCGGACGGGTCTCTTTTTAGGCGGCGCCATTTCACATCTCCTCGCGCCATAATGGTGCTAGATTTCTGGCGGTGCCCAGCGTTCAGATCAAGAACGTCCCGGACGACGTTCACAGTGTGCTGCGGCGGCGCGCGGGCGAGGCGGGCCAGTCACTGCAGGAGTACCTGCTCGCCCGCCTGACCGAGGATGCGGCCCGACCGACGCTTGCCGAGGTCCTACGCCGCGCAGGTGATCGCGCGAGTGGGGACGTCCCACTCGCCGAGGCCGCCCGTGGCGTTCGCGCAGACCGTGACGCGCGGTGATCGTCGTCGACGCGTCGATCGTCGCCTCGGCGCTCGGCGACGATGGCTCCGACGGCGACCGGGCGCGCGCTCGCCTCGCCGGTGAGCGCCTCTTCGCGCCCGAGCTCATCGATCTCGAGGTCGCCTCGGTATGGCGGCGTGCCGCCCGAGCGGGCCGTCTTGGCGGGAAACGCGCGCGCCAGGCGCTAGCCGACCTCGCGGCCCTGCCGCTCGCACGTGCTCCACACCAGCCCCTGATGGGCCGCGTCTGGGAGCTTCGCGACAACCACACCCCTTACGACGCCGCCTACGTCGCGCTCGCCGAAGCGCTCCACGCGCGCCTTCTCACCGCCGACCGGCGCCTGGCTCAAGCGCCCGGCGCCCGCTGCGAGATCGAGTTGCTCGGCTAACGCTCCCAACGGTGAGAACCGCGGGCCGGTTCGCAACTCTCCAAACACGTAACTGAGAAGTAGCGGGGGCCCGCTTCGTCTCTCGCGGTGACACTCCGAGAATCGCCGAGACTCACGCGGCCGTCGGTTGAGGGTCGGTGCGACTTCTGCTCGGAAGCCGACACGTCGTCGCGTTCGGACGCTGGGAACCAGCGAGCGTCTGCGACCGCAACATTGCCCGAGGCGCCTGCCTGCTGCTAGGTAGGCGAGAACGCTGCGGAGTCCGAGCGGGCCGTGCGCGACACAAGAGTGCGAACGCGCACGTGAACCTGCGTCTCAGGGTTCATGACGGTCACCTGTGCTCCCGCTCCACGGGGGTCGCGGGCGCGCGAACGACCCCGAAGCGACAGCGCACGCAGAATGCCTCCGGATCTCGATGTCATCCGGATGCTTCGCCGGCGATGGACTGCTCGCCGCGAAGACGTTCGGAACCAAGACCTCGACCCCCGCCTTCTGCGCCCGCTGGAGCTCGACCGCGAGGACGGGCAGGTCCGAGTGCGAGTTGAGGTAGAGGACGGTCTGCTTCAGCGTTGGCACGATGGCGTCCGTCGCGATGATCACCGGGAAACGGCCGGAGTCGAGCCGGTCGGTGAGCTCGTCCGCCCAGACGTCGCGTCCCACTCCTCCTCGCTGGCGATCTTCGCCATCGCCTCGAACAGGTTCCCGCCGAGCCGGGCCTCGACGCGAGCGCGGAAGTCTCGGAAAGACATCCCGCAGAGCTGCCCCCCGTATTCGAGGACCTGGCCGAGGACCTCCCGCCGTGCGCCAGAGTTCGACGCGAGCTTGCACTCGCAAACTGCGATCACGCCGTCTGTGTCGATCCCCAGTGGGTCGAGCTTGCCCTGATCGGGCATGACGACCTCCTGCGCGATGACGGCCGGCGCGTCGGACTGCGTCGCGAGGACTTGGTCGAAGGTCTCCCTAACGAGTCCCTGGAACTCGATCTCGCTGGCGAAGGTCGCCGGGTCTGCCTTCTCCCACTGCTGCGCTATCACGCCGGATCAGCACGGTGGAGGCGGGCCTCGAGCCGCCGCTCAGGCAAGAGTGCAGAAACGCCGTCGACCGGCCTTCAATCGTGAGGGGCCGCGCTCAGGCCGATCACGGCGAAGCTGGCGGGCGGCGCGTGCCACTGGGCCCGATGCGGACGAGCAGGCGGTCCAGGATGCTGTCGAAGTGCTCGGCCACTGAGAAGTGGCCCTCGCCTGGGAGCTGGTGCAGGGTGGCGCGAGGAAGCCGGGCAGCGAGGCGTTCGGCGTGGTGCATGGGAATCGCGCGGTCGTCGTCGCCTTGCCAGACGTCCACAGGCGCTTCGATGTCTTCGAAAGCGAACGGCCAAGGCGTGATCCAGCGGCGGTAGTCGTCAACGACCCCGTCCGGCCCTTGGCGCAGCGCTTCGGTGAAGATCATCATGACGTCGGGGCCGAGAGCGGCAAGGCGGCGGCGGTCGGCATCGCCGACCTCACGCAGCAGCGCACGCAGCGCGAGGCCAGGCGCGCGCCGAATGACCGCTGCCTGCACCCGGAGCGCCAGTGCGGCAAGGAGCGGGCGGCGCGCCGACGTCTCGGCCAGCCACCGATCCATCGGATCGAGCCCTTCGAACGCCTCCGGCCGCCTCGCAGCCAATCCCGAGCGCCCATACTGTGGTTGGAACGTTCAGCGGCCATTGGAATCGCCATCTTCGTCGCCCGGACACGCTGAGCGCAACTGCTCCGCGGGCCTACGGCGCCGTCACCCTGCTCGACGATTCCGACCGCGTCATCTACCTCGGCTCGTTCTCGAAGTTCCTTGCGCCGGGGCTGCGGCTCGGCTTCGTGGTGGCGGCGCCCGAGCTGATCGCGCGGATGCGAGAGCAGCGCCGGATGACGGTGCGCCACCCGCCCGGGCACGCGCAGCGGGCGCTGGCGCTGTTCGTCCAGTCCGGTGAATACCTGCGCGCGGTACGCACGCTGCGAAAGCAGCTCAAGCAGAAGTGGGAGCTGATGACGGAGGCCGTCGACCGGTGCATACCGTGGTGGAACAGCGCACCTCCG
>Ga0136630_1000523_pt1 | contig 14920 bp, 18 predicted proteins | sample AntDrymUQ5682106_2_FD_105496 | JGI IMG/M metagenome (GOLD analysis project Ga0136630, IMG submission 105496) | Polar desert sand microbial communities from Dry Valleys, Antarctica - metaG UQ568 (21.06) | ecosystem: Environmental > Terrestrial > Soil > Desert | place: Antarctica: Dry Valley...
ATGGGCGCTCGGATCACGCTCTGCGATCCCCACAGGGCGATCGTCAGCGGTCCGAGCCGGCTTCACGGCGAGCGAGTCGAAAGCCCCGACATTCGCGCCGGCATGGCGATCCTCATCGCGGCGCTCGCCGCGGAAGGCCGCTCCGAGATCGGCAACATCGTGCAGATCGACCGCGGCTATGAGTCGATCGACGAGCGCCTGCGCGGCCTTGGCGCTCGAATCGAGCGTGTCGCGGTCGACCGTGTGCCTGCGTAGCGTCCTCAGGGGGGTGATCGGGTGACGCACCCGATCCCGCCAGGGACCAGGGACATCCTGCCTGACGAGATGCGCGAGCTTCGCATGCTCCAGGCGCGTCTCGCGGAGGTCTTCGAGGGCTTCGGCTACGGCGAGGTCGCGACGCCGACGGTCGAGTACGACGACGTGCTCGCGCGGGCGGCTGCCGGGACCGCGGCGGCTTACCGGTTCTTCGACGAGCGGGGGCAGCTTCTGGCCGTGCGCTCGGACCTGACCGCGCCGATTGCCCGCCTCGTGGCCAACCGCTTCGCCTCGGCCGAGCCGCCGATCCGCTTCTTTTACAACGCCCGCGCCTACCGCGCCGTCCGCCCGCAGCGCGGCCAGGCAGGCGAGTTCTTCCAGGCAGGCATCGAGCTGGTGGGCTCGCCCGCGCCGGAGGGTACCGTCGAGATCCTCGAGGTCTTGAGCGCCGCACTGGATGCCGCCGGGCTCAACCGCGCGGTGATCGGCCTGGGCGACGCAGCTCTCTACCGCCAGCTCCTGGAGGAGCTCGGCGTTGGCGACGACGATCGCGCCCGGCTATTGACCCTGCTCGCCGCGCACGACCACGTCGGGCTTGACATGCAGGTCGCAGGGCTCGACCTGTCAAGCGACCAGAAGGAATTGTTGACGCGAGTCCCCATGCTTCGCGGCGGCCCAGAGGTCCTGGACGAGGCACGCGAACTCGGCGGTGAGGCGATGACGACCGCGCTTGAGCGCCTGGCCGGGACTTACGATGCGGCGGTCGAGCGCGGGATCGGCGACCGCCTCAACCTCGATCTCGGCCTGCTTCGCGACCTCGGCTACTACACCGGCGCGATCGTCGAGGTCTACGACCCCGCGCTCGGCCACATCATCGGCGGCGGCGGGCGCTACGACGACCTGATGGGCCGCTTCGGCAGGCCGCTTCCCGCGGTGGGGTTCGCGCTCTTCCTCGAGCGCCTTCACATCGCGCAGGCCGAAGAGGATCGGATCGCTGAGGAGGAAGGGATAAGCCCATGAACGACACCTGCTTCTCGCGCCGCCGTTCGGCGACGCGCCAACTCACATGAGCGGCGTCGCCCGGCCAACCGCGCCGCTTCCCTCCGGGCCGCTTCGGGTGGCCCTTCCGCGAGGCGCCCTCCTTGAGGAGACACTGGACATCCTCGACCGGGTGGGCGCGGACACCTCCGCGGTCCGCGGCGAGTCACGCTCCCTCATCTTCGACGCGGGCGACTTCGTCTTCGTGACGATGCGGCCTTCGGATGTTCCGACCTACGTCGAAGCGGGCGCGGCCGACGTCGGCATCACGGGCAAAGACGTCTTGCTGGAGCAGTCCGACCGCGTCTTCTACGAGATCCTCGACCTCGGCTACGGCGAGTGCCGGATGGTGCTTGCCGGGCCTGACGGCGAGGACCGGCTGGCCGAGCAGGAGCGCCGCCTGGGCGCTCTTCGAATCGCAACCAAGTACCCGCGGATCGCCGAGCGCTACTTCGAGGAGACTGGGCGGGCCGCCGAGGTCATCGAGGTGAAGGGCTCCGTCGAGCTGGCGCCGATCTCGGGCCTCGCCGACGCGATCGTCGACCTGGTAGCCACGGGGCGGACGCTCAGAGACAACGGCCTGGTCATCCGCCAGGAGATCGTCTCCTCGACCGCCCGTCTGATCGCCAACCGCGTCGCACACAAGCTCCGCGCTCGTGAAATCGACGACCTGGTGAAGCGCCTTCGCGAGGCGACGGCATGAGGATCGAACGCATCGCTTGGGACGGATCCAAGCCGACCGAGCTCGCCGGCCGCTTGCGCCACTCTGTCTCGCCCCGACCGGACCTGGCCGAAAGCGTGGCCGCGATCATCGAGCGCGTGCGCACCGAGGGTGACGCGGCGCTCTATGAGATGAGCGTCGAGCTGGACGGCGCCGAGCGCACGCCCGAGTCGCTTCAGGTGCCCGGGGGTGAGGCCGAGGCTGCTCACTTTTCGCTGGATCCCGAGCTGAGCGGTGCGCTGAGCCTCGCGGCAGAGAACATCCGCGCGGTCGCCGAGGCCGAGCTCCGTCCCCAGGTCGAGCTGACCCTGCCTCAGGGCCAGACCGTCTCAGTTCTTGAAGAAGCAGTCAGGAGCGCCGCGATCTATGCGCCCGGCGGGCGAGCGGCGTATCCCTCGTCCGTCCTCATGAGCGCGATCCCGGCGCGAGTCGCAGGAGTCGGGCGCGTTGTCTTGGTCTCGCCGCCCGGTCCCGACGGGCGCCTTCGGCCAGCGGTTCTTGCCGCCGCGCACCTCGCAGGCGTGGACGAGATCTACACGCTCGGCGGCGCGCACGCGGTCGCCGCGCTCGCGCTCGGCACCGCCGAGGTCGCCGCGGTCGACGTGATCGCCGGGCCCGGGAACGCCTGGGTAACTGAGGCGAAGCGCCAGCTCTACGGCACGGTCGGCATCGACGGGCTCGCCGGGCCATCCGAGCTGGTGGTCATCGCAGGCGCCTCGGCCGATGCGCGCGAAATCGCTCTCGACGCACTCGCTCAGGCCGAGCACGGGCCGGACAGCCCGGTCGTCGTGGTCGCCGACGCGGCGGCACTCCTCGACGAGGTATCTAAAGAGCTGGAGGCCTTGGCCGGCGATCGCCCGTCCGTTGCGGACGCGCCCTTCAGCCTGGTCGAGGCCCCGACGCTCGACCACGCCCTTCGCCTCAGCGACGCCTTTGCGCCCGAGCACCTCGAGCTTCGATTCGACGGCGCGGCCGAGCGCGCGCCTACCCGCCTGGCCGGATGCGTCTTCGTCGGCGAGGCGGGGGCAACCGCTTTCGGCGATTATGTGGCCGGCTCGAACCACGTCCTGCCGACGGGCGGCGCGGCGCGCTTCTCAGGCCCGCTTGGCGTGAGCGCGTTCATTCGCCGCATGTCGGTCGTCGACATCCCGGCCGAAGCGGCGGACAAGCTCTTGGGTGCGACCGATGCGCTCGCGCGAGCGGAGGGCTTGCCCGTGCACGGCGAGTCGGCACGCGTTCGCTCCGGCAGGAAAGACCCCGATTTGCAGGTAACTTGATTTAAGCTCACGATGGCACGCGCATCGAAGATCACACGCGAGACGGGCGAGACGAAGGTCTCGGTCGAGCTCGACCTGGATGGGGGAGAGGTTTCGGCCGAAACAGGCGTCGGCTTCCTCGACCACATGCTCGACCTCGTCGGCCGCCACGGAAAGCTCGGCCTGCGGGTCAACGCCGATGGCGACCTCGAGACGGGCGCCCACCACACGGTCGAGGACGTCGGCATCGCGCTCGGCCAGGCGCTCGACGAGGCGCTGGGCGATCGCTCGGGCATTCGGCGCTTCGCCGATGTTCGCATTCCCATGGACGAATCGCTCGGCGAGTGCGCGATCGACATCTCGGGCCGCCCGCTCCTGGTCTTCCAGGCAGACCTGCCCCCGGTGAACATCGCGGGCTTCGACGCCGAGCTTGCCGAGGAGTTCTTCCGCGCTGTCGCCAACAACTCGCGGATGACCCTTCACGTGGGCGTCGCCTACGGCTCGAACGCCCACCACATGATCGAGGCATGCTTCAAGGCGTTCGCTCGCGCGCTCCGCGTTGCAGTCTCGATCGACCCGGATGAGGACGGCGTGCCGTCGACCAAGGGCACTCTCACGTCGTGATCGCGATCTGCGACTACGGCATGGGCAACCTGCGCTCGGTCGAGAAGGCGCTGGCGCGGGTGGGCTCGGAGGCGGCCCGCGTTACCGACCCCGAGGTCGCGCGAGACGCGGACGGTCTCATCGTGCCCGGCGTTGGCGCCTTCCCCGAGGCGATGTCGCGGATTCGCGCCCGCGGCTTCGACGACGTTGTCTCCGAGCGCGCCGCGGCCGGAGTGCCGGTGCTCGGTATCTGCCTGGGCATGCAGCTCATCTTCGGTTCGTCGACAGAGCTCAAGGGAGCCGAGGGGCTCGGCCTCCTCGAGGGCAACGTGACCGACCTCGACGCCAAGGGCGGAAAGGTCCCGCACATGGGCTGGTCGCCCGTCACCTGGGCGAAGCCTTCGCCGCTAACCGAGGGGCTCGGCGACGAAGAGCCCTTCTACTTCGTCCACTCCCTGGCCTCGCGGCCCGGCGACGACGCCGATGTCCTCGGGACTGCCGAGTACGGCGAGCGCTTCGCCGCCGCGGTCGAGCGCGACAACGTCTTCGGCGTCCAGTTCCACCCGGAGAAGTCGAGCGCAGCGGGCCTGCGCCTACTGTCGAACTTCGCCACGATCTGCGGGCAGGCTCTGACTTCCGCTCCGCTCCGCTCCGCCTCAGACAAGCCGCCTCCTCGGCGGGACTCGGCTCCGCTCCGCTCCGCCTCGCAGCCCGCTTGATTCTCTACCCGGCCATCGACATCCGCGGCGGCCACGCCGTGCGGCTCACCCAGGGCGACTATGGGAGAGAGACCGCGTACGACGCCGACCCGTTCGACGCAGCCAAGCGCTGGGTCGAGGGGGGTGCCGGGTGGCTTCACATCGTCGACCTGGACGGCGCCCGCTCGGGAGCGTCCGAGAATCTCGACCACGTCCGCCGCATCGCCTCCGAGCTCGACGCATGCGTCCAGGTGGGAGGCGGGCTCCGCGACTCAGACGCCGTGGCGCGAGCGCTTGACGCCGGCGCGGAGCGAGTCGTGATCGGCACGGCAGCACTCCGCGACCCTGAGTTCCTCGAGCGAATGCTCGACGAGCACGGGCAGCGGATCGTCGTGGGCGTCGACGCCCGCGGCGGCATGGCCGCGACCGAGGGCTGGACCGAGGTCTCCGACAACCCAGCGCCCGCGCTGATCCGAGACCTCGCTGAGCGTGGCGTCAGCCGGATCGTCTGGACGCCGATCGAGGTCGACGGAACGATGGAAGGCCCGCCGATCTCAGAGTTGAGCGAGATCGCGGACGAACTTGACGCAGAACTCATCTACTCGGGCGGCGTCGGGACCCTCGAAGACCTGGAAGGACTGGCGGCAACCGGCCTCCCGGCACTCGGCGGGGTCATCGTGGGCCGGGCGCTCTACGAGGAACGCTTCGGGGTAGCCGACGCGCAACGCGCGCTGGGCACCGTGAACGGCTGACTCGTCCGACGCCGCCGCTCCTGGCTATCTTCGAGGCTATGCCAGCCTGGGGTCCACTCATCGCGGGCGCGCGCCGTATCCCGTGGCGTGCGCTCTTCGTCGCAGGGCAGCAGCTCTATCAGCGCGGACGCTCCTTCCGTGACAACCTGAGCGCTGCCGAGCGCACCGAGCTCGGCGAGATCCTTCGCAAGTCGAAGGGCAGAAGGGCCAACCTGTCGGACACGGAGGTCGCGCGCCTGACAGACCTCGTCCGAAGGGGCGTAAAGAAGCAGTCATGAGCACGCTTCGCAGGGTCATCCCCTGCTTGGACGTCGATCAGGGCAGAGTGGTGAAGGGAACGAACTTCGTCGACATCCGCGACGCGGGCGATCCGGTCGAGCTGGCCGAGCGCTACCACTCAGAAGGCGCGGACGAGCTGGTCTTCCTCGACATCACCGCTTCGCACGAGAAGCGGGACACCATCGTCGAGCTGGCTCGCCGGACCGCCGAAAATGTCTTCATCCCGTTCACGATCGGCGGCGGCATTCGGTCGGTGGCCGACGCTCAGGCCGTGCTCGACGCCGGTGCCGACAAGGTGTCCGTGAACTCTTCGGCGCTCGAGCGGCCGGAGCTCCTGAGTGAGCTGGCCGCGGTGTTCGGAGCGCAATGCGTCGTGATCGCGATCGACGCGAAGCGCGCAAGTGAAGGCTGGGACGTCTACGTCCAGGGCGGCCGAGAGCGGGTCGAGGGCTCAGAGGCCGTCGCCTGGGCTCGCGAGGCGACCGAGCGCGGAGCGGGGGAGGTCCTTCTCACCAGCATGGACCGCGACGGCACGAGCGATGGCTACGAACTCGAGCTGACGCGCGCCGTAGCCGACGCGGTGACGGTGCCCGTGATCGCCTCGGGCGGCGCGGGCGAGCTAGCGCACTTGGCCGAGGGCATTACAGAGGGCCACGCCGACGCTGTGCTATGCGCCTCGATCTTCCACTACGGCCACTACACCGTCGCCGAGGCCAAGCGCCACATGGCCGAGGCTGGGATCCCGGTCCGCGAGACGAACTGATCCGTCTCGCACCCTTATGCCGGGTGCGAGACCACGCAGAACGCTTCAGCCCTCGGAGTCTGGCTCCTCGCCGGCCGGCTCTTGGTCCGCCGGGGGCTGCGCGGCACGCTTGGCCTCCTTCTTGGCCTTCTCGATCTCGCGGCGTTCGCGCTCCTTCTTTTCGTCGAGGCGCTTCGACTGGAAGGCGCGCACAGTGCCATAGCCAACGAGGTAGAAGCGCTCGCCGTCGGAGATGCCGGGGTTGTAGCGCCCGAGCTCGTTCTCGAAGACCTTCTTTCCTGTCGCCGCCTCGAAGCCGATGGTGCCGCCGGTCTCGGAGTTCTTCGAGAAGTAGACGGTGGTCCCGATCAGAACGCCCGAGCCGGTGATCTGGGCGCCCAGGTCCTGCGACCACAAGAGCTCGCCCGATTTGGCGTCGAGCGAATAGGCCTTGTTGTCGGCCGAGCCAATGTAGACGGCGGGCGGGGCGTCCTTTACGTCGGCGACGACCGGGCCGGGATAGACCTCGGCACCGGTCGAGAATGTCCATGCGACCTCGCCCGACTCCTCGTCGAGGGAGTAGACGCGCCCGTCGAAAGCGCCGACGTAGACGCGCCCGTAGGCGACCGCGGGAGTCGAGTAGGCGCCGCCCCCGCGCCCGAACGCGCCGCCGATGATCGGCGTTCGCCACTTGAAATCGCCGTCGTCCACCTTGATGGCGAAGAACTCGCCGCCGTAGTTCGAGCCGAAGACCACGCCTTCGTGAAACGCGACGGCGCCCTTCACCTCGCCTGCCGTCTCGGTCTCCCAAAGGGTCTTGCCGGTCTTCGGGTCGAGCGCGTAGACCGAGCCGCACTGGCAGCCGAAAATGAGTTTGTCCTTGACGATCAGGGGCGACGACTCGCTTCCGGGCGAGCCGATTTCCTTGCGCCAAAGCTCCTTGCCGTCGCTGGCGCGGATGGCGACGATCTGGTCGGGATCTAGATAGAGCGCGTAGACGATCCCGTCCGCGTACGCCGGTGCGGCCGCGCTCAGCTCCCCGTAGTCCTTCTTCCAGATCACCTTGCCGTCGTTCTTGTTGACGGCGTAAACGATCCCCTCGAGGTCGAGGATGTAGAGGCGCTCCTTCGCGATGACCGGCGCGTGCTCGATCAGGTGCCCGACGGGGAGGGACCACACAGAAGAGGAGAACGGCGGGTCGAGGAACTTGCCCGGCAGATAGCGGGTCCGCTCGAGATCCCCGCCGTAAATCGGCCAATCGACGTTGCGGATCTCCGAGCGCTTCGGGATCTTCACCTCCTCTTCCTCGAACACGACTTCGGGGTTCGATACGTCGCCCGGTCGTTTTACGAGCGCGAAGTAGCCAGCCACGGCGATGCCCGCGAACGCGAGCAGGGTGACGCCGACCGTGATCGCACGGCGACGAGTGCTCCAAGAGCTCCAGATCCTGCCTAGGGAGGTCATGAGGAACACAAAATGGTAGTAAAAGCGTCGGTGGCTCCCGCTCTCATACCCACGGATCCCGAGAACCTCGAGCGCTCGCTGCGCGCCCTCGACGGACTGGACGAGGTGCGCCGCAGGCTCGGCTCCAGGCAGGCGTGGCTCGTAGGAGGCGCGGTGCGCGACCTCCTCTTGGGCGCCGGCCGGGCCGATCTTGACCTCGTCGTCGAGGGCGATGCCTCAGAGGCGGCCGCGCTCATCGGGGCCGAGCCGCTCAGCCACGATCGCTTCGGCACCGCCGTCGCGACGCTGGATGGCAGTCGCGTCGATATTGCCGCAGCGCGCACTGAGACGTATCCGGAGCCGGGCGCTCTTCCCGTGGTCGAGCCTGCGTCGCTCGGCGACGACCTCGCCCGCCGCGACTTCACCGTGAACGCCATGGCCCTGCCGCTCTCGGGCGAAAAGGGGCTGACCGATCCTCACGGCGGCAAGGCAGACCTGGAGGCTGGGCTGCTGCGCGTGGTTCATCCGCGCTCCTTCGAGGACGACCCGACGCGAGCGCTTCGCGCCGCTCGCTATGGCGCGCGGCTTGGCCTGGAGCCCGAACCACAGACTCGTGAGCTCCTTGCCCAGACCAACCTCGGCACGGTCTCCGCTGCTCGCGTCACGGCCGAGCTTCGGCGTCTGGTGTCAGAGGACATGGGCCCGGAGGCCCTCGCGCTCCTATCCGAATGGGGCCTTGCCGGTATCGACGAGGGGGCACGCGGACGGCTGTCCGAAATGCGAGCCCTCATGGGTGACCCGGCCTGGTCCGGGTTGGTTGTCCCGAGCGACGCCTTCTTCGAGGCCGCCCGTCAAAGCGAGGACTCTCAGCGAGCGGTTCGGCCCTGACGGCCAAAGCTCCCAAGCTGCCGTCAGAGGGCGTGGGGCTTGTCGAAGACTTCTCGCCGCTGGGCGTCGCGATGGCGCGCATCTGCGGTGCGGAATGGCTCGATCGGTGGGTGCGCGAATGGCGAGATGTGACGCTCGAAATCGATGGCGACGACCTGATCGAGGCGGGCGTGCCGCAGGGACCCGCGATCGGCAGGGGCCTCGACGCCGCGCTTGCCGCAAAGCTCGACGGCGAGATCTCGACGCGCGAAGAGGAGCTTCGCGTCGCTCTCGCGGCGGCCGCGGCCACGTAGAAGCTTGAAAGGGTTGAGCGTCATTGGCTTAGGTGAGAGACCCGCTTGAAGCCTCTAGATTTCAGACGCATGGAGTGGCGCGAGCGCGGCGGTCTGAAGTGGCTCGAGGCTGAGCTTCCAGGCGCCCGTGCAGCGTTTTCGACGCGCCTCAGCGGATCGAGTGAAGGCGCCTTCGCCTCGCTCAACCTGGGGCTTCTCACCGACGACGACGCCGCGCGCGTCCACTCGAACCGCGCCGCGCTGACCGGCGCTCTCGGGCTCGACCGCGCCGGGATCGTCTCGGGCAAGCAGGTGCACGGCGCGGAGATCGAGCGCCGGGAGGAGCGTAACGAGCGATCGGCCTGGCTCTTCGGCGCCGAGGGAGATCCAGCGCTAGTTGATGGCTGGGCGACTTCGGCGGAGGGCCTTGCGCCGCTTGTCTTCGTGGCCGACTGCCTCCCCGTCGCTCTCTCCGGGCCGGGCGGCGTTGCGATGGTCCACTGCGGGTGGCGCGGCCTCGCCGCCGGCATCGCAGAGCGAGGCGTCCGTGAGGTGGGCGCAACCGCTGCGGCGATCGGGCCCGGCATCGGCCAGTGCTGCTTCGAGGTGGGGGAGGAGGTCCTGGTCGAGTTCTCACGCCTCGGCGACGACATCGCCGACGGGCGGATGCTCGACCTCGGCCTGGTGTGCGAGCGCCTCTTGCGCGAGGCCGGCGTGGACGAGGTCGAGCGCGCCGGCCTTTGTACGAGCTGCGAGCCCGCGCTCTTCTTCTCCCATCGCCGCGACGGCGGTGTCACCGGACGCCAGGCGGGGATGGTGTGGCTGTGGCCGAGCTGATCCGAGACATCGACCCGGCTCGGGTGCGCGAGCGGCTCGCCGAGGTGCGCGACGCCGCCGGCGAGGGCGTCCGCGTGCTGGTGGCGACCAAGTACGTGCCGGACTCTGAGCTCGAGGGGCTCGCCGAGGCCGGGGTGGACCTTGTCGGCGAGAACAGGCTCGACGATCTGGAACGAAAGCACGAGCGCGTCGCCGATCTCTTCGAGTGGCACTTCATCGGCGGACTCCAAAGCCGGAAGGTGAAAGACATCCTGCCGCTGGTCTCGCTCATCCACTCGGTCTCGAGCGATTCGGCCCTCGGTGAGATCAACAAGCGCGCGGAAGAGGGCACTCGGATCCTGATCCAGGTAAACGTGGCCGGCTCAAACGACAAGGAGGGGATCGCGCCAGAAGCGCTCGAAGGCTTCATCGCCAAGAGCGAGGCAGAGGTGGCGGGCCTTGCGACGATGCCGCCGTTCGCCGAGGATCCCGAGGCATCGCGGCCTCACTTCGCGCACCTCGCAGAGCTCGCCGACGAGCACGGGCTCGAAGAGCTTTCGATGGGGACCAGCCAGGACTGGCGGGTCGCTGTCGAGGAAGGTGCGACATTCCTTCGGCTTGGCTCTACTCTTCTTCGCCCGTAATCTTTCGGTAAGAGGAGAAGCGCCGCAAGGCGCGAACACCGGCTTCCAATGGCACTCAGAGACACATGGCACCGCGCGCTCGTCTATTTCGGCCTCGCCGAGGACCACGACTACCACGAGCCTGACCTCTACGAGCCCGAGACGGGCACCCACGCCACCACCGGTGGTTACGACTCTTCGCCGGCTCCCCGCGCGACCGTCTCCCGCCTCGGCGATCGCCGCCGAGGCCAGGACGAGATCGATGACATCTTCGCCGACGACGCACGCGCGCCTCGCCGCGAGCTTCGCCCTGTGGGCAACGGCAGCGGCGGCGGTATGGATGTCCGGGTTCACCTCGTCAACCCGACCAGCTTCAACGACGCCCAGGAAGTCGCGGACCACTTCAAGCAGTCGACGCCGGTGATTCTGAACCTCCAGACCACGGACTCCGAGTTGGCAAAGCGCTTGATCGACTTTGCCTCCGGGCTTACCTATGCGCTCGGCGGCGGCATGCAGAAGGTCGCGGAGAAGACCTTCATGCTCACGCCTCGCAACGTCGAGGTCTCGGCCGAGCAGACGGCTCAGCTCGTCGAGAAGAGCTTCTTCAACCAGTCATAGCGGCTTAGCGGGCGACGCCCGCGCCGCTCGTAGAATCCGGCTGGTGAAGCTCGGGTTCATAGGAGCGGGAAACATGGCTGCCGCCATGGCGCGCGGCTGGGCACGCTCAGGCTCGGGGCCCGAGATGCTCTTCAATGACCTCGATGCCGAGCGGGCACAGAGACTCGCCGACGAGGTCGAGGGGGAGACCCGTCCCGACCTTGCCTCGCTTGTCGCCGACTCGGACGCCCTGCTCCTTGCGGTGAAGCCTGCCGCGCTTAACGAGGTGGCGAAAGAGCTTGGTGGCAAGGCCCCGCCGATGATCTCGGTCATCGCCGCAACTTCGCTCGAGCGCCTGAACGAGGCCTTCCCCGGCGTCCCTGCGCTGCGGGTCATGCCCAACCAGCCTGCTGAGGTGGGAAGGGGCGTCATGGTCCACGCCGCGCCCCAGGCAGGCGCCGAGGAGCTTTTGAAGCTCTTGCCGGCGCTCGGCACCACGTTTGAGCTGCCCGAGAAGACCATCGAGGCGGCGATGGCCGTGATGTCGTGCTCGCCCGCTTACGTGGCGCTCTTTGCGCAGGCGCTGGCTGAAGCCGGCGCGCGCGACGGCCTGGAGCCGGCGCTCTCGCTAGAACTGGTCGCCGGCACGCTCGAGGGGACCGCGGAGCTTTTGCGCGAGCGCGATCCCGAGGCCATTCAAAGGGCCGTGGCTCCTCCGGGCGGCGCGACCGAGGCCGGGCTTGACGCGCTGCGCGAAGGCGAGTTCGAGCAGACGATCGCGAATGCCGTGGACGCGTCGCTTGCGAGGTTCCGATGAGCGTTCTCGCCGCGATCGGACGGGGCGAGGTCGCGAACTACGTGGACGCGCTCTTCACCGTCTATCTGATTCTCATCATCAGCTTCATCGTGCTCGGCTGGATCCAGATGTTCCGCCCGATTCCCTACAACGTGCCGCTGCGAGCGGTGACCGGTTTCATCGAGGAGAGCGTCCGCCCCTACCTCAACATCTTCCGCCGCCTGATCCCGCCGATCGGCGGTCCGGGCATGGGCATCGACCTGAGCCCGATGATCGGGATCATCCTGCTCTTTATCGTCCAGAGCCTGGTCGTCGGCACAATCCGAGGGTGAACGCCGAGGACCGGTCCGCGGAACCCCGTCCGTGGGCCTGGATGATGCTCTCGGTCGTGATGGTCGTAGCTCTCGACCAGGTCTCCAAGGCATTGGTGATCAACTCGATCGCGATGGGGGAGCGAGAAGAGGTACTGCCGTTCTTGGACCTCGTGCACATCGAAAACGAGGGCGTTGCCTTCGGCTTTTTAGGTGGCTCAGGCCGGGGCGTTGTGCTGGCGGTGACGCTCGCTGCGCTCGTCCTCGTCGTCGCCTGGTTCGCGTTTAACCGCGTGCGCCCGTTCGCGTGGCTTGCGATCGGCCTGCTCGCCGGCGGCGCGATCGGCAACCTGATCGACCGCTTGGTTCGCGACGGCGTCGTCGACTTCATCGACTTCCCGGCCTGGCCGTCATTCAACGTCGCCGACATCGCGATCACCCTTGGGGCGATCACGCTCGCACTCCTAGCCCTGATGGCCCCCGATCCGAGCGACGAGGCGGAAGCCTCCCGAGAAACCACCGGGTGACTCCGGAGGGGGTCAGACCCGGAACCGGAGAGGTGTCTGACCCCTCCGGCGCGGGCGCGGGTGTTTCGGTCGTCCATCGCGACGACCATCTGGCCGTCATCGACAAGCCGGCCGGGCTCGTCGTCCACGCCGCTCCCGGCCACCGAGGCGAAACGCTCGTCGACGTGCTCGGCGACCTCCTGGGCGGCGGCGAGGACTCCGAGCGGCCCGGGATCGTCCACCGCCTCGACAAGGACACGTCGGGCCTGATGGTCGTCGCCCGCACCGACGAGGCGCATCGGGTGCTCTCGGCTCAGATCAAGGATCGGCATGTGGGCCGCGAGTACCTGGCGCTGATCCACGGCAGCCCGCGTTCGCGCTCGGGCACGATCGACGCGCCGCTCGGCCGGGACTTCCGCTCACCCGAAAAGAGAGCCGTCGGAGGGCGCGGCTCGCGCGACGCCAAGACCCATTTCGAGGTGGAGGAGAAACTCGGCCCAGTGACGCTGGTGCGGGTGCGCCTCGAGACGGGGCGGACCCACCAGATCAGAGCGCACTTCGCGGCGATTGGGCATCCGCTCGTGAGCGACGCGCGCTACGGCGGCAGGGCATTGTTCGGACTCGGACGCCAGTTCCTCCACAGCGCGAGGCTGGGGTTCACGCACCCCGCGGGCGACGAGCGGCTCACGTTTGAGAGCGCGCTGCCGGGTGATCTCCGTGAGGCGTTGGAGGTGGCTCGAGACCGCAGCGGAACGGCGCAGTAAGGGGCTCCTTCAAACGTTTGCGGGTTTCTACATGCTCAGCATGTGCAAGTCCGCGAACGTCTTCGCAGCTACGACGGGAGGAGCAGCAGATTCGTGGCCGAGTTTGGGTCCGAGGCGTCGTAGCCCGCCGCGATCGCCTCGATCTCACCCGCGTCCCGTCGCTTCGCGGCCTCGCGCCCGAAGCCGATGTCCGCCGCCTGGCCCCACGTTCCCTGGATGATGTCGTTAAGCCTGTCGAGCCCTCCTGCGCGCTCGAGCGCGTACGGCCAGTACTCGATGTAGGCGGGAACGCGAGCTTCGGCCAGGCAAGAAGCGCCCGCCAGGACATGCCCCTCGTGCCCCTGGGTGTCGACCCAGGCGAGGGCCACGTCAGCGAGAGAGACCGTCCCGTCGGCCACGAGCGAGTCGAGCGAGCGCATCGGCACCTCGATCGTCTCGCGGTTCTCCTCAGCCATCGATCCCGGGCGTCCGGCGAAGCCCGATCCGGCCCCAGCGCCGACCCGCACCCGGTGGTCGCCCATGTTCATCTTTGCCACTTCGAGCGTGGCCGAACCGTCCTCGTCGGAGACGGCTAGCTCAAGCGCCTCGATGCGGCCGTCGAGCTCGTTTTCGAGCAGGTTGTGGCGCAGCAGCTTGAAGTTGCCGGGGTGGGGCTCGAGCGCCCAGCCCCCGGCGCAATCAAACGAAACGGCGGCTTCGATGATGGACGTGCCGATATTCGCGCCGATGTCGATGATCTTCCGGCCAGCCAAGGGGCTCTCCGTGCCGCCCCAAATTGAAAGCGCGGCCGAGACCGCCTCGAGCTGCTCGCGCTCGTGCGAGCCGTGGGCAAAGAGGCCGAGCCCGACCGCTTCGTCTGAGGTCGAGACGAAATAGCGCGCGCCGCCGGCATCCACGGCCACAACTGGAGTGTGGCGCTTGGCGCCCAGGAAGAATCGCTCGCGCGGCCAGGCCTTGCGATATCCGCGGTGGTTCAAGGCGAGCTTTGCCAGCGTGCGAGGCAGGCTCCGCTGGGTCTCCGAGGATTCACGGCTCACGGGACCGCAAGCGTAGGGCGCGGCTAAGCTTTCAAGCGAAAGGTCAAGCCCACTATCCCGTGGAGACACGCAGAGGGGCCCTGCCCGGCCCGGCCGCATTAAGCAGCCGAAGACCGGGTCCCCAAAGCGCCGCGGGCATGAACTCGAACCAAACCGAAGGGAACAATCAAGTGTCAGAGCCCGGAGTCAAAGAGCTCCTACAGGCCGGTCTGCATTTCGGCCACCAGACGCGCCGCTGGAACCCGCGCATGCGTCCCTACATCCACGGGGAGCACGATGGCATCCACATCATCGACCTGCTCCAGACCGAGCACCTCCTGGCCGAGGCTCGACGCTTTGCCGCAGAGATCGCCGGCAAGGGCGGATCGGTGCTCTTTGTAGGCACGAAAAAGCAGGCCCGCGACTCGGTCAAGGAATGGGCTGACCGCTGCGGCATGCCCTACGTGAACCAGCGCTGGCTGGGCGGCCTTCTCACCAACTTCCACACGATGTCGCAGCGGATCGACCGCCTTCACGACCTGCG
>Ga0136630_1000525_pt1 | contig 14913 bp, 24 predicted proteins | sample AntDrymUQ5682106_2_FD_105496 | JGI IMG/M metagenome (GOLD analysis project Ga0136630, IMG submission 105496) | Polar desert sand microbial communities from Dry Valleys, Antarctica - metaG UQ568 (21.06) | ecosystem: Environmental > Terrestrial > Soil > Desert | place: Antarctica: Dry Valley...
CCGGGCGGGTCAGAACGCGTCGTCGTCGGGCTCGTGAATCGGGGGTGGTCGGCGCTCCGCTGGCGCGGTGTGATCGGCCCGTCACCGGGTCCACCGCCGTCGTGGTGTGGTCGGCTCGACTCCCCTACAGCGGCGGCACGCGCCGATCACGGTGCGGCCCAGCCAGTCGCTGCTGGTGGCTTTCCCCGAGCCGTTGCACACCCGGCACGCCCGGTCCGGGTAGCGCCGCACGTGCCACAGGTGGTGGCTCCACAGCACCAGCACCATGACCGCCAGCAGTGCCCACAGCTCCGGGGTCACCGGTCATACCACCCGGTCTGGGCCACGCGTGTGCTGCCGCCCGCCCCGGCCACCGCGGCCTCCATCGGCCCGTGGCGGCGCTCCAACCCGGCCAGGGCGGCCACCGCCGCGCCGGCGGCGTCGGTAGCCAGGGCCTGCGCCTGTTCCGCCGCGGCGTCCGCGCTCGCCTGCGCCACCGCGGCCGCGGTGGCCGTCGACGCGTCATCGGGGTCCACCGCCCCGGCCGCGGCGTCGGCGTGGGCCTGCGCCTCGGCCGCTGCGGCCAGCGCGGCCAGCGCGGCGTCGGCGAGTTCCACCGCGTGGCTCACGGCGCAGATCGTGACGTCGTCGACCCCGTCGGCGCGCATCCGATCCGGCAGCTCCGGATCCACCTCGAGGCGGGTCAGGGCGTGTAGCGCGGCTCGGGTGTCGGTGATGCCCATCGTGTCTCCCTGGGTTAGTTGCGTGCGGCCAGCGCGCGGCGGACCTGGCCCATGGACAGTCCGGTGGCGCGCATCAGCGCGGGGACGTCGCCGGGGGTGCCGTCGTGCAGGGCCTGCTCAACTCGGCGGGTGGCCTCGGTGTCGCCGGTGGCCACGGCCGGGCGCAGTGGGCTCGTCGGGCCGGCCGAGGTCTGGGCGGGGTGGTCGGTGCCGGGCTCGTCGGCCTGCAGGTCCGGAACCGGCACCGCCGCCGATGCCGGATCGAGTCGTGTCACCGTCACCGGCTGGGAGCGGGGGTCCTCGATCAGCAGCGACCGGGAGCGGATCATCCGCCCGGTCAGCATGTACCCCAGCCCCTTGGTCGGGGACCCGTCGGGGAACACAGCGGGAAGGTGGTGCAGCGGCTCCGGCATCGGCGCACCAGATGTGATCATGTTCCCGGAGGTGGACTCCGCCACCCGCAACCCGACGACGGTGCCGACCTTGAGCTGGTCACGGAGCACGGTGCTGCCCCCGAGCTGTGCCGCTGAGGGCACCTGGGTGGCGAGGATCAGCTGGATGGCGAACTTGCGGCCCTCCTGGGCGAGGCGCTCACACATCCGGCGGATGTCGGTGTTGTCGGTCTCGTCGTCACTCATCAGCAGCTTGTGCGCCTCGTCGATCACGATGCTGATCAGCGGCAGGTCCGGGGTCGGGTCGAGGGAGTCCGCGTCGCCGCGGCGGATCAGCGGTCGGCGGGCGTCCATCACCCGCAGCGCGTAGGTCAGCAGCCTCCTTGCCCCGGCTGGGGTGCCGACCGCCGTGGGCAGCCGGTCGAGCCACTTGCTGGTGCCGCCGCCGTCGATGAGCCACGGGATCATCCGGTCGGAAGCGTTGGCTTCGGCGATGAGCAGGTCCAGGATCTTGGACTTGCCGGACCCGTTGATCCCGGAGATCAGGGCGTGACACGCCCCCGCCCCGGGCCACCAGAACCGGAAGCCCAGCAGTTCCCCATCGGCGGTGGTCATTAGGGGGCACGTGCCCGCGACCGGGTCCAGGCCCGGGCCGGTCCAGTAGGTGACGCGCTCCAGCGGGTCGCTGGTGAGCACCGTCAGGCGGGCCTTGCGCACCGACGCGCCGGGGATGGCTTCGGGGAACACCCGCCCGTCGGGCAGGTCGTAGACCGACAGGATCGCCTTCTGTGCGGCCAGGATCTCGTGCCAGTGATGCCCGATAGGCAGCTCGACGGTAGTTTTCCACCCGTAGGCGAAGTCCACCATGTCGGCGAGGCTGGAACCGGCCAGCGCCTTGCCCTTGGCCCCGAGGTGACGGCCCCAGGTCATCACCCGAGGGTCGATCCCGGTCGGCGGGATCGGCGCAGGCGCAGTGGGTGCCACGTCGGGTTCGGCGAGTTCCGCGGTGACGTCCAGATCAGGTTCGGCGTGGCGCCACCACCACGGCAGCGCCAGCGCAGCCCCACCGACCCACAGCACGCCCACCATGACGGGGCCGGTCGGGTCGGCGACGGTGGTGGCGGCGGTCTGCCACCCGGCGGAGCTGGCCGCGGCAACAGCGGCGTAGGTCCGGCTCCAGCGTCCCCCGCGCTGGTGGGCGTAGGCGTAGGCCCCCGCCGCCGCGCCGAGTCCGACGCCGAGGGACAACAGCACCATCGCCCCCGACGCGGCGGAGGCCAACCCGCCGGCGATATGGGTGCCACCGATCGCCGCGAGGGGCAGCCCTTGGCGTCGGTAGCGCCGCCGGCACCGGGCGAGTTCCTCACAGGCCAGGTCCCACGAGCTCGGCGGCGCCTCGCCGGGTTCGGTCCCGGGCGCGCCGGTCTCGAATGTCTCGGTCTCGGGTGTGTCGCTCACGTGCCCCGCTCCGCCTCGACGCGGGCGCCCACCAGCAGTGGGGGCGGGGCCATCCGGGGTGGTCAGTGATCGTCATACCAGGCCCTGCGGGCCACGTTCGTTGATCCACCAGCCGAGGTGACCGCCTCCGCGACGGGCTCGTGGCGCCGCTGCACGTGCTTGGCGGTGTCCTCCGCGAGCGGCGCCACCGTGTCGAGGGTGTCCATCAGGTCGGCGACCCGCACCAGGGTGTCGGAGTCGAGTTCGTCGGCAGTGAGCTGCTCACCTAGTACTACAGGGCTACTTCCAGGAGAAACGCCTGGTCGTGAGGGGCGCCGCGCTGGCATCGTCGCAGGTCAAAGAGGGGCCTCCATACATCTGGCCCTGTAGTACTAGTCGCTGCGCCGTCTCGTGCGCGGCGACCAGCTGCCGGGCCAGGGTCTGCAGGGTGGTGACGGTGTCGGCGTATCCCTCCCCGGTGCCCTGGGCGGTCAGTGGTGTGGTCATGACGGTTCCTCCTGATTGGTTGTCGTGCAGTGCCGGCACGCGGTACCGGCCCGTCTCGGGGTGGAGCCCCAGGTAGTCGATGCCGGTGGCCTTGACCGGTCCGGCCGACCAGTTCCACCAGGCGTTGACCTCCGCATCCGCGCGGTCGTGGCCGCGGATCGCGTCGTCATGCGTGCTGCCGTCGGGCCAGTGCACCCGTACCAGGTGCCACGGGGCATCCGGGTTGGTGGCGCTGGCGTGCCCGTCCCCTACATCACAGACATCTGCCGCGATCTCCGGAGACCAGCGAGCGGCGTCCGGTGACAACCACGACGGATCCGACGCGTCGCCGTCTGGGTCTGGGTGGCCCTGAGCCACTTCACCGGTCCAGACGCGGGGCCTGGTCCAGCCCAGCCCGCCGAGGTTGCACTCCCGGCAGGGGGTGTGGCCGTGTTCGGTGCCGAAGTTCCACACCAGCTCCCTGCGCCCGCCGCACCCGGCGCACAACCCGTGTGCGCGGGCCTCCTCGGGGCCGATGTCGCTGTTTGTGCACCGGTCGCAGGTCTCGCGGGCGTCGTAGCCGTCGATCAGCAGCGCTTCGAGTTGCTCGTCGGTGCCGCTATGGCCCTCGTGGCGCAGGTGCGCCATGCAGTCGGGGCAGCCGCGGTACCCGGCGATCAGGCCGTGTGAACAGCGCGGGTCGTGGCTCGGGGTGGGATCCTCAGTGTCTGGCTGCTCCTTCTCCGGCGGCTGCTCACCGCCCGCCCGCCACTGCGCGCACGGCTCGCACACCCGCCCCAGCTCCTGATCGGGCACGAGGTGGGCGGTGTACACCCCGCAGGCGGGGCAGGGTTCCACCACCGTCTCCTCCCGCCCGGTGGTGCCACGCTCACCCGCCGGCGCCGACGCGGCGCGCCGGTGCTGGTACTCCTGCCACGCACGGCGCAACGTCCAGCCCCGCTCCGCGCTCGCACGCCCGAACCGGCGACCCTCAGCCGCACCTGTGCGGGCACCCTCGGCAGCACCCTGACCGGCGGCCACCACCGCGCGGCCCGTCCCGGCGAGCACGAATCCCACCGCATACGGCCACCACAGCAGGTCCCGAGGCCCTGTCGCCCGGGCCGCGCTCACCCTGGCGGCGCGGGCCGTGCTCCGCGCCCGCCGCGCCTGATCCCGCTGGTCGCGTGCGGCCTTCGCGGCCTGCCACCGGGCGGTGGCGCTGACCCTGCCCCGCTCCCAAGCGTGGGTCACCACGGACGCGACGACCATCGCCACGATCATCATCGGATCCATGCTCAAGCTCCGATCAAAGTACCGATCCCGCCGGCAGTCGCCGACGCGATCGAGGTGGTCGCCTGCGCACCGGCATTGGCGATGGGCCCATCAGCGACGAGGAACAGCAGGACAAGCAGGCCCACGGCGACGATGGCCGGCTTGTCCGCCTTGTGGTCACGACCGACGTCGATGGCCACCACCACAATCGTGACGATCATCCCGGCGCCGGCCAGGAAATCTGACGCACCACCGAACAACCCGACGAGATCCTCGAGTCGGGCAGCGATCCACATTCCGAGGCCGGTGACCGCGAGGTTGGAAGCGCCGATCACCGTGAGGCCGATGATTGCCCACCACGGCAGGCCCTTACCCTTGGACCCGAAACCGCCCTTCCCTGTCCCGCCTGTCGCGCCGCGTTTCTGCAGGACGAATAACAACGCGAACATCAACAGTGCGACAGCCAGGTTCACACTCATGACACCCTCACATTTCCTTCGTCGAGCCCGGCATCGGCACCGACGCCGACACCGGGTCGAGCCGTGTCACCGCCACCGACCGACAACGTCAGCGCCAGCACCGTGATCAGCACGATCAGGGCGGCGATCACCAGCCGAGTCGGGCGCTTCACGATCTCCGCCAACCCGTACAGCAACCCGACCAACGCCAGCGCGAACCAGCCATAGACCCGCCCCGCCACCAGCAGCCCGACCGAGTCCCCCGCCCACTCCCCGCGCTGCACGCGGGCGTGGATGTCCCGCAACGCCGCAGGGCGGGCACGCCACACCGACCCGTCCAGCGCTGCCCCCACGGTCACCCGGGCCTCACCCACCCACCGGCCCGACACCTCCCGCACCCCCGCCACCGCACCCGAGCACCGGGTGGGCTCGACGAGTTCGGCGTCATCGACGGGCACCAGATCCGTCCGCCCGTCGGGGCTCGCCTCGCGCGGTACAGGCAGAGTCAGCACTTGACCGCCCTCGCGCGCGGGCACGCCCGCGCGCGAGGGCGCCCGATCGGGCGCGGGCTCGGGCGGACAGTGGACCCCCTGCTCGGGGTCCTCCCGGGTCGATCCCCGGTTCAGGTCCGGTCTGGTGATGCCCATGTCGATCACCGCTCTCCTCGGAGCCGACCCGCCTCGCGGGTCAGCTCAGCCGTGTAGTGCTCGTAGAGCCGGTCCCGCTCCTCGGCGGTGACCGGCAGGTGCCCGATGCCCGCCCGCAGGCACGTCAACGCCGCACCAAGCCGCGGCCTGGGCGCGGGCTGGCGGGCCAGCTGGTCCTCGTACAACGCCCGGGCGCCCGGGGTCAGGTCGGCCTGAGCGAGGACCCACCGGGCCTGCTCGGTGACCTCCTCGGCGGCGTCGGTAGCCGCCCTGGCCGGGTTGCGGGCGTGCGCCGCGGCGGACAGCAACTCATCAGCGGCGACCTTCATCCGGCCCTTCGGGCTGCCCGCGCGGCGTGCCCGGTCGGCGTAGAAGGCGACACGACGCCGAGCGCGCCGCACCCGCCGCGGTTCACGACGGATCACGCTCACCTGGGGCCGCTCTCGGTCGGGCCGCCCAGGACGGTCTCCAACTCCGCGTCGAACGCCACCTGGCGTTCCGCCTCGAGGGCCGCGAGGACCTGGCGGGCGCGGTAGTCGGTGACGTGTCCACCAGCCGCCGCCGCCAGCTGCTTCGCCAGCGTCGGGCGGCCCATCGTGGGCTCGCTGGCCAGCAGGGGTTTCGCCAGCTCCACCAGCCTGCCCAGATCCGGTGCCACCTGCGGCGACACCGAGCCGGCGGCTGGCGAGGTGGGCTGGCGAACACCTGGCGACGGGACCTGGCGAGGGGCTGGCGAAAGGCTGGTGACACCGGCCGGTGAACCGGCTGGCGGGACCTGGCGACGCGTGCTGGTGCGACGCTGGCGAGAACCCCGCACCGATGCGCTCATCAGCAGCGCCGACGCCATCTGCGCCACCGCCTGCCGGTGGCCCGCCGCACGCAGCGACCTAGTCACCGCGAGCACCGCCGAGAGGGTGCCCACCAGCTCCCGATGCCGGCACTCACGCTCGGCCGCGCGGTCGGCCATCTCCCGCTCGTGCTGGGCCGCCGCGAGCTCCGCTTGGCGCCGGGAGGTGCCCGCTTCGGCCTCGCGGGCCTTGTTCTCCGACTCCCGAGCCGCCGCGATCCGCTGCTGCTCCGCGTCGCGCTCACCGCGGATCCGGTCGTCCTCAGCCGTCCGCGCCGCCTGCTCCTGCGTTTGTTTGCGGGTCATCAGCTGGTGCAGCTTGTGCTGCGCCTCCCCGCCGGCCATGGTGAGGAACACCAGCACGATCGGCAGGAACGCATGCCCGAACGCGAGCCAGTAGTGACCCTTCAACAACGACGCCCCCGAGTTCAGGCACAGCGTCATCAACGCCGTCGCCCACTCCAATACCGGCCCCCACGCCGTTGTGACCCCCGCAGCGCGCAGCCGCCGCGAGATCAGCAACCACGACGCCAACGCAAAATCCACTGCCACACCGGTGATGAACCCGATAAAGAAATGCTCACCGAAATGGTCGAACGCCACCCCGGCGCTGATCGCGGAGCCGACCATCACCACCGACGCAACACCCCACTGGGCGACGGTGACGATCCGCCCCGTGTGTGCGACGTCGCGGATCGACGTTTCCAACTCGGTGTTCACGCCGCCCCCACCTCCCGGTGGCGGTCCCGGCGCAGCTCGCGGCGTTCCCGCTCGGACAACCCACCCCAGACGCCAAACCGCTCCTCGTGCCCGAGCCCGATGACGTAGGCAAGGCACTCGGCACACACCGGGCACACTCGGCAGATGCGCTTGGCCGCCCGGGGCGAGCCGCCCTTCTCCGGGAAGAACAGCTCAGGGTCGACCCGGGCGCACAAGGCGTACTGCATCCACGCCGGCGAATCCGTCAGCGCCAGCAGGTCCGCCACACCGGTGTGGGCCACCGACCCCTGGCGGCTCATCGCGGTCCCGCGGGTGGGTAGGTGAGGGGTCTCAGCCATCACGGGCCTCCGGTGCGCCCAGCTCCAGGTCATCGAGCCGAGCGCGCAGCTCGATCTCACGCTGGGTCCATCGCCACGCCTGCCGCCCGGCCTCGACCAACTCGGCGCGCAACGCACGACGATCCGGGCACGGCGCACCTGGGGGCGGAGCATCCAGGTCGACCAGGCCGCGGGGGTTGGGGGTCATCGGTGGGCCTCCGTGCTGTGCGAGTCCGCCGCGGGTGGGGGCCCCAGCCCCAGCGCGTCGAGGAGCTGCGCCGCGTCGGCGACGTCGCGGGCGTGGGCGCACACCACCAGCCGCGCGGCGCGGCGCTGGCCCTCGTCCAGCGCCGCGAGCTGGGCGGCCTTGGCGTTCAGGTCGGCGCTCATCGCGGCCCACCCCCCGGGATGCGCGCGGTGATGCCGCACAACGGGCAGCGACGCACCACCCTGGCGTTTGAGCTGCCGCTCCCGGACCCGCCCACCCGGCCAGGTGCGAGCCAGGTCCCATCCGATGCCCGCCGCCCGGATGACCGCCAGCAGCCGCGCCCCCTGCCCCGCCCGGTGGGCACCCAGCCGGGCGGTCAGGTCGTCGGTGGAGCCGGTGTAGTGCCGGGCGTGGCGATAGGGCCGCTCGAAGTGCAGCAGGTACACCATCCCCCGGGTCATCGCGCACCACCGGTCACCAGCGCGGCGTGATGCCGCTCGCACAACGCCACCACCGCACCCTCGACCCGGCAGCGGCCACCACCGCAGGCCCGCAACGCGACGGTGACCGCCTCGAACGAACTCGACTTCCCACCGCGGGGAGCTCCCATCAACACGTTCCCCGGGCGCAGCCCACGGCTCATGACACCGCCCCCCGTCCGGCACAGCCCGCGGTCAGGTGCTCCCCGTCGACGTCCTCGACCCGGTCGGGGCGGTCTTCGGCCAGCCGGCGGGACAGCCGCACCCACAGCGGCCCCACCGCGCGGCGGTCCCGCGCGGGCAGCCCGCCCCACACCCCGTGGGCGCCGTGGGAGCCGATGTCCCAGGACAGCGCCAGGCACTCGGTGCGCACCGGGCAGGACTGGCACAACCCGGCGGCGTGCTCGCGTTCGGCGGCCCGCACCTCCGCCGTGAGCTCCCCCTCGTCGGGGTAAGGCGGGTACCACGCCTCGGTGGACCCGCCGCGACACGCCGCGCCGCCCGAGACCACCGCCTCCAGCCGCTCCCTCGGCGTCCCCGCGTGCGCCGCGCCGCCCAGCAGGGCCTGCACCCCCACGGTGTCGAGGTCATGGCCCTCCAGGGCCGCGTCCGCGGCGACGTGCAACGCGACCCGCCCCCGCGGGCTGAGCCGCTCATCGATGCCGGTCACGCGGGCACTCCCTCTTCGTGGCTGTCCAACCAGCGGTCGAGGTCGCTGCGCTTGATACGGATCTCCCCGTTGGGCAGCCGCAGGCAGCGCGGCGCCTTGCCGGTGGCCCGCCAGGCGTAGAAGGTCGACCGGGCGATCTGCAGCTCGGCGCACAACTCCGCGACGGTCAACTTCTCGGGGTTGCTGCGGGCACTCATCACCGATCACCGCCCCGCCGGGCCAGCGACGCCGGCCCGGTGTCGGTGCGCACCGCAGCGGCCCGCACCGGGGCATCGGACAGTTCGACGTCGAGGTAGACCCGACCCAACGCCGACGGTGGATGGTGGACGGTGGACGTAGAAGCCACTGACCTCGCGCACCTCGAGGTCCTGCGCGTGCCGCTCGAGCAGCTACTCGCACTCGGCGGGAGCACCGGTGATACGGACCTTCACGACGACTCACCCCCGGTGTCACCGGCCGGTCGCTCCGCGGCAGCGTGGGTACACCGCCCGACACAGGCGAAGACCTGCGACCCGCTCGGTGAGCGCCCCACCGGCACCGCCACCGACCCCCGGACACGGAAGGTGTGGCCACAGATCACGCACGCCTGCCCGTCGGCCTGCACCGGGTCCAGCCCGGTCCAGATCGGCTCACCCATCACGCCACCGTCCGGCCGGCCGGGGCGGGGTGGGACTCGTGCACGCTGCACCGCAGGCAGTAACGCAGCGCCATGCCGCACAACCCGTCCGGGCCTGCTCGATGCGCCGGGACGAGCTGCTGACACCGGCACCGTCGCCACTCGGTGAACTCATGGCCGCGGGCCTGCCAGCGCAGCACCGTCGCGCAATCCGGGCACAGCAGCCGGAGCAGGTCTCCGTCGGGCCAGCCCCCGGCCGCGGCCGCGTCGAGCGCGCCGGCGGCGGTGGGCCAGTGCGGCTGCAGGTCCGGGTTGTACGGGCCGTCCCCGCACTGCTCACAGCGGACGCTCACACACCTCAGCGTCTGTAACATCGGGCTCTCCTCACTCCTGACGGGTGTTGGGGAACCCGGCCCGGTGGGCGTTCTTGGCCGAAGGGCCACCGGGCCGGGGCGCTTGTCATCGGTCTCGGTTCGTGGCTGCGATCCGTCTCGGGGTCCCCCCGGCGGGGTAGCTCCCCCGGGACCCTGTTGCTCGGCTTGCCTCCCGCATGATTTGATGCGGACCAGAGTGACGCGTCCAGCGCCAGCCGTCAAGACTGATGCGGACCAAAACTTCGGGAGGCCCCTCCGGTGCCGGTCAACCGCTGGAGAGCGATCGCAGACGACCTGCGCCGACGGATCGAGCGCGGCGAATGGGCGCCCGGCGACCAGCTGCCGCCGCACCGCGACCTCATGGAGAGCTACGCCACGACGTCCCAGGCGACGCTCGCCCGCGCGATGGCCGCCCTCACCGCCGAGGGACTGCTGGTCTCCGACCCGCGGGCCCCGCGCCGGGGGGTCTATGTCCGGTCCAGCCGCCTCGTGCGGCGCGACCTGGTCGCCGGGTTGCGCATGGAGCACCAGCGGGCCGTAGCCGGCGACGACGGTGGCGGCTTCGGCCTGTTCGAGACGGCCACGGGCCTGACACCCGGCAGCCTCGACGTAGACGTGACCTACGCGGCGGCGACCGCGGATGCATCGAGTGCCGCCGCCCTCGGCATCGCTCAGGGAGATCCGGTGCTGCGACGGACGTTTCGGTACACGATCGAAGGGACGCCGCACCAGGTCGTCTGTTCCTACATGAGCCTTGACTCGGCTACCGCGGCGGGACTAGTGGACGCCTCTTCCGAGCAGATCGGATTGGGCACCATTGCCCACCTTCGTAGGGCAGGGATCTACGTGGATAGGGTCGGTATCGAAATGCAGGCGCGGGTGCCGTCACCCGCCGAGGCGGTGGACCTCGCGGTCCCGCCCGGAGTCCCGGTTTTCTCGCACCAGCGCACGATGTATGCCGGTGAGCGGCCCGTCGAGACCTCGATAGCGGTTGTTGCCGGGGATCGAGTCGCCTACACGCTGAACGTCGACTTGGCGGAGGGGTCCGAGTGAGCGTCGCACTCTGGTCCTGGCTTGCCGCCGGCGTGTCCATTGTCGGGTTGTGGGTGAGTGGGCACAGCCCGCGTGTCGGATGGGTCTATGGCATCGCCGCCCAGGCTGTGTGGGTGGCCTACGGACTGAGTACTGGCCAGCCGGGCATGCTCGCGCTATCCGCTGCGTTCGTCGTGATCTATGCGCGTAATCTCCATCGCTGGCGGGGTACCCGGTTTGTCCGGGCGGCAGCACAGCCCCCCCGCGCTGTCGATGATGAACAACCGCACCCCTGCCTGTGTGGGGGTCGCTCGTGACAGCTCCCCTGGCGCCGCTCCCGTCAGAGCGGTGGCACGTTGGCCGCTGGACGATGCCGGCGGCGGCACCCGGTGAGCCCGGAACAGTCGGAGTCGTCCTCACGCACGACGAGCTGCTACTCGACGTGGTGGTCCTCGCACGCCAGCGGGGGTGGCGCATCGAGGACGCCGCCGACGTTGCTGCGCTCATCGACGTCGAAGCCCTCGTGGAGTCCACGCCGGCGGGCACGGCGGCCGTTAAGGATGACCAGGTCGCCGCTGTTCTGCGCCGCACCGCTGACCGCGCTTTCGAGTGGCTCGCCGCTCGCGCTCCCGACGGGTACGTGTTCGCGCTGCGAGACGGCCTGTACCTCGACCCGGCCGGTGACCTCGACGGCGCCGTAGTGGCCCCGGAGACGGCCCTTGCGGCCGCTCACGAGCGGGGCATCCCGATTCCGAGGGAGGTAGAACGGGTGGCCACCGCGCACGTCACGCCGTCGGCTGACAGATGGGTGGCACTCGACTTACCGTTCGTTGCGGCCGGACCATTCGATGCGCCGGAGGACGCGGCCGCGGTGATCGAGCGTGCCCGTGATGACCTGGCTACGGCGCTCCGTCGCGGTGGGGCGGCCGATCTGGCTGATACCCGGCCACGCTGGGTTCCGGTGCCAGTGGAGACGATGGCCGGCCGTGGCGACCAGTGAGGTTGAATCGTTGTGGCCATCCTCGACCGGATCAGCGTTGACTGACCGCGAGTTGGCGGCGATCTATGCATACCCGCCGAATCAGCCGCGCCCGTGGGTACGCGCCAACTTCGTGGCCTCGCTTGACGGCGCCGCCAGTGTCGATGGTCGGTCCGCTCCGTTGAGCGGGCCCGCCGATAAACGGTTATTCCGCCTGCTTCGCGCGCTGGCCGATGTGATCCTGGTCGGCGCGGGCACGGTCCGCACGGAGGGCTACGGAGACACGCACCACGACGTCAGCAACCATGCGGCATTACGGGCGGAGCAGCGATTGTCGCCCGTTCCTCAGCTCGCGGTGGTCACGCGCTCTGCGGACCTCGATCCGGCCTCGCCGTTGTTCGCGGAGAACGTCGTCGCACCGATCGTGCTGACCTGCCGCTCCGCGCCAGCGACACGCCGCGCGGTACTGGCTGACGCCGGTGCTGACGTGGTCCTCGCGGGCGAGCGGGACGTGAGCCTCATCTGTGCCCTCGGGGCACTCGCCCGACGTGGATTCCAGCGGGTGCTCTGCGAGGGCGGTCCCCAGCTGCTCGCGGGCATGTTGGCGGCCGATGCGGTCGACGAGCTGTGCCTCACCCTGGCCCCGATCCTGGCCGGTGGGAACGGCCCGCGCATCGCTTACGGTGTCGCGGCGCAGCCTCCGATGAGCATGCGACTTGAGTCTGTAGTGCGGGGTGAGGACCTGTTGTTGCGCTATCGGAGGGCTCCGGCATGACCTGCGGATCGGGCTCATTCACCCGGGGGCGGAGGTACTTGGCGGCGGGTGTGTCGCCGCCCGCGGTGCGCAGTGTTGGCACCACGATGTCGCGCACGGCTCATGGGCAGCTTGGCCGCCGCAAGCGCCCTGTACCACCGGGCCGGGCCAATGCCCGCTGCATGTTCGCGCCCAGGTCGAGATGACGGAGCAACTGGGGCACGCTGCTACCCCAGCCCGTACGAAGATCGCAGTACGATAGTTCGAGACGTCGAGGGTAACGTCGGCTGCTTTCGTGACGATTCAAGAGTGATGGCCCCAACCGGAGGCAGGAGGGTTTGCAAGTGGTCAGCAAGGAAGACCGGGAGCGCATCGAATACCAGGAAATGATACGGGAACGTGACAGGAGCAACCGCGAATCGGCTCAGGCGCTCGCTCGCATAGAAGCTGAGGAGAATAACCTCCTCAGCAACCCGGACGTGCAGGCGGGACTTCGCGACATAAAGAAGAAGCAGTGGGCGAGAGGATGCTTTTGCTACAACGGTGGAATGTACGGTGACTCGCTTCATCCACAGAAGAGCTGCCCCGACCACGGCTGGAGCGACGAGGAGGAAGCCCGCTGTCAGGCCGTGCAGCAGCGGCTTGCGGCCGAGGCGAAACGCCAGCAGGAGGAACAGGAGGCCGAGCGGAAGATCACTGAGAAGAATGAGAGGCGTATAAGGATTGTCGTCTGGACCGCAATTGTAATCGTCGCCGCCGTCATCGGTGGCGCTATCGGCGGATCGGTAGGCCTCGGCATAGTGCTCACCCTCGTGGCCTTTGTCCTGGCGTGGCGCTTCCTTGACACGAGGCTCTGATCCGGGAATGTCACTGCGGCGACCGAGATCAAGACGACGGCCCGGCGACCATTGCGGTCACGTGGACTTCGGACTACTCGGGTCGACCTCCCATCGACCAGTTGGACCGGCAACGGCCGATTCGTGGCGCGCCCCGACCTCACACGTCCCCACCTGAGCGACGAGTGAGTGAGCGGATCACGCCCCGGCCTCAGCTGCGTGGCGGGTCCTTGCCGATCGTGTCGTCCATCGGGGCGCGCACGATTTCGTGGATCGGGCACCACCCAAGGTCGTGCGGTCCGTGTGGCCCCCGACTGTTGCGACCATGCGCGCGCACGGCGCTGCGGACGCTGGCGTTTGAAGCGCGTTTCACTAGTATGATGACCGTCCCTGTGACGGAGCTCACTTTGTGCTGACACCGGTGGTCGCCGTGGCGATTCTACAGTTACCTGTTTCGGCGGTAAGCGGTACAGAGCCACGTCGTTGAGGCGACAAACAGATGGGGCCGAGCACCGGGGTGGCAGCCCCGATACCCGGCCCCGGCGGGTCAGAGACCCACCACGTCCCAGAGTTCGTACGCGACCAGGACGATCTGCAGTGCTGCGATGAGGAGTCGGGCTCTAATCAGGGCCCGACCCTCGTTGACTTCACGAGGGCCTGCTCGGCTCCTCACCTTCCACCGGCGGCGTAGTTCGAACAACAGCTCTTCTCCCTTCGTTAGCCCTGATCCCACCGGGTGGTGGTGCCTGGCTGCCACCTCCAGCCACGTGGTCTGGAGATGAGGGAGATTGCTGCCGGAGTCACTAGCTCGCTCGGTAGCGCCGACGTTAAGCTCCGCCGTATTCGGAGCGGACGAATCCAGGTTGTGACGCTTATCACGTACAAGTGTGCAGTTCCTGCGAATCCGCGTTTGTGCAGCTCAACCGGCCCATTGCCGGCTCGTTCCATACCGAGATCGGTGCACCTCCCGGTGAAGCAGGTCACACTTTGGGCTTACGCGCGTGGAGCCACCCGCCAGTTGCAGGCCGCACGCCGCGGTCTGCTCTCTCGCCGTGGAGTCCCACGAGCACCGGCATGCTTCGGGGGGGTGTCTCTATGGGCTTGTCAAGCGGCGGCCCGCGTCGTGCTCGGCTCGGTCGGCGCCGGCCGGGTGTAGGGCTTGTGGTCGCGAAGCATGGCGTAGATGACGTCGACGCGGCGGCGGGCGAGGCAGATCAGGGCGGCGTTGTGCCGCTTGCCCTGGGCTCGTTTCCGGTCGTAGTAGGCGCGGCTGGTCGGTCGGCGAGGCTGGCGAAGGCTGACAAGAACAGCGCGGACTTGAGCGCGTGGTTGCCGCGCTGGGATCGGGTCTCGCCCTTGATCGATGATCCGGACCGGCGTGTGACGAGGGCGAGGCCGGCGTAGGCGGCGACGTGCCCGGCGGTGGGGAACGCGGCCGCGTCGCCGACGATGGTGAGGATCTTGAGTGCGGTCCTGAACCCGGTGCCGGCATCGAGGTCAGGACCTCGGCAAGAGGGTGGGCTTCCAGGCATGCCTCGAGTTCCGCGGCGAGGGTGTCGCGTTCGGTGCGGACGTCGCGCAGTTGCGCGGCGACTCCGGTGATGACCCGGCCGAACGCGGCGGTCCCGGGGACGGCGACGGTCTGGGCGTCGAGCGCGGCGAGGATC
>Ga0136630_1000526_pt1 | contig 14902 bp, 14 predicted proteins | sample AntDrymUQ5682106_2_FD_105496 | JGI IMG/M metagenome (GOLD analysis project Ga0136630, IMG submission 105496) | Polar desert sand microbial communities from Dry Valleys, Antarctica - metaG UQ568 (21.06) | ecosystem: Environmental > Terrestrial > Soil > Desert | place: Antarctica: Dry Valley...
CGTGCGCCACACCCAATCCGGGTACGTCGGCACGAACGCCTCGGGAAAGACGACGAGACCCGCACCTTCTGCTGCCGCTTTGGCGGTGAGGTCCACGACCTTGTCGATCGTCGCCTCGCGGTCCAGGAACACCGGGGTCGCCTGGACCGCCGCGGCGATCACCACCTCGGTCACTTCACACCCCATGCCACGAGCAACTCACACGGGCCCTCGAACCCCTCGGATCCCTCGAATCTCGCCAGCTCAGCCGCTATTTCCTCCCAGGCCTGCGCGCGCTCCTCGGGTGTGAGGCCAGCGAGCATCTGGTGCAGCGCGCCGAATGACTCGCGTTCGAAGCGGACGCAGTCCCGGGCGTGCGGCATCCTCAGCGGCGCAGCAACGAGCTGCGAGCCGACCTCACGGAAACCGGCCTGGGTCAACGCGGCTTCGAGCACGCCGGATCCGCCCAGGCTGAACGGTCCGGGCTGGCCCGGCACTGGGGGCGGCAGCTGCGCTCGTCGGCGGATGATCGAGACCGGGACCGAGAAGAACCCATTGCGGTCTGCCGGGCCGTAGACGATGGCAGAGATCCGACCGCCCGGGCGCAGGGCGCGGTGCTGACTGGCAAGTGCGCCGGCTTGGTCAGGGAGGTAGATCAAGCCGAGCCGGGAGATGACGGCGTCGAAGGCTGCGGCATCGACGTCGAGCCGCTCGCCGTCCAGCTCCCGGGTCGACACCGTCGTGAGTCCTTCGTTGGCGGCTTCCGCGGCGGCGAATTCGAGGATCGCGGGTGAGATGTCGGTGGCCAGCACCGAGCCGGAGGGGCCGACTCGGCGGGCCGCGGCCAGCGACTGCCCGCCGGCGCCGGCGGCGACATCGAGAACCCTGCTTCCGGTGGTGATCGCGGCGGCGTCGAGCATCAGCGTTGTTGCCGCGCCGAGCCATGTCACGAGGGTGGGGCCCCAGCGGTGCCAGGCGGCCGCCGCCTCTTCCCACTGGGCCCGGGTCGTGTCCTTGTAGCGGACCGGATCGAAGGTGACAGTCATGGGTTGCTCCTGAAGGTCGGGTGACAGTTCTGACCCCATGGCGCCAGGAAGGCCCAGGCAGCCGCTAGAACTCGTCGAGCAGTTCTGCTCGATCGGATCTGGCGGCCGGCTTCGGTCGCGTACGGGACTGCCCGGTGGGGCACAATCCGGCCATGGCCTTCGTGGGTCGGACCCGGATGCTGTCCCGCCTGCTCGCCACCATCGAGGAGGCGTCACGAGGCCGTGCGCGCCTGGTCCTTGTCGGGGGCGAAGCTGGGATCGGCAAGACGACGCTGATCGCCGAAGCGGGGATGCGCAGCGGTCTGCTGGTCGGCTGGGGAACGTGCCTGGACGCGGAGCGCACACCAGCCTTCGGCCCGTGGACTGCGGCCCTCCGCGACCTGCTCAACCACCTCGTCCCGGCTGAGCTCGAATCCCTCACCCGAATCGACAGAACTGAATTGGCCCGCCTGCTCCCGGAACTCGGTGAGGCAGCCGACGAGGCGCCCGATTCGACGCCAAGGGACGGATCCGGCGACGACGAGGCGGCCCGCCTGCGCCTTTTCGATGCCGTGGCCCGATTCCTCGAACGCATGGCTGCGCACCGCCCGACGCTGGTGGTCCTCGACGATCTGCAGTGGTCCGACGAGTCGTCACTGCAGCTGCTGCGATTTCTCGCCCGCCCCTACCGGCCAGTCCCGTTGGTCGTGCTCGGTGCCTACCGGCATGACGAACTCAGCGCCGAGACCGCCACCGCCCTGGGTGAACTAGCTGCCCACAACGAGATGATCCAGTTGTCCGGCCTCTCACCGGACGAGGTGTTCGAGCTAGTCACTGACGCCGTCGGGCCCGCAGCGGCCAAACGTTGGTCGGTCGACGTGCATCGCCGCACCGACGGTCATCCGTTCTTCGCCCGCCAACTCAGCGAGCTGTTGGCCGATCCTGGCCGCCCACACGGCGTTCTGCCGGCTGCCGCTCGCGACCTGGTCATCCGGCGGGTGGCCAGACTCTCCCCCGGCTGCCGGGCACTCGTGGAAGCCGCTGCGGTGGGTGGAAACGAACTGCTTCCTGACGTCCTGGCCGCGGTATGCGGCATCGACGCCACGACTGTCGCGGAATTCATCGAAGAGGGCCTTCGCGCCGGCGTACTTGCCCGCGATCGGGACGGCGGCCGGGCCCGGCTGGCCCACGACCTGTTCCGGGAGACCCTGTACGCCGAACTCGCCGTCCCTGCGCGGCTCGCCCTGCACCAGCGCATCGCCGATGCGCTCGAAGACCGCCACGGCCGAGGTATTGCCGTGGTGCCCGCCGACCTGGCCCGGCACACGGCGGCGGCGGTGGCGCTCGACGGCGGCGCTCGAGTGGTCCGCTGGGCACGGGCCGCTGCCAATGCCGAGTACGCGCGACTGGCCTTCGCGGAGGCGGCTGCGCATCTCGCGCGGGCGCGGCACGCGCTGGAGGATGCCGGTGACGGGCACGACAGTCACGCGCAGGTCGAACTCCTCGTGGAGGAGGCCGATGCTCGCGCGCGATCGGGCAGTCCAGACACTGCCCGCGCCTTGCTCGACGACGCGAAGCACCGAGCCATCGCGTTGGGCGCCGCAGAGCAACTCGGAAAGATCGCCTTGCGGGTGCAACGTCTCGGCGCCCGGTTCGCCATGCCCCGCGACGCCGTGCTCGAGGTGCTCGAGACCGCGCGCAAGGCCCTGCAGGGGACGGCAACGGCGCTGGAAGCCCAGCTCATCGGGAGCCTGGCCCGGGAGCTGCACCACTCCGTTCCGGCGCAGCGGATGCTTGCCCCGCCGCTGTCCGAGCAGGCGATCACGCTGGCCAGACAGCTCGGCGACCCCGACACGTTGGCCGCTTGCCTGCTCGCCCGTCACGACGTGCTGTGGACGCCGGGCCGGGCTGGCGAGCGGATCGAGCTGGCCAGAGAGATCACGGATCTGGCCAAGCGGGCTGGTGACGTCGAACGCCACGCCGAAGGCTTGTTGCTCACGGCCAACGCTCTGCTTGAAGAAGGCTCTCCGGCTTTTCGGGCCGCGTTGACCGACTACCTCTACGAGACCGAGGGACTGCGTCAGCCGCGACACGACTACATGGCCATGACCCGCCGCGCCGCGGTAGCGCTGATCGACGGCCATCTCGACGAGGCCGAGGAGATCATCGTCGCGGCCAGTCAGCTCGGTGACCGCATCGGCGAGCCCGACACCGGAAATGTCCGGATGTCACAGCTGGTCGGGCTGGTGCGAGCCCGCGGGGAGCCAGAAGCGCTCGCTGCCACGGCCGCAGAGGCGATCCGCTGGTGGATCGGGGTGCCGTCGCTGGCGCATGCGGTCGCCGCGGGGTTGTTTGCCCTTGCCGGAGGGCCGGAGAATCTCGCTGCTGCACGCCGAGCCCTCGACACCGTTGTCGCGCTGGATGCCTGGCGCGAGGACAGGTCATACATGTGGTCGGTATGCGTCGGCAGCCTGGCCACTGCCGCGGTCATCCTGGACGACCGTGCGATGTGCAGCGAACTGCTGGTCGAGTTGGAGCCGAGGACCGACGCCTGCGGAGTCAACGGTGCCGTCGTCTGCTTCATGGGCAGCAACGCGCACTGGGCCGGCCATCTGGCCGGGGCGCTCGGACGAACCGAGGATGCCCGGCGTTGGCTGAGCCAGGCACTTGCCGTGCACCAGCGACTCGGCGCTCCGGGATGGGAGGCGCAGACCCAGCTTGAGCTGGCTGCGGTCGAGGCCGGTGCAGGCAAGGAAGAGAGCGTCACCGACGCCGAGCTGAGCCGTGACGGGGATCTGTGGCGGCTCCGCCACCACCACGCCAGCGCCCACCTGAGACACGTCAAAGGTCTGACCGATCTGGTGATCCTGCTGTCCCGACCCGGCACCGACGTACACGTGCTCGAACTGGCTGGCGCAGACCATCGAGAACGTGACTCGGGAACGATGCTCGATGCCAATGCCCGGACGGCCTACCGCCGCCGCCTCGCCGAGCTGGATGAGGACCTCGACGCCGCCCGGTCGGACAACGACCCGGAACGGGTCCGACAGCTGGACGACGAGCGATCTGCCCTGATCTCCGAGCTGAGCCGCGCCGCCGGACTTGGCGGGCGGACCCGTGCGCTCGGGAGCAGCACCACCGAGCGTGCTCGGAAGGCGGTGACCGCCAGGTTGAGGGATGCGATCAGCCGCATCTGCGCAGTGCTCCCTGAACTCGGCACGCACCTCGACCGATCCGTGCTCACCGGGACCTCGTGCCGCTACGAGCCGACTCAGCAGGTGACGTGGACGCTGAAGAACACGCAGCGCGGCGCCCACTGACAATCCGATCCTCAGGCTGCTGCTTCCCGCCGACCGCTCCGCCGCCCGCTCAGTCGGTGATGCGGACTCGCAGCCGGCGGTTGGCCTTGCCCTTGTTCTCCACCTTGACCACTTCCATCCCGCCGATCTGCTTGGTGGAGGCGACGTGGGTCCCGCCGTCGGCCTGGACGTCGAGCCCGACGATGTCCACGATCCGGACCACCTCCAGATCCGGGGGCAGCAGGTTCGTGGCGGTACGGATGATGTCCGGGATCGCCATGGCCTGCGCCACTGGCAGGTTGTCCACCCGGATGGCGCGGTCGGCTGCCACCTCGACGGCACAGGCTTGCGCGATCCGGTCCTTGAAGTCGGCTGGGATGTCCGGCAGGTTGAAGTCCATCCTGGCCACCCCTGGCTCCATGTTCCCGCCGGTCACCAGCGCACCGAAGTCTCGAAAGACGACGCCGGCGAGCAGATGCAGACCGGAGTGGGTTCGCATCAGCGAGGACCGGCGGGCATCCTGGATGGCTCCGCGCACGGCGGTCCCGACCGGTGGCAGCGGGTCGCCGTCGGCTGGAATGAGGTACAGGTCCTCGCCTCGGCGGCTGTCCACGATCCGGGTCTCGACGCCGTCCCAGAGCAGCACCCCGTGGTCGGGGGGTTGGCCACCACCACCGGGGTAGAAGGCCGAGCGGTCCAGCACGATCCCGGTCTCGGCGTCGCTGGCCAGGACGACGGCCTGCCACTCGCGCAGGGTCGCGTCTGCCAGGTCGAGGCGCTCGGTACGGGAATGGTCGTGGTCTGGCATGCCGAACAGGTCTACCAGGCATTCCCCTGCGAGGTGCCGCGCAGAGCCGGGCGTACGTCGACGAAATACAGGATCGAGGCGACCAACGCGGGTATTCCGAGGAACGAGATCGGCCCGGACAGCCAGGTCACAACCGCAGCCAGCGCGGTGATCCCCATCCAGGCCGGCTTGGTGAGCCGCTCGTTGGCCACATACCCGGCATTCGGTCGGATCGTCGCATCTATGAAGGCGGCGACGTGCAACGCCAACGCGCCCCAGTAGAGGACCGCCATGATCCACTGCTCGACCACTCCCACTCGGTCGAGAGTACGCGGTGACCTCGCGCCAGGGGACGCGACGAGCCCCGGCAACCTCTGCCGGGGCTCGTCGTGCCTGCTGACTTCGGTCGTCCGCAGTGCGGGGTCGAAGCGGTGTGCTCAGTTCTTCGTGGACGCCTTGCTCGAACTGGATTTGCTGGTCGCAGTCTTTGCCGGGGCGCGCTTGGTCGCTGCCTTGGCGGCCGTCACCTTGGCAGCGGTGGACTTGCTGATCGCCCTCGACTTGACCGGCGTTGCCTTTGTGGCAGAGCCGTTCCGGCTCGAGGTCGGCTTGGTGCTGGCCTTGCGCACGGTCGCCTTGGCCTTGCTGGCGGTGCTGCTCGTGGACCGACGGGCGTCCTTGAGCTCACCCTGCGCGTCCTCGATCAGGTCCTCGAGCGCGTCCTCGACGCGGTCGACGGCGCTTTCGGCACCCTTGAGCACCCGGGTGAAACTGGGCGCGCGACGGAAGTCGGCGACGACCATTTGGCCGCGCTTCTCATACCGGCGGACTGCCTTGCGAGCAGTGCTCACAGCCTCGGTGACTACCCCACGTACTGCCTCGCGGAGAACCTCGGGGCGAACCGCGGCGGCCTGAGCGCCGGCCCGGTCACGGGCAGCGTCCGCTGCACCGCTTACCTCACCGGGCAGGCCCTCAGCGCGGTTGCGCAGGTCGAGGGGCAGCCCCTCCGCGCGGGTCCGCAGGTCGGCAACCAGGTCACGGGCGAGTTTCGCGGCGTGGTCGCTGGCACCGATGACGGCGTAGAGCGGGGTCTTGGCCGTGGCGATCGCAGTTCTGGTCTGGGCGACCGCGGTGTCCCCGGCGGACCTGGCCTCGTTGGTCAGGTCTCTACCGAGGGACTGGACGTCCTGGGTGATGCTCATGCTGTTCCCTCCTCAGGGAGTAGATCGGTCTGGAGTGCGGCGGTCTGGCTGTGCTCGCGACAGAAGGTGTCGTAGAGCTCGAGAAGCACTTGCTTGTGCCGCTCGGACAGGTGCGTGTCGAGCCGGATCGCGGTGGCTACCTGGGCATCGCCGAGCCGCTCCTCGAGCAACCCCGCCTGCTGGTAGAGCGATTCGGCCGAGATCTGCAGGCCCTTGGCGATCTGGGCAAGAATCTCTGCGCTGGGCTTGCGCAGCCCCCGCTCGATCTGGCTGAGATAGGGATTACTGACCCCCGCCGTACGAGCCAATTCACGCAACGACACCTTGGCCGTCTCACGCTGCTCGCGGATGAAGCCACCCACGTCGCGCACCGATTCGGTCAAGCTCTGCATGACACCCACCGTACGTCGCCAGTGCTAGCTGCAGCAAGCAGTCAGCTAGCGATTATCACGTGACTCTCCTCACTCACGGAGGTCGAGGTGCTAGCTGGCGGGGGCGAAGACGTCGCTCGCGGCGCGGATGGTGCCGACCGGCCGTCCGCCGCCGAGCACCGTCCCGGTGGCCAGCCGATCGAGCACATCGCCGGTCACTCCGAGCAGCCGCAGACCAGCAACCACCACCGGCATCCGGGCGCGCTCGTTACCGTCGTCGATCTTCACCACCACCGATCCCGCTCCGGGTACGGCAGCAACGTGCACTCCCTCGGCACCGGCCTTGCTGAGAACGTGGGGAAGCGCGGTCATCAGTTCGGTGTCCTCCCGGCCGGTCCCCGCGACGAAGAACGGGTGCGCTCGCATCGCATCGGCGACGACCCGCGCGGCGCCGGCTCCCTCGCTGAGCCGAAGAAAGGAGCGAGCCAGCCCGGACAGCGTCATCCCGAACAGTGGGGCACCGCAGCCATCCACCGTGACCGGTTCGAGTTCCTCGCCGGCGTAGTCGCCCAGTACGGAGCGAAGGTCCACCTGCAGTGGGTGCTCACCATCCAGATACGACGCGGTGGGCCAGCCGTTGGCCAGGCAGGTCAGCAACATCGCGGTGTGCTTGCCGGAGCAGTTCATGTACGCGCGCTGCGCCCCGCCACCGGCGGCCAGAACCGCGTCGCGCGCGGCCTCGTTCATGGGCAGCGCGGGCGGGCAGCGCAGATCCTCGACCGACAACCCGGCACCTTCCAGCGTCCTACGGACGCAATCGACGTGCTCTGGCTCCCCTGAGTGGGAGCCGGTCGCGATCGAGAGCGGCGCGCCGTCCAGGCGAAGTCCGGCCTGCAGCATGCCGATGGCCTGGATCGGCTTGACCGATGACCGGGGAAAGGTCACCGCCTCCGGATCCCCGGCGCTGGCCAGAGTGTCGCCGTCGGCTCCGAGGACCAGGGCGCTGCCGCGGTGGACCGACTCGACGAGGTCGCCGCGTGCGACCTCGACCAGGATCGGGTTGCCCTCGAACTCGTTCCGGGCCCCGATCACGCGGCTGCCAACAGCGGACGTACCCCGAGCAGCGCCCGCGCGTCGGCGATCGACATCGGTGGTCGCTGCGCGATCTTGGCCATTCCGGCGGCGCGGGCGACGAGTTGTGCGTTGTCCCGCACCGGTTCTCCCGGTGCGTAGGTCAGCGTGTCCTCCATCCCGACCCGCAGGTGGCCGCCGGCTGACAGCGCCGCGAGCATGACCGGGATCGAGGTCCGGCCGACACCGGTCGCGGCAAAGGTCGCCCCTGGCGGTAAGACGCCCACGGCTGCGACCAGGGCGTGCGCAGTACCCGGCATCCCGCCGGGAACCCCCATCACCAGGTCGACATGGACGTGCTCGCCGTAGGGCAGGCCGTGCTTGTCCAGGAGCCGCTGCAGGGTGGTCAGCTGGCCCAGGTCGAAGATCTCGTACTCCGGCACGACCTGCGCATCGCGCATCCGGTTGTGCAGTTCCACGATGAAATCCCACCGGTTGAGGAAGACGTCTCGGCCGAAGTTGACCGTGCCCATCGAGCAGCTGGCGGCATCCGGTGCGGCCTCAAGGACCCGCAGCCGGTTCTCCTCGGGATCGGTCACCGCGCCGCCGGTGGACAACTGGATGATCAGCGAGGTGTTCTCCCGCAAGGCGGTGACCGTGTCGGCGAGCTGACCGGGGTGGAGGGTCGGGCGCGCCTGGTCGTCGCGGATGTGCACATGGATGACCGCGGCACCGATCGCCTCGGCGTCACGCGCGGTGGACACGAGTTCGTCCAGAGTGACCGGCAGCGCCGGTACATCGGCCTTGCTGGATTCCGCGCCGGTGGGCGCCACGGTGATCAGCGTTGTGGTCGGTGGCGCAGAGCTCATGCCCTGATCGTGGCAGACCCGTCCCGCCCGGTGAGTCGGTCCCTGGCCGCCCGCCCGGCTGGTACGACGTCGTCCGGAACCGCATCGGGGTCGGGCTCGATCCGAGCCATGCTGCCGGCGACGAGTAGTTCGGCGTCGTCCGGCACGTTGCGCTTGAGCGAGAGCAATGCGATCGGGCCCAGCTCGTAGTGCCAGGCGGCGCTGGTCACCGAGCCGACGCTACGACCTTCGCAGGTGACGTCGGCACGCCGCTCGGGCAACGCCTCGCTGACTCCGTCCAGGTGGACGAGGGCGACTCGCCGAGGCGGGCGGCCGAGGTTGTGTACGCGCGCGACGGTCTCCTGGCCGCGGTAGCAGCCCTTGGTCAGGTGCACCGCCGTACGGATCCAGGACAGTTCGTTCGGGATCGTCTTGTGGTCGGTCTCGAACCCCTGGCGCGGACGGCGCGCCTCCACCCTCAGTGCCTCGAAGGCCACGAGTCCGGCAGGCGTGGCGCCGGCGCCGGCGAGTCGCTCGGCCCAGACTTTCAGCTCGGCCCGTCCGACAAGGAGGTCGTAGGACGGGGCGCTGGATGCCGACGCGCGACTTGCCCGAACCCAGCCGCCGCCCACGGCCAGCGCGAGTGCCTGCCCCGCCTGCGGCACGGGGATGCCGAGCACGGTCAGAACTGCAAACGTTTCCGGTCCGGCCAGCGTGAGCAGTGCCCAGTCCTCGGTCAGGTCACGGGGCTCGACGCGAAGCAGAAACCGCATGGAGTTCAGGAAGCCGAGCAGGCCGGCCGCGGTCTCCGGCTCGACGTCCAACCACACGGTGCCGCCGAGTTCGGTGACGGCCGCGTGGTGCTCGATGTGCCCGGTGGCCGAAAGCACCATGGTCTCGGTGACATGGCCGTCGGCCAGGCTTTTCATCTCTTGGGTGGTCAAGTCGTTCAGCCAGCTCAGCCGGTCCACCCCGGCCACGGTCAGGATCTCGCGGTGGCTGCGGTCGACGAAGGCTGCGCGCTCGGCCAGCTGCCGTTGCTCGCGGAGCGGATCGCCGTAGTGGCTGGCGACGGCGGCGTCCTCGTCCTCCCCGGCGACCGCGCCGGGCGTGTCGAGCAACGCTGAGCGGTACGGACCTGATCCCACGTCTACTGCGAACCCGCCCGGCACGTCGCGCATTCCCCGGACAGGGTCACGTGCCCGACGTCGACCCGGAATCCGTGCTCACGTTCCATCGCGGCCACCACGTCGGTCAGCACGCTCGAGTCAGCCGAGATGACCGACGCGCACCGGTGACAGACGACATGCAGGTGCTGGTCCTCGGTGAGGTGATAGACCGGCGCCCCGTGACCCAGGTGGGTGTGCCCGATCAGGCCGAGCTCCTCGAGCAGGTCCAGCGTCCGATAGACGGTGGTGATGTTCAACGACGGTGAGTCCTGGCCGACATGGTGATAGATCTGCTCGGGGGTGCAGTGCTCGAGTTGCTGCACGCTCTCCAGGACCTGCGCCCGCGCGGAGGTCACCCGCAGCCCGCGGGCGCGTAACTGCGCGGTCAAACTCACGTCGGTCATAGAAACTGCGATGGTACGGCGTAAGCGCTTCCGAACGCGCGGAACGTACGGCGACTGACGTACTCAGAATTGCGCTCTCTCGCTGATGACGAATACGCGCTGGCCGACGATCCTTGGTCTCATGCATTCCAGGCCACGCCGAACCGAGTTCGAGGAGAACGCTATGAGTACCGAGCTAGCCACCCACACGGACAGCCCCACCGTCATCCGGGCATCAGACAGTGAGCGCGAGTACGTCGCACGGATCATGCAGGCCGCCGCGGCGCAGGGGCTGCTGAGCCTGGACGAGGCTGACGAGCGGATGGCTGCCGTCTATGGCGCCCGCACCCGCGCCGACCTGGTGCCGCTGACCGCCGATCTGCCCGAGGGCGGGCGCCGGTTGATGGAGAACACGCCAGAGGCACGACGAGTGGCCCGCTCCGGCCTCACCCGGCATGCGATCACCGTCGCGGTCATCGCAGTCGTGCTGGTCGGCGTCTTCTTCGCCACCGGTGCGCCGTTCTTCTGGCCGGCCTGGCCACTCGCGTTCATGGCCTTGTCGCTCTACGGACATGCGCGGCGGATCGGTGTCGTACCGGACCGCCGACGGCACTGGCACCGCTGATCCATCGATCACCGCACCGCGGGGGCCGGAAGACAGGAGCCGAAGCCGGTTGCGTACTCGCGGTCCGCGAAGGCCAGCATGGCGCAAGCGTGCGGGGCGGCTCGCTCTCCGACCGTCATCGTCGCGTCAGCTGGCTGAAATCGGACCATGGCGCCCACGGCGGCGGGCCCGAACTCGACCGTGCCGATCGGCAACTCACCCGGGAAGGCACGACGCAGCGACCCACCTTGCAGGACAACGTCTTCGGTGCGTTGTGCCTTCGGCCGGGCTGTGGCGCCGAGCGAGTGCATAACCATGTTCCGTCGCTCGTCGGCCGCGGCGAGCAGCCCTTGTTCGAGACCGCTTGCCCTCAGGCCGGTGTCGATCCCAGCGGCGAGGGCCGCCTGCAGGAATTGCAGCGGGAAGCCGTCCAGCGCGCGGGCGATCGTGGTCAGGCCGCCGGCGAAGCGCGGATTGAGTTCAGTCGGTAGCCAGCCCGCTGCGGTCAATACTCCGTCCAGGCTGAACCCGCCGCGGAAGCCCACGCTTTCAGCCAGGTAGTCACCGACAGCGCGGGCGGCCCTGCGCATCTCGTCCCGATCAGCAGGCGGTGGGTCCCACCAGGTGGACATGCCGGCGTAGACGAACCGGTCGTCCGCCCTTCGGAGCACGAGCAGCTCCACCGGCCGCAACACCGCGACGCCGTCGGGCAACACGATGCCGTGAATGCTGCACGGGACACCGTCGAGGAACGGGGACACCCGTACCCGATCGCAGTGCGCCTCGAACAATTCGATGGCCCGCGTGGCCGCATCGGTCGTACGGACCCATCGGACGTATTCCCCGCCCCCGTTCACGCCCTCCCGGGCATCTCCGGACCACACCGTTCCGGCTCCGGAGTCCAGGTCACGTTCCGCGGCCCGTAGCGCCGTCGCGTGCGCCGGGACGACCAGGGTTGTCGGTCGCCGGATGCCGGCCGCGTCAAAGACTGCATCCCCAAGTGTCTTGTCCTCCAGACTCCCCCAGCCCGGTCGCCGAGCTCCGAGCACCTGACGCTCGAGGAGCGTCTCGGCGATGTCGACGATGGACATCAGCCACCACAGGGCCGAACCGTCCGGGTCATAGACCTCGACCGCGTTGACGACACTTGGCGGCAGATCGGCAACGAAGGCGTTGTGTGCCCGCAATTCCGCACTCATCGTCGTCGGGCGCTCGGGCAGCGGATGCAAGACGACCTCGGCATCCTGCGCCGAGGGCACCGGCCCGAGGCCCGCCGCATGCGCGAACACGAGTGGCCGTAGGGCCCCGTACCGCAACAGCTGAGTCACCGACTCCGTGGTTGCAGCCGCAACGGCGCTCATGACGATGACCCGACGTCCGCGGACGACCGTGGCCAGCCGCTCATCCAGAGCGGCGACATCGAAACCGGGCGCGGGCATGGTCCGACCCTATGAACGGTGGCCAGTGCATAACGGTGGACCGTGCAGGAAATGGCCAGCCGGTACGGTCGCGGCGTGTTCGACACTGACCCACCTCTCGTGGTGGGCCGACTTCTCGACGGCGTCCCCGAGTTGGTCGATCCCACCCAGCCGGTGGCTTCGGCCTTCGATCTGGGCCTGGTCCGCGGCGACGGGATCTTCGAGTCCCTGCTCGTCCGTCACGGCGCGGTCCGTGGCCTGTCGGCTCACCTGTCCCGGATGGCCGACTCGGCCGAGCGTCTCGGGATGCCGGCGCCCGACCGGTCGGCCTGGGCCTCGTTGGCGGCGGCGTGCGCGGACGGCTGGCCGTCGGAGACCGACGGAGTCCTCAAGCTCGTGATGACCCGCGGCCTGGAAGGACTGCCCGGCCCGCCCACCTGCCTGGCGACGCTTGCCCCGGTGGCGCAGGAGACGCTGCGGCAACGTCGCGAGGGGATCGCCGTCCGCCAACTCTGTCTCGGCGTCGCCTCGGACCAGCGTGCCCGGTCGCCATGGTTGCTGGGAGGTGCGAAGTCGTTGTCCTACGCGGTGAACAAGGCCGCGCTGCGCCACGCCGAGGGTGCGGGAGCGCAGGACGCGGTGTTCGTTTCCACCGACGGACTGGTTCTGGAGGGACCGACCTCGACGGTGGTGTGGGCCTCCGGCCATGCCCTGCACTCTCCCCCGTTGGACAGCGGCATCTTGGCCGGGACGACCCAGGCCGAACTGTTCGAGCGTGCTGAGCACGACGGCTGGTCGACGGTGATGGTCCCGACCACGCCGACGGATCTTGTTGCAGCCGATGGGGTCTGGCTGGTGTCGAGCGTACGAGGGGCGGCCGCCGTCACCTCGATCGACGGTGTGCCTCGCGGTGATGCCGGCCTCACACCCACCGTGCATCGCCTGCTCGATCTTCTCGACGGCTGAGGCCGCCCACGGCGAGGTCGGCGAGACGGGCTCCGATCAGCGGGGTGAATTTGAATCCGTGTCCGGAGAAGCCGGCGGCCACCACGATCGGCCCGAACCGATCGATCACGAAGTCCTCTGTCGGGGTGGTCGTATAGAGGCAGGTTGTCTCGGTGACCGGCTCAGGGTCGACGCCGGGCAGCCACTCGGCCGCGTACCGACGGACCCGGTCGCGCGCAGCCGGGTCGATGGTGAAGCTGCGCCGCCCGGGCTCGGGATCGCAGGCCGCCCCGGCGTGGTGCTCGCCGAGCTTGATGCCTTCGCCGGGCGTCTGCAGGCCGTACCAGATCCTTGGCCCGCGATGCATGAAGGACGGCCACGGGTTCCCGCCGGGATGCTCCTCGATCGGCGGAAAGTGGAAGACCTGTTCCTCGGTGGTCCTCAGCTCCGGTAGCGGGATGTCCAGCAGGTCGAGCAACGACTCCGCCCAGGCGCCGACTGCGACAACCGCGACCGGGGCGGAGAACTTCTCGTTCTCGGTACGGACGATCACTTCGCCTGCTTTCCACTCGATCGCCAGGACCTGAGTGTCAGTGCGCACGTCGGCGCCGTGTGCTGCTGCCGTCCGGTGCAGAGCGGTGACGGTGGCCGCCGCCTTGGTCCGTCCGGCATCGGCTTGGGCCAGTACGGCGGTGTCGAAACGCAGCCCGGGCCAACGCTGCGCCGCGTCCTGCGCGGTCAGCCGTTCGTGTCGCACCCCGCATTCTCGGTAGGCCGCGGCGAGGACGTCGAGGTCCCGCTCCAGCCCGTGATCCAACGCACCGGTCAGCTCGAGAAGTGTCTCGCCCGCGTCGGCTTCGAGCTCGCGCCACAACGGGAGCGCCGCTTGGACCATCCGTACATAGGTCGGGTCTTCGTACCCGTACCGAAAGATCCGCACTCCACCATGACTGGCCCCGTAGATGTGACCGGCCCCGAAACGCTCCAGCAGCAGCACCGCTCTACCGCGTCGCGCCAGCTGCCAGGCGGCCGCGCTGCCCATGGCTCCCCCGCCGACGACGAGAACGTCGTACCGGGAGTCCGCCAGCCTGCTCATGGGATGAACAGACTAGGGAGGCGGCGACGGCTAGGACCATGGCGGTGGCTGGGACCAACGCCTTCCGCGCACGACCGAGTGGCGCTTGCCTCGCGCGGCTGACATTGCCCTGTGTCGGACATCCGGCCGGAGGGCTGGTCAGAACGGTGGCGAGTTGTCGTCCACGTAGTCCGGAACGGGGTCGCCGTCCAGTGTCGGGGTCGGTGACGTTGTCGGCGTCATCGGCGACGCGGTCGTCGTCGGCGGTGCGAGGGCCGGGGCGGGCCAGGCGGGTTCTGGTCCTGGTGGTCGGGTGGTTCGGGTGATTCCGGTGCGGGTGGTGATGGTGAGGGTGGCGTCGGCGTGGAGGTTCCGGGTCCAGCCGGGTGCTTGGTGTTTGAGCCGGTGGTGGGTGCGGCAGTAGCTGCACAGGTTGCAGACCGCGGTCGGCCCCTCGGGATGAGGCTGGTGGTGGTCGAGGTCGGCGTGGCTGGCTTTGCGGGTGCAGCCGAAGTGCCGGCAGGTCCGGTCCCGGGTCCGGACGTGGCGGTCCTGGGCCCGGGTGGGCCGGTAGTTGCCGGTGTCTGCTGGTGGGCGCAGTCCCGGCCCGTCCCGGTCGCCCGGCGTGACAGCGCCGGGGTTGGTGGGACCGGCGGGGTTGGAGTTTCGGGCGCGGCGGTGTTTGCGGCGGGCGGCTCGGCGTAGTTGTGCGGTGCTGGCGACCGC
>Ga0136630_1000527_pt1 | contig 14900 bp, 16 predicted proteins | sample AntDrymUQ5682106_2_FD_105496 | JGI IMG/M metagenome (GOLD analysis project Ga0136630, IMG submission 105496) | Polar desert sand microbial communities from Dry Valleys, Antarctica - metaG UQ568 (21.06) | ecosystem: Environmental > Terrestrial > Soil > Desert | place: Antarctica: Dry Valley...
ATGGAGAGGACTCCGTACCTCTTCGCTAGTTGCCGGCTGTCGTCAATGTTGACCTTTACGAAGCGAACGCTGCCCTCCCACTTGGAGGAAAGCTCCTCCAGGGTCGGAGCCACCTGGCGGCAGGGTCCACACCAGTCCGCATAGAAGTCGACGACGACACGTCCGTCTTCATCCTCGACGTCCCGTTTGAAGCTCTCTTTCGTTAGCTTGCTGATGGCCATTTCATCTCTCCTTACTCGAGGATCGCTAATCACTTCCGTACATGCGGCAACCCCCGGCCCGTGTCGATCCGCCCCCGACTGTCGCCGTGATGACAGATATGGAGCCTGATGGAGGTGTTGCCTTGCCACCGACGGACGTATCGTGGTGAAGTGGCCCATCATGTTTGGCGGGCGGCGCAAACGTGATGAGAGTGAAAGAGGTTCTGAGGGTGGTGGAGGATGAGCAGAGTCGATCTCACTCCTGACCCCCACGTCATCGTGGTGTTCGGAGGAAATGGTGATTTGGCGCGCCGCAAGCTGATCCCTGCCCTTTTCCACCTGCATCAGGAAGGGATGATGCCCGACCGCTTCGCCATCATCGGCAACTCCCGAAGCCAGATGACGGACGAGGAGTTCCGCGACTTTGCGCTGGCGTCGGTGAAGGAGTTCTGCAGGTGCGCTGCGGGCGACGAGGAGTGGGCCGAATTCGCCGGCCGGCTCTCGTACATCTCGCACGAGTTCCAGCCCGGCGAGACGGAACCGATCCGAGACGCCGTTTTGGAGGCCGAAGCCCAGATCGGAGGCAAGGCTCGCCGGCTCTTCTACCTCGCAGTGCCTCCTTCGGCGTTCGACACGATCACCGAGGGCCTCGGTGCCTGTCGTCTCACCGACCGGGCCCGGGTCGTTTACGAGAAACCCTTCGGCACCGACCACGAGTCCTTCAAGGAGCTGTCGGCGACGGTCGAGGGCGTGCTGGATGAGTCGCAGATCTACCGGATCGATCACTTCCTCGGTAAGGAATCGGTGCAGAACATCCTGGCCCTGCGCTTCGCGAACGGAATGTTCGAGCCGGTCTGGAACCGCAACCACATCGACCACGTCCAGATCGATGTCCCTGAGGAGCTCGGGATAGGTACGCGCGCTGCCTTCTACGAGAAGACCGGAGCGCTCAAGGACATGCTCGTTACGCACCTGTTCCAGGTGGCGAGCTTCATCGCCATGGAGCCGCCCACGAACCTCGATCCGAAGGGGCTCATAGACGAGAAGGTGAAGGTCTTCGACTCCGTCATCCCTCTGGAGCCCCGGGACGTCGTGAGGGGCCAGTTCGATGGCTATCGGGACGTTGAAGGGGTCGCGCCGGATTCGGACACCGAGACCTTCATCGCCGCGAGGCTATGGGTTGACAACTGGAGATGGGCGGGCGTGCCGTTCTATCTGCGGACGGGAAAATGTCTTGGCCAGAGTCGTCAGTCGGTGACCCTGGCCTTCCGGTCGCCGCCCCGGACCATATTCCAAGGAGCGGTCTCGGCGGGTGACCGCAATCATCTGAGGATCGATCTCGGCCACCACGAGAACGTCTCGTTTCACTTCCTTGCGAAGGCTCCGGGGCCCGCCGTGGAGCTGGCCCCGGCTCAGATGGACTTCCGCTACCAGGGCTCGTTCGGCTCGAAGCTGATCGAGGCCTATGAGCGCCTTATCCACGATGCGCTGATCGGCGACCGCACGCTGTTCACCAGGCCCGACGGCATCGAGCGGACGTGGGAGCTGGTCGAGAACGTGATCGCAGATCCACCTCCGGTCGTTGGATACGCGCCGGGTTCGTGGGGGCCGGTGGAGATGCGAGACCTGATCGCTCCTCGCCGATGGTTTTTGCCCGAAGACGAGGACGCGTAACCCAGGCTGTTCTGCTCGTAACTCTGTCAGCGAAACGACCCTTGCGGACAGGCTCCCTGTCGTCTTTGTTCTGGGTGATAGTTAGAAACCACGGAACAAGGAGGGGTTGTGACTGCTAAACGACGGCACCTGAAGGTCGAACCGGGCCAGAAGCGGGTTCGCGGCTACGTGGAAGGGGAGTTGATCTTCGATACGAAGCAGCCGAGGCTGGTCTGGGAGCTTCCCTACTTCCCCACGTACTACGTGCCCGAGCAGGACGTGCGCGCAGCCCTCGTAGCGAACGGCGAGATCAAGAGATCCCCGAGCAGGGGAGAGGGCGAGCTGCTGGACATAAAGGTCAACAGGAGGGTGGTCCCCAGCGGCGCCGTCCGCTACCCGGGATCAGACATCGAAGAGTTGCCACCTTGGTGCGGTTCGAATGGGACTCACTCGACGAATGGTTCGAGGAAGACGAGCCGATCTATACGCACCCTCGCGATCCCTACACGCGGGTGGACATTCTTCACAGTTCCCGGCGCGTCGAGATCGTTGTAGACGGAGAGAAGGTGGCAGAGACAAGCAAGCCCACGATCCTCTTCGAGACGGGACTGCCTCCCCGTTACTACATCCCGCTGACTGATGTCCGTACCGAGATGTTGACGCCCTCCCAGAAGGAAACGCACTGCCCGTACAAGGGCAGGGCGAACTACTTCTCCTTGGAGGTCGGAGGCGAGGTTTATGAGGACCTCGTGTGGATCTACCGGACACCGTTGCCGGAGAGCCAGAAGATCGCCGGCCTGGTCTCCTTCTTCAACGAGAAGGTCGATGTCTACGTCGACGGCGAGCTTCAGGAACGACCACGGACGAAGTTCAGCAAATAGCTTTCAGCGCGCGGCGGCGCTCATATGCCCTGAACCACCCGGAATCGAGGAGGAGATATGGACCCAGCCATTAGAGGAATCCTGGCGGGAATGATCGGAACTGTTTTCATGAACCTGTCGAGCGAGACCGAGATGCATCTTCGAGGTCGACAACCCAGCGTCACTCCCGGGCGCGCCGCCAACAAGGTCTTAAGGATCGTCGGCGTCCCCCAACTTGAGGGAACGGCCCTTCAGGGGGCGGCCGGGCGCATATCCGGGTGGCAGTGTGTTGATGAGACGCCGGCGACATAGCCGAGCGAGCGGCCGGCTGACGCCGGCGGAAGGGAGAGAGCAGTGGCGATGGAGGAGCAGGACATCCGGCCGGACGCCGTCGTCCACACCCACCCCAGCCCGCCACATCGCAATGCGGCCGGCGATCCCGATCAGCTCGTTGTCAATACCATCCGGACGCTGGCCATCGACGCGGTGGAAGCCGCCGGATCGGGGCACCCGGGCACGCCGATGGCGCTCGCTCCCGTCGCGTACGCGCTGTGGTCCCGCTTCCTGAAGCACGATCCCTCCGATCCAGGCTGGTCCGACCGCGACCGTTTCGTGCTCTCCGCCGGGCACGCCTCGATGCTGCTCTACGCGATGCTCCATCTGAGCGGCTACGACCTGCCCCTCGATGAGCTCAAGAGGTTCCGGCAGTGGGGGTCGCGCTGTCCCGGGCATCCGGAACGCGGTGTGACTCCCGGTGTCGAAGTCACGACGGGTCCGCTCGGACAGGGGTTCGCGAATGCGGTGGGGCTATCGATCGCGGAGCGGATGCTGGCCGCGCGCTTCAACCGTCCCGGCCACGACGTCGTCGACCACTACACCCACGCCATCTGTTCAGACGGCGATCTGATGGAGGGGATCTCGGCGGAGGCCGCCTCGCTCGCAGGAAGCCTCCACCTCGGCAAGCTTGTGGTGCTCTACGACGACAATCACATCACCATCGAGGGTTCGACCGAGCTCGCCTTCTGCGAGCAGGTCGGCAAGCGCTTCGAGGCCTACGGCTGGCAGGTGCTCAAGATCACCGACGCCAACGACCTCAGTGAGGTGAGCCTGGCCATCGAGGAAGGCCGCGCCGAACCCTCCCGCCCCTCGCTCATCATCGTCCAGTCGGTTATCGGGTTTGGCGCTCCCACCAAGCAGGGGACGGCGGCCGCTCACGGATCGCCCCTGGGGGCCGAGGAGGCCAGAGGGGCGAAGCAGAACCTTGGGTGGCCCTATACCGAACCCTTCACCGTGCCCGAGGAGATCGAAGCCTTCCGCCGCAGCTCACTCGACGCCGGGCGGACACGACACGCCGATTGGGAGGAACGGTTCGCCGCCTACGAGAAGGGGTTCCCGGATCTCGCCGCGGAGTTCCGGCGCACGATCTCCGGCGAGCTCCCTGCAGACTGGGGGCGCTCGCTCCCGTCCTTCGAGGTAGGAACGCAGGTAGCGACGCGCTCCGCCTCGGGCAAGGTGCTCAACGCGATCGCTTCGGAGGTGCCCGAGCTGGTCGGCGGCTCGGCGGACCTGGCCCCGTCGACCGATACCTACCTCGAGGGATTCGCCGACGTCTCCTGCGGCGACTTCTCGGGGCGCAATTTCCACTTCGGTGTGCGCGAGCACGCTATGGGTTCGATGATGAACGGCATCATCGCGCACGGCGGACTGCGCCCCTACGGGGGGACCTTCTTCGTGTTCAGCGACTACATGCGTCCTTCGATCCGGATGGCCGCGCTGATGGGGCTTCCGGTCGTATTCGTCTTCACCCATGACTCGATCGGTCTGGGCGAGGACGGGCCGACGCACCAGCCCGTCGAGCACCTCGCGGCGCTCCGCGCCATCCCGAACCTTCTGGTGATCCGTCCCGCGGACGCGAACGAGACGGCCCAGGCGTGGCGAGTGGCCCTCGATCGCCGGGAGAGCCCGACGGCGCTGATCCTCACACGTCAGAAACTGCCGGTCCTGCCGCAGCCACTCGACGATGCGGTCTCCCGCGGCGCGTACGTGATCGCGGACGGAAAGGACGTCGTGCTCGTCGCCACCGGTTCCGAGGTGCACCTCGCTCTCTCCGCGCGGCGTCTGCTCGCCGACGGTGGGGTCTCCGCACGGGTTGTCTCGATGCCTTGCTGGGAGCTTTTTGAGTCCCAGTTGTCCGCATACCGCGATCAGGTTCTTCCGCCGGGGGTGCCGCGGCTCGGCGTCGAGGCCGCGCGATCTTTCGGATGGTGCACCTGGGTCGACGACGTCGTCTCCCTCGATCGCTTCGGCGCTTCCGCACCCGCAGAGACACTATTTGGCGAGTTCGGGTTCACTCCCGAGAACGTTGCCCAGCGCGCACGGCGGCTGCTCGCTGATCGAGGCGGGTCGTGAACCCGACCCTTGCGGTCGATCTTGGCGGAACGCAGATGCGCGCCGCGCTGGTGGATCGCGACGGAAGGATCCTCTTGCGGCGGGCGGAGCCCACGCCGCGGGACTCTGCCTGCCCCGACGCTCTCCTGATGCTCGTGGGTGGTGTGATGGAAGGCGCTGGCATCCAGGAGGCGGTCATCGGCGTCCCCGGACGGGTGAACTACGTGTCCGGGACGCTCGAACACGCTCCTAACCTGCCGCCCGGTTGGTCTACCTCGCTCACGGAAGAGAACCTCTCCGCGGTGCTCGGCGTCCGGGCGTCGCTCGCTAACGACGCGGACCTCGCGGCTGTGGGCGAGTCTCGTTTCGGAGCCGGGCGCGGCTATGCCGACGTCGTGTACCTCACGATCTCGACCGGCATCGGGGCCGGGGTGATCCTGGGTGGACTCCTGGCGCACGGCCGGCGTTCGCTCGGCGAGGCCGGGCACACGATCATCGACCGTTCGGCCCTTGCTGCCGGCGCGCCGGCCACGCTGGAGCACCAGGGCTCTGGGACGACGCTTCACCACTTGGCCGCCGAAGCAGGGCTCGAGTTCTCTGGCGCAGCGCTCGTCGAGCTCGTCGAGGCCGGGAGCCCGACGGCCGCCCGGATCTGGGAGTCGGTCGTGGAGGCGGCTGGGATCGGCGCCGCGAACCTCGCGCACCTTTTCTCGCCGGGGGCGATCGTGGTGGGCGGCGGTGTGGCGCGGGCAGGTGAGCTCTTGTTCGGGCCGATCCGTGCCGCGTTAGCACGCCTCGGACCCCGTGGACTTCCCGTCCCGATCGAGGTGATAGGCGTCGCGCTCGGCGACGATGCCGGACTCGCAGGTGCGGCCGGATGGTCGGATGCCTTCGTTCGAGAGATGGTGAGCCATGTCTGAACACGGCCCGCAGGCCTGGCTCCTGCGCCACGGCGAGACGGATTGGAGTGCGCTCGGGCGCCACACCGGCCGCACCGACATCCCGCTGACCGAGCGAGGCCGGCGCGAGGCCGGGCTCCTCGAGGAGCGACTTCGCACACGAGTTTTCGTGGGCGTTTTCACGAGCCCGCTGCAGCGCGCTGCCGACACGTGCCGGCTGGCGGGTTTCGGTGACGTTGCCGAGGTGCGCGACGACTTGATGGAGTGGGACTACGGCACCTACGAGGGCTTAACGACGCCCGAGATCCGCGCCGAACGGTCGGCATGGTCTCTATGGAGCGACGGGGTTCCGGGGGGCGAGTCTGCCACCGGGGTCGGAGCGCGCGCTGACCGTGTGATCGCCGAGCTTCGAGGGATCGACGGGGACGTGGCCGTCTTCGCGCATGGGCACGTCCTGCGCGTGCTCGCTGCTCGCTGGCTCGGCCTGGCGCCGAGTGAGGGCCGCCTGCTGGCGTTGGGAACAGCCGCGATCAGCGTCCTGGGATACGAACGGGAGGTCCCGGCGATCATCCGATGGAACGAGGACTATCACCTGACAGGGGGGGCCGTTCTGCCCCAGAACGTTGGTCAAGAGAGGAGAGCACAATGAACCCATTGCGAGATATGCACGAGGCGGGCCAGGCGACATGGCTCGATTTCCTGCGGCGCGGCCTCATCACCGGCGGCATGCTCGGGCGAGCGGTTCGCGAGGAGGGCCTCACAGGCGTGACGTCGAACCCCAGCATCTTCGGCAAAGCGATCGGTGGCTCGACCGACTACGACGAGGCGATCCGCGTGATCGCCGAGAAGAACGGACGGACGGCCATCGAGATCTTCTACGACCTTGCGCTCACGGACATCCAGATGGCGGCCGACGTGTTCCTCTCGGTGTACGAGGAGACGGATGGAGCCGACGGGTTCGTGTCGTTCGAGCTCGAACCACGTCTTGCCCACGACACCGAGGGATCGATCCGCTCCGCGCGCGAGCTCTTCGAGCGGATCGGGAAGCCCAACGTGATGATCAAGGTTCCGGGCACGCCGGCGGGGGTTCCCGCCGTGGAGGAACTCGTCGCGGCCGGGGTCAACGTCAACATCACCCTCCTATTCTCTGTCGAGGCCTACGACCAGGTCGCCCTGGCCTACATCGCCGGACTCGAGCGACGGCTCGCGAATGGCGAGCCCGTGGACGGCATCGCGTCGGTGGCATCCTTCTTCGTCTCACGCGTCGATACGGCCGTCGACCGGCTTCTCCCCGAGGGGACGCCTCTGCGGGGAAAGGCGGCGGTGGCCAATGCGAAAGTGGCCTACGACCGGTTCCGTCAGCTGTTCTCGGGCGAGCGATGGGAGCGGCTCGCAGCAGCGGGAGCCCGCGTACAGCGGCCGCTGTGGGCGTCCACGGGCACGAAGGACCCTGCCTATTCGGACGTTCTCTACGTGGAGGAGCTCGTCGGGCCCGACACCGTGAATACGATGCCGCAGCAGACCATCGATGCGTTCCGCGACCACGGCCGCGTCCGGCCCCTCGCGATCGTCGAAGGCCTCGAGGAGGCGGAGGTGACGCTCGGACTGCTGGCCGAGCATGGCATCGACCTCGCTGCCGTAACCGAGGGGCTGCTCGCCGATGGGCTCCAGGCGTTCGAGGCGGACCTCAGCAAGCTGCTCGCAGTAATCGAGTCGAAGTTGGAGGAGGTGCATGCGGGGATCGCTCGGAGCGGATCGTCGCTGGGTCCGCTTGAGTCCGACCTGGTAGATCGCATCGACCAGCTCACCAAGGACGACATCGTCGGCAGGATCTGGCGGCGCGACCACACCGTCTGGAAGCCGAAGCCGACAGAGATCGCCGATCGGCTCGGGTGGCTCACCGTTGCCGAGGTGATGCAAGAGCGTGTAGACGAGCTCGAGGCGTTCGCGGCTGAAGCGCTCGCCGACGGGTTCCGGGCAGTTGTGCTTCTCGGCATGGGCGGGTCGAGCCTGGCCCCCGACGTGCTCCGGAGCGCGCTCGGCGTCGCTGCGGGGGCGCTCGAACTCCATGTTTTGGACACGACGCATCCCGAGACCGTCGCGACGATCGAGAATTCACTCGACCTGGGGCGGACGTTATTCATCGTGGCGAGCAAGTCCGGCGGCACGATCGAGCCGCTCTCGCTCTTCGCGTACTTCTACGACAAACTCAAGAACGGCAAGCAGTTCATCGCCATCACCGACCCCGGGACACCGCTCGAGTCGTTGGCTCGCTCCCGGGGGTTCCGCGCCGTCTTCCTGAACCCGCCGGACATCGGCGGACGCTACTCCGCACTCTCCCTCTTCGGTCTCGTGCCGGCCGCTCTGATCGGTGTGGACCTTCGACGGCTGCTCGACACGAGTGAGGAGATGGCCGCGGGGTGCCACCAGTGCGTGCCGTGCGACGAGAACCCGGGCGTTTGGTTGGGCGCTGTGGTGGGAGGGGCCGCTCGCGCCGGACGCGACAAGCTGACGTTGCTCGCCAGGCAAGAGATGGCGAGCTTCGGTCCGTGGGTCGAACAGCTCATCGCCGAGTCCACGGGAAAGGAAGGGAAGGGGATCGTCCCCGTGGTCGGGGAGGACCTCGGGGCTCCCGCCGTCTACGGAAGCGACCGGCTCTTCATCGCGCTTGGCGACGGCCCCAGTACGGAAGCACTCGAGGCAGGGGGCCACCCGGTCGTGCGGCTCAACGATGCCAGCCCGGAGCGCCTCGGTGCGGAGTTCTTCCGATGGGAGGTCGCGACCGCGGCCGCGGGGCACGTCCTCGGCATCAACCCCTTCGACCAACCGAACGTCGCCGAAGCGAAAGCTGCGACGAAGAGGATCCTCGACTCCGGCACGATCGAGGATCCGGGCCTCGACGCCCTCGAGCCGCTGCTCGAGGGCGTGAAGCGCGGCGACTACGTCGCGATCCTCGCCTACCTCGACCCAACCCGTGAGAACGAGGCAGCGCTCCAGCGCACTCGCCTGACGATCCGAGACAGATTGGAGGTCGCTACGACCCTCGGGTTCGGGCCGCGCTACCTGCACTCGACCGGCCAGCTCCACAAGGGAGGCCCGAACTCCGGCGTCTTCATCCAGGTCGTCGACGGCGAGCGAGGCGGCGATGTTCCGATCCCCGGACGACCCTTCACGTTCGGAGCGCTCATCGACGCGCAGGCACTCGGGGATCTTCGCTCACTGCAGGTGCAAGGGCGCCGCGTCGCGCGCGTCACACTCGACGGACTTGGGGAGGTGAGCTGAGATGCAGATCGGCATGGTGGGCCTCGGCCGCATGGGGGCGAACATGGCCGAGCGTCTCAGACGAGGAGATCACGAGGTGACCGGCTACGACCGCGACCACGAGGTCTCCGACGTCTCCTCACTGGAAGATCTTGTCGCGAAACTCCAGGCACCGCGGGCGATCTGGATCATGGTTCCAGCGGGGGATCCCACGGAGCAAACGATCGCCGCGCTCGCCGCGCTTCTCGAGCCAGGTGATCTCGTCGTCGACGGCGGCAACTCCAACTTCCGCGACTCGATGCGGCACGCCGACGACCTCACCCGACGTGGGATCCTCTACTGCGACGCCGGGACCTCGGGAGGGGTCTGGGGGCTCGCCGAAGGCTACTGCCTGATGGTCGGCGGGGCCGAGGAGGCGTTCGAGCGGATCGAGCCCGCCCTGAAGACGCTTGCGCCGGAGAACGGCTACACGCACATGGGCCCCGCCGGCGCCGGTCACTTCGTCAAGATGGTCCACAACGGGATCGAGTACGGGATGCTTCAGGCGTACGGGGAGGGCTTCGAGATCCTCAAAGGGTCGACGCTATTTCCCGACCTCGACCTGCACCAGATCGCCGAACTCTGGCGTCACGGCTCGGTCGTACGCTCGTGGCTCCTCGACCTGGCCGTGCAGGCTCTGGCAGCAGACCCGAAGCTCGATGCCGTCCGGGGCTACGTGGAGGATTCCGGCGAGGGACGGTGGACGGTTCTCGAGGCGATCGAGGAGGACGTTCCGGCGCCGATGACGGCACTCTCCCTGTTCGCCCGGTTCGCCTCTCGCCAGGACGACTCCTTCGCGATGAAGATGATCGCCGCGCTGCGCCAGCAGTTTGGGGGCCACTCGGTGAGGGACAGAGATGAGCCTTGAGCCCCCACCCCCCCAAGCGATTGTGATCTTCGGAGGCTCCGGCGACCTCTCGCGCCGGAAGGTCCTCCCCGGCCTCGCAGCACCCCCGAAAGAGGGTGTGCCCCCCCAGTTCGAAGCGGTCCGGGCGCTTGCGTGCGGGATGGTGTGTGGACAAGGGGGCCGGTCCAGCCAATAGGGATGCGATTGAGAATGGCAGTCTTTCGAAATGGATTCGGGAAGTCGAGGAGGTCCGCGACGTGGAGGTCGAGTTGCGCCTTTTCCGCCTCCAGCTCATCAACGACCAGAATGAGGATCCACTTGCCGATGCGCACGTCAAGGGAACCCCCGCGCTCAGGACCCTGGCCCTCGTACGGCGTGAGAAAGGGAACCACGAGGTTGGGCGCGTCTACGAGGCGCTTGGCAAGCGCATCCATGAAGACCCGTCTGAAGATCTAGATCAGGCTGCCCTGCGTGCCTCTCTCGAGGATGCAGGCCTAGATCCTTCGATCATCGATCGAGCGTTGGACGATGACTCCACGATGGGAGACGTCCGCTCCGAGCATGAGGCCGCGGTTTCCGAGGTCGACGTGTTCGGGATACCAACGCTCGTGTTGGCGACCGGCCAGGGAATGTTTGGTCCGGAGTTCCGATTCCATCAGTCGAGGGCGCCCAGGGCGTCCTCGACGCCGCGTACGAACGTCGGATACGGGTAGATCAGCTCCTTGAGGGCCGAGATCGGGATCTGCTCCTTGACGGCGAGGCCGAGGAATCCGATGACGTCTCCGGCCCTGGGGCCCATGGTCGAGGCTCCGATCAGGACGCCCTTGTCGGCGTCGACGATCAGTTTCGTGACCCCGTGTTCCGCCCCGGGGCCGTGCAGCCATCCCCGTGCCGAAGACGCCGTCTTGGCACTCGACACCTTGACGGTGATGCCATCGTCCCGAGCCTTCTTCTCGGTGAGCCCGACGCTGGCAACCTCGGGATCGGTGAACGTCACCCGAGGGACGGCCGAGTAGTCGGCAGGAGCGTGCTCGGTGCCGAGGATGTCCGCCGCGGCGATCCTTCCCTGGTAGACCGCGAGGTGCGTGAAGCCACCGTGGTTCGTGGCGTCACCGATCGCCCACAGGCCGTCACCCGCCCTCATGTGCTCGTCGACCTCGATGACGCGTGCTGCCTCATCGAGTCCGGCCGCTCCGACACCGAGCGAGATCAGGTCTACCTTCCGCCCGGTGGCGACCAGGAGCCGTTCGGCCCGGATCTCTTCGTCCGTGCCGAGGGTGACGACGACCTCGTCGCCGTCCTTTGCGACCTTCTTTGCGACGGTCCCGGTGAAGACCTCGAGACCTTCTTCTCGCACGGCGTCACCGATCGCTCGCCCGTTCTCGGGCTCCTCCAGAGGGAGGAGGTGTTCTTCCATCTCGACCACCGTGACCTTGGAACCGAAGCGGCTGAATACCTGGGCGAGTTCGAGGCCGATGGGTCCTCCACCGAGAACGATCAGTGAAGACGGAACCTCCTTGGCTTCGGTCGCGGTGCGGTTGGTCCAGTAGTCGACGGAGTCGAGCCCCTCGAGCGAAGGGGTGGCGGGATCGGTTCCAATGGCGATGACGATCCCCCTGGTAGCGTCGTAGCGGGTCCCGTTGACCTCGACCGACCGGGGGCCGACGAAGCGAGCTCCCCCTTTTACCACCGTCGAGCCCTTCTTCTCGTGACGCTCGACAGCGACCTTGTCGTTCCAGTCGTCCGTCGCCTGGTCCCGGATTCGCTGTGCGACGGGCTTCCAATCTGGAGAAACGGTGGAGTCGCCGGCCAGACCCGGAATGCGCTTCGCTTCCGCCAGAAGGTCGGCGGCGCGGATCATCATCTTGGATGGGATACACCCCCAGTAGGGGCATTCCCCGCCTACGAGGTTCTTCTCGACAGCGAGCACCTTGAGGCCGGCGTCCGCAACCCGGCCGGCGACCTCCTCACCACCGACCCCCATGCCGATCACGATCAGGTCGTATCTCTCAGACACTTCTTACCTGCCTCTCTTCGGTCGGAACCCGGATCCCCTGCCGGTGTTGTTGCCAAGAACAGACGAGTTCTCCCTGGGTTCCCTACAATGTCATCCTGATGACATCATTATTCCCTCGTAGCGGGCCTAACCGCGGCCTTCAGGAGGCGGCGTGGGTAGCACGCTGCGTCGGCGACAGTCGCAACACCCCCCTCCTCGAGAGGGACGTTTCGGCCCTTGCTTCGTATCTGGTGCCCCGAGAACTCGAGCGGGGGGCTCCGCTGTTCCATGCCGGTGACCCACCCGAAGGGGCCATGATCATGCGCTCCGGTCTCGTCGAATTTGTCGTCGGTAGTGGCCGGAGGAGGTCGGTCGTCGGCTTGCTTCGACCTGGTGAGGTCGATGGTGACCTCCAGCTGATCCTCGGAATGGCCATGCCATATGCGGCGAGGGCGGTAGAGCATTCGCGTGTCCTGGTCTTGGAGGCGAGCCGTTTCGAAGCTCTCTTGGCCGAGCACCCGCCGATTGCCAGGAGGTGGTTGTCGAGCATCGCGGCCCGGGTGGCGTCGAGTCAGGCCCGGATCATGCAGCTCCTCGGACGTTCTCTCGCCGAGCAGACCGCACGGCTCCTCCTGGACGAGTCCGTGGAAGCCAAGGTGGGCCTTCCTCAGCGAACGTTGGCGGCGATGCTTGGCGCGCAGCGCCCCTCGGTCAACAAGGTCCTCAGACAGCTTGAGGACAAACAGATCATCTCGCTCGGGTACGGCGAGGTGAGGATCCTTGATACCTCCGCGCTCGAGAAGATAGCCGGCAGCGGGTGAGGCTCATGCTTCTGCATCGATCTTCTCCCTCCACCGAACGAGAGCGATCCCACCGATGATCCCTACGCCCATGATGAGGATCGTGAACCACCACGGGTCCAGCGGAGCATCCCGGGCGTCCAGATAGAGCCCTGCGGAGACGACGACCAGAGCGGCGACCGCGACGACGGTCAGCGAATCCCGGACGAGATTCCTCTTTCCTTCCCGCAGGAACCATCCCAACGCCAGTCCGGGGAGTGCTGGGTGGAAGTGGAAGATCAAGTCGAACCGAAGAGTCATCGAGACCCACAGGAGCCCAAACGCCACGGCCGCCCCTACGGCGATCACGGGATGATGGGATCGTCTCATCTGAGACCTTCCACGACCCTGACGATCGAACCCACCGGTGCTCTGTCCTCGGGCCCCTTCTCCGGGTGGGCGAACACGACGATGCCGTCGGCGTCGAGGACGAAATCCCCCCCCATCTGTCTTCGATCCTGCTCGCGGCGCAAGTTGGGAACCCTCCCTTTGGTCGCCATCTTCCCGTAGAAACCCAGAACCTTCGGGTGCAGATACGTGCGTGCTCTTCCGATCCGCGGCAGATCGAATGCTCTGTAGAGCACCCTGTCTCGATCGACCACGAACCGGAACGGGCTCTGGATGCGGTCCCTCAGGACCGCGAGGTGTTCGGCTGCTTCGAATCCGATGACGATCACCTGCGTCTGGGCCGCGTCAAGCCTCGGTTTCATGCTTGCCATCTTCACGAGATGGCTCTCGCAGAACAGTCAGCCAACGTATCTGAGGAACGTGAGGACGGCTGGACGGCCACGCAACTCTGGGGGTCGCAGCAGGCGACCGTCCAGGTCCTCGATGAGCGCGCCGGGAGGGACGCGCGTTAAGGTCATCAGATAAGTGCTCCGTAAACGAGCGCCACGACGAGACCGTAGATCGCGTGACCCATGAGGAGCCCTGCAGGGGTGCCCTTGCCGTACTGGACACCCATGAACCCGGGGGAGTCAAGGTGGAAACCCTGGCCTGCGGCCTTCATGCGGGGGTGGATCACCCCCATCATCGGCATCGCCATCGCACCGACGACTATGCCGTGGATCGCGCCGATCAGTAACCCTGTCGCTGCGCTCGTCGAGTCGAAGGCCTGGAACAGCAGTGTGTAAGCGATCCCGAAGACGATGGTCCCCATCATCACGATATGGATCATCATCCCGACCTTGCGGGCCTTCGCTTCGTCGTCCGTCATCATCCCACCCGTGATCAACGCGATGTCCATCGAGGTCATCCCCATCGACTTCCCGATCATCATCATGGCCGTCATTGCCACCGTACCTGTGAGTCCCGCTATGAGTGCGGGTACAAGCTCAAAGTCCACGCTCATCCTCCTTCTCTCCTAGGGTCGTGTTTCCTTCTGCGGTGAGTCAGGCTTCGACGCGTACGCCTTTCCAGAACGCGATCCGGCTCTTCACCTTGCGGGCGAGGAACGATGGTTTCGGGTAGTAGAAGGCGCCGTCTTCCGCCCTCTCGCCGTCGACCTCGACCGTGTAGTAGCTCGCTAGCCCTTTCCACGGGCATATGGTTCTTGTGGAGCTCTCGACCAGTACTTGCTCATCGACCGAGTCGATCGGGAAGTAGTGGAACCCCTCCACGACGACGGTGTCGTCGCTTTCAGCGACCACCTTCCCGTTCCAGATCGCTTTCATCGTTTTCCTTTCGCCGGCAGCATCTAATGGCATGAACGCGCAGCGCAGCTCCTTCCTTCGAGGACTGTTCGTTTCGTGACACATCTGGAGGGGGAGCGCTGCCAGGAGCGCGCTGCGTGAGAGGTCCCGGAGGCCGGCCTGAGTGCACACGGGAGGCACCTGGACGATCCTGACGCCCGGGTAGTGGACCGGGAGATGCTCCTCGTCCGCCCGGATGCGCTGCGACAGGAGGATGCCGAGCGAAT
>Ga0136630_1000528_pt1 | contig 14897 bp, 14 predicted proteins | sample AntDrymUQ5682106_2_FD_105496 | JGI IMG/M metagenome (GOLD analysis project Ga0136630, IMG submission 105496) | Polar desert sand microbial communities from Dry Valleys, Antarctica - metaG UQ568 (21.06) | ecosystem: Environmental > Terrestrial > Soil > Desert | place: Antarctica: Dry Valley...
CCGCTGCCCGATCACTGTCTCGACGGCCTGATCACGATCAACACCATTTACTTCGTACCTGACCTGGGTGGGGCATTCGCTGAATTCGCCCGAGTCGTGAAGGGCACCGGTCGTGTCGTCATCGGCCTCGGAGACCCGACTGCGATGCAGGCCGCCCCGTACACGGCGCATGGATTTCGGATCCGCCCCGTGTCCGAGGTGATCGACGAGCTGGGCACGGTGGGCCTGACGGTCGAGCAGGACGTTCGGGTCGGCGACGGCATCGCTGCCGTCCATCTGTTGGTGGCCGCACCACTCGCGGACTAGAGGCCCGGGGCAGATCCCGGGAGTGCCTCGCGGACCGCACTGATCGTGTCCGCTTCGGTAGCGTCCTTGTCCTCGCGGTAGCGCAGTACCCGGGCGAAGCGCAGCGCTGCGCCGCCCGGGTAACGGGAGGAGACCTGTGCGGCATCGAAGGCGATCTCGACCACGAGCTCCGGGCGAACCCAGACGGTGCCCTCAGTCCGCCGTACCTCGATCGCCTGCAGCGCCTCAGTCTGCCAGCCGAGCATCGCATCGGTCATTCCCTTGAACGTCTTGCCCACCATGACGAAACCGCCCGGCTCGCCATATGCCCCGTCGGGATCGCGCGCCCCGAGGTGCAGGTTGGACAACCACCCGGAGCGCCGGCCGTGTCCCCACTCGGCCGCGAGCACCACCAGGTCCAGGGTGCGCACCGGCTTGACCTTCTGCCAGCTGGTACCACGTCGACCCGCCGCGTAGGTCGAGTCGACCGACTTGACCACTACGCCTTCATGACCGGCCGCCAGAGAGTCGGCAAGCGTCCGCGCCGCGACCTGCGGATCGTCGGTCCGAACCGACGGGACGCGCCACGGGCCGGCCACCCGTTCGAGTTCGGCCAGCCGTACGTGCAGCGGTTCGTCGATCAGGTCGACGCCGTCGACGTGCAGCAGGTCGAAGAAGTACGGCCGGAGCAACTCTTCGCGGGCGACCCGGGCGCCGAAGCGGCTCTGCGTGTCGGCAAAGGAGCGTGGCCGGCTGCTGGTGTCGTCGAGGACCAGGGACTCGCCGTCCAGGATGAGCCGGTCGGCGGGCAGTTGCGCGACGATCGCCACGACTTCGGGGACTCGCGCCGTGGCGTCCTTGAGACTGCGGGTGAACACCGAGATCCTCTCGCCGTCGCGGTGCACCTGGATCCGCGCGCCGTCCAGCTTGTAATCCACGACGGCGTCACCGGTGTCGCCCAACGCCGCCTCGACCGTGGTCGCGCTGGCCGCCAGCATGGGCTTGACCGGGCGCAGCACCTGCAGGCCGACTCCGGTCAGGGCAGCCCCGCCGCCGGTGACGGCCAGTCGAGCCGTCTCGGTCAGCGAACCGGTCAGCATCCAGACGCGGCGAAGGAGTTCGCTCGGCGTGCCAGTGCCGGCCGCGATCGCATCGGCCAGCACCCCCTCGAGGGCACCCTGACGGACCTCGCCCATGAGCACGCCGAGGAGGAAGGGCCGCTCCGCTGCGGTGGCCCGATCGAAAAGGCCGGCCAGCAGGGCCTGCCGGCTCGCTGCCGAGCCGGCGCCGCTGGTGCGCGCCAGGGAGCTGAAGATCGCATCGACGTCGGCGACGGTCAACCCGGCACGCTCGGCGGGACCAGCGTCGATCCGGCTCAGCGTCGACCAGCCCACTCCGAGTCGGCCCTGACGTGGCGCAGCGACCAGCATCCCGATGACCGCGACCACCTCGTCCGGGGCGAGGCGACCGATCAGATCTGCCAGCAGGGCGATCTTGGTGGTCCGCGACCGCGTAGCCGTGACGCTGTCCGAGGTCGCGACCAGCTCTGCCAGCAACACGAGGACCAGTCTGCCCGGCTACCCCGACAGCCCCGCAACACCGTGGCCGTCAGCCGGTCCTACGACAGCGCGGTGAAGGCTGCGGATGGGTCGTAGGGCAGCGGCCCGGTCGGGTCACCGTTCACCCGCAGGTCCGCGCGACGCCGGGTGTCCTGCTCGGTGAAGTGCTCGGCCTCCAGCCGCTGCCAGTCCCGAAGCCGGCGGTCCAGGTCCATGCCCTGACGGGAACGGCCCCGTTCGAACGCCACAACCGGTGGAGCCTCGATCCAGATCCGGTAACTGGTCAACCGATCTGCGGTCCGCGGTGAGCTGCCACAGCCCTCCACGACGAGCACGTGGCTCACCGGGACCGTGCACCAGCGGGAACTCCAACTCTGTGTGGCCCAGTCGTAGGGATGGAAGCCGCCGGCCCATCCGGCTGCGAGGGGTTCCAGCACGGCCTCCTCCAGCCGCTGCCAGGCGCCGTCCAGGGTCCAACCCTCGTACAGCGCCTCGATTCCCAGCAGTGCGACTGATCCCCGGTGCTCGAGCGCGGTGACCATCTGGCCGGCGAAGGTGGACTTGCCGGAACCGCTGGGGCCGTCCACGGTGACCAGGCGGACGTCGCCGAGCCGAGGCGCCAGCGCGTGGATCTCTACAGCCAGATCGGCGAAGGTCCGTACCGTCGTCACCCTACGCAACCCTAGGCTGCTGGCTCTGGGAGGCAGCGCCTCCACAACCGGGGTGCATGGTGTCCGACGCGATGGCAACGGCGAGCCGGCTGGCAACCGACCACCCAGCGGCCGTCCTTCCCTGCCCGGTGTGCGCTGCCACTGTCAAGGGCGCCAACCTCGACCGCCACCTCGGGAAGGGTCCACTCAGGACAGCTGCCGGTTCGTTCCTCGGCCAGGCGGTCCTGGCGCGGTCCCGAGCGCTTGATCGCCCGACCCCTGGTCATCGTGCCCTCCTGGCCGTTGTAGCGAGCCTCGTCTGGCAGGAGGGTGGACCGAGTCGAGGCCGGCTCCGCGTACCTGGTCAGGTCTAGCGGCTCGAACGCCGAGGGGATCGGGGGCACGACGAGCGAGGAACAGGCCGGCAGCTTCCTGAAACTGCGCAATGGCCGCCGCCACATCACCGTCCGCTGCAAGCACAGCACCGGCTTTCGCAAGACCTGGACCGGCTGGGAGCAGGCCGGACGAAGCCGCCGCTGGCACGTTGGATCCGGCCGACTTCGTGGCCATGCGGTACACCCTGTCCGACCTGGGCCTGCTGGCCCTGCGCCCGCGCTGACCACAGATCAGCGGGAGGATCCGCCGGCACCTACGATCGCGCCATGGCCGGACCCCTCGCTGACCTCGTTGTACTCGACCTGACCAGGGCGCTGGCCGGGCCGCACTGCGCTCAGATGCTGGGTGACCTGGGAGCTCGGGTGATCAAGGTGGAGACCCCCGGAGGCGGCGATGACTCCCGCTCCTGGGGTCCGCCCTTCGTTGGGCCGGACGAAGACATCTCGACCTACTTCCTGTCCTGCAACCGGAACAAGGAATCGGTCACCGCAGACCTGAAAGCGGAGGCGGGCAAGGAGTTTCTGACCCGGTTGATCGGTCGAGCCGACGTGCTGATCGAGAACTTTCGGACCGGCGTCATGGACCGGTTCGGATTCAGCGTCGACCGGATGGCCGAGATCAACCCACGGCTCGTCGTGCTCTCGATCACCGGCTTCGGTCACGACGGCCCAGAAGGTGGCCGCCCCGGCTATGACCAGATCGCCCAGGGCGAGGGCGGGATCATGAGCATCACCGGCACCGACGCAGAGCACCCGCAGCGGGTCGGCGTACCGATCGCGGACCTGCTCGCCGGGATGTATGGCGCGTACGGAATCCTCGCGGCCCTGCACGAGCGTGCACGGACCGGCAAAGGCGGCGTCGTACGGACCTCCCTGCTTGCGGCAATGGTCGGCGTGCACTCATTTCAGGGCACCCGGTACACCGTCGCCGGTGAGGTCGCCACAGCCCAGGGCAACCACCATCCCGCGATCACGCCGTACGGCGCCTTCTCCACCGCCGACGGAACCGTCCAGCTGTCGGTGGGCAGCCAGGCCCTCTGGCGGAAATTCGCACCGCTGGTCCGGCTGGATCCCGACGACCCCCCGTTCGCCACGAACAGTGCGCGCACGGCACGGCGGGATGAGCTCATCACCCTCATCGAGGCCGTCTTCGCCGAGGACACGAGCCAGTCCTGGCTCGCTCGACTGGAGGAGATCGGCGTCCCGGCCGGCGCCATCCGCACCCTGCAACAGGTCTACGACTGGGATCAGACCGCGTCGCAGGGCCTGCTCGTCGACGTCGAGCATCCGGTGCTCGGACCGATCACCCTGCCCGGGCCGCCGTTGAGATTTGACAGCTCCGAACCGGTCGCGCATCGTCCGCCACCGGCACTGGGCGAACACAATGACTCCGTCCGAGCTTGGCTGGACAGCGGCGTCGGCAACTGACCACGAAACATTCAGTTCCTTCTGTGCACATACGCCCGCGCAGGTCACCTACCTAGCTGGCAAGCTGCGATCACTTGCCCCCTCGGACGGAGCCCACGTGACATCACATCGCCTTTTCCTGCGTTCCCTTCTGGTCCTGCTCGCCCTTCTGTTGGCGTTGACTGCCTGCGGAGACGATGGCGGGCGGTGAGAACCCCAAGGCCGCTGACAGCCTCGGGGTCCGGGTGGTCTGGAGCCGGATCTGGACCACGACGGTGGGTGCGGCGCTGATCGGGATCGCTGGTGCCTATCTCCCGCTGGTCTACACCGGTACCTACACCGAGGGGATGGTCGGCGGTCGTGGCTGGCTGGCCATCGCCCTGACGTTCTTCGGCGGGTGGCGCCCGCAGTTCATCCTTGCCGGTGCGCTCTTCTTCGCCGGAATGGACGTCTTGGCGCTTCGGGCCGAGGTCGCGGACGTGTCGGTCCCGAGCCAGCTGCTCCTCGTGGTGCCCTACGTCGCCACCCTGCTGGTGATGATCTTCGCCTTCCGCTGGGCACGGGTCCCGGAGTTCCTCGGCCGCAATTACGACCGGGAGAGCCGAGTGGGATGACCCGATTCCAGGACGACATGATGGCGCCGTGCGGGTCCTGATCGCCCTGGGTGGCAATGCAATGACCGGTCCGGGTGGGGACGCATCGACCGAGTCGCAGCAGAATGCGATCGAGCTGGCCTGCGAACGACTGGCCGACCTGGTCGTGGCCGGACACGACATCGTCCTGACGCATGGCAACGGGCCGCAGGTCGGCAATCTGCTGGTCAAGAACGAGATGGCCGCCAGTGAGGTGCCGCCCGTACCGCTGGACTGGTGCGTGGCCCAGACACAGGCGACGATCGGCTTCACCATCCAGAACGCTCTCGGTGCAGCGCTGCGCTCCCGCGGCGTGCATCGAGAGACGGCGACGCTGGTCACCCGTACCGTTGTCGACAACGACGATCCCGCCTTCCGCCGACCGACCAAACCCATCGGGCGCTACCTTCCGCGCGAGCGGGCCCAGCAGCTCGTCGAGCACGGCCAGCACTGGGAGGATCGGGGAGAGCGAGGCTGGCGGCGGGTCGTTGCCTCACCGATGCCGTTGGAGGTTCTCGACACAGCGACCATGTCCGCACTGGTCGGCTCGGGCCATGTGGTCATCGCCGCCGGCGGGGGGGGCATCCCGGTCGTACGCGAAGCTGACGGCAGTCTGCGCGGCGTCGAGGCGGTGATCGACAAGGATCTGACCGCGACCCTGTTGGCTAGGTCCTTGGCAGCCGATGTGTTGCTGATCGCCACCGATGTGAGCCATGTGATGGTGGACTTCGGTACTGCGCAGGCCCGGGCGCTGGACCGGATCAGCCCGGCGGAGCTACGCGAGCATGCGCAGGCGGGCCAGTTCGGCAGCGGGAGCATGGGGCCGAAGGTCGAGGCAGTCCTGGGTTTCGTCGACGGCGGCGGCCGGCGGGCGGTGATCACCTCGCTCGACCGGATCGCCGACGGCGTCAACGGAACGTACGGAACGGTGGTCGAGCCCACGACCGGATGACCCTTCGACCGAAGATCGCACCGACAGGGGAAGATTGCTGCCTACCTGTCGTAGCAGGGTCCCCCGGACTCTGATCGCGACGATGACCCACGACACGAAAGGTCTCCACCGGTGCCTGAGTCCAGCGCTGCCCGTCCCGACCCGATCGAAGTTCGCAAGGTCCCGCTGCACTCGGTCAGCGATGCCTCCGAACTCGCGAAGCTGATCGACGACGGGGTCATGCAGGCCGACCGGGTGGTCGCGGTCATCGGAAAGACCGAAGGCAATGGGGGAGTCAACGACTACACCCGGATCATCGCCGACCGGGCATTCCGCGAGGTGCTGCAAGCCAAAGGATCCCGGGATGGCGCCGCAGTGAAGAAGATCCCGATCGTCTGGTCCGGCGGCACCGACGGAATCATCTCTCCGCACGCCACGATCTTCGCCACGGTTGCCCCGGAGTCGGTGACGCCGACCGATGAGCCGCGCCTGACGGTCGGCTTCGCGATGAGCGAGAAGCTGCTGCCCGAGGACATCGGCCGTACACCGATGATCGAGAAGGTCGCCGCGGCTGTCCGCGAGGCGATGACCGCAGCCGGGATCACCGATTCGGCCGACGTGCATTACGTACAGACCAAGACCCCGCTGCTGACCATCGACACGATCCGGGACGCGAAGTCTCGCGGAAAGCAGGTCTGGACCGAGCAGACCCACGAGTCGATGGATCTGTCCAACGCGACGACAGCGCTGGGAATCGCTGTCGCCCTCGGTGAGATCGAGATGCCCACCGACGATCAGGTGATGCACGATCTGTCCTTGTTCAGCGCGGTCGCCTCCTGCTCGTCCGGCGTCGAGCTCGACCAGGCGCAGGTCGTCGTCGTGGGCAACGCCCGCGGTGTCGGGGGCCGTTACCGGATCGGGCATTCGGTGATGAAGGACGCGCTCGACCAGGACGGCATCTGGGCGGCGATTCGCGACGCCGGGCTCGAACTGCCCGAACGGCCGCATTCCACAGACTTGCAGGGTCGGCTGGTGAACGTCTTCCTCAAATGCGAGGCGGACCCATCCGGACAGGTTCGTGATCGTCGAAACGCGATGCTGGATGACTCCGACGTGCACTGGCACCGCCAGATCAAGGCCTGCGTCGGCGGAGTGACCGCCGCGGTGACCGGCGACCCGGCGGTGTTCGTTTCGGTAGCCGCCGTACACCAGGGTCCTTCCGGCGGCGGACCGGTCGCGGCGATCGTGGACCTGGGCGTCTGAGCGCTTTCGATGCTCACCATCCGGCCACGCAAGATCCGGATCATTGCCTGGGTCCTGGCCGGGTTGATAGTCGTAGCGATGATCGTGGTCGGGTTGCTGCTCAAGCAGTCGAATACCGGTGGGGTTACCTTCCGTACGGCCGACCAACTGGCGATGATCGGCCTCGGCGTGATCATCGCCGGGGGCGTCCTGGTCATGACCCGGCCCTACGTTCGCGCCGATGCCGTTGGTCTTGTCGTCCGGAATTTCGGAGGTGTCACGCACATCCCCTGGCAGGTCGTGCGGGCAGTTCGTTTCACCGATGCCGCTCCGTGGGCGACATTGGACCTCCAGGATGACGACGCACTCACCCTGCTGGCCATCCAGGCCGTGGATGGTGAGTCGGCAGCCGCTGCCACCGAGGCCCTTCGTCGACTGCTCGAGGAATCTCGCACGAACTGAGTGGTCACCGGCCAGCGGTCACGCGCGATTCGCTGCTGATCCGGGTCGCTGGTATTCTGGTAGCTGACCACCTGTGCTCTGCAGGTGAGCAAGAGGAGCCCGCTCCCACCTGCCCACGATCAGCCGCCTGCGGCTGGCTCGGTGATCAGGTCCGGTCACCCGCGTCTAGACGCGGGCACGGTGTCGTGCTGGTTAGCGGCGCCGATCGGTCGAGTGGGCCCGACATCGGCGATGTCGGGCCTTTCTTATGGGCGCAGCTCCGAACAGACACGTGCCGATCACGCGACAGGAGACGCCATCACCGAGCCCCGCATCAACGACCGTATCCGAGTTCCCGAAGTCCGCCTCGTCGGACCAGAAGGCGAACAGGTCGGGATCGTTCCCATCGGCGAGGCGTTGCGCCTCGCGCAGGACTCCGAGTTGGATCTCGTCGAGGTGGCCCCCATGGCCCGCCCGCCGGTGGTCAAGCTGATGGACTACGGCAAGTTCAAGTACGAAGCGGCGCAGAAGGCCCGGGAGACCCGGCGTAACCAGACGCAGACGGTGATCAAGGAAATGCGACTGCGGTTGAAGATCGACCCGCACGACTACGAGACCAAGAAGGGCCACGTCGTCCGCTTCCTGAAGCAGGGTGACAAGGTGAAGGTGACCATCATGTTCCGCGGCCGAGAGCAGTCTCGCCCCGAGATGGGGATGCGGTTGCTGCAGCGCCTGGCCACCGATGTCGAGGAACTCGGATTCGTCGAGTCCACCCCGCGCCAGGACGGTCGCAACATGGTCATGGTCATGGCCCCGCACCGGACTGCAGCCCAGAAGAAGCAGGCGGCCGCCAGCGAAGCTGGTCAGGCCGGCACCGCCAACTAGAAGCGTCAGCGAAGGAAAGCCACCATGCCGAAACAGAAGACGCACAAGGGTGCCGCGAAGCGCATCAGGGTGACGGGGACGGGCAAGCTCGTCCGCGAAAAGGCCAACAACCAGCACAAGTTCGAGTACAAGTCCTCACGTCGCAAGCGTCGCCTGGATGGCAACACCGAAATCAGCCCCGCTGACAACCGGCGCATGCGCCGGCTGCTCGGCCTGTAGCGCAAGGAGTTCATCGATGGCACGCGTCAAGCGGGCAGTCAACGCCCACAAGAAGCGCCGCGCTGTACTCGAGGCCGCCAGCGGTTACCGCGGCCAGCGCTCGCGGCTCTACCGCAAGGCCAAGGAGCAACTGCTTCACTCGGCGACCTATAACTACCGCGACCGCAAGGTCCGCAAGGGTGATTTCCGCAAGCTGTGGATCACCCGGATCAACGCTGCTGCCCGCCAGAACGACATGACCTACAACCGATTCATGCAGGGCCTCAAGCTGGCCGGGATCCCGCTGGACCGCAAAGTATTGGCCGAGCTCGCGGTCAATGACGCAGCGGCATTCACCGTGCTGGTCGGGTCCGCCCGGACCGCACTGGATGACGCCGGACAACTCACCGCCACCACAGCCGGCGCCGGTCGGGGACCCGCCTGAGCTGATCCCTACAGGCCAACTCGGTCGCGGGATGTCACGTTGATGTGCGTAACCGTCACGGAGCGGATCCCGTGGCCACGGTTGTGCGGATAACCGCGACCGGATCTGCGAGCCTTGCTCGGTGAGGGATGTGCTGGCTGATCGCAACTCCGGCGTTGTAGAAGCCCGCCGCCTGACGCGGCGGGTCCGTCGGGATCAGGCCCGTCAATTTCTTGCCGAGGGTCCCCAGGCAGTCCGCGAGGCACTTGCCATGCCGGGCGTCGTGATGGAGGTCCTCGGTACGCCCGCCGCCCTCGATCTACACGGGGACTGGCTCGCCCAGGCCCCGGTGACGCTGCTGCCGATCAGCGACAAGGCAGCGGCGGCCCTGTCGGAAACGGTGCACCCGCAGGGGCTGGTGGCCCGCTGCCGCTACGTCGATGTCACCGTCGCCGACGTCGTGCAGCAGTCCCCTCGACTAGTAGCCGTTCTGGCCGGCATCGCCGATCCCGGAAATGCCGGCACGATCCTTCGTACGGCTGACGCGGCCGGAGCCGATGCCGTGATCTTCACGCAGGGATCGGTGGACCCGTACAACGGCAAGTGTGTGCGGGCCAGCGCGGGCAGCCTGTTCCATCTTCCGGTCGTCCGGGCCGCCTCCTACGCCGACCTCCGCGCGGCGTTGACGAGCGCCGGCATCCAGGTGCTGGGCGCCGCGGCCTCCGCGAGCCGAAGCCTGGGCGAGCCCGACACCCAGCGTCTCCTGCAGGCACCTTCCGCGTGGGTATTCGGCAACGAGGCACACGGGCTGGCCGCCATCGAATCCGCTGCAGCCGCACGGCATGGCGTGACCGCTGAGGTGGTCGATGAGCACATCCGCATCCCGATCTGGGGGCGCGCCGAGAGCCTGAACCTCGCCGCCGCCGCCACGATCTGTCTCTACGCATCGGCCACCGCCCAGCGCCGAACAAGTTCGTGAGGCCGGGTACCTGCTGGTTCGGGTCGCCCTGGCTGATTGGCCTTGCGTGGCTGCGGTTGGATAGAGCCCTGATGTCCGGAGCAAACGACCCCTACGACCCCAAGCAGGTCGCGATCCTTTCCGCCGAGTCACTCCAGGCCGCGGTGACCGCGGCGGAGGCGGACTTCGCCAAGGCCGCAGATCTCGAGGCTCTGAAGACGGTACGGCCGACCCATCTGGGAGAGCGGGCGCCGATCTTCGCCGCCCGCCGCGAACTCGGCGCCCTCCCTCCAGCGGCGCGCTCGGATGCGGGCAAGCGAGTCAACCTGGCTCGGCAAACCGTCGAGGCCGCCTACACCGCCCGCCTGGCCGCTTTGACAGCAGAGCGCGACGAGCGGGTCCTGGTGGAGCAGACCGTTGACGTCACCCTTCCGGTGGATCGCCGCTTGCGCGGTGCGCGGCACCCGCTGAGCATGATCGCCGACCGGATGGTCGACGTCTTCCTGGCCATGGGCTACGAGGTCGCCGAAGGGCCCGAAGTGGAGGCTGAGTGGTTCAACTTCGACGCGCTCAACATCGGTCCCGACCACCCGACCCGGTCTCTGATGGACACCTTCTTCGTCGATCCACCCGAGTCCGGCCTGGTGCTGCGGACGCACACCTCGCCGGTCCAGGCCCGCGCCATGCTCGAACGCAAGCCGCCGATCTACGTCGTGGCCCCCGGCCGGACCTTCCGTACCGACGATCTGGACGCCACTCATACGCCGGTCTTCGCCCAGATCGAGGGCCTGGCCGTCGACCGCGGGATCACCATGGCGCATCTGCGCGGCACCCTGGACCACCTGGCCCGAGCCATGTTCGGGCAGGACGCGCGGACCAGGTTCCGCCCCCACTACTTCCCGTTCACCGAACCGTCCGCCGAGTTCGACGTCTGGTTCCCGCAGCACCGCGACGGCCCCCAGTGGGTCGAATGGGGCGGCTGCGGCATCGTCAACCCGCGCGTTCTGATCGCCTGCGGCATCGACCCCGCGGAGTTCGCCGGGTTCGCCTTCGGCATGGGGATCGAACGGACACTGCAATTCCGCCACGGCGTCAGCGACATGCACGACATGGTCGAGGGCGACGTACGGTTCGCTCGCGCCTTCGGCGTCGATATCTGACGCACGGAGCCCTGACCTCATGCGCGTACCGCTGTCCTGGCTTGCCGAATACCTGTCCCTGCCTGCCGGGGACGCGCTGTCCACGGTCGCCGATGTCATGGTCCGGCTCGGCGTCGAGGTCGACGGGATCCATCGCGCCGACCTGACCGGGCCGATCGTCATCGGGCGAGTGCTCGAGGTCGAGGACCTTACGCAGTTCAAGAAGTCGATCCGTTACTGCCAGGTCGATGTAGGGGAGGATCAGCCCCGGGGAATTGTTTGCGGCGCAAGCAATTTCGTCGGCGGCGATCTGGTCGTGGTCGCACTTCCTGGTGCGGTCCTTCCCAGTGGATTCGCGATCGCCGCTCGTCGGACCTACGACCACATCTCCGACGGGATGATCTGTTCGGCACGCGAACTCGGTCTCGGCGACGAGCACACCGGCATCTTGGTGCTCGACCCCGACCTGACTGCCAAGCCGGGCTCAGCGGCGGTCACCGCGCTCGGTCTCGACGACCCGGTGTTCGAACTGGAGATCACTCCCGACCGGGGGGATCTGCTCTCGGTGCGCGGCCTGGCCAGGGAGATCGGTCTGGGCCTCGGGATCCCGAACACCGATCCCGGACGGCTTGACCCGCCGGTGAGCGATGGTCAGCCGTCCTACGAGATCCGGGTCGAGGACGCCATGGGCTGCGACCGGTTCGTCGGTCTGGCCATGACCGGTCTCGATCCGAGTGCTACCAGTCCGGCCTGGCTGCAACGTCGGCTCACCCAGGCCGGAATCCGGACGGTCAGCCTGGCCGTCGACGTGACGAATTTCGTCATGGTCGAACTCGGCCAGCCCATGCACGCCTTCGACCTGGATCTGCTCACCGGCCCGTTGGTGATCCGGCGAGCAGTGCCAGGAGAACGCCTTACAACCCTGGACGGCGCCCAGCGCAACCTGTCCGACGCCGATCTGCTGATCACCGACGACACCGGCCCGATCGGGCTCGCTGCGGTGATGGGCGGTCGGAGCACCGAGATCCATGACGCAACCACCAGCCTCCTGCTGGAGGCAGCGCACTGGGATCCGGTCACGGTCTCCCGCACCTCGCGTGGGCATGGGCTGTTCAGCGAGGCGGCTCGCCGGTTCGAGCGAGGGGTGGACCCGGAGATGACGACCGCCGCGATCGCTCGGGCCGCGCAACTGCTCACGCTGTATGGCGGGGCCCGCGCGGCTGGCGAGGTCGTCGATGTCGACAACCGGGTTCCGCGGGCCCCGCTGGTACTGGACGTCTCGTTGCCCTCCCGGGTGGCGGGGGTGGACTACTCCGCAGAGCACGTCCGCGACGTTCTGGTTCGGCTCGGCGCCAGCATCGACGGGGGGACCGGGGCCGAGGAACCACTGCAGGTGATGCCGCCGAGTTGGCGGATGGATCTGGTCGATCCGCATGACGTCGTCGAAGAGATCGTCCGGTTGTCCGGCTACGACCAGGTCCCCTCGGTGTTGCCGGTGGCCCCGGCCGGGCGCGGGCTGACGGCCGGCCAAAGGCGACGGCGAAGTATTGCCCGGTCGTTGGCCGATCAGGGGTACGTCGAGTCGCCGGCCTATCCATTCGTCGATCCGGCGGTCTTCGACGCGCTGCGCCTGCGGGATGACGACCAGCGCCGTACGGCGACCCGTCTTGCCAATCCGATCTCCGAGACCGAGCCGCTGATGCGGACAACGTTGCTGCCGGGCTTGCTCAAGACGTTGCGTCGCAACCTCGGCAGGGGCCAGCGTGATGTCGCGTTGTTCGAGATCGGATTGGTCGTACGGCCCACCGGGGAAGCTCCCCGCGCGCCGGTCGTCAGCGTGAGCGGCCGGCCCGATGACGAGCAGATCGCCCGCTTGGCGGCGGCGGTGCCGCGGCAACCATGGCGGGTCGGCCTGCTTGCCACAGGCGCTGCGGAACTTCCCGGGTGGTGGGGTCCAGGCCGACCGGCGGACTGGACCGATGTCCTCGCAGCGGTCAACCAGATCGGGATCGCCGCCGGCGTCACCATCAGCACCAGTGCCGACCAGCACCCACCGTGGCATCCGGGTCGGTGTGCGGCGTTGGTGGTCATTGGGACGGATGGTTCGGATCTGGTCGTCGGTCATGCCGGCGAGCTGCACCCAGGAGTCTGTGCTGCTCTGGAGGTACCGACCGGCACGGTCGCCGCCGAGCTGGAACTCGACCTGCTCCCGCCCGCGACATCAGCGACCGCACCGATGCTCTCGGCGTTCCCGCCGGTGCTGCTCGACGTGGCCGTCGTCGTGCCCGCGAGCGTCCCGGCAAACGACGTGGCGGTGGCCCTGCGGGACGGCGCGGGGGACCTCGTGGAAGAGGTCGCACTCTTCGACGTCTACACCGGTTCTCAGCTGGAAGAAGGGCAGCGGTCGCTGGCCTTCGCTCTCCAGTTCCGTGCCCTGGATCGGACATTGACCGTGGCCGAGGCGACTGCTGCTCGCGATGCAGCTGTCGCCGAGGCGCACCGACGTACCGGCGCGATCTTGAGGAGATAGCTTCACCCTGCGGCTCGCGGGCTGGGTAGCGTGACCTTGGTGGCAGCGGGCAGCGAGGTGGAACCAATTAGCAGAACCCGGCCACCGCAGGACGGTACGGAGCGAGCCACGATGACCGGCCTGCTCGATTTCCTGCGAGCCACGGTGGTGAGCAAGGTTGCCGGCCTCAGCGATGAGCAGGCCTTCCGAACACCCGTGAAGCCGTCTGTGCTCACCCCGGCCGGTGTGGTCAAACACCTCACCGGCACCGAGCGGTTCTGGTTCAGCATCGACTTCGCTGCCGCGGATGTGCCGTGGCCGTGGACCGACGAGGATCCGCATGAGAACTTCCCGATCTCGTCGGCGGACACGCTGGCGGGGATCGTGGCCGACTACGACGACGAGTGCGAGCGTTCCCGCCGTGTTGTCGCCGAGGCCTCGCTGGACGATCAGGCCCGAGGACCGGAGATGTGTTTCACCTTGAGGTTTGCGCTGGCTCACATGGTCGAGGAAACCGCTCGGCATTGTGGACATCTCGACCTGTTGCGCGAAGCCATCGACGGCCAGGTCGGCATGTAGCTGGAAGTCGTCGCTCTGCGTCGTGTTCGGTAGCCCAAAGTTCTTGACAGTTTTTGTGCTGCAGGTCTTCTGAGGGTCCGATATTGTCAGACCCTGTCGTTATGTTTCGGGTATGTCCCTCGCGGAATTGCCGGCACCGGAGTCGCCGGCTGCGCCGCTGTCGGTGATCGACGCTGCGCGGGAAGCAGTGGCTGCGGCGTACGGGCAGCGACCTGGTCGAGGAGATCAGCGCGGCGTTGGCGTTTGCGTGCCCAGGCCGATGCGGTGCTGTTGACCCGGCTGGCCGAGGCGGAGTCTCGGGACCTTTGCAAGCGACGCGGTTTTCGGTCCATGCCGGCCTGGTTGCGTGCCGCACACCGCCTTGCACCCGGCGAGGCCTGCGGCTTGGTGCGTACGGCGGTGGGCCTGAGGGATCGGGTCGCGGCCACCGGTGCAGCGCTGGGCGCCGGTGACATCTCCTACGGTCAAGCCAGGGTCATCGATGCGGCCATCGACACGTTGTCCAAGGACCTGCCCGAGGCCGCGCTGATCGAGGGTGAGCAGATCCTGCTTGACCAAGCCGGGGCTCATGACCCGGTCGGGTTGGCTCAGATCGGGGAGCGGCTGTTCGCGATCCTCGACCCGGTCGGCTACCAGCAGGCACAGGAGGACAAGGTCGAAACC
>Ga0136630_1000529_pt1 | contig 14873 bp, 13 predicted proteins | sample AntDrymUQ5682106_2_FD_105496 | JGI IMG/M metagenome (GOLD analysis project Ga0136630, IMG submission 105496) | Polar desert sand microbial communities from Dry Valleys, Antarctica - metaG UQ568 (21.06) | ecosystem: Environmental > Terrestrial > Soil > Desert | place: Antarctica: Dry Valley...
GCCGCCGACCGCCCCGACTTCGTGCTCGTGCTGCCCTGGAACCTGCGTGACGAGCTCACGGCGGAGCTGTCCTACATCCGCGACTGGGGTGGCCGCCTGGCCTTTCCCGTCCCCGCTCTGGAGGTGGTGTCCCCATGAAGGTCGTGCTGTTCTGCGGTGGCTACGGCATGCGGATGCGGGACGGGCTCAGTGACCTCCCGAAACCGATGGCGCGGGTCGGCCCCCGGCCCCTGCTCTGGCATGTGATGCGCTACTACGCGCACTTCGGTCACACCGACTTCGTGCTGTGCCTCGGTTACGGCGCGCACCACATCAAGAACTTCTTCCTCGAGTACTCCGAGACCGCGTCCAACGACTTCGTGCTGCGCGGCGGCGAGGTGGAGCTGCTGAGCTCGGACATCAGCGACTGGACCATCCGGTTCGTCCACACCGGCGTCGACTCCCCGATCGGCGAGCGGCTGCGCCGGGTGCGCAGCCTGGTCGCCGACGAGGAGATGTTCCTCGCGAACTACGCGGATGTGCTCACCGACGCCCCGCTGGACGACATGGTCGCCCGCTTCGCCGCCTCGGATGCGGCGGCGTCGCTGCTCGCGGTGCCGCCCCAGTCGGCGTTCCACTGCGTGCAGCTCGGCGAGGATTCACGCGTCGACAGCATCGTCGCGGTGAACACGATGCCGCTGTGGGAGAACGGCGGGTACTTCGTGCTGCGCCAGGAGGTGTTCGACCACCTCCCCGAGAACGGCGACCTGGTCGGCGACGCGTGCACCGAGATCGCCAAGCGCGGCCGGATGCTGGCCTACCCGTACCGCGGCTTCTGGCATCCGGCGGACACCGTGAAGGAGCGGGTGGCTCTGGAGACCGCCTACGAGAGCGGGCGCAGGCCGTGGATGCTCTGGGACCGCATGGGCGAGTCGTGGTGATGCGCGCACTGTTGCCCGAGCGGTTGGAGCACGTCGCGGTGCTCGGTGCGCACTGCGACGACATCGCCATCGGGGCGGGTGGCACACTGCTCACGCTGTGCCGCGCCCACCGGGGCCTGCGGGTCAGCGCGCTGGTGCTGTCCGGCGGTGGGACGCACCGCGAGGCAGAGGAGCGCATGGCACTCGCCGCGCTGTGTCCCAAGGCCGAGGTGTCGCTGACCGTGCTGGACCTTCTTGACGGGCGGGTGCCCGCGCACTGGGAGCGGGCCAAGGACGCGGTGGAGGAGCTGCGCGCGGACTGCGACCCCGACGTCGTGTTCGCCCCCTCGCCGCACGACGCGCACCAGGACCACCGCGCGCTCGCCGAACTCGTGCCCACCGCATTCCGTGACCACTCCGTGCTGGGTTACGAGATCCTCAAGTGGGACGGCGACCTCGCGCAGCCGCAGGCCTACTTCCCGCTGGACTCCGACGTGCTCGCCGAGAAGGTCGCGCTGCTGTTCGAGCACTACGCCTCGCAACGGGAGCGCAGCTGGTTCGACGTCGAGGCGTTCTCCGGCCTCGCGCGGGTGCGCGGTGTGCAGTGCCAGCAGCGTTACGCCGAGGCGTTCCACGTCGGCAAGCTCGTCCTGGGACCCGGGAGGGGATGACGGATGCGGATTCTGTTGACGGGGCACCAGGGTTATCTCGGCACCGTGATGGCGCCGGCGCTCACCGCGGCCGGACACGACGTCGTCGGCCTGGACTCCGGCCTGTTCGCCGACTGTGTGCTCGGGCCGCCGCCCGCCGACCCGGCGGGGATCACCGTGGACCTGCGCGACGTCACGGTTACGCACGTCGCGGGTGTCGACGCGGTGGTGCACCTTGCGGCACTGTCCAACGACCCGCTCGGGTCGCTGGCACCGCAGATCACCTACGACATCAACCAGCACGCCGCGACCCGACTCGCGGTCCTCGCCCGCGACGCGGGCGTCCGCCGGTTCCTCTACGCCTCCACCTGCTCCGTGTACGGCGCCGCGGGCGGTGGCGACCTGGTCGGCGAGGACGCGCCGCTGCGCCCCGTCACGCCCTACGCGGAGTCGAAGGTCCGGGTCGAGGACGAGATCTTCGCACTCGCCGACGACGACTTCTGCCCGGTGTCGCTGCGCAACGCGACGGCGTTCGGGTTCTCGCCGCGGCTGCGTGCGGACATCGTGCTGAACAACCTCGTGGGCCATGCCGTCCTCTCGGGCGAGGTGCGGGTGCTCTCGGACGGCACGCCGTGGCGCCCGCTGGTCCACGCTCGCGACATCGCGGACGCGTTCCTCGCCGCGCTCACCGCGCCGCGGGAGGCCGTGTGCGGGAAGGCGTTCAACGTCGGCAGCGAGGCGAACAACGTGACCGTGGCCCAGATCGCCGACACGGTGGCGGCTACGGTGGCCGGGTCTCGACTCGTGATCACGGGAGAGAGCGGCCCGGACCCGCGTTCCTACCGCGTCGACTTCTCCGCGGCGCGGGCCGCACTGGGGTTCACCGCGCGGTGGGGGATCGACGACGGCGCGCGGGAGCTGCACCGGGCGTACACGGTGCACGGCCTGTCGCGAGGCGGCTTCGAGCGGCGTTTCACCCGGCTCGCGCGGCTCTCGGACCGGCAGGCGCTCGGTGAACTCGACCCGGACCTGCGCCTCGCGGCGGCAAAGGCCCTCTCGTGAGTGGCGTCGGTCGCTATGGCGACCAACGCCACTCACGAAGAAAGCGCGCGCCAGGAGCCGGCGGACGCGTCGCGAGCGGAGATCGCCGTGACCGGCAGCGGCCACTCGATGGCGAGGTCCGGGTCGTCATAGCGCACCGCGAGGTCCTCGGCCGGGTCGTGCTCGCGGTCGATGCGGTAGCACACGTCCGCGACGTCGGTCAGCGCCTGGAACCCGTGCAGCAACCCCGCGGGGACGTACAGGTGTGCGAAGTCGATGTCGTCGAGGCGGAAGGTGGCGTGCGCGCTGAACGTCGGCGAGGACGGGCGGGCGTCGACGAGCACGTCGTGCACCGCGCCGTGGGCACACCGCACCAGCTTCGCCTCGCCCTGCCCGGACCGCCCGTGCAACCCCCGCAGCACTCCCCGGCGCGACCGGGACTGCGAGTCCTGCACGAACGACGCCGGGTCCAGGCCCGCCTCCGCGGCCACCGCCGCATCGAACGTGCGAGTGAACAGTCCCCGGTCGTCGCGGTGGGGCTCGGGAAGCAGCAGGAGGACCCCTGCCAGCTCGGTCATCTGCATGCGCATCACCCCATCCTTACGCGAGCCCGACGGTGAGCGCCCCGCGGTGTCGCTTCTGCTGCGGCGGCGACGGCGAGATCGTGCTCGACCTCGGCTCCCAACCCGCGTGCGACTCCTTTCCCCCGGCGGGGCAAGGGGGTACCGACCCGACGTACCCGCTGCGGCTCTGGCTGTGTGCCGCGTGCGGCCTGGCACAGCTCGCCGAGGACGGCACCGCGCCGGAGGAACCGCGCGGCGTCGAGCCCGAGTCGCTGGTCCGGCAGGCCGCGGACGCCGTCCGCCGGGTCACGGCGGCACGCCTGCTGCCCCGCGGCGGCACCGTCGCCGAGTACGGCAGCCCGCATGGCGGCTCGTGGCGCGGGCTGCTCACCGCGGCGGGGTTGCGCGACGTGACCGACGACCCGCAGGCGCGCGCCGACGTCGTGCTCGACTGCTTCGGCCTCATGCACGCCGCCGACCAAGCCGCCGCGCTGCGGGAGCGGGTGTCGCGGCTCGCCGACGGCGGCGTGCTGCTGCTGCAGTTCCACAGCTTCTCGACCATCGTGCGGCTCGGGCAGTGGAACGCGCTGCGCCACGGCCACTTCGCCTACTACTCGGCGCCCGCCCTGGTAGGGATGCTCCACGCCGCGGGGCTGGTCGCCACCACGGCGTGGCACTTCGACCTCTACGGCGGGACGGTGTTGCTCGCCGCCGCGCGCACCGGCGGGCCGGACGCGGCGCTCCGGGCGCTGCTGGCGGAGGAGTGCGCCGCCGGCGTGCAGCGGCCGGGCCCTTGCCGGGAGCTGCAGCGCACCGCCACCATTACAGCCTCGGCGCTGCGCACGTTCCTGCACGCCGCGCGGAGCGGGGGTGAGCGGGTCGTCGGCTACGGCGCGGCGTCGCGCGCGGTGCCGCTGCTGAACTGGGCGGGCGTCGGGCCGGAGCTGCTCCCAGCCGTCGCCGACGCCTCGACGGCCAAGCACGGCCGCGCGCTGCCCGGGGTCGGGATCCCGGTGATCTCCCCGGAGAAGCTCGCGGCGGACCCGCCCGACCGGGTGCTGCTGCTCGTTCCGGACCTGCTCGACGAGGTGCGGCGGGCGCTCCCCGAGGTCGAGCGCGGCGGCGGGCGCTGGTTCCTCGCCGAACCGGTGCCGACCCCCGTCGGCGTGGACGATGCATCGTGGAGGTGATTGCCTGACCGCCCAGTGCGGTTCGGCTGCCCTTCAGGGCCCGACCGCGTACAGGCGGGTGGTTCCCCGGCTTCCGAGGGCCGTCCGGACCAGCTCCACCCGACCCGTCCTCAGCAACGCCTGTTCCTCGCGGGGATTGACGTAGACGATCCGCACCCGGCGGGGGTTGCGGTCGACCGACAGGAGCACCGCGTCGACGACCCGGGCGAACGTCTTGCCGCGGAAGGGGTTGAAGAGGAACACCACGGTGACGTCATCCGGCACCGCGTAGTCGAGGACGTCGGACCGGATGAGGACGACATCCCGGCACCGCAGCTTGTCCCGACTCCTCGCGACATTCTCCCGGGCGGCCTCGTGCAGCTCCGCGGAGACCTCGACCCCGATCACTCGGCGGAACGGATAGCGCGCCGCCTGGAGCACCACCCTGCCCATCCCCGAGCCGAGGTCGAGGAAGACGTCGTCCTCGTCGACGTCGCTCGGCGAGAGGATCCGCCGCAGGTTCAGCCACCCCGCGGGCTCGTACCCGACGCGATCCCTGACCGCGGGTGGGTCGAGCCTGGACGAGTCCGTGGCCCGCGTCCGCACGCCGTACCAGCGGTCGAACATCGCATCGGTGAACCATCGGACGCCCCGGTAGACCGCTTTGGCGGCCGCGAGCACACGGTCACCTGTCATGGGGATGCCCATGCGTGCTGCTCGCCAGGCGCGCAAGTTCGTTGACCCGGGCGTCGATCCCCGGTGACGGCGGCAGGCCGGCGACCGCGGTGATGTCCTTCCAGCGGTGGGCGATGTCGAGGTGTCGCAGCGCGAGCGCGCGGGACGCCCGGCCGCGGCACTCCTGCTCGGCCGGATCCTCGAGCACAGCGAGCAGCTCACCGGGCAGTGCGGTGGCACCGGTGGCGAACGGGATCGGGTCGGCGGGGGCGATGAATGTACGGTACGTCCGGGACGCAGTGGGCAGGTCGCCTGCCAGGACACAGCCCGCCGCCATGGCCTCGTAGAAGCGGAACCCGACCTCCCCACTTGGAAACCCGCGCTTCGGGTCGCCTACGGCCGCGTAGTTGGTGATGAACACCCGCGACCGGCTGGTGACGCCCGTGTAGAGACGCCGGTGCTCGGCCAGCGAGTGCAGCGACCCGAGGTAGCCGGTGTCGTACAGGTAGAAGCCGTCAGCTTGGTCGGCCCATCGCAGGAGCAGTGCGTGCTGCTGCGGGCTGCGCCTACCGAGGTTCACCACGTCGATCGGCCGGTCGGCCGCGGCCGGCCGCGACGGGAACGCGAGCACGTCGAGTAGGCCCCCGATCACCTCGATCGTGCGCAGGCGAGGCGACCGCAGCCGTTCCAGCGGAGTGCTCTCGACGCAGGTGAGGAGCACGTCGACGTGTCGCCGCAGGTGGTGCACCACGTCGGGGTGCAGCCGCAGGTCGCGCTCGTTGACGTCCCCGGCGTAGACGATCACGGTGTCGGCACCCGCGTCCCATCCCGGCAACCCCGGCAGGACGGCGAGGTCATGCAGGTCGTTCGCGAGCACGACCATGACGTCCGGCCGGCCGGGTGGGCGCACGATCCGATGCGGTCGCGCGAGGCGGGCCGCGGCGAGCAGCCGGTGCAGGTGCGCGGAGGCCAGCGGCCGTCGGGCCCACCGGGCGTCGGCAAGGTCGACCTCGTGCAGCTGCGCGCCGAGGCCCGTCACGAGGACGTCCTCCGCGTCGACGAACGCGCCGAACCAGGGCACCGGACGGATCCGGCGGAGGGTCAGCAAGGCCGTCTGCATAAGGGCTCCCGTCTGGTTCGAACCGGTCAATGTGACGATCTGTAATCGACGACATCCACTCGTGAACTACATCCACCCGGTTGCCGTCCAAGTTTCCGGGAATCGGGCCGAATCTGTAACAGCGGAATCCAGATGGGCGATGCACAGTCAAGATCGGAGTCTCAGTAGGTCGAGCCGGCCGACGAGGAGGTTTAGCATGGATGTCCCAGCGCAGCCGCGGGTGGCCGTGGTCGGGTACGGGTACTGGGGATCGAAGCACGTCCGGGTTCTCGCCGGCATGCCCGGGGTCGAGGTCGTCGTCGTCGACAAGCACGAGGAGCGGATCGCGGAGGCGCGCACGACGTTCCCGTCGGTCCGCGTCTCCCGCGAGCTCGAGACCGTGTTCGACGACGTCGACGCGGTGGTGGTCGCGACACCACCGGCCGGCCACGCGGCCGTGGCGATGCAATGCCTGCGCGCCGGCAAGCACGTGCTCGTCGAGAAGCCACTCGCCACGTCGGTGCCCGACGCCGAGGCCATGGTGCGCACGGCCGCCCACGCCGGCGTACACCTGATGGTCGGCCACACCTTCGAGTACAACGCGGCGGTCTTGAAACTCAAGGAGATCGTCGACTCCGGCGAGCTGGGCCAGGTCCTCTACATCGACACGGCGCGGCTGTCCCTCGGGCGCTACCAGCGCGACTGCAACGTGATCTGGGACCTCGCACCGCACGACATCTCGATCGTCTCGTACCTGCTGGGGGAGTCACCGACCACGGCATCGGTGTGGGCACAGCGCTACATCGGCCACCGGCACGCCGATGTGGCCTACCTGCGGTTGGACTTCGAGCAGGGGCGGACCCACGCGTACGTCCACGTGAGCTGGCTCGACCCGCGCAAGGTGCGCAGGGTCACGGTGGTCGGCGAGCGGAAGATGGCCGTCTACAACGACCTCTCGGACAACGAGCGGATCCGGGTCTACGACATCGGCGTGGACCCCACCGAGGTGGACGACCCCGCCGACGCCCACGGGATGCCCGTGTCCTACCGCACCGGGGACATCGTGTCCCCGTTCGTGCACTTCACCGAGCCGCTGCTGGTGCAGGACAGCCACTTCGTAGAGTGTGTGCGCACCGGCGCGCGGCCCAACACGCCCGGCGAGCGGGGCCTCGACGTCGTCCGCGTCCTCGCCGCCACCGACTCCGCGAGCGCGAGCGGCCTGCCTGCGCTCGTCGGTGGAGACCTGCACGAGCCGGTCGTCCACAAGGTGGCGGTGTGACATGACCGCACGCACCATCCCGTTCCTCGACCTCGCTGGAGTCACCGCGGGCCTGCGCGAGGAGCTCGACACGGCGTGGAAGAGCGTGCTCGAACACGGCTCCTACGTCGGCGGGCCGGACTGCGCGGCCTTCGAAGAGGATTTCGCCGCCTACTGCGGCGCCGCCTACTGCGTCGGGGTGGCCAACGGCACTGACGCGCTGGAGCTGATCCTCGCGGCGCTCGGTATCGGACCGGGTGACGAAGTGATCGTCCCGGCCAACACGTTCGTCGCCACGGTCGAGGCGGTGGCCGCGGTGGGGGCGCGGCCCCGGTTCGTCGACGTCGACCCCGGCACGCTGCTCACCGATCCCGATGCGGTCGAGTGCGCCGTCTCGTCCGCCACCGCAGCCGTGATCGGCGTACACCTCTACGGCCAGATGGTCGACGTCGAGCGGCTCACCGCGATCGCCGACCGGCACGGCCTCGCCTTGGTCGAGGACGCGGCACAGGCCCACGGCGCCAGCTTCGCCGGCCAGCGGGCAGGGAGCGCGGGAGTCGCGGCGAGCTTCAGTTTCTACCCTGGCAAGAACCTCGGTGCGCTGGGTGACGGCGGCGCCGTCGTCACGAGTGACCGCGCTCTGGCGGAGCGGATCCGGTCCACGGCGAACCACGGCCGCTCCGCGATCGACCGCCACCGCCACGACCACCGGGGCCGCAACAGCAGGCTCGACACCCTCCAGGCGGCGGTGCTCGCGGCGAAGCTGCCCCGGCTGGAGGCGGACAACGCCCGCCGCGCGGCCGTGATGGCCGGCTACCGCGCCCTGCTCCCTGCGGGCGTCACGCCGGTCGCGATCGACCCGCGCGCAAAGCCGGCCCACCACCTCGCCGTCGTGCAGGTCGACGACCGCAACCGCATTACCGAGGCCCTCACCGAGGGTGGTATCGGCTGGGGCGTGCACTACCCGATCCCGTGCCACCGGCAGCCGGCGTTCCTCGACCTCGGCGTCCGGCTCCCGGTCGTCGAGCGCGCGGCGTCGCGCATCGTGTCCCTGCCGCTTTCGCCCACGCTGCGCGACGACGAGGTCGTGTGGATCTGCGACGTCCTACGAGGTGCTGACCTGTGAAGAAGAGCGACGAGATCGACACGGCGGAGCGCAACGGGACGAACGGGAACGGCGGCGCGCCCGCGCCGGTCGACCCGGCACCCCCGCGGATGCCGCCGGACGAACCGCCCTCCGCGGTCGACGAGCCGTCGCCGGTCGAGGAGCCATCCGCGGACGAACCCCGGGTACAGACTCTCGTCGTGCTGGCACTCGTGATCATCCTGGTGGGGGCCATGGCCTGGTGGGTGGGTGCCCTGGTGGCACCCGAGACCTACGTGGCGCGTGCCCAGGTGCTGTATCCGATCACCAAGGAGCAGCCGACCGGCTTCCTGCGCGAGGACCGCAACCTCACCACGCAGCTCGTGTTGCTGCGCAGCCGGGCAGTGCTCGTGCCCGCCGCCGCGGCCGCGGGCTCGCCGGTCGACGAGTTCGAGAAGGACGTGGCCATCCGCCTGGTCGACTCGAGCGAGATCATCGAGGTCGAGGTCCGCGACGACTCGCCCGAGTCGGCCTTGCGCGCGGTGTCCGCGATGGTGTCGACCTACTTCGCCGCGGAGCAGTCCGCGCCGCAGTCGGGCGTGCGAGACTACCTCGACGGCCAGCTGGCAGACCTGCGGATCCGGATCGCCGACACCAGAGCGAGGCTCCTCGAGCTACGCGGGCAGCCGGAAACGGGCACGGCCAAGGACGCCCAGGTGGCGAACGCGGAAAGCGAGCTCTCCGCGCTCGTCGGCCGCGAGCAGGCGGTGGCGTCGCAGCTCGACCAGCTCGAGATCATCGAGCTCGCCGGCCCGACGCCCGAGCTCACCACGCAGCCCTACGCCCTCACGAAGCCGATCAGCCCGAAGCCGCTCGTGCTCGCCGCAACGGGGGCGTTGAGCGGGCTGGTCGTGGCGGCCGGTGTCGTCGCGCTCGTCGCGCGGCGGCGGACACCGGCCTGAGGGACCGCCGATGAGCACGCCTGCCGAGGCGGCCCCCGCTACGGCGCGCAACTCGGTCACCGTGGCCGGCTGGACGCTGGCCAGCCGGGTCGCCGGGCTGCTCCGGGTGTTGGTCATCGGGGCCGTGCTCGGCCCGACGTACTTCGCGAACCTGTTCCAGACCGGCTACGTCGTGCCGCAGATGGTCTACAGCCTCATCGCGGGGCAGGTGCTCGCGATGGTCGTGGTGCCGACCGTCGTACGGGCCGTCGCCGACGGTGGCCTGCCACGGGCGCGGGAAGTCCTCAGCCGCGTGGCCGGCGTGCTGCTGGTCACGTCCGGGACGCTGGCGGTGCTGCTCGCGCTGGCAGCGCCGCTCGTCGCGTGGTCTCTGACCTTCGGTATCCCGGATGGCGACGCCCGCGCCCGCGCCCGCCAGCTGACGGTCGTGGTGATCCTCTTCGTCGCCCCGCAGGTGGTGCTCTACACGGTCGCCGCCCTCAGCCAGGCGGCGCAGCAGGCCCGCGGCCGGTTCGCCCTCGCGGCCGGGGCGCCGATCGTCGAGAACCTCGGGGTCATGGCGACGATGGGGTGCGCCGCCTGGGTGTTCGGCGGCGGTCCCGAGGTCACCGACGTGCCGATCGGCTACGTCGTCGTCCTCTGCGCCGGCGCGACGGGGTCGGTCGCGGCCCACGCGGCGCTGCAGGTGTTCGGTGCCTGCCGGGCGGGTGTCGGCGCGCGTCCCTCGCTGCGCTGGCGGCAGGACCCTGACGTCGTCGACATGGTGCACCGCGTGCGGCGGTCGGTGAGCGTCGCCGCCTGCCCGTCGGCCGCGCTGTACGTGCTGCTCGCGCTGGCGGCGACCGTGCCCGGCGGGGTGTTCGTGCTCCAGGTGGTCTACACCGTGAACAGCGCGGTGATCTCGCTCGGGGCGCATGCGGTGTCGACCGCCGTGCTGCCCGAGCTCGCTCGCGTCGCGGACGGCCCGGACACCAGCGAGTTCGGGGCCGCGTGGCGGCGCGGGATGTCCTACGCGGCCGTTGCCGGGCTGCCCGCCCTCGTCCTCATTGCGGTGTTCGCGGGTCCCGCGGCCAACGTGCTGGCCGCGGGCGAGGCTGATTCCGATGCGGTCATCTCCGCGGTCGCGGCGTGCCTGCTCGTGATCGCCGTGGTGCAGCTCGTCGGTGGCGTCCACGGCCTCGGCAGGCAAGCGCTGTTCGCCCGGCTGGACGACCGTGCGCCCCGGCTCGCGGTCGCGGTCGGCCTCGCCGTCGTCGTGGTCGTCGGGTTCGCCTCGCTCGCACTGTCCGCCGGCACACCGCGGCTGGTCGGGCTCGTGGCGGCGTTGCTGGCGGGGGAGGCGGCCGGCGCGTTCATCGTGCTCCGCCGGCTGCGTGGGGCACTGCGCCCGGAGCCGCTGCTGGAGGTCCGGTCGTTGCTCCCCGTGGTGATCGCAGTGCTGCCCGTGCTGCCGGTCGCTGCGGGTGGGTCGTTGCTGATGCACTCCGCCGAGGTGGCGGGTTTCGCGGATGCTGCTCTGCTCGCGCTGTGCGGGGCGGTCGCCGTCGCGGTCTACGCGGCTGCGCTGCGCCTCGCGACGGCACCGGGGGCGGGCGGTCTGCGGGACGGCATCCTGCGGGACGGCGTCGTGCGAGATGGAGCGCCCCGATGACCGCGGTCGCGTCCACTCGAGCCCTCACGGCGCCGCTCCCGCTGGACCGGCGGACCGTGGCCGGGTCCCTCGGCGTTACCGTCGCGCTGGGCTTGCTCGGTGCCGTCATCGGGCCGCTGGTCGCCGTCGGGGTGATCGCGCTTGTGATCGCCGCGGTCGCCGCGCACCGCCCCGTTCTCGCCACGTACGTCTACCTCGGCACCGTCCCGCTGATCGCGGGGATCGAGCGCGGAACGCTCATTCCGCTGCTGCGTCCCAACGAGGCCCTGTTCGCGCTGCTGTTCAGCGGTGCCGTCCTCGGTGGCTACCTCCGATACCTCCAGGGTGCGCGGCTGTCATGGCGGCTGCATCCGCTGGACGTGCCGCTCGCCTGGTTCGTCGTGCTCTCCACGGTCTGGCCGCTGGTGTCGCTGCTGCTGCGCGGCGAAGCGGTACAGCAGGTGGACCTCGTGGCCGTGCTGCCGATGGTCAAGCTGGCCGCCCTGTACGTCCTCATCCGCTGCACCGTGACCGACGACGCGTCGCTGCTGCGATGCCTGCGGCTGGTGGTGTGGCCCGGTGCGGTGCTGGCGCTGCTCGCGGTCCTGCAGACACTCCAGGTGGGGCCCGTGCTGGCGCTGCTGGGGACGTTCTGGGCGCCGGACGGTACCACCGAGGGTCTGGCGGAGCGTGGCTCGGCGACCCTCGCGAGCCCCATCGCGACCGGCGACTACATCATCATCAGCCTCGTCCTGGTGGTCTGCTGCGGTTCCCGCGGCCTGTTGGGGCACCGGGAACGCCTCCTGCTCGGGTTCGTGCTCGGCTCGGGCGTCCTCGCCGCCGGTCAGTTCTCCACGTGGATCTCCGCGATCGTCGCGGTGGTCCTGCTCGCCTGGCGGTTCCCCGAGCTGCGGCGCCGGTCGCTCCGGTTCCTCCCGCTCGTGCCGGTGGCGGTGCTCGTCGGTGCGCCCGCGCTCATCGGGCGGCTCGAGGGCTTCGGCGACGGTTTCGGCGTTCCGCGGAGCTGGCTCGGCCGGTGGGACAATCTCTACAACCTCTACCTCCCGCACCTGGACGGGTTGCGGCTGCTGGTCGGCGTCTCGCCCGACCCCACGTTGCCCGCGCCGGAGACCTGGCGCGACTTCGTCTACCTCGAGTCCGGTTACCTGCAGTTCCTCTGGATCGGCGGAGTTCCGCTGCTGCTCGGGTTTCTCTGGCTGACCGTGACGGTCTTCCGCTCCGCCGCGCCGTTCGCCGCCGACCGCACGCCGGTCGGAGCCTGCGCCGCCGCGATGGTGGTCGTCTGGTGGTTCCTGGTCATGCTCTCGGTGATCGACCCCCACCTCACGCTACGGGGTACCGGCGAGCTGGTGTTCCTGCTCCTGGCGGTCCTCGGGGCGAGGGCACACCCTGCGGTCGCCCACCGCGTGGCGCCCGGTGCAGCCACCCGGCGTGCGCTCGACGTCGCGGTCGCGACGGCGGGGCTGCTCCTGCTGGCGGTGCCACTGCTCGCGATCGCGCTGGCGATCCGCCTGACCAGCGCGGGCCCGGCGCTCTACCGGCAGCGCCGTGTCGGGCTCGGTGGGCAGCCGTTCACGATGTACAAGTTCCGCACGATGCGTTCCGGCGCCGGGGACGAGGCGCTCCGCGACCTCATCGCTCGGGAGCTCGCGGGCGATGACACCACCAACGGGGGCAGCACGAAGCTCGCCGCCCCGCAGGTGACGCCGCTCGGCGCGCTGCTACGCCGCGCGAGCATCGACGAGCTGCCGCAGCTGATCAACGTGCTGGGCGGCACCATGAGCCTCGTCGGCCCGCGGCCGTGCTTGGAGTGGGAGGCACAACTATTCCCCGCCGAGTTCGGCGACCGGTTCACCGTCCGGCCGGGGATCACCGGCCTGTGGCAGGTCAGCGGCCGCAGCACCATGGGCACGTTGGATATGCTCCGGATCGACGTGCAGTACGTGCGGACCCGCAGGTTCTGGTCGGATGTGGACATCCTGCTGAAGACCGTGCTGATCGTACTGCGCGGGGATGGTGCGCGGTGACCACGCTGTTCCTCGCGACGACGGGTGGGCACCTCACCGAGCTAGCGAGTCTCGCGTCGCGCGTCGGGGACGGCCGCGCAGTGTGGGTGACGCACGCGAACGAACAGAGCCGATCGCTGCTCGCGGGTTGCGACGTCGAGTACGTGCCCTACGTCGGGGTTCGTAACCTGGTCGACGTGCTGCGCTGCGTGCCCACCGCGCACCGGCTCTGGCGCCGTCGCGGGATCACCCGGGCGATTTCCACCGGGTCGGGCATCGCGCTCGGCTACCTGCCCTATCTCGCCGCGCGGGGTGTCGAGTGCCACTACGTCGAGAGCGCCGCGCGGGTGCGCGGCCCGTCGCTCACCGGCCGCGTGCTGCGCTGGGTGCCCGGCGTGCACGTCTACGCGCAGTACCCCGCGTGGGCGGGCGGACGATGGTGCTACGGCGGCAGCGAGTTCGACGCCTACGAGCCGGTGGCCGCCCGCCGGGAACCGGGGGCGACGGTCCGCGTGGTCGTCACGGTCGGCACCGCGACGGAGTTCCCCTTCCGGCGGCTGGTGGAGCCCCTGGCCGCGCTGCTCGCACCGGACGGCCCGCTCGTCGGGGCACTCGGCCGTCCGGTGCAGGTGCTCTGGCAGACCGGTGCCACCCCGGTCGCGGACCTCGGGATTTCCGCGGTGCCGTTCGTGCCTGCGGCCGAGCTCGCCGCCGCGTTGGCGGAGGCGGACATGGTCGTCTGCCACGCGGGCAGCGGCTCGGCCACCTCCGCGCTCGAAGCGGGGCGTCGCCCGCTGGTCGTGGCCCGGCGCCGATTCGCGGGCGAGGCCGGCGACGATCACCAGGCTGAGCTCGCCGCCGAGCTGGCCCGCCGGGGGCTGGCGCTCGTGCGCGACCCGGCCCGCCTCACCATCGAGGACCTGCTCGCCGCGCTCGGGACCGCGGTGCGGCGGGTGGCGGACCCGCCGCAATTCGAGCTGACGCGATGAGCGCGCCTACCCTCGCCCGGGTGGACCCCCGCGACGACCCCGCCTGGCTCGAGCTCGTGTCGGGGCCGCAGGGCAGCCTGTTCACGTCGCCGCCGTGGATTCGTGCGGTGTGCGGCACGTACGGGTTCTCCCCGCAGTGCCGGATGGCCCTCGACGACGCCGGGCAACCCGCTGCCGGGTTTGCGTGGGTACCGCTCGACGACCTGCGCGGCAGGCGCCTCGCCGCGTTGCCCTTCAGCGACCGTGCGGATCCGGTGGCCACTACCCTGGCCACGTGGCAGGCGCTTTCCGCAGAGGTGGTGGGGGAACCGTTCACGGTGCGCTGCCTGGACACCGCGGCTCCGGCGTTCGACCCGCTGCTCAGGGAGGTCGGCGCCGCCGCGTGGCACGCGACCCCGGTCGATGCCTCCCCGGACGAGCTGTACCGGCGCATCAGTGCGGCAGCGCGGCGCAACATCGGAGTGTCCCGGCGCAGCGGCGTCCGCATCGAGGCGACGACCGGCCTGGACGGCGTGCGCCGCATGCACGCGCTGCACGTCACGCTCCGGAAGCGGAAGTACCGGCTGCTCGCCCCGCCCCGCGCGCTCTTCGAGGGGATCTGGGCGGCGTTCGCGCCTGACGACGCGATCGTGACCCTACTCGCGTTCGCCGGTGAGGAGTGCGTCGCCGGCGCGCTGTTCCTGGTGTGGAATGACGTCCTGTACTACAAGTTCGGCGCCTCACAGCCGGAGTATCTCGCGCTGCGGCCGAACGACGCGCTCTTCTGGGCGGGCATCGAGCGGGCCGCCGCGCACAGCCTCGCGTCGGTGGACTGGGGGGTCAGCGAC
>Ga0136630_1000530_pt1 | contig 14850 bp, 8 predicted proteins | sample AntDrymUQ5682106_2_FD_105496 | JGI IMG/M metagenome (GOLD analysis project Ga0136630, IMG submission 105496) | Polar desert sand microbial communities from Dry Valleys, Antarctica - metaG UQ568 (21.06) | ecosystem: Environmental > Terrestrial > Soil > Desert | place: Antarctica: Dry Valley...
CTCCAGGAACGCAAAGCCGGCCTGCATGAACATGACCAGCACCGTGGCGACGATGATCCACGTGGTGTCGAGGCTTGCGGCGACCGTTTCCAAATCGGGACCATCTTGGGCGAACGCCGTGGCCGGGAGGGCCAAGAGCGCCAGCAGGGCCAGTGGCCCGGCTCTCCTGAGACTGGGTTTCATTAGTGCGAGTGCCTCCTAGAGCCCGGCGACGCACGCCGCCGGATCGCAGATCGGATACTCGATCAATCTAGGAGCGACCCCGCCGGGGGTCTTTATCCATGTGTCGAAGATTCGGTGGGCAGCGTTCTCCCAACGGTCGAGGGGGAGTTGGCCCTGAGGTAGAGGACGCTAACGGGGCAGCAGGAGGACGCGGCGCTTCTGGAGTGACGCGCCCGGCAGCCTCACCCTCACGACAACGCGCACGCGTCTCCCGACGCGCAGTGCCCTGCGGACGATTCTCCGGCCGCGCCTGTTCAGGCGCGCGGTAACCACCACGCTGCGCCCTGCGCGCAGGCGCCTGGAGCCCGATGCCACCCGGCGCTTGCGCACGCTCGCCGCCACACGGCAGCGTCCCGCCCCCGAAGCGCGACAGCGAACGCGGATGCCGCGTCGCAGCACGGTGCGGATGCGCTGTCTGCGGCGCACCGAGACGAATGCGCCGGAGCGCCCACCCGGACCCGCCCCGGCGTTGTTGCCGGAGCCGAGGCCCGACACCGCGCGTCGCGCGTTCACGATCCCTGCGCCGAACTCGGCGTCCGGGCCCGGGGGGCCCGCGTCGCTGGCGGTGGCGAGGATGCGCTGCACGGCTGCCTGGCCGCGCAGCCCCTTGGACACCAGCAGGGCCGCCACTCCCGCCACGTGCGGCGCGGCCTGAGATGTGCCGGCGAGTTCGGTGTAGGAGGCGTCGCTCTCGTTGAAGGTGGAGATGATGTCGCGGCCCAGCAGCGCCGACCCGCCGGGAGCGGTGACCCCCAGGCCCGAACCGAAACTCGAGAAGAAACTCCGCTGGCGGTTCTCGTCCACCGAGCCCACGCACAGCAGGCGGCCCTGGCCGGAGGGCTGCTCGCACACCGGCAACCCCGTGTTCCCGGCGGCGGCCACCACCACGCGACCGGCATCCAGCGCGCGATCGATGGCATTGCCGAACTCCGGGCTCGACGCGATCGCGCCCGTCTGGTCCCCGAGGCTGAGGTTGATCACGTCGGCGCCGCGGGCCACGGCGAAGTCGATTCCGCGGGCCACGTCGTCGGACGATCCCGAGCCGTCGTCTCCCAGAACCCGCACCGGGATGTACATCGCGCCCGGAGCCACGCTGGAGACGCCCACGCCGTTCCCCTCGTTGGCGGCGGCGATTCCAAGCACATGGGTGCCGTGGCCGTCGGCGCTGGCCGGCACGTTGGGGTCGTTGTCGTTGTCGACGAAGTCGTATCCGGGCAGCAGGCGGCCCTGGAGATCCTGGTGGGAGGCGCGCACGCCGCTGTCCACCACCGCCACCACGGCTCCGCCGCCGGTGGTGATCGCGTGGGCCTGATCGGACTCCACGATGTCCAGGCCGTACTGCTGTGAGCGCAGTGGGTCGTTGGCCGCCCCCGCCTCGGCCGCGGGCACCGCGAACGCACATACGCACAGGGCCGCTGGAAGCAGTCGCCGCATCGCGAGGCAGTCTAGAGAGGAATGCGCTGCCCGGACGCAGGTGGCTCTATGCCGGCACCTCGTCGCCCTCGCGCTCGGGCTCGACCCCCGGCTCCTCCGGAGGGTCCTGCTCGGGCGGAAGCTCGCCGCCGCGCTCGGTGCCGGCGATCACCTCGTCCGGGGTGCGCTCCTCCGGGACGAAGCCGGACTTCATCCCGAAGTACACGGCCTGCGGGTGGTGGGCCACGATCGCCACGGTGGACTGCTCGGGCATCACCGCGTAGCCCTCGGAGAGGTACATGCCGATCGAGCTCAGCTCCAGCAGCTCCCACACCTTCTCGTGCTCGGACTGGTCGGGGCAGGCCGGGTAGCCCCAGGAGTAGCGGCGCCCCTGATCGGGGTCGATGCCCAGGTCGGACCTCACGCGCGAGTGCAACCACTCGGCCAGCCCCTCGGCGGACTGCACGCCCAGCCCGTGGGTGTAGAGCTGCTCGGCGTACTCCCCGTCGGACTCCAGTCGCGCCATCAGGTCGGTGACCTCCGAACCCACGGTCACGCCCTGCAGCGCCACAACGTCGCGCACGCCCTCGTCGTTCAGCGGGCGGTAGAAGTCGGCCAGGCAGATGCGGTCGTGCTTGGGCTGGCGGGGGAAGCCGAGGCGAGAGACCTCGCGATCGTGATCCTCGGGATCGAAGACCACCAGCTCGTTGCCGTCGGAGTTGCACGGGAAGTAGCCCAGCTTGACCCGCGGATGCAGGTAGTCCTGCTCGGCCCACATGCGCTCGAGGCGGGGCTGGAAGCCCTCTTCCTCGCCGTCACCCTCCACCAGCTTGCGCCACGCCTCGCCCTTGTTGCCGCGACCGCCCCAGTGCAGCTTGAACAGAACGTGGCGATCGAGGTGCGGATACACCTCCTGAAGGTCGATCTCCAGCTCGCGAACGCCCCAGAAGGGCGGCTCGGGCACGGGTGCCTCGGTGCTGGCCTTCGATCGCACGCTGTCGTCGGTCACGGGCGGGCCGTCGTCGGACTTGACCGGCTTGTCGCGCAGCGTGGCGGCGTCGGATCGGATCTTCTCCACCAGCGCCTTGCGCGCCTCCTCGTCCACGAGCGCGTCCATCGTGTCCAGCCCCTGGAAGGCGTCCTTGCAGTAGAAGACGCCCGGCTCATAGGTCTCGTCGGACTCCTTGCCGCCCGGGTAGAGCATGCGACTGCCAAAGTCGCGGTTGATCGCGGCACCGCCCACGAGCACCGGGTACTCCAAGCCGCGGTTGTGCAGCTCCCCGACGCAGATGGGCATCTGCTTGGAGGTGGACACCAGCAGGGCGGACAGGCCGATGGCGTCCGCGTCGTGCTCCTCCGCGGCGTTGATGATCGTGTCGACGGGCACCTGCTTGCCGAGGTCGATCACCGTGTAGCCGTTGTTGGTCATGATCGTGTTTACCAGCGACTTGCCGATGTCGTGCACGTCGCCGAACACGGTGGCGATCACCACGGTGCCCTTCGTGTGCCCCTCCATCTTCTCTAGGTAGTTCTCCAGCCGGGCCACGGCGCGCTTCATCACCTCGGCCGACTGCAGTACGAAGGGCAGGATCAGCTCTCCGGCGCCGAACTTGTCGCCCACCTCCTTCATGGCGGGCAGCAGCACCGTGTTGAGCGTGGGAACGGCGCCGATCTTCTCGTTGGAGCGGTCGATCCAGTCCTCCACACCCTCCTTCTTGCGCCGCAGGATGTGCCAGTGAAGGGCCTCCTCGGGCTCCATGCCGGCGGTTGGGTCGGCGACCTCGTCCTCTTCCTCCTCGCCCTTGGACTCGAAGTGCTCGATGAAGCGCTCCAGCGCGTCCTCGCGCTCATTGAAGACCAAATCGTTGGTGAGCTTGCGCTCGTCCTCGGGGATCTCCGGATAGGGCGTGACCTCGGCCGGATGCACCATCGCCAGGTCCAGCCCGGCCTCTACGCAATGGTGCAGGAAGACCGAGTTGAGCACGCGGCGGGCGTTGGGCGAGATGCCGAAGGAGACGTTGGACACCCCGAGGGACGTCTTGACCTTGGGCAGCGCCTTCTTGAGCTCGCGGATGCCCTCGATCGTCTCGACCGCGGACGGGCGCCATTCCTCGTCGCCGGTGGTGAGTGTGAAGGTGAGCACGTCGAAGATCAGCGTCTCCTCGTCGAGGCCGTGCTCGTCCACCACCATGTCGCGGATGCGCTGGGCGATCTCCACCTTGCGCTCGCGCGTCTTGGCCATGCCCACCTGGTCGATGGTCAGCGCGATCAGCGCGGCGCCGTGGGCCTTGGCCAGCGGCACGACTGTGTCGAGCTTCTCGCGTCCGGCCTCGAGGTTCACCGAGTTCACGATCGCGCGGCCGGGGATCTGCTCCAGGGAGCGCTTCATCACCTCGGGCTCGGTGGAGTCCACCTGGATCGGCGCCGGCAGCGACAGCGACACGCGCTTGGCCAGCTCGCGCATCTGCTCGTCCTCATCGTCGCGCTCGGTGAGCGCCACGCAGAGGTCGAGCACGTGCGCGCCGCCCTCCACCTGGCCGGTTGCCACCGACAGCAGGCCGTCGTAGTCGTCCTCGAGCAGCATCGCCTTGGCCTTGCGCGAGCCCTGCGAGTTCACGCGCTCGCCCACGATCGTGGGCGCCGGCTCCTGCGCCAGCGTGGTGGCGCTCATCATGCTCGAGACCTTCGGCGGGCCCGGCTCGGGGCGCTTGCCGGCCTCGCGGCCCCCCACGCGCTCGGCGATTGCGCGGATGTGATCCGGGGTGGTGCCGCAGCAGCCGCCCACGATCGTCACGCCGTGACGCTCCACGAAGTCCTGAAGGGTGTTGGCCAGCGGCTCGGGCTCCTCGGGAAAGATCGTCTCGCCCTCGGGCCCCTGGATCGGGATGCCCGCGTTGGGGATGCAGTGGACCGGCAGCGGGGAGTGCTCACCCAGGTAGCGCACCGCGTCGCGCATGTCCTCGGGGCCGGTGGAGCAGTTCAGCCCCAGCACGTCGACGTCGAGGGCGGTGAGTGTCGTGAGCACCGCCTCGATGTCGGTGCCCAGCAGCATCTTGCCGCCGTTGGGCAGCAGTGAGACCGAGCACTGGATCGGGAGGGTGCGGCCGGTCTCTTTGAACGCCGCGCGCGCGCCGAAGATCGCGGCCTTGACCTCCAGGATGTCCTGCGCGGTCTCGATGATCAGCAGGTCAGAGCCGCCCTTCACGAGGCCGGTGGCCTGCTGGGTGAAGACCTCCACCAGCTCGCCGAAGGTGATCTTGCCGAGCGTGGGGTCGTCGGACGCCGGAAGGTGGCCCGTGGGGCCGATCGAGCCGGCCACGAAGTTGTTCTCGCCCGCAGCCTTTCGGGCTATCTCGGCGGCCTTCTGGTTGATCTCCAGCGTGTGCTCACCGAGGCCCCACTCGTCGAGCTTGATGCGGCTGGCCTGGAAGGTGTCTGTCTCGAGCACGTCCGCGCCCGCTTCGATGAAGGAGGAGTGCACGCCCTCGATCACGTCGGGGCGGTTGAGCACCAGCGCCTCGTGGCACTTGCCGGGCAGGCCGCCGTAGTCCTCGCCGGTGAGGTCGAACTGCTCGAGGGTGGCGCCCATGCCGCCGTCGAAGATGACGACGCGGCGCTTGACGGTGTCTAGGTAATCGCGGGCCATGCGAGGTCCAAAGACTAGCGCAACCTTGACACAGCTGTGTGAAGGTTGGTCAGGCCTCGGCGGCTTCCGCCGCCTCACGGGCGCTGCGGCGGGCCTCGCGCAGTTGCACCGGAGCCGCGTGCAGAGTCCGCAGCCGCAGATCCCTCCAGGTCATGCCCTCGCGCACGAGCGCGGGCATGCCCAAGGCCAAGGCGGTGGCGATCTCCACCGCTTGGAGGATGATCCCGTAGGCCAGGGCGTCGGTCTTGCCCACCCCATAGGCGGACAGGACCGCCACGCACGCGGCCTGGAAGACGCCGAGGTTGGACGGCGTGGCGGGCAGCGCGGCGGTCACGTTTACCGCGAAGAGCACGGCCGCCGCGGCACCTGGCCCAGCTCGCTCGTCGAGCCCCAGCGCCACGAGCAGCAGGTAACAGGCCAGCCACTGCACGGCCCAGGCGGAGAGCTGCGTGGTGGCCGCCCACGCGCCCAGCTTGGGGCGGCGGAACACCTGTAGGCCGTGGCGGACCTGCACGACCCCGGCCCGGATCACCGCTACGGCCTGCTGCACGCGCACGAAGCGTGAGGGCTTGCCGCGGCGCAGCAGCGCGGGAGCGGCGAACAGCATCGCCAGCAGCACCACGGGCGCGATCGTGGCGATCACCAGGGAGTCCTCGCCTCCGCGGAACACCCCGACGGTGGTGAACATGATCACCCCGAGAATGACCAGCGCGAGAATGTTGAGCAACGTCTGGGACACCAGAGAGCCCAGCACCACGGGGAAGTTGTCGCGCATCCGGCCCACCCTGCGGGCCAAGATCAGGGCGCGCGAGGGCTCGCCCAGGCGCGCGGGCAGTGTGGCCGACATCAGCACCCCGATCATCGTGGCGCTGGCCGTGTCGCGCCGGCGCACACTCGTGCCCGGCAGCGCGGCCCGCAGAATCGCGTGCCAAGCCTCGGCGCGTATGAGCATCGAGGCGCACATGAGCGCAAAGGCGAGCAGCACCCAGACCGGGGTGGCGGCGATCAGGGCGTGGCCGATCGATGAGACCCCGATGGTCTGAAGCGCCAGGGCCGTGAGGCCCACACCCAACACGGCGGCCGTGGGCATGCCCACGCGCCGGGCCACCGCGGCCAGGGAACGGCGGCCGGTACCCGGGGTGGCCGGCTCGAGTGAAGGAAGGCGCACGGGCGGAGCTACGGAGCCGGGGTCAGCGCGACTGATGCCCAGCCGGCGAACGGCGCGGCCGGACCGGGATGCGGGAACGGGCAGCTCGACCGCGGTCTCATAGACCCCCGCCACCTCGGCGGCCACAGTCGGCCATGCGAACCGCTCGGCGCGGTCGCGGGCGGCGGCCGCCAGGCGCTCGCGGCGGCCGGGGTCGAGCGCGAGGTCCTGAAGCGCCTCTCCGAGCGCGGCCGGGTCCGCGCTGGGCACGAGCACGCCGTCCACCCCATCCCGCACGACGTCGCGGTAGCCGGCGATGTCCGAGGCCACGACCGGCGTGGACGAGGCAAAAGCCTCGGTGAGAACCATGCCGAAGCTCTCGCCGCCAAGCGAGGGCGCGCACAGGATGTCGGCCTGGCCGAGCAGGCGCCACTTCTCGTCCTCGGTCACCCGGCCGGCCACCTCCACGCCCTCGGGGTCGAGCAGAAGGGGCTCCACCTCGGCGGGAGTGGCCCCCGCCACTGTCAGCCGGGCGGGGACTCCGGCGTGGCGGAGCGCCTCGAAGGCGCGCAGCAGCACGGGAAGGCCCTTGCGCGCGTCGGCGCGGCCCACGAACAGGATCTGAAGCTCCCCTCCCGCGCTGTGATGCGGCTGTGCGGCAGCCAGGTCGACGCCGTTCGGGATGATCCGGTAGTTCCCGCCGTAGAACCGCTGTGCGGTCCAGCGGGCGGCTTCGGACACCGCGATCCGCGCGCCGAGCTTGCGGTACAGCCGCCGGGCTCCCAGGTTGGCCGTCACGGTGCCTCCGGCCACGCTGCGCGAGTAGGTGTGGAAGGTACCCACCAGCGGTCCCGGGGCCGCTTCGGCGGCAAACCAGCTCACAAAGGCCGCGTTGGGCTCGTGGACGTGCACGACGTCGTAGCCGCCGTGGCGCAGCTCGCGGCCCAGGGTGGCCACGGACTCGGGGAACACCGACAGGTTGGACACCGCGCCGTTGAACGGCAGCCCCACGGTGCGCCCGAGCGGGATCAGGTTGTCGGGCAGGGGCCGTCGCTCCGGGGCGGCGCCCCGGTGCATCGCACGCGCAAGCCGGTCGTCGGGGTCGTAGGGCGCGAGGATGCGGGCGTCGTGACCCGCATCCGTGAGCTCCTGAGCCAGCGCTTCCACGTGCCTTCCGACACCACCCGGATACGTGTACGAGTAAGGAGATACGAGCCCTATCCGCACGGCGCCATCCTAGCCCAAGCATCGGGGGCCGTTGGGGCGGGTAGCCGCACCGTTGCAGGCATCCCCAAAGGGATCCGCCACACTTCCAGAGCTTGTCCAGCACGCGCAACTTCGTCAAGTTCACCTTCTTCCGAGTCCTGCCGGAGTGGCGCCGCCTGCCGGCGAGCGAGCGCGCGGAGCACAAGCGCGAGTTCGCGGCCGCCTGCAGGGAGTTCGGCGAGAATCACCTGCTGCGCTCCTACTCGCTGGTGGGCACCCGCGGGGACTGCGATCTGATGGTGCGGGCGCTGGCCCCGTCACTCGATCCGATTCACGAGCTTCACGTGCTGCTCAACCAGTCGGGCCTGACGCGCTACGCGGAGATCGCCCACTCGTTCCTGGCGATGACCAAGGAGTCCATGTACTCCGACGAGCCGCAGCCGCTGGAGCCGCGGCCGGGATCGGACGCCAAGTACCTGATCGTCTATCCGATGTGGAAGAAGCGCGAGTGGTACCTGCTGCCCGCCGAGGAGCGCATGCGGGTGATGCGCGGCCATATCGAGACCGGCCGGCGCTACGCGAACATCGAGATCAACACCGCCTACTCCTACGGGCTCGACGATCAGGAGTTCGTCGTGTCGTTCAACGCCGATGAGCCGGGCGAGTTCCTCGACCTGGTGCAGGAGCTGCGCTCCACCGAGTCGAGCTCCTACACCGAGTCCGAGACCCCGATCTTCACCTGCATTACGGCCTCGCTGGAACGGGCGCTGGACGCGCTCGACGGCGAGGCGCTGGTGGCCGAGCCCTCCTAGACGGACGTCTTGGCCGCGTCGAGCATCTCCTCGACGCGGGTGAACTTCACCCGCGGGCGGCCCTGGGGCTCACCGGCCGCCTTCTCGGCGGCGTCGATCAATTCCCAGCCGGCATAGGTCACATGATCGGGCGCGCGCTCGGAGAGCAGGCTCTCCACCTCGTCCGGCGCGCCTCCCGACGACGGCTCTTCGAGGCGGCCTTCGTGGAGGTCCTGGATCAGGTTGTCGACCGTTTCCTGGGCGTCGCGCTTGTTGGTGCCGATCACGCCCGATGGGCCGCGCTTGATCCATCCCACCACGTACTCACCGGGGATCGCGTGCTGCGCGTGGGGGTCCACGACGCGGCCCTGCTCGTTCGGGATCGTGCCCTTCCACTCGTCGAAGGGCACGCCGTCCACCGGCACGCCGCGATAGCCGATCGAGCGGAACACGATTCCCGCCTCGACCGTCTCGTGATCGTCTGTGGCCTTGGCGCGTAGGGCGCCGTCGCTGCCGTGGTCGAGCTCGTTGCGGACCAGGTCGATCGACTCGACCTTGCCGTCGCCGCGGATGGCCACTGGAGACCGCAGGAACCGCAACACCACCCGCTTGGACTTGCCGGTGGACTCGCGCTGGGAGTACGCGGTGAGGATCTCCACATTCTTGCGAGCGGTCAGCTGCCCCTCGGCCTCGATGTCCTGCAGGCTGTTGTGGTCGATGTTCATGTCGGCGGGATCCACCACCACGTCGGCGTCGGTGAGCTCGCCCAGCTCGAGCAGCTCGGGATTGGTGAATGCGGCCTGGGCGGGACCCCGGCGGCCCAGAATCACCACCTCTTCGATCTCGCAGGAGGCGAACGCCTCAATGGCGTGATCCGCGGTGTCCGTAGTGTCGAGTTCGGAGCGCGGCAGGACGAGCATTCGCGCCACGTCCATCGCCACGTTGCCGTTCCCGATCACGACCGCGCGCTTGCAGGAGAGGTCGAACTCCAGGTCGCGGTAGTCGGGGTGGCCGTTGTACCAGCCCACCAGCTGAGTGGCGGCCCAGCTACCCGGAAGGTCCTCGCCCGGGATGTCCATCTGACGGTCGGTCTCGGCTCCCACCGCGTAGATAACCGCGTGGTAGCGCTCCTTGAGCTCGTGGTGGGTGATGTGCTCGCCCACGTTCACGTTCCCAAAGAAGCGGAACCCCTCGCCTGCCGCGGTCTTCTCGGACACCCGCGTGACCGACTTGATCTTGGGGTGGTCGGGCGCCACGCCGGCGCGGACGAGCCCGAAGGGCGTCGGGAGGCGGTCGTAGAGGTCCACCGAGACCTCGAGGTCCTTCGCCTTCAACAGATGGCCCGCCGTGTAGAAGCCGGATGGGCCTGAGCCGACGATCGCGACTCTCAGGGGGTTCTCGGACGTGCCGGGAGAGGAAGCCATGCCGATGAGGAACTCGCGCTGGGCGCGGACCGGTGGACCGCCGGCCGACGGCGATTATAGGGAGCGCGGCTCTAGGCGCCCGAGCCGTCGGAGCCGGTAGGGCGCTCCTCGACATCCTGCATCAGAAGGTCCATCGCCGAGACGGTTTCGATCGGCTTGACGATCGGCGCCGGGGTGTCGGGTGCCTCGGTCTCGGGGTAACGACTGGCCTGCTGGACGGGCGCGGGCGCCCGTGTGAGCTCGGGCTCCGGAGCATGCTGGTACAGGCTCGGCTCGGGCTCTTGCGGGAGGTTTGGCTCCAACTGCTCGGCGAACTCCTCTGCCGGCGCGTAGGGGCTCTCCTCGCCGAAGGGACTGGGCTCGGCGTTGAGGTGCGCGTACGGGCTGGGCTCCGGCTCGGCGAAGCCTCCCTGCTCCTCAATCTCCACGACAGGCTCGGGCTGCGCCACCGGATCGGGCCCCGCATGGTTGTAGAGGCTTGGCGCCGGCAGGTACTCGGACATCGGCTTGGGCTCCACGACGACCTCCGGCTCGCGGGCTGCCGGCGCGTCGTAGGCCGTGGGCTCGCGCTCAATCTCCACGACAGGCTCGGGCTGCGCCACCGGGTCGGGCTCCGCATGGTTGTAGAGGCTCTGCTCCGGCGACGCCTCGGGCTCGAGGGAGACCTGCGGCTCGTGTTCGACGACCGGTTCGTAAACCATCGGCTCAGGGTCGATTTCGATCTCGACAACCGGCTCGTGCTCGGCGAGCGGCTCGCCCTCGATCTCGACGGACGGCTCGGGGCTATCCATCGGCATCGGTGCCGGCTCCACCTCGACGACGGGTTCGTGATCCAAGGGGCGTTCCGGCGCGACGACGGCCTCGGGCTCGACCAGCGGCGGAAGGACCGTGGGCTCGTCAAGGGGGTCGACCGGCGCCGGCTCCGGCCCCGGCCCCGGGCGCAGACTCTCGGGTAGCGCCTCCGGAGGGAGCGGCTCTGCGGCATGGGCCGGCGCGGCCATGACCGCGGCCGGCTCCTCAGGCACCTGCTTCTTGCGGCCAATCTCGATCTTGCCGAGCTCCTTGAAGCTCCGGCGCTTCCTGGGCTGCTTCTCAACCTGGTCCGCCACGACAGCGTGCTGCACGGCCTCTCTCTTCTTCTTCGAGCCGCCGATCTCCAGCTTCGCGAGATCCTTCAAACCCCGGCGACGCTTGGGCTCCTTCACAGCAACCGGTGCCGAAACGGCCGCAGCCGCCACCACAGGCGCCTCGACAGCAACCTGCTTCTTCTTCGAGCCGCCGATCTCCAGCTTCGCGAGATCCTTCAAACCCCGGCGACGCTTGGGCTCCTTCACAGCGGGAGGTGCGGCCACGGGGGCCTCTGACGGGCCGAGCTCGGTGGTCGCCGGGACCTCGGTGGTGGCCGGGGGCGCGGTGGCGACGGCGTCGGTAACGACCGTGCCGGCCACCACGTCGCCCAGTCGCTGGCGGCGCTCGCCGCTGACGAGCATGACGATCAGGCCGATGATGTTCCAATCCACGATCCGGACGATCGTGCGCTTGGCGATCTGGACATCCGTCGCCGGGCTTCCGTCGGCGGACACCACGCGGAGCTTCATCGCCCGCTTGCCGAGGGTCTGCCCGCCGGAGGACTCGAGCGCAAAGCAGTAGTAGAGGGCCCAACCGAGCACCACCACCTGCATGCCGCGCGTGAGCGATAGGCCGGCGACGCCCACCGCCAGGCCCATGGCGAGGGGCACCATCAGGTCGATGATCCCCGCGAGCATGCGGCGATTGTCGAACTGGGGCCCGGTGGGCACCGTCGGGGACGGACCGGCGCTGGCGTGCGTCTTCGCAAAAGCAGCCATCAGGGACCGCTATCGGCAACCGGGCGGATCGACCTTAGAGGCGGTATTCGAAGCTCGGCGCGCGTCCAAGGGTCATGCACAGCCGCCCCAGCGGCCATCATCCGTGGCGATGCAGCGCGTGGCCGTGATCGACATGGGGTCCAACTCCTTCCGGCTCGTGGTGTTCCAGTACGAGCCGGGAAGCTGGTGGAGCCTCGCCGATGAGATTCGCGAGGCCACGCGCGTGAGCGCGGGCATGGGCGACGAGGGCGTACTGCAGCCCGAGCCGATGGACCGGGCGGTGCACACCGCCGCGGTGTTCGCCTCGTTCCTCAAGGCGTCGAGGGTAGAGCGGGTGGATGCCGTTGCCACGAGCGCCATCCGCGACGCCGCCAACCGCGACGAGCTCCTCACCGCGATCAAAGAGCGGACCGGTCTGGAGGTGCGTGTGATCAGCGGCGCCGAAGAGGCGTTCTACGGCTACTTGGCGATCGTGAACTCCACCACGCTGGACGACGGCTTCGGCATCGATGTGGGCGGCGGGAGCGTGCAGATAACCCGCATCGTGAACCGGCGGCTGGCCGAGGCCGAGTCGGTGAGGCTGGGCGCCGTGAGGGTGAGCGAGTCCTTCCTCCCGGACGACGAAGCCACGTCCAAGCAGTTGAAGGCGCTGCGCAAGCACGTCGTCCGCACCCTTTCGGAGTTCGAGTGGTGGCATGGCGTAGAGGGCCTGCGGCTGGCGGGCCTGGGCGGAACGATCCGCAACCTTGCCACCGCGGTGCAGAAGCGCCTCGAACTGCCCGACATAGACGTGCAGGGCTTCTTTCTCACGCGGGGCGATTTGGAGGACCTGATCGACGAGCTGGCCTCCCGCCCGGCGTCCAAGCGAGGCTCGATCCGGGGCATCAAGCCCGACCGCGGCGACGTGATCCTGGGAGGTGCGGTGGTCGTGGCATCGGCCATGGAGCACGGCGGCTTCTCTGAAATGGAGGTCACGGAGGCGGGCCTGCGCGAGGGCGTCTTCTTCGAGCGCCTGCTCGAGGACCGTGACCCCCCGCTGCTGGAGAACGTGCGTCGCGAGTCGGTGACCAACCTCGCCCACCGCTTCCGCACCGACGACGAGCACGTGGAGCACGTGGGCCGGCTGTCGCTTCAGATGTTCGACGAGCTCCGCGAGGCCGGCCTCCACGACCTCGACGGCAACGAGCGTGAGTTGTTGTGGGCTGCTTGCATGCTTCACGACATCGGCGTGACGATCGACTACGACGACCACCACCGTCACTCGCACTACCTCATTCTCAACGCTGGCCTTCCAGGATTCAGCCCGCGCGAGCTCGAGCTGATCGCGCTGATCGCTCGCTGGCACCGCAAGGGCGAGCCCGACGCGGAGCAGATGGGAGCGCTCGAGCGCAAGGGCGACGGAGACCGGCTGCGCCTGCTGTGCGGCGTGATCAGGCTTGCAGAGCAGCTCGAGCGCAGCCGCGATCGCTCCGTTAGGGCGGTGCGACTCGAGCGTAACGGCGGCACCGTGGCGCTGCGAGCCGAGACCAACGGAACGGGTGCCGACCCGAGCGTGGCCATATGGTCGGCCCAGCGCAACTCGTCCCTGCTCGCGGAGGCCATCGGGGAGCGGGTCGAGGTGACTCTCGCCTAAGGCGCCCGGCGCGTTAGACGAGCTGCGTGACCAGGGTGCCCAACTGAGGCGAGGTGACTACGACCTCGTCGCCAGGCTTGAGCCACACCTTGGGATTGCGCAAGCTGCCGACTCCGGCCGGGGTGCCGGTGGAAACGAGGTCCCCGGGCTCGAGGGTCATCAGCTGCGACAGGTAGGCCACCAGCGCCGGAATGGAGTGCACGAGGTCGGCGGTCGTGCCGCTTTGCATCTCCTCGCCGTTGAGGATGAGCGCGATCTCGATCGCGTCGTGGGAGCCTGCCTCGTCAGGGGTGACCAGGGCCGGCCCGCACGGCGCGGCGCCGTCGAACACCTTCCCAGGCATCCACTGGGGCGTCTTGAACTGGTAGTCACGGGCGGAGAGGTCGTTGAGCAACGTGTAGCCCGCCACGTGGGACATAGCCTGCGCCTCGGGCACGTCCTTACAGCGGTCGGCGATCACGAAGGCCACCTCGGCCTCATAGTCCACACGGCGGCTGTACGGCGGTAGCGTCACGGTCGAACCGGGCGCCGCCAGGGCATTGGCGAACTTGGCGAACATCGTCGGCGTCTCCGGCGGCTCTGCGCCCTGCTCCTGCGCGTGGGAGCGGTAGTTGAGCCCGATGCAGACGATCTTGCCCGGGTCGGTGATGGGAGGCAGAAGGGCGACCTCATCGGGAGGCAGCGGGGGCCAGGCAGGGCCGTCGCTCAGGCCGCCGCGACGCAGGAGCGCCCCGAGCCCTTCCCCCGGCTCTGAGAGCGGGACGACCGCGCCGTCGTCGAGCCGGCCGGCGCGTAGCCCGTCCCCTGAGTCGAATGTGACGAGGCGCATGTGCGGAGACTAAGTCGTCGGCCGCCATGAGAGCCGGCCCGTACTCTTGTGGCGTGGCTCGCCGCGATGAAAACTCGATTCCCACCGGGCGCGTACGCCGGACTGCGAAGGTGGCCGGCCTAGCCGGAGGCCAGACCGCGCGCAACTACGCGACCAAGGCCACCAATCTCGCCCGCGGCGAGGAGGGCAGGCAGCGTGCGGTCAGCCGCCGCCAGGCCGAGGCCGCCGAGCAGATCCTCGACGTGCTCGGGAACATGAAGGGCGCCGCCATGAAGGTGGCCCAGGTGGCGTCGTTCATCGACACGGGCGCCTTTCCCGAGGAGTTCCAGGAGCGCATCCAGGCCAAATTGGCCGAGCTGCGCGACTCCGCCCCGCGCGTCGCCTTCAAGGAGATGCGCAAGGTGATCGAGTCGGAGCTGGAGGAGCCGCTGGCGGACGTGTTCGCCGAGTTCGACGAGGAGGCCGTGGCGGCGGCATCGATCGGCCAGGTCTACCGCGCACGTCTGGAGGACGGCCGCGACGTGGCGGTGAAGGTGCAGTACCCGGGAGTTGCCCAGGCCGTGCGGTCAGACCTCCAGAACCTGGGCCTGCTGATGCGGGTGGCGAAGAAGATCGCGCCCGGAATGGACGCCAAGGCGATGACCGCGGAGATCCGCGAGCGCCTGTCCGACGAGCTGGACTACGAGCAGGAG
>Ga0136630_1000532_pt1 | contig 14840 bp, 14 predicted proteins | sample AntDrymUQ5682106_2_FD_105496 | JGI IMG/M metagenome (GOLD analysis project Ga0136630, IMG submission 105496) | Polar desert sand microbial communities from Dry Valleys, Antarctica - metaG UQ568 (21.06) | ecosystem: Environmental > Terrestrial > Soil > Desert | place: Antarctica: Dry Valley...
CGAGCTCGGGAGGGTGCAGCCTGTCTTGCCATGTCTTATCGCTCCCTCGTGGCTCTGAGGCCGACACTACGCCGACCCGCAAGGCCGCGCAATGGGAAGGGCGAGGCGACCGGGTACGTCCGCGTGGTCCTACGTCAACAGCTGCGGCAACAGCGTGCGCTACTACCCGCAGCCCGCGCACGGCGAGTCAGCACTCGTCGAGGAAGGAGGGAGCACGGCTGGCCACGGCGGCGACCGGCCGCCGGTAGACGGCCCGGCGCAGCAGCTCGCCGCGCTGCGCACTCCGCCACTCACGCCGCCTGAATCGCCGCTGGCGGGCTAGCTCACGTGCGTCGCGTGGCGTCACGTCGGCTCGAGAGTCGTCTGCGGGGCGGAAGCCGAACCGATCGAGGAGCGGTGCCGTCGCCCGCTCGACCAGCGCGACTTCATGCGGCTGCAGCCGCTCGCGCCAGCGCTCGACCGAGGCGGTCGTCACCGGCTCGGCGACGTGGCTGTACGAGCCCCGCAACGAGCTGCGGCGCTTGCTGATCATCGTCTCGACAGCGTCGCCCGCTCGGAGCCCGGCGAACGCGCAAACCCGCTGGAGCGCGGCGGGCGGGTCGCTGACCATGTCCTCGTAGCGCAGGTCCAGGAACTGGTCGGGCCGCAGGCGCGTCGCGAAATGGTCGGTGCGGCGGATGGCGGCCTCCCAGCGCGCCGTCGCTGCCGAAATCGCCACCCCGGGCGCATCCCATCCCATCGAGATCTGCGAGGCGACCGCGCCTCGCGGGTCGCGCACCAGGTTGATGTACTGGGCGTTCGGGAACATCGCGAACAGCATCCCGATGGACCCGCTGTAGGATGGCCGCTTGTCGCCCCAACGCGGCTTCCCGTGCCCCTCGGCGTAGAGCTGCAGGCACGCCTCGACGATCGAACCGACCGTGGGCGGAGCGTCGGCCACCCGGCGGATCGCGTCCTTCCGGCTGATGCGCCCGTCGCGCAGCCGCCCGCCCCTGAAGCCCTTGTCGGTGAAGATCCACTCGGCGACGCGGCGGCGGTTCGCCGGGTCCCGCAGGTCGCCGAAGCGCACCCGCTGCCACCACAGCGGCCGCACGAAGTTGGTCTCGTGCGGGATCGCGAGACAGGGGTGGTTGTCGAGCATGACCCGCAGCAGCGTCGTGCCAGAGCGCGGGCACGCGCCGATGAACAGCGGACGAGTCGGTGCACCTGCGAATCGAGACGGCGCGCGTTGCAGCCACGCCTCCGAGCGCGGGCGCCAGCCCGGTCCCACCGTGAGCGGAAGCTCCGGACGCTCAACCACGGCAAGCCGGCATGCTGACGCGCGAGTGGGAGGTCGAGGGTGCGACGGTCAAGGTCATCCTCCGCCGAAGGTCGCCGTTCCCCCGCGGTCTCGGCCGGGATCAGCCCTGGTTGGAGCGAGCAATGGCAGCGCGCCGACGCAGCCGAACCGTACGGCAGCCGCACTCTATCGGTCACCCCGTCGGAGCATGGCCCGGCGGCGGGCCCGGTCGCCGCGCGGGCCGGCCATGCGGGACAGCAGTGCGGCCGTAGCCACCTCCTCGGCGCCGAGTGCGACCGCCACCGCGCGCCCATCGGGCGGCAGGTCATAGTGGTCGCGCTGGAACCAGGCGCGCCTCAGGCCGAGCCGGTCCGCGAACGCGTGGAGCTCAGGAAGCTCACCGTCGGTCGCCATGTGGCACCACGTCGTGAACGGGAGCGTCACCCCGGGGTATTCGCGCAGCTCGTCGACGAGGATCGCCATCACGCCTGGAGTCTGGCGCGCCGCCTCCTACCGGGGCGTCAGCCGGCGGTGCGCGTGAGCAGGTCGATCACCGCGGCGAGCTGATGCGCCAGGAGCTGCGCCCGCTCGATCTCGCAGCTGTTCCACGGGATCGCCTGGCACCGGTAGAGCTCGAGCAGCCCGACGTCGCGCCCGCCGAACACCAGCGGCACCATCAAAAGCGCCTGGAACCCGTGGCGCTCGAGCAGCCGCGCCTCCGTGGGCTCGGAAGCGGGATCGCCCGCGACGACCTGGCCGGCGGTGCGGGTGCGCAGGACGTGCTCGGTGGCGGGGAAGTCCGCCAGGCGATACCGCTCGCCGGGCGCCGACCAGCCGTGGCGGCTGATGTCCTCGACGAACGCCGAATCCTCGACCAGCCGGGAGACGGCGGCGTCGTCGGCGCGCAACACCAGCGGGATCATCGCCGCGATCTCGCTGATGTCCTCCACGCAGGTCACCCGCGTGAGCCGGCCGACGAGGTCGCCCAGCGTCAGCTCGCTGCCGGCGGGCGGCTCACGAGCCACGCGCATGCCGCTCCGCACCTCGGCCGCAGCGGCGGCCGCCGCCTCGGGGACGAGCGCGGCCCACGGCGCCTCCGGGCGCGCCAGCGCCCAGCCCTGGGCGTAGGTCACGTCGAGGCCCGCGAGCACCCGCAGGTCGTCGAGCGTCTCCACGCCCTCCGCGCACACCGCCGCACCAGTCGTCGCCGAGAAGGAGATGAGCGCCTCCAGGAGCGCGAAGCGGTGCGGGTCGTCGTGGACCCCGTCCACCAGCGAGCGGTCGAGCTTGAGGATGTCGGGCGCGATGCGGATGATCTGCTGCAGTCCGGCGTAGCCGTTGCCGGCGTCGTCGAGCGCGATCCGCGCGCCGCGTGCTCGCAGTGCCTCGAGCTCGCGATCCAGCTCTGCGTCGGTGGAGAACAGCTCGTGTTCGGTGAGCTCGACGACGATGCCGGAGAGATCGTCGGGGAGCGCGGCGCGGACCTCGCGCGAGAGCAGCGCGCCCGGGCTGACGTTGAGGGCGAGAAAGGTGTGCTCCGGCCGATCGGGGGCGCGCAGCGCGGCCGTCAGCGCGGCCGCCTCCAGCGCGGGTCCGAGGCCGGCGCGATGCGCCTGCGCGAACCACTGGTCGGGCGGGCGGAACGGACCGAGGGGTATGCGCGCCAGCGCCTCGTAGCCGGCCACGCGCCCCGTGGCGAGCTCCAGCATCGGCTGGAAGACGGGGACGATCGCACCTTCACGGGCCACGAGCGCCTCCACTTCGGCCCGCTGCCCGTCTCCGGAGAGGTTACCGGCGAGGCGCCGATCGTATCGGCAGCTCCGATCGCGTCCGGACCGCTTGGCCGAGTACAGCGCGCCGTCGGCGAGCTCGAGCAGGCGTCCCGCGTCGCGCTCGTCCTCCGGGAACGACGCGACGCCGGCCGAGCACGACAGCGACCGGCCGCCCACTCCGACTTCGGCGATCGCGGCGCGGGCGCGCTCGGCGGCCTCGGCGGCGCACACGCCGTCGACGCCGGGCAGGATGAGCGCGAACTCCTCGCCCCCGAGTCGCGCCACCAGGTCGTCCTCCCGGACGGCCGAAACCAGCTTCTCGGCGGCCGCGGCGAGCACCTTGTCGCCCTCGGCGTGGCCGTAGGCGTCGTTGATCGCCTTGAAGTGGTCGAGATCGAGGACCACGACGCTGAGCGGCCGGCCACCGGTCGCCGCGTTCGCCAGCGCCTCGCCCAGTCGCTCGTGGCAGGCTCGGTGGTTGAGCAGCCCGGTGAGCCCGTCAGTGCGCGCCTGCTCGCGCAGTGTGTCGCGCTGGCGGGCGGAGTCGAACGCGAGCGCCGCCATCGTGGCGAAGCGCTCGACCTGCGCGACTTCCGCTTCGCTGAACCTCTTGTCCACGCTGATCCGGTAGACGTTGAGCGCGGCCACCGCCCGGTCCTCGATCAGCAGCGGAACCGACACTAGCGACTCGGGCTCCATCTCGGTGCCCTGGACGATCGCGACGATGGGATCCTCGTCGGCGCGGTCGACGTTGCGTGTGCGGCGGTTGGAGACGACCCAGCCGGTCACGCCCTCCGAGACGGGGAATGGGTCGGCCATGACCTCGTCGGCGTACGCGCCGAGCGCGAACACCGGAACGAGCATCCCGGCGGCCCGATCGACCTCGTAGACCGACAGCTCGTCGAAGTCGAGCAGCTCGCCGAGGTGGTGGGCGATGCGACCGAGCGTGTCGGGAAGCGAGTCGGCGGCCAAAATGCCCGCGGCCGCGTCGACGAGCGCCTCCAGCGCGGAGGCGTCAGCCTGACGGATCCCCGTTGTCAAGGCCATCCCCATGCCTATCGTCCGCTGCGGCGCCGGCTTGAGCGTCGACGCTCCTATCCTCACCCGGCATGACCCGCCTCTCGATCGCCCTCGCCTGTCTTCTGCTCGCCATGTTCGCCGCCGCCTGCGGCGATGAGGAGGAGCAGGAGGCCGCGGCGCCCGAGGCGACCGCGACGGCGACGCCGGAGCCGACGGACTTCGGCAGGGTCAGCGACGATCTCTCGGCCAAGCCGGCGATTCCCGCGGCGTCCGGCGCGCCGCCCGCCGAGCTCCAGAAGATCGACATCGCGGCGGGCAAGGGCAAGGCGGCCGAGCCGGGCGACACCGTTTCCGTTCAGTACGTCGGCAACTCGTGGTCGACGGGCACCCAGTTCGACGCCTCGTGGGACCGCGGCAGCGAGCCGTTCACCTTCCCCCTCGGCGGCGGCCAGGTCATCCCGGGGTGGGACCAGGGCGTCGCGGGCATGAAGCAGGGCGGCCGGCGCGTGCTCGTCATCCCGCCTGACCTTGCCTACGGCGACCAGAGCCCGAGTCCCGACATTGCGCCGAACGAGACGCTGATCTTCGTGGTCGATCTGAAGAAGATCGGCTAGCTGGTCGCGGCCGGGCACCAACTGGTCCGTCTGGTTGCGAGACCGGCTACCCGCCGCGACTACCCTGTGCGCATGGACCCGCCCGGCAAGGACGATGTTCTGCCGGGCGCCGACGCCGCGTGGACCGACGCGGACGAGGAGGAGTTCCGGCGCACGCATCCGCGGGCCCCGACCTCGGCCGACGAGGAGCTGCTCGAGGCCGACACCCCGGCGATCGTCTCCCAGCTCGACGACGTCGCCCGCGTCCGCCGCATCCAGGACGAGCTGCTCAACGGGTTCGGCCGCTTGGCGCACGTCGGCAAGGCGGTCTCCATCTTCGGCTCCGCCCGCACCCCGCGCGACGACCCGATGTACGACAAGGCGCGCGAGACCGCAGCCGCGCTGGGCAGCGCGGGCTTCTCGATCATCACCGGGGGCGGCCCCGGCATCATGGAGGCGGGCAACCGGGGCGCGCGCGACGCGGGCGTCCCGTCGATCGGGCTGGACATCGAGCTGCCGCACGAGCAGTTCGAGAACGCCTTCGTCGACCTGAGCCTCAACTTCCACTACTTCTTCGCGCGCAAGGTGATGTTCGTGCGGTACGCGAGCGCGTTCATCGTCTTTCCTGGCGGCTTCGGGACGCTCGACGAGCTGTGCGAGGCGGCGACCCTGCGCCAGACCGGCAAGATCCGCCACTTTCCGATCGTCCTGATCGGCGCGTCCTACTGGGCCGGGCTGGTGGACTGGCTGCGCGACCAGGTGGCGCGCGCGGGCAACATCCTCGCCGCCGACGTGCAGAGCCTGATCTTGACCGACAGCGTCGACGAGGTGCTGCGCATCGTGCAGGCCGCCGAGCACCGGCGCCCGCGCGCGGCGGCCTGACCGCCGGCCGCCGAACTGCGATCCTGCGGGCCATGGCGACCGGCGTCACCTCGACCCGCCTGGTGGGGCGCTCGCTGGAGCTGGCGCGGCTCCAGGCGGCGCTCGCCGACGCCGCCGCGGGCCAGCCCTCGCTGGCCTTCGTGGTCGGGGAGTCGGGCGTGGGCAAGAGCCGGCTGGTCGCCGAGCTGCGGTCCCGGGCGGCCGCTGACGGGACGCGCGTGCTGAGCGGCGACTGCGTCGAGCTCGGCGAGGGAGAGCTCGCCTACGCGCCGCTCGTCACCGCGCTGCGCCCGCTGGTGCGCGAAGGCGACCCGGTGCTCGCCGCGCTGCCCGGCGCCATCCGCGCCGAGCTGGCCACGCTGCTGCCCGGCCTCGGCGAGCAGCGCGAGCGAGCGCGCGGCGCCGGCGACCAGGCGCGCGTGTTCGAGGCGCTGCTCGCCGTGCTCGACGGTCTCGCGCGCACCGCGACCGTCCTGCTCGTGATCGAGGACCTCCACTGGGCCGACGCCTCCACCCGCGCCTTCTTGCGCTTCCTCGCCTCCGCGCTGGGTTCCGCGCCGCTCCTGCTGGTCGCCACCTATCGGCCCGACGAGCTGCACCGGCGCCACCCGCTGCGCCCGCTGCTCGCCGAGCTCGAGCGCGTCCGGGCGGTGCGCATCGACCTTTCGGGGCTCACGCCCGACGAGCTGCGCGAGCAGCTCTCCGATATTCTCGGCGCACCGCCGGACGACGCCCTGGCCGAGCGGCTCCACGCCCGCAGCGACGGAAATCCGCTGTTCACGGAGGAGCTGCTGGCCGCCGGACTCGATGGCCGGGGCGCCGTGCCGCCCAGCCTCGCCGCGGCGCTGGGACTGCGGATCGAGCGGCTCGGCGAGGACGCACGGAACTTGGTGCGGGTGCTCTCGGCGGGCGGGCAGCTCGACGACGCGGTGCTCGCCGAGGTCGCCGGCCTCGACCGGCGCGCCCTGCACGACGGGCTGCGCGAGGCGGTCGCGAGCCACATCGTGGTGCTGGACGGTGACCGCTACACCCTGCACCATGCGCTGCTGCGCGAGGCGGTGCACGACGACCTCCTTCCCGGGGAGCGCGCCGAGCTGCATCGCGCGCTGGCGCGGGCGCTGGCGCGGGAGGCGGCGGGCGCGCCGGGCGCGCAGAGGGCCGCCGCCATCGCGCATCACTACCATGTGGCCGGCGATCAGCCGGCCGCGCTGGAGGCCGCGGTCCGCGCGGGGGTCGTCGCGATGGACGTGCAAGCCTACCGCGAGGGCGCCACTCTGTTCGAGCGGGCGCTGGAGCTGTGGGACCGGGTGCCGGACGCGTACGGGCTGACCGGCACGGACGAGGTGGAGCTGCTCCAGCGCGCCTCCTCGTGCCACTTCTACGCCGACGACGTCCAGCGCTCGGTGACCCTCGCCAGGCGAGCGCTCGCGCTCGTCGACGAGGAGCACGAACGGCGCCGCGCCGCATGGCTCTACGGCATGCTCCAGCGCGGGTTGTGGGCGTCGCTGCGCCAGGACGAGGCCGGCGCGGCGCTCGACCGCGGCCTTGCCCTGCTGGCCGGCGACGGACCGAGTCCCGAGCGCGCGCGGCTGCTCGCGCGGCAGGCCAAGACGCTGATGGTGCAGTCGCGCTATCACCGCGCGGTCCGGGTTGCGCGCCGGGCGCTGGCCGAGCAGGCCGAGCTCGGCGCACCGGACGGCTACCACGTCGACGAGGTCGGCGCGCTCAACGCGCTCGGGGTCTCGCTGATGGCCACGGGCGAGACGGAAGAGGGCGCGGCGGCGCTGCGCCGCGCGCTGGGCCTGGCCCGGGCGCGCGGCGACCTGCAGGACATCGCCTCGGCCGCCGTCAACCTCTCGGACGCGCTGCACCACACCGGGCGCACGCAGGAGGCGCTGGCGGTGGCGCGCGAGGCACACGCCGAACTGGAGTCGCTGCCCATGCGCCAGGTCTGGCTCTCGCTGGCGATCGCCCAGCAGTCCTTCGACGCCGGGAACTGGGAGGCCGCCGACTCGGCGCTGGCCGAGGTCGACCGGCGCCGGCCCTCCGGCGGCAACTGGGAGCTGGATCCGCGCCTGCGCCACGCCGAGCTGGCGCTGGCGCGCGACGAGCGCGAGGCGGCGCGGTCGCATCTAGCCCGGGCGACGGAGCTGGCGGTCGACTCGCGCGAGCCGCAGTACCTCGGCGTGCTGGGCGCGCTCCAGGCGGAGCTGGCGGCGCGCGAGGGCGACGTCGACGGGGCCCGCGCCGCGGTCGACGAGGCGCTCGACCGGATCGAGTTCTGCTCCGACGACGCGCTGCGGATGGCGATGGTCTCGGCCGCGGGCCTGGCCGCCGAGGCGACGGCGGCGCAGCACGCCCGTGACCTCGGGGCGGAAGCGGCGCTCGCCGCCGCGCTCGCCCACGCCGAGCTGCTGATCGCCCGCGTGCGAGCGTGCGCCGAGGACGGAGGCCCGCTCGAGCAAGCTTACCTCGCGCACGCCGAGGCCGACCACTGCCGGGCGCTGGACTCGGACCAGGGCGCGCGCTGGGCGGCGGCGGCCGAGGGCTGGCAGGCGCTCGACCGGCCCTATCCCGCGGCGCTGGCGCTGTGGCGCCACGCGGAGGCGCTCGTCACCTCCGGCGATCGCAACGCGGCGATCGCGCCCGCGTCGGCGGCCGCGGCGGCGGCCGAGCGGCTCGGCGCCGCCTGGCTGGCCGGCGAGTTGGTGAGCCTCGCAGCCCGCGCGCGGCTGCGGCTGGACCACGCGGCGGGGGAGGCGCCACCCGCCGACAACGACGGGGAGCCGTTCGGGCTGACCCCGCGCGAGCGGCAGGTCCTCGTCCTGGTCGCGGGCGGCGCCACGAATCGCGAGATCGGTCGCCAGCTGTACATGTCCGAGAAGACGGCGAGCGTCCACGTCTCCCGCATCCTCGCCAAGCTGGACGTCCGCTCGCGCACGGAGGCCGCCGGCGTCGCGCACCGCCTCGGCCTCGACGCGACGGTGCCGGGCACCGTCGCGTCCTGAGCCTGGCACCGCCGCGGCGGGGCCGCGGCGGGGTTCCGGCGGGGTCGCGTCAGCCCAGCCGCTCGAACACCCAGTCGCCGCCCCGGCGGCCGAGCGTGAGCCGCTCCTCGCGGCCGGCGGACGCGACGCGATACACGGCCTTGTCCTCGTCGGTGCCCGGACGGTCGACGACCTGCACCAGCGTCAGCTCCTCGGGCGCGGCGCCCGGACGCTGGGAGGCGTAGGCCGCGCGGGCCGCCGCGTCCATCCCGTCGCGCGCCCAGCCGCGGTCCTCGGCGTGCGCGGCGGCCAGGTCCTCGTTGACCTGGGCGAGATGGGCATCGAAGCTCCCGCGGCTGGCGTCGAGCTGACGCCGGCGCGCGTACGCTCCCCCCGCGGCGAGCAGGATCACGACAGCCAGGACGACGGCCAGGACGATGGCGAGCCAGGTCGGCATGCGGACTGATTACAGCAGCACGTCGCGCGAGCGCAGGTGCGCCCCGACCTTGCGCTTGACTCGCTGCAGCGCGTTGTCGACGGTCTTGCAGTCGCAGCCGAGCTGTTCGCCGATGCCGGTGTAGGAGTGGCCGTCGAGGTAGAGGCCCAGCACGTGGGACTCGAGCTCGGAGAGCACCGTCGACAGGCACGCGACGAGCGACCGGAGCTCTTCGGAGGAGATGACCTGGTTGACGGGGTCGTTGACGGTGGGTCCCGGCAGCATCTCGTCGAGCGAGGGCTCGTTGTCGGACGTCCCCGCCGGCGTCGAGGAGAACGACACGTACCCGTTGAGCGGCGTGTGCTTGTTGCGCGTCGCCGTCTTCACCGCCGTGATGATCTGGCGGGTGATGCACAACTCGGCGAAGTTGCGAAACGAGGACTCCCGGTCGGTCCGGTAGTCGCGAATCGCCTTGTAGAGCCCCACCAGCCCTTCTTGAACAAGGTCGTCCGAGTCGCCTCCGATGAGGAAGTACGACGAGGCCTTGAGCCGGACGAACGAGTGGTAGCGGCGCACCAGTCGCTCGTAGGCATCGGGGCTCCCTTGCTTCGCGAGTGCGAGCAGATAGCCGTCGTCTATCTGAAGTTGAGAGTGAGGCTTGGTGGAGATCCTGGCCACGAACGATCCTTTCCCGAACCCGCAGGGTCGTGAAATGGACGTGGCGCACACCTCCCCCGGCGCCTGTTGATGAATCCGAAGGGCCATGCTCACCCTCAAGTTCAACCTGATCTGCTTGAGTCTGGCACGCTTATGTGTACGCGTCAAGCTCGCTGCTGCAAAATCTCGTACAACAGCACCGCGGCCGTGGCGCTCACGTTGAGCGAATCGATCCGGCCACGCAGCGGCAGCGCGACGAGGTGGTCACAGCCGGCGGCGACCCGTGGGCGCAGGCCGCGACCCTCCGCACCGAGCACGAGGACCACCCCACCGCGCCAGTCGACGGAGCGATACGGCGTGCGCGCGCCGGCGGCCGCGCCGTAGGTCCAGCAGCCGGCGGCCTTCGCCTCGGCGAGGAAGTCCGCAAGGTTCCGAACCTGGGCGACGGCGAGGTGCTCGACGGCACCCGCCGACGCCTTGCAGACCGCCGGCGTCACCTCCGCGGAGCGCCGCTCGGGAAGGATCACGCCGGTCACGCCCGTGCACTCCGCGGTCCGGCAGACCGCGCCGAGGTTCTGCGGGTCGCTCACCTCGTCCAGAGCGACCAGGACCGGAGCGGGCCGGCTCAGCAGCGCGGACGCGTCGGCGTAGCGGTACTCGTCGACGTCCGCGCATACGCCTTGATGTCCATCCGAGCCACAGCGGCGAGCGATCTCGCCGGCGGTGGCGCGAATCGATCCCTGGAACTCGCCGGCCGCCCCCTGGGTGGTCCATATCTGCCGCACGCGCCGCGGTCCGCGGACGGCCTCTCGCACCGCGTTGCGTCCGTAGACGATCACGCGCACGGACGCGCGGCGGCGGCGCGACCGACCGTCATGGCCCGAGCGGCACGAGCTCGGGCCCGTCGGGCCCGTCGCGCACCTCCCATCCCCGCGAGCGCAGCTCGTCACGCAGGCGATCGGCCTCGAGGAAGTCGCGCGCCGCCCGTGCAGCGGTGCGGCGCTCGGCCAGCGCAAGCGCCTCGGACGGCACGTCGGCGTCGGACTCCAGCAGGTTCTCCAGCCCGAGCACCGCCAGCATCTCGCGCAGGTGCTCGCTGCCGACGGCTGCGCCGGCGCGGTTCGCCTCACGGATCCACTCGGCCATCGCGGCCAGCGCGCGCGGGGTGTTGTAGTCGTCGGCCAGCGCGTCGAAGAACGTGTCGCGGTGTGACGCGAGCGCCTCGGGGGAGGCCCCCGCCGCCAGGCGCCGTCCGGCATCGCGGATCCGCTCCACCCGCCGCGTCGCGTCCCCGAGCTTCTCCGGCGTGAACGCCAGCGGCTGGCGATAGTGCCCCTCGCAGAAGAACCAGATCAGGGTGTCACGCCCGACCTCGTCGAGCACCTCCGCCAGCCCCCGGACGTTTCCGACCGACTTGGACATCTTGCCGCCCAGCTCGAGCATCCCGTTGTGCATCCAGATCTGGGCCAGCTGATGCCCGCGCGCGGCGAGCGTCTGGGCCGCCTCGTTCTCGTGGTGGGGGAAGACCAGGTCGTTCCCGCCGCCGTGGATCTCGAACGGAGAGCCAAGCGTCGCCTCCGCCATCGCCGAGCACTCGATGTGCCAGCCGGGGCGCCCCTCGCCCCACGGGGCGTCCCACCACGCGTCCTCCGTCGGCTTGCGCGCCTTCCAGAGCGCGAAGTCCAGCGGGTCATCCTTGCGGCTGGCGCCGTCGACGCCTTCGCCCTGGTCCATCTGATCGATGTCGCGGTGCGACAGCGCGCCGTACTCCGGCAGCGAGCGGACGCGGAAGTAGACGTCGCCTGCGGCCACGTAGGCGTGATCGCGCTCGATCAGCTCGCCGATGAGCGCCACGATCTCGTCGACCATCAGCGTCGCCTGGGGCTCGTGGTCGGGCCGCCCAAGCCCGAGGCGCTCCGTGTCGGCGAGGTAGTGGGCCGTCATCTCGGCGGCAAGCTCGCCGGACGGGCGGCCGGCCGGGCGCGCAGCGTCGTAGATCTTGTCGTTGATGTCGGTGATGTTGGCCACGAGCGTCGGCTGGTAGCCCTCGTGCGCCAGGAAGCGGGCCAGCAGGCTGAACACCACGAACGGCCGCGCGTTGCCGACGTGGATCCGGCCGTACACGGTCGGCCCGCAGGCGTAGATGCCGACCTTGCGCCCGTCGCGCGGACGCAGCTCCATGAGCTCCCCGGTGCGGGTGTCGTGGAGACGAATGGTGCGCACAGCTCGTAACCCTATTCACGCACGACGAAGGGCCGGCACGCGGGCCGGCCCTTCCCACAGTTGCGCCGCCGCGCGGCTAGCGGCTGCTGCGGTCCCCGCGCCCGGCGCCCTCGGCGTCGAAGTCGCGGTCCCCGCGCCCGGCGGTGCCGTCGGCGTCCAGGTCACGGCTCCCATGCAGGCTCGCACCGCCGCCCTCGGGCAGACCGGTGTCCGAGCGGGCCTCGGAGTACTCCATGCCGTAGTAGCGGTAGAGCTCGGCCTCCTCTTGCTGGGAGAGCTGGCCGTTGGCCTCGATCTGCGGGGCGTCCTTGACAGCGCTCTTCTCGAACGGCACGGTCAGGCTGCCGTCGGCTTCAGAGGCGTCGCGGATCGGCACGAACGTGCGCTTGGTCCCGAACAGGCCCGTGTGGATCAGCGCCCACTCCGGCTCGTTGGTCTCGGCGTCGAGGTAGATCTCCTCGATGCTGCCCAGCTTGTCTCCATCACGGTCGCAGAGGTTCTCGCCGCGAAACTGCAGGATGCGGTCCTTGTGAATAGTGCTCATACTGATCGGGCTACCCTCCGCGCGCGCCCCGATTCGCCAGGCGTCGCATGAGTGACCTCTGGTCGACACGTGGTCGTTTGACGGACCGTGCGAGTTTCAGCTCCGCCCGGAGACGGTGGCGACGGCCATCGCGGCCGCCCCTTCACCGCGCCCGACGAACCCCATCCCCTCGCCGGTGGTCGCCTTGATATTGACCGCGCCCGCCGGCAGCCCGAGGGCGCTCGCCAGCGTCGCGCGAATCGTCTCGCGATGCGCGGCGAGCTTCGGGCGCTCGAGCACGACGGTGACGTCGACGTTGGCGATCGCGAAGCCATGGTCGTCCAGCTCCAGGACGACCGTGCGCAGCAGCTCGAGCGAGTCGGCGTCCTTGAAGCGCGCGTCGGTGTCGGGGAAGTGCTGGCCGATGTCCCCGAGTCCGGCGGCGCCGAGGAGCGCGTCGATCACCGCGTGGGTGAGCACGTCGGCGTCGGAGTGGCCGGTCAGCCCCTGCTCATGGGGGATTTCGACCCCACCGAGGATCAGCGGTCGCCCGCGCGTGAACGCGTGCGTGTCGAAGCCGAGGCCGGTGCGGACCGTCATCCGATCGGCTCCATGCGGCGCCGGCGCCGCTCGAAGACACAGAGCTCGGTGACGCCGGCTTCGGCCAGGGCGGCAAGCGCGTCGTCATAGCCCAAGCCGACCTGCTCCGGCGTGTGCGCGTCCGAGGAGAGCGCGATCGGCAGCCCCGCGTCCACCGCCATCTCCAGTAGCGCCGGTGCCGGGTAGAGCTCGCCGACGGGCTTGCGCAGCCCCGCGGTCGACATCTCCATCGCGACGCCCGCTTCGAGCATGGCCTCGACGGCGGGCTCGTAGTAGAAGCAAGGATCACGCTCGGGCAGCGGACGGGCGCCGCCCCACACCTTGACGAGGTCGGGGTGGGCCATGATGTCGTACAGACCGGAGCGGGCAGCCTGGGCGAGCGTCTCGAAGTAACGCTCCCAGACCTTGTCGGGACGGTCGCCGCGTCCCCAGACGTGCTCCCACTCGTGCCCCTCGAGGTCGACCGCGGCGGAGTGCACGAAGTGGACCGAGCCGACGACGTAGTCCCAGTCGTGCGCCTCCAGGAAGCGCGCGATGTGGTCCTCGCGTCCGCTCACGTAGTCGGCCTCGATGCCGAGCCGCAGGTCGGTCTCCTCCCGCACGAAGGCGCAGTAGGCATCGACGTCGTCGGCGGCCCAGCGGCGCCACCACGGGTGCTGCCAGATCTCGAGCGCCTGCGTGAAGCGGTGGATGTGCTCGGCCACGCCGAGCTCGGCGATGCCGCGCTCCTCGGCGGCCTCGCGATAGCGCTCGGCGTTGCCGGGAGTGAAGTAGCGCGACGGAGGGGTGTCCTCGTCGTCGGGGCGCAGGTGGACGTGGTAGTCGGTCAGCACAACAGGCTCTCGGCCAACGCCAGGTCGTGTGGCGTGGTCACCTTGAAGTTGGCGGAGGGAGACTCTATGACGCGCACGCTGCCACCGGCGCGCTCGACCAGCCAGGCGTCGTCGGTGGCCTGCGCGAGCACGCCGTCGTCGACGTCGAGCGCCCGGCGCAGCACGGCGGCGCGAAACGCCTGGGGCGTCTGGACGGCCCACAGGCGCGCGCGGTCGTGCGTGCGGACGACGAGGCCGTCGGGTCCCGCCTCCTTGACGGTGTCCGGGACACGGGCAGCGGCGATGGCCGCGTCGGCATCCTCGAGTGCGGCCAGCGTGCGGGTGAAGAGCGCGGCGGCGGCCATCGGCCGCGCGGCGTCGTGGACCAGCACGGCCTCGACGTCGCCGGCCGATGCCAGCGCGTTGCGCACCGATGCCGAGCGCATGGCGCCGCCCTCGACGAGCACGAAGCCGAGCGGGAAGTCGCCCGCCGCCTCCGCCAGCGCCTCCTCCGCCGCGGCGCGGTGACCGGGGGGTACGGCGACCACCGCGCGCGGAACGCCGGCGGCCGCGAGCGCGTCGAGCGACCAGGCGACCATCGGGCGCCCGGTCAGGAGGACGAACGCCTTGGGGCGACCGGCGCCGAGGCGTTCGCCGCTGCCGGCCGCGACCACGATCGCGGCGCTCCGGAGCAGCCTCTGCTGCGACGCACGAGCCGGGAGCGGCACGGCCGCGGATCGTGCGTCGGAGCCGCGATGTCCCGTTAGCCGGCCGTGGTCAGATTCTCGCGCGTGAGGACCTGATCGAGGTAGCTCTCGGCCTCGTCCTCGGACTTCTCGAGCGCATACATCAACTCGGACGCCAGGATCTTCTTCGCGCGGGTGTACATCTGCTTCTCGCCCGTCGACAAGCCCTTGTCCTGCTCGCGGATGGCGAGGTTGCGGACGACCTCGGCAAGCTCGTAGATGTCGCCTGTCTTGATCTTGTCGCGGTTGTGCTTGAACCGGCGGTTCCAGTTCTTCGGCATCTCCGAGATGTCGTCGGAGAGGACGCCCA
>Ga0136630_1000535_pt1 | contig 14787 bp, 9 predicted proteins | sample AntDrymUQ5682106_2_FD_105496 | JGI IMG/M metagenome (GOLD analysis project Ga0136630, IMG submission 105496) | Polar desert sand microbial communities from Dry Valleys, Antarctica - metaG UQ568 (21.06) | ecosystem: Environmental > Terrestrial > Soil > Desert | place: Antarctica: Dry Valley...
CCGGCGATCACGGCGACGTCGCCGATGCGCACGGCCTCGCGCGCCTCGTCACCGCTCTGCGCGCCGATGTCGATGTGCAGGTCACGCAGCTCGGGGACCTTCTTGCGGTCCTCCTCGCGCAGCAGGTGGATCGGCTTGCGCCCGGCGACGCCCGGCAGCGGGCCATTTCGCGTGATCAGCTCGACGCGCTGGCCGACGAGGATCTGCGGATCCCAGCCGCCGACACCGATGAAGCGCAGGAAGCCGTCGTCGTCGATGTGCGTGACGACCAGGCCGATCTCGTCGATGTGCCCGACGACCGCGAGAAACGGGGCGCTGTCCTGCGTGCCCTTGACCCGCGCGACCGCCGAGCCCATGACGTCGACCGAGACGTCCTCTGTGAAGGCACGGCCTGCCTCGGCGAAGACGGCCGCCGGCGCCGTCTCGTAGCCGGAGGGCCCGGCGGCGCTCAGCAGCTTTGCAAGGACCTCTGGCAAGGGCACGCGGCGAACGTTACCCGGGGCGTGCTGCGGTCAGCCGCTGCGGTGCGCACGCGCGCGCCCGCGCAGGAGCGCGAGTGCCAGGACGCCGAGCGCAAAGGCGATGTCGGTTGCGACGGGAATGGCCCACGCAGCGCCGTCGGCGGCGGCGCCGCCCGACACGGCGATTGCGAGCAGCGCGGGCACGATCATCCCGCCGCCAGCCGCGAGCGGCTCCTCGTCTGAACAGCAGGCAACGACGCCGACCAGACTTCCCGGCACACCGCGGGAAAGCTATCTCACGCTGCGTGCGGCTATGCGTGACCGACGAGGATGCCCACGCCCGCGACGATCACGCCGCCGAGCGTGACCTGGATCAGCGACAGCCTCAGCGCGACTCCGAGGAACTGCTTGCGGATCCAGGCGATCGCGACCAGCTCGATGCTGACGACGATGTAGGCGACCGTCAGGGCCGTGCCGACGTCGGAGATGAGGAACGGCAGCGCGTGCGCGGTGCCGCCGACGAACGTCGCGAGGCCCGTGATCATCCCGCGCGTCAGCGCCTCGCCGCGACCGGTGATCTGGCCATCGTCCGAGAGGCCCTCGGACATGCCCATGCTGATCGCGGCACCGAGCGCGGCGGCGAGCCCCACGAGGAGAGCAGCCTGCGACCCGGCGATGTAGGCGGCCGCAAAGATCGGCGCCAGGGTGGAGATCGTGCCGTCGATCAGACCGATGAGGGCGGGCTGAACGACCTGGAGCAGGCGCTCACGCTCGTCGGCGGCGCGCCAGCGGCGCACGAGGGAAATGGTTGCCGCAGTCATGCCGGGAGATTGTAACAAGTCTCTTGTAATAAGGAGTCCCTAATACGGACTTGCAGCAATCAATAAGGAGGCCCTAAGATGTAGTCATGGCCGACGATCTCATCCCCGCACTTCGCCAACGCGGGTTGCGCGTGACCTCGCAGCGCGTCCTCGTGCACCGAGCGCTGCGCGAGCTCGACCGCCACGTGACCGCCGACGAGCTGCTCGAAGCCGTCAGCGAACGGCTCCCGAATGTCTCGCTGCCGACGATCTACGCCACGCTCGACCTGCTCGAGGATCTCAACATGGTGCGCCGCGTCCAGCGCCCGGGCGCGACGCTGTTCGACCCGCGCAGCGACCCGCACCACCACCTCATCTGCACCGAGTGCGGCTCGATCGAGGACCTCGACTCGGCACTGGACACGCGCGCGGTCGAGCGCGCTGCCCAGCGGCGCGGGTTCAGCCAAGCGCGCGTCGAGGCCGTCGTGCAGGGGCGCTGCGCGCGCTGCGCCTAAGCCTGGGCCCGTAGCTGGCGCAGCACGTAGCGCAGGATCCCGCCGTGGCGGAAGTAGTCTGCCTCCTTGGGCGTGTCGATCCGGACGCGGGCCTCGAACTCGATCTCGTCGGCGCGGACCAGCACCTCGACCGGCAGGGAGCCCGCGTTCAGCGCGTCGGCGAAGCCGGTGACCGAGATGGTCTCCTCGCCGGTGAGCCCCAGCGCCTTCGGGCTGTCGGGAAGCTGCAGTGGCAGGACGCCCATGCCGACGAGATTGGCGCGGTGGATGCGCTCATAGCTCTGAGCCAGCACCGCGCGCACGCCCAGCAGCCGCGTGCCCTTCGCCGCCCAGTCGCGCGACGAGCCCGAGCCGTACTCCTTGCCGGCGATCACGACCAGCGGAACACCCTCGTCGATGTACGCCATCGCGGCGTCGTAGATCGGCATCTGCTCGCCCTCGGGCAGCTTGCGCGTCACGCCGCCCTCCGGGAGGGTGGGGCCTCCGCCCAGCTCGTTGCGCAGGCGGATGTTCGCGAACGTGCCGCGCATCATCACCTCGTGGTTGCCGCGCCGGGCGCCATAGGAGTTGAAGTCCTTCGGGTCGACGCCGTGCTCCTGCAGGTATCGCCCCGCGGGGCCGTCGCGTTTGATCGACCCGGCCGGCGAGATGTGGTCGGTCGTGACCGAGTCGCCGAGCAGCGCGAGCACGCGCGCTCCCTCGATGTCGACGGTCGGCCGGGGATCCGGCTCGAGCCCCTCGAAGTACGGCGGGAGGCGAACATACGTCGAGTGCTCGTCCCACGCGAAGCGGTCGCCCGTCGGCACGTCGAGCCCGTTCCAGCGCTCGTCGCCGGCGAACACGTCGCCGTAGGAGTCGCGGAACATCTGCGAGCGAACCGCCTCCTGGACCGTCTCGGCCACCTCACGCTCGGATGGCCACAGATCGCTCAGGAACACGTCGCCGCCCGAAGGATCCTGGCCCAAGGGCTCGTTGAGCAGATCGACATCCATCGTGCCGGCGAGCGAGTAGGCGACCACCAGCGGCGGCGACGCGAGGTAGTTCATCTTCACGTCGGGGTTGATGCGTCCCTCGAAGTTGCGGTTGCCCGACAGCACCGACACGACGGCCAGGTCGTGCTCGCTGACGGCATCGGAGATCGCGCGCGGCAGCGGTCCCGAGTTGCCGATGCAGGTCGTGCAGCCGTAGCCCACGAGGTGAAAGCCGAGCGCGTCGAGGTCATCGGTCACGCCGGCGCGCGCCAGGTACTCGGTCACGACCTTCGAGCCCGGGGCCAGCGACGTCTTGACCCACGGCTTGCGCGTCAACCCGCGCGCGACAGCGTTGCGCGCCAACAGACCCGCGGCGATCATCACCGACGGGTTCGATGTGTTCGTGCAGCTTGTGATGGCCGCGATCACGACCCGCCCGTGGTCAAGCTCGGTCTGCACGCCGTCCCCGAGCGTGATCGGGACGCGGCTGTCGGGATGCTCGGCGACCCATACCGCGACCTGCTCAGCGCGCTCCTCCTGCTCGGCGGGGTCGCGCTCACGAGCGCCGCTGGAGGACCGCTCGCCGGTCGGCGGATCGGACGCCGGGAACGACAGCGCGTCGAACTCGATCGTGTCGCCGCTGCTCTGGTGGCCGTCGTCCTGCAGCTCGGGCAGGTAGTCGCCGAGCGCGACCTGGAAGGCCCCGCGCGCCTCGCTCAGCGCGACGCGGTCCTGTGGCCGCCGCGGGCCGGCAATCGACGGCACGACCGACGACAGGTCGAGCTCCACCGTGTCCGAATAGGCCGGCACGGGCGAGTTCTCGTCGTGCCACATGCCCTGCTCCTTGGCATAGGCCTCGACGAGCTCGATCTGCTCGGGCGGCCGGCCGGAGAGCTCGAGGTAGCGCAGCGTCTCGGCGTCGATCGGGAAGATCGCGCAGGTCGATCCGAACTCGGGGCTCATGTTGCCGATCGTGGCGCGATCGGCAAGCGGCAGGCTCGCAAGGCCGTGGCCGAAGAACTCGACGAACGTGCCGACGACGCCGCGCGCGCGCAGCAGCTCGGTGACGGTCAGCACGAGGTCGGTTGCGGTCGAGCCGGCCGGCAGCTCGCCGTGCAGGCGGAAGCCGATCACCTGCGGGATCAACATCGACATCGGCTGGCCGAGCATCGCCGCCTCGGCCTCGATGCCGCCGACGCCCCAGCCGAGCACGCCGAGGCCGTTGATCATCGTCGTGTGCGAGTCGGTCCCGACGAGCGTGTCGGGGTAGGCGAGCGGGGCTCGGGACTGATCGGCATCGTCCACGAACACGACGCGCGCGAGGTACTCGAGATTGACCTGGTGCACGATGCCGGTGTCCGGCGGTACGACCGCGAAGTTGTCAAACGCGTCCTGGCCCCAGCGCAGGAACGAGTAACGCTCCTCGTTGCGCTCGAACTCGCGCTCGGCGTTGAGCGCGAAGGACTCGCGGCGCGCAAACGAGTCGACCTGCACCGAGTGGTCGATGACCAGCTCGGCGGGAACGAGCGGGTTGATCTTGGCCGGATCGCCGCCCATCGCCGCCATCGCATCGCGCATCGCGGCGAGGTCGACGACCGCCGGTACGCCGGTGAAGTCCTGCATCACGACACGCGCCGGCGTGAAGGCGATCTCCCTCGACGGCTCGGCAGCCGGATCCCAGCCGGCCAGCGATTCGATGTCGGCCGCGGTGACCGTGCCGTCGCCCTCGGTGCGCAACAGGTTCTCGAGCAGGATCTTCAGCGAGAACGGCAGCCGCGCGACGTCGAAGCGCGACTGCAGCGCGTCGAGGCGAAAGATCTCAAACGAGCGCTCGCCGACGGCGAGCGTGCTGCGGGCATCGAAGCGGTTCTTGGACAAGGAGGTGGAGATCGCGGGAGGGAGATTTGAAATCCAGGCTAAGTGTGGCAGTCCCCTTTCGAACCCGATACGCCGAAAGAGAGTGGACGGCCGCGGCAGTGGCCGCGAAGATGAGCATCGGTGGCTCAGGGACAGAGCACGGGGAACGGTCCCGACCTTGTCGGTCGCGCGCGCGAGTTCGAACAGCTCGACGCGGCGCTCGCGGACGCGTTCGCCGGACGCGGCGCACTCGCACTGCTGACCGGCGAGCCCGGAATCGGCAAGACCACGCTCGCGCGCAGCTTCGTCGAGCACGCGTCCACACGTGACGCGATGTGGGCCTGGGGCGCCTGCTGGGACGGCGGTGGCGCGCCCGCGTACTGGCCGTGGGTGCAGATCGTGCGCTCGCTCGTCCGTCGCCGGGACGCCGCCGCGCTGCGTGACGAGCTCGGCGATTCCGCGCCCTGGATCGCGGGTCTGCTGCCGGAGCTGGCGGACACGCTCGGGACGCCCCCGCCGCCATCGGACCTCGATCCCGAGCAGGCGCGGTTTCGCCTCTTCGACGCGCTCGCGGGGCTGCTGGCCGTGGTGGCCAAACGCCGGCCGCTCGTCCTCGTGCTCGATGACCTGCACTGGGCCGACGCGTCATCGCTGTACGCGCTGGAGTTCGTCGCCCGCATGCTGGCCGACGCGCCGGTCCTGGCAATCGCTGCCTACCGGCACACGGAGGCGCACGCACGCGACGATCTGTCGGCCCCGCTGGGCGGGCTGGCGCGAATGGCGATGCGGCTGCCGCTCGAGGGCCTGAGCCGCGACGACGTCGAGCAGATGGCGAGGATCCGGGCTCGCGGCCTGGGCCCGGACGATCCCGAGCTCATTCCCTCGACGCTGGTCGAGGCGCTGCACCGTGCCAGCGCGGGCAACCCGTTCTTCGTCGACGAGCTCGTCCAGTTGCTCATCTCGCAGGGCCGGCTGCGCGATCTCGACGCCGGCCGGCGACCGCTACCGCTGCCCGGCGGCGTCCGCGACGCGCTGCGCCGCCGCCTGGCGCCGTTCGACGAGTCGACGATGGACGCGCTCGGCGCGGCCGCCGTGATCGGCGGCGAGTTCCGGCTCGCGACGCTCGCCAGCATCCTTGACAGCTCGGCTGCCACCGTGCTCGAGCAGCTCTACGGACCCCTGCGGGCGGGACTGGTCACGACGGAGAGCGACCCGGGCCGGCTGGCCTTCGTCCACGCGCTCGTGCGCGAGACGCTGCTCGAGGGCCTTGGCACGACGCGCCGCGCGCGTCTGCACCGCATCGCCGGGGAGACGCTCGAGAAGCTCTACCGCGACGACCCCGAGCCGCGCCTGGCCGAGATCGCCCACCACTTCCTGCAGGCCGCGACCGAGGGTGGCGCCGAGCGCGCCGTGGACTACGCCGCGCGCGCGGCGCAGCGCGCCGTGGAGCAGTTCTCCTACGAGGAGGCGGCCCGGCTGTACGAGCGCGCAATCGAGGTCGCCGAGACCTTGGCCGCCGACGAGGAGCGCGCCTGGCAGCTGCGCCAGAGTCTGGGAGAGACGCTGATGCGCGCGGGCGACAGCGCCGCGGCGCGGCGTTCGCTAGGCGTCGCTGCCACGCACGCACGCCGCTTGAGCGACCCTCAGCGCCTGGCCCAGTCGGCCCTGGCCAGCACGCTGGGCGGCTTCTCGCCGGGAGTCGTCGAGCCCGAGCTCGTCGCGCTGCTCGAGGAGGCGCTCGCGGAGATGGACCCGGTCAGCGCCCATGACCCGGCGGGCCAGGCCGCGGACGACGACCTGCGTTGCCGGCTTCGCGTCCAGCTCGCGCTGGCGCTGTACTGGTCGCCGCAGCGCGAGCGGCGCGAACGGCTGGTCGACGAGGCGCTCACGCTTGCGCGGGCGACATTCGCCGGCGAGGCGGCGCAGGCCTCGCTCGCCCAGCGGCGAGCCGCCGACCGCACGCTTGCATTCGCGCTGGCGCAGGGATTCGCCGCCGTGTGGGGACCGGACACGATCGCGCGCGGGCTGCCGATCTCACTCGAGGTGCTGGAGCTGTGCGAGCGCACGGACGACGCCGAGCTCGGGCTGCAGGTGCGCTTGTGGCGGATCAGCCTGTTGCTCGAGCTTGACGACCCGCTGCTGGCCGAGGAGGAGATCGAGGCCTTCGGTGCGATCGCCCGCCGGCTGGGGCAGCCGCGGATGCTCGTCTTCGACCCGCTGCACCGCGCGATGGAGGCGCACCTGCGCGGCGACTTCGTCGCCGCCGAGCGCTTCACGGCGCAGGCGCTCGCCCAGTCGCGTGACGTGCGCGGCTCGATCGGCCCGATCATCGCCGACGCGCAGACCTTTCTCGTGCGACGCAGCCAGGGACGCCACCTCGACCTCGAGCCGCTCGTACGCGAGACGGCCAGCCGCCTGCCGGCGATGCGCCTGTGGCGCTGCGGGCTGGCGCTCGTGCTCGCCGACCTCGGACGCGAGGAGGAGGCACGGCGCGAGCTCGAGCACCTCGCCGCGGCGGACTTCGAGGACGTCCCGCGAGATGCTCTGTGGCTGGTGGCGATGTCCGCGCTGGCCCAGCTGTGCGCGCTGCTGGGCGATGCGCGCCGCGCGCAGCGGCTGTACGAGCTGATGATCTCCTACGAAGGACGCAACGTGGTCTTCCTGGGGGCCGCATACCTTGGCCCGGTAGCCCACTACCTCGGCCTGCTGGCGATGACGACCGGCGACGACGAGCGCGCCCTCGCCCACTTGGAGACCGCGCGCGCGGCGGCCGAACGGATGGGGGCGCGCCCGACCGTGGTGCTGACCGCCCTGGATGCCGCGGAGGTTCTCGCCCGCCGCGGCGCGGCAGGCGACGCGCAACGCGGTCGCGCGCTCGCCGAGCGTGTCGCGCACGATGCGACGCAGCAGCAGATGAACGGCGCACTGGCGCGCATCGCGCAGCTGCGCAAGCGCTTTGACTCACTCGAGGGAGGGTCCGCGTGCAGGCCGCAGCGGGCCACGCTCACGCGCGAGCACGACGTGTGGTCCCTGGGCTACGGCAAGCGCAACTTCTGCCTGCAAGACGTCAAGGGGATGCGCCACCTCGCCACGCTGCTGGCCCAGCCCGACACGCGCGTCACAGCCGTCGCGCTCGCCGCCGCTGCCGAGCAGGACGCCGGCGACCCGGCGGCCACGATCCTGCCCGCGGCCGGACCGCCGGCCATGTATCGCGAGCGAGCCGCAGATCTGCGCGAGGAGCTCGCCGAGGCGCAGGCCTTCAACGATCCCGAGCGCGTCGCGCTGGCCCAACAGCAGCTGGAGACGCTCGCGACCGAGCTGACGACGGAACCATCACTCAAGGGCGCGGCCGGCGAGCGCGCTCGCATCAACGTCACGCGGTCGATCCGCGCCGCCGTGCGACGGATCGCCGAGCACCACGCCGAGCTGGGCGCGCTGCTGCAGAGGGAGGTGCGCACGGGAGCCCTGTGCTCCTACGAACCGGATCCCGATACGCCGCTGGACTGGGAAATTCGCTTCTGACTACTCAGAGGGCTAGTAGGGTCCACAGCTGAGGGGTCGTCGTCATATGGGAGATGAAGCTATGCGCCCGGCAAGGTTATCGGCGGGCGAGGGGCCGCTGGTTGGACGCGCGCGCGAGCTCGCAGAGCTGACGGACGCCTTCGAGCACGCCCGCGCTTCGCGCGGAGGTGTGCATCTAATCCTCGGCGACCCCGGTGTCGGCAAGACACGGCTTGCGTCGGCGCTCGCCGACCACGCCGGCGCACGTGGCGCCACGGTCGTGTGGACGCGCGGCTGGGGCCGTGCCTCGCCCGCCTACTGGCCGTGGGTCGAGGTCGTACGCAGCCTCTGCCTCCGGGTTGACGGCAGCACACTGCGCCACCAGCTCGGGGCGGCGGCCGACGAGTTGCTGCGACTGGCCCCCGAGCTGGCCGAGCGGCTGCCCGGGGCCCAGCCTCCGCGCGATCTCGCGTTTGGCGCCGAAAGCTCGGAGATCGCCCGCTTCACGCTCTTCGACGCGCTCGTCTCACTGCTGCGTACGCGCAGCGCCGACGCAGCGGTCGTCGTGCTGATGGACGATCTGCAGGCGGTCGACGAGGGCTCGCTCGTGGCACTGGACTTCGTCTCGCGCATGCTCAGGGATGCGGCGGTGTTGCTCGTCGTCACGATGCACGAGCGCGTTCCCGAGCGCTCGCCCGAGGAGCAGACCGCGCTGGGCAACGTTGCGCGCGCAGGCAGACGGCTCGTGCTCGGAGGGCTGACGCCAGCAGACATCGCGCAGCTGATCGAGCTGGCGAGCGGCAGCGAGCCGCGCGCGCAGCTCGTGCAGGCGATCCACACCGTCACGGAGGGCAACCCGTTCTTCGCACGCGAGATCGTCGCGCTGCTGCTCGCCGAGGGGCGGCTCGCGGATCCGCCCGACGAGCTGCCGCTGCCCGAAGGTGTCCGCGAGACGATCCGCCGCCGCCTGGAGCCGCTCGCCGCGCCCGCCGTCAAGACGCTCGAGCTGGCCGCGATCCTGGGGCGCACCTTCCAGCTCGCCGCGCTTGAGCAGGCTTCCGGGCTGGACCGCGACTGCGTGCTGACCGCCCTCGAGCAAGCCTCCGAGCTGGGTCTCGTCGTCGAGCTTCCCTCGACGCTCTCCGAGTACCGCTTCGGCCATGGCCTGATCCGCGAAACGCTGCTGGCGAACATGCCGGCGTCGGCTCGCATGGCCGGTCACGGCGCCGTCGGGCTGGCGCTCGAGCAGGTCTACAGCGGCGTAATCGACGCCCACCTGCCCGAGCTCGCGCACCATTTCCTGCGCGCTGCGCCGCGCGGAGATCGCGGCAAGGCGGTCGACTACGCCGAGCGCGCCGCGCACCATGCGCTCGAGCACCTCGGCTACGAGCAGGCGGCCGACCTGTTCGCGCGCGGTCTCGAGGCGCTCGGGCTGCTCAAGCCTGATCCGCGCCGTCGCGCGCAGCTCCTGCTGGGGCTTGCCGGCGCCCAGTCGCGAGCCGGCCGGCCGGCTGCACGGTCGACGTACGAGACCGCAGTCGCGGTCGCGCGCTCGATCGGAGACGACGACATCTTCGCGCGCGCCGCGCTGGGCATCGCGCCCTTCGCCCTGACGCCGGGCTTCGTCGACGACGAGCACGTCGCGCTGCTCGTCGAGGCGCTGCAGCGGATCGGTCCCAGCGACTCGCCGCTGCGCGTTCGGCTGCTCAGCTCGCTCGCCGTCGCGCTGTACTGGTCCGATGACGCGCAGCGGCGCGCGGAGCTCGGCCGTCAGGCGCTGGCGATGGCCGAGCGACTCGACGACTGCGAGACGCTCGCCTTCGCGCTCTCGTCGGTCCAGCTTGCGACCTGCGGACCCGACAGCACTCCGCAGGGCCTGGAGTGGATGTGCAGGCTGTTCGGGCTCGCACAGCGTGGTGGCGAGTCGACGATGACGCTTGCGGCCCGCAGCCGCCACATCGACGTGCTGCTGGAGATGGACGACATCGCCGGCGCGGACGTGGCGATCGAGACCCTCGACCGCCTCGCAACCGAGGCGCGCGACCGGCGCGCGGCGGCCTACGTGCCGCTGCATCGTGCGCGCCGCGCGGCGATCGCCGACCGTTTTGAGGAGGCGCACGAGCTCATCGACGCCATAGCCAAGACCGCCGAGGAGCTATCGGGCTCGACGATCCCGATCACCGTCGCCTCGCAACGCGTCGCACTGACGTGGATTCAGCGCGGGCCCGGCGAGATTGGCACGCAGGTGCGCGCATACGCCGACGCCCTGCCCGCGATGCCGATCTGGCGCGCGGCCCTGGCGGCCGCGCTGGCGGCGGAGGGCCGCCTCGACGAGGCGCGCCTCGAATTCGCTCGCATCGCGAGCGGCGGCTTCAGTTCGCTGCCCCGCGACAACCTCTGGTTCGTCGCGATCGCGTTGCTCGCCGAGACCGCAGGTCCGCTGCAGGAGCGCGACCGGGCGCGCGAGCTGCATGCGCTGCTCGCACCCTTCAGCGGGCGCAACCTGGTGCTGCCGACGGCCGCCTTCCTGGGGCCGGCAGACATGTGGCTGGGAATCCTCGCGAGCATCGCCGGTGACCACGACGAGGCCCTGCTGGCACTGCGTGCGGCACGCGCGGCGGCCAAACGACACGGCGCGCGCGCGGCCCTCGTGCGGATCGCCGTCGAGGAGGCGACGATCCTCGCCGACAGCGGCGACGCGAACGCGCTCGAGCGCGCCGGCACCCTGCTCGAGGAGGCGGCTGCGATCTGCGAAGAACTCTGCCTGGACTGGCTCGGACGGCGCGTCTCGGCGCTGCATCAGCGCGTCGGCGGAAGCGACCCCGAGCGCCCGGTGCGCGCCGAGCGCGGGACCGCTCTGGCGGGCCCGCCGGTGGCGACGTTGCGCCGCGCCGGGGACATCTGGACGATCAGCGACGACCGGCGCACGCTGCACCTCAACGACGGCCGCGGCGTGCGCCTGCTCGCGCTGCTGCTGGAACGCCCGGCGCTGGAGATCCACAGCCTCGATCTCGTCGCGGCGGTCGACGGCAACGCGTCGGAGCGCATCCAGCTCGGTGTCGCGGGAGCGCCGCAGACGACCAGCCGCGCCGGCCTTCAGGGTAGCGTCGGGGCGTCGCTCGACGCACAAGCCAAGAAGGAGTACCGAGCCCGCATCGACGCGCTCGGCGCGGAGCTCGCCGAGGCGCGGACAGCCGGGGATGCGCAACGCGCCGACCGCGTACGGGCCGAGCTCGAGTTCGTCAGCCGCGAGCTCGCGCGCGCAACCGGCATCGGCGGTCGCGACCGCCAGAGCGGCTCGCATGCCGAGCGCGCGCGCGTCAACGTCACGCGCGCGATTCGCGCAACGCTGAAGCGGATCAGCGGTTACGACGAGCAGCTCGGCCGCGATCTCGAACGGACGATTCAGACCGGCACCTATTGCTCCTATGTGCCCGAGCGCGGGCGGGCCGTGCGCTGGCAGATCGACGACAGCCGGCGCTAGCGGGCCGACGTTCCATCGCCTGGAACGCAGCAATGGACGCGGATGTACGCCGTTCATGCATTCGTCACGCCAGGAGTACATGGACGCAGGCAGGCAGCACACGTTCTTGTTCGCCGATCTGGTCGGCTATACGGCGTTCACCGAACGGGTCGGTGACGATGCGGCAGCTGATGTCGCGGTCGCCTTTCAGGCCGCGGCCGCGCACATGGCCTCCAAGTTTGACTGCGAGGTCGTCAAGAACCTCGGCGACGCGGTGATGGTGCGCGGCGAGGATGCCGCGCAGGTCGTCGGTTTGGCGCTGCGGATCGCGCGCGAGCTGTCGGAGGAGGCTTGGTGTCCGCCGTTGCGCATGGGCGTGCATTCCGGCACGGCGGTGCGTAGAGGCAGCGACTGGTATGGCACGACGGTCAACGTCGCCGCACGCCTGGCGGACGCAGCCGGCGCCGGCGAAGTGCTCATCGGCGCGGCGACGCGCACCTGCCTGGCGGCTGGCGACGGGCTGACGATCGCCGACCGCGGGGCGCGCAGCTTCAAGAACGTCACCGCGCCACTGGCGATCTTCTCAGCTGCCTGACGCGCCCAACTCTCCGCGGCGAGGCAAGATCTCGCCTGCTCAGATTGAGACGACAGGCTTTGGGAAACCGAACGGAGAAAAAGAGAGGACGCCACGGGGAAGAGGCGTCCTCTCTGACCGGGTGGCTGTCCCTAGCCTGTCGTCACCTCTTCGGCGTGCGGCACGGGCGAACGTTGTTCATTTGCCCTGAACGCTGCAACCCAGCTAGGCCCTCGAAGGGGGCACAGCACCAAATTTCACAAGCCGTTCATATTCCGACGCCCTAGCCCCAGCCGTCCCAGGCGTGCAGCTCCGGCCGAGGATCGATCGGTCGCCCGCGAACGCGCAGCTCGAAATGCAGGTGGCAACCGATCGTGCGCGCGTTGCCGGTTTCGCCGACGCGCCCGATGCGCTGACCGGTGCTGACCTGCTGGCCGACGCCTACCGGCGCCGGCCGCTGGAGGTGCACGTACCAGTAGTCGCGCTGCTCGAGGCGGCCGCGGATGATGATGTAGTTGCCATACAGCACCGGGTCGTAGGCCCTGCGACGCACGCGACCGGCGCGGGCGGCGACGAGCGGCGTACCGCACCCCGCGTTGACATCGAACCCGTTGTGCCTGCGTCCGCCGGAGCGCCCTACGCCGAACGCGCCGATCGGCCCGCGGTCGGCGTGCGCCCCGCGGATCGGATACATGTGGCCGCGCAATGTCAGCGCGCCTGCGTACCGCGCGCTGCCGCCGGGCGCTGAGATCCGCACGCGGTAACGGCCGTTGCGCGCGACGCGGCCGGCACCGGTGAGCCCGTCCCAGTCGACGCGCTGGGGCTGCTGCGGGATCGCCAGCGGCAGCGCGTAGCGCCGCGCGACCTTGTTGGTGGCCTGCCTGACGATCTCGACCTGGAGGTCCAGCGGCCCACCGGCTGCGAAGCGAAACTCGATGCGGACCGTCCGCCCGCCGAAGAACGCGCGCGTGGGTGCCACCCGCGACTGCACGATCTGCAGGTCAGCCCGCGAAGGGGGCACGGGAGGCTCGGCGGAGGCGGGCGCCACCAGCGCCAACGCCGACAGTACGGCCGTGCCGGGCGTCACTCGCCGAGTCCTGGAACTCCCACTGGGACCGACGAGATCACACCCACAACCGTAGTCCCTCTCCCGGGCCGAATACATGGTCGAGCAGCCTCGGGATCCATTCCACCGACCCGCCCGCTCGACCCGTTTCGCGCCAGTCACGAACGAATGCCTGGAGCGCGGCTTCCTGGTCGAAGCCCAGCGACTCCCGTAGATCGGCGACGAAGGAAGCTGCTCCGCCGACGACCGCATACTGTCCGTCCGAGGTCACCACGCCCGATTCGCCATTTCGGCGCGAATAGGAAGTGCTCGACGTTTAGCGAGTCGTCGGCCGACCTGTAGTCGTCGTAGCTGCGCAGATCAACCAACCGGTGGCCATAGGTTCCGCCCCATCCAGCCTCCTCACCGCCACCGGCGCAGGCCCTGGACGACCAGCTCCAACGGCGCGGCTGTCAAGGCTCGAGGATGACCTTGCCGAGCTTGCCACCGCCGGCGAAGCGCTCGTAGGCCGCCTCGACGTCGTCGAGCGCGAACGTGTCGGCGACCGGCACGCGGACGGCGCCGCTGTCGAACAACGGCAGCACCTCGCGCTCCATCGCTCGTGCCGTCGCCGCCTTGTCCTCCAGCGAGCGAGCGCGCAGGGTCGACGCCATGATCCGCCCGCGTTTGCCCATCAATGCCGCGAGATTCAGCTCGGCCTTCGCGCCCGCGCCGATGCCGATCACGACGATCCGCCCGCCGGTCGACAGCGCCTTGATATTGGCGCCGAGGTTCGGTGCGCCGACGAGCTCGAGGACGACGTCGAACGGGCCGTGCTGCTCGAAGCCCTCGGGATCGATCACGTCGTGAGCACCGAGCTCGGCCACGGCGTCGCGCAGGTCCGCATTGCGGACCGTGGCGGTCACGCGCGCGCCGGCGGCTCGTGCGAGCTGGATCGCGGCCGTGCCGACACCGCCCGCGCCGCCGTGGACGAGCAGTCGCTCGCCCGGCCGCAGTCCGGCCTGCGTGAAGACCGCGTCGTGGGCCGTGGTGAAGACCTCCGGCAGTCCGCCCGCGGCCGGAAAGCCGACCGCGTCCGGGACCGCCATCAGCTGACGCTCGTGAACGACCGCCAGCTCGCCCTGCCCGCCCCCGCCGACGATCGCCATCACCCGGTCTCCCTCCGAGAAACGTGCCGCCGCCGGGCCGGTGGCCGCGACCTCGCCGGCCAGCTCGAGCCCGGGAATGTCGGGTGGGCTGCCGGGCGGCGCCGGGTAACGGCCGCGGCGCTGGAGGATGTCGGCACCGTTCACGCCGGCGCCACGAACGCGGATGAGCAGCTCGCCGCTCCCCGGCTCCGGGTCCGGATGCTCCTCGACGAGAAGCTCGCCGTCGCGGATCGTGGCAGCACGCACGGGTGGCGGACTCTAGGGCACTGATGCGTATCCGGTCGGCTCAGGTCGCCGCCTGACGGTGCGCCCGATGACCTCCGAGGAGGTTCGACGCGGCCGCGATGATGGGCGCTGTCCTGCCCTGAGGGGCCATAGGCCCCCAAAGGCAGGACGGCACGCCGATTTGCTGGCGCGAACTCGACTTTGGC
>Ga0136630_1000536_pt1 | contig 14753 bp, 11 predicted proteins | sample AntDrymUQ5682106_2_FD_105496 | JGI IMG/M metagenome (GOLD analysis project Ga0136630, IMG submission 105496) | Polar desert sand microbial communities from Dry Valleys, Antarctica - metaG UQ568 (21.06) | ecosystem: Environmental > Terrestrial > Soil > Desert | place: Antarctica: Dry Valley...
ATCACCGCCGCCGAGCCGGTGCACCGCGAGCCGGATCCGCTGGTGGGAAACCATCCGCTCAAGCCGAGGCACCTCAAGACGCATCAGCTCAAGCTCGGCGGGGACATGGTCGACGCCCGGCAGCTGCTCTTGGCCAACGACGATGTGCGCCTGTCGTACGTGGCGGCGGACGCCACCAGCGCGCTGTACCGCAACGCCATCGGCGACGAAGTCGTCTACGTCGAGTCCGGCGAGGCGATGTTCGAGTCGGTCTATGGCGCCATCTCCGTCGGCCAGGGCGACTATCTGGTGATCCCGACTTCGACCACCCACCGGTGGAAGGTGGCCGACGGCGTGACCCTGCGTGCGCTGGTCATCGAGGCCTCCGGTCACGTCGCTCCGCCCAAGCGCTACCTGTCCTCGCGTGGGCAGTTCCTGGAGCACAGCCCATACTGCGAACGGGACTTGCGCGGCCCCACCGAGCCGCTGCTCGCCGAGGCTGACGCGGCCGAGGTGCTGGTCCGCCACCGTCATGGGATGACCCGCTACACCTACGGTCATCATCCGTTCGATGTGGTGGGCTGGGACGGCTGCCTGTACCCCTACGCCTTCAACGTCGCCGACTTCGAGCCGATCACGGGCCGCATCCATCAACCTCCGCCGGTGCACCAGACGTTCGAGGGGCCCAACTTCGTGATCTGCAGCTTCGTGCCGCGCAAGTTCGACTACCACCCGCAGGGCATCCCGGCGCCGTACAACCACGCCAACGTCGACAGCGACGAGATGCTGTTCTACGTCGGTGGCGACTTCATGAGCCGCAAGGGCGCTGGCATCGAGCTCGGGTCGATCAGCCTGCATCCGTCAGGCTTCACCCACGGGCCGCAGCCGGGCTCGGTCGAGGCCTCGATCGGCAAGGACGCCACCGACGAGCTCGCCATCATGGTCGACACCTTCCGGCCGCTGCGCTTCGGGCCGGCGGCCTTGTCCTGTGAAGACTCCGACTACGCCTGGACCTGGGCTCGGGGCGTCAAGACCGAGGCCTTCGGCTCGCACTGAGCCGTGGCGCTAACCGCCCGTGGCCAGCTGGTGCAGTAGCTCGGCGATCTGGTCGAGCAGTTCGTCCTGGCCGCTGATGCCGTGACGGTCGGCGAGATAGTGCGGGTCGTTGTAGCTGACCTTGATCTCGGTGCCTTCACGCCACACCAGCAGTTTCTGAGGCAGGTCGATGCCGATGGTGCGGGCGTCCTGCATCAGCACGGTGCCGGCGCCGGGATTGCCGAAGATGAGCAGTCGGGTTGGGGGCAGCGAGAGGCCGGCCCGGCCGGCGCTCCGGGCGTGCTTGACGACTGTGACGAGGGTCAGATCGGGATTGCCTGTGATGTCGCGGCGGATGCGTCGCACCGTCGGCAGGAAGCGCTGGTCGCTGGTCACGGTCACCAGCCCGGCGACCTCGTCGCTGTCGTCGCCGCCGATCGTGCCGCAGGCCGCCCGGTCGCCGGCGTCACCGGTGGCCAGGGTCTTCTCGTCGGGACCGGTCTCGCCGGACAGGCTGGAGGTGTAGCGGTCAGGGATGTTCGCGAAGTTGTCGCTTCCGGCGTGGACCATCACCGCCGAGCCGTCGGCGTCCCGCAGCTCACCGAGGGTGAACGCGTCGGTGTGAAACGCCAGCTTGGCGGTGCCGTTCTCGGCGACGTACAGCGACGGCATGTCCCCGGCGTGGTCGCCATGGGCACCGCCGTCACCGACGTAGTGGCCGCCGGCGCTGGTGAACGGCCCCTCGGCGGCGTCAGGGTCGCAGATGCCGGTGGTGTGGACGTGGAAGCCATGGAACCCTGAACTCAAGCCCCGCAGCCGGGCCTGCACCGCGACGCCGTCGCCGTGCTCCCGTAGCCGCACCATGCCGACCCGTGCGCCGTCGGCGTCGCGCAACATCACCCGCTCGCGTCGATCACCGCGTTCAGAGCCCGCCGAGCGCTTGGGTTGCTGGAGCGCTGCGGCACCCGTGGCAGCGACCAGCAGCAGGCAGAGCGTGAGCAGCAGGATCCGGCGCATGACACAACCTCCGCAGCGGTAGACGTGTCGTATCGCCTACCCCGATGCCATCGCACGGAACCGCGAGGCGGTAGCCGCCGATCGGACCTGCGGCCGTGAGCGTACGCGGGGCTGGGACGCCGGCCGAGGGTCGGTCCCCGCGGCGCGTTACCCCCCCGCGCCGTGCCAGTCGACCGACTCCGGGGTGATGCGCACGATGATGCGCTCCTCGCCCGGCTGGGAGAAGGGGTAGCGCTCCTTGCCGATGTACTTGCGCGCCATCTTGTCGATGTGCTCGCGAGCGCCCTCCTCGACCAGCTCGGCGCGCCCACGGACTTGCAGGTAGGAGTACGGGTTGTCGGCCGCGCAGACGCTGAGGGCGATCCGAGGGTCGCGCACCAGGTTGCGGTGCTTGGCCCTGCCCTTGGCGGTGTTGAAGACGACGACGTCTCCATCGCGGTCGATCCACACCGGCGTGGTCTGCGGCATCCCGTCGGGCATCAACGTCACCACGTGGGCAAAGTTCACGTCGTCCAGTAGCCCGTGGGCGGCGGCGGGGATCTTCTGAGTCATGACGCGTCTCCTCGGCGGACACTCGGCCCAAGTAGCAGGGTTGGTCACACTATTGTGACCAACCCTTCTCTTTACCGGGACGTCGCCTCTGGAACACCGCGAGGGCCCGTCACAGGCCCTCGATAGACTCGGCCTGTGACCGATCTGTCCACCTCCAACGACACCGATCAGGCGCTGTTGGAGGGTCTCAACCCCGAGCAGCGTGCGGCGGTACTGCACGACGGTGGGCCACTGCTGATCGTGGCTGGCGCGGGTTCGGGCAAGACCCGCGTGCTGACGCACCGGATCGCGCATCTGATCCAGCATCGCCGGGTGAACCCCCACGCGATCCTGGCGATTACCTTCACCAACAAGGCCGCCTCGCAGATGAAAGACCGGGTCGGCCGACTCGTCGGTGACCGGCTGGTGGGGGTGGAACGCGACGAGCACGGCGTGGCCCGGGCTCGCCCGTGGGCGGGCATGTGGGTGTCGACCTTCCACTCGGCGTGCGCGCGGCTGCTGCGGGCCGAGGCGCCTCGACTGGGCTACGAGCGGTCGTTCACCATCTACGACGCTGCGGACTCGACCCGGCTGGTCGGCCTGTGCGCCAGGGATCTGGGCATCGATCCCAAGCGGGTGACGCCGCGCGGCGCAGCGGCGGCGATCTCCAACGCCAAGAACGAGGTCATCGACTTCGACACCTTCGCCCTGCGGGCCGAGACCTGGTACGACAAGCAGGTCGCCGACATCTACCGGCGGTACCAGGAGCGACTCCACCGCGCCAGCGCCTTCGACTTCGACGATCTGCTGGTCAAGACCGTCGAGATCTTCGAGTTGTTCGAGGACGTCCTGGCGCGCTACCGCCAGCAGTTCGAGCAAATCCTGGTCGACGAATGGCAGGACACCAACCGTGCCCAGTACGAGATGGTGCGGCTGCTGTCGTGGGGGCACCGCAACCTGACCGTCGTAGGTGACGGCGATCAGTCCATCTACAAGTTCCGTGGAGCGGATATCCGCAACATCCTGGACTTTGAGCGCGACTTCCCCGACGCCAGGCGCATCACGCTGGACCGCAACTACCGGTCGACCCAGACCATCCTCGACGCCGCCAACGCGGTGATCGCCAACAACACCCAGCGGATCCCGAAGCAGCTGTGGACCGACGCCGGCGGGGGCGTGAAGGTTACCCGCTACACCGCCGACAACGAGCACGACGAGGCCGCCTTCGTGGCCGAGGAAGTCGACCGCCTCACGGGTGAGGGCGGCGCGCCAGCGCCGCCGGGGGGCGGGGATCTGACGGGCGAAGGCGGCGCGCCAGCGGGACCGAGGGGCGGGGTCGACGCCCACGGCTATCGCCGCGGCGACATCGCGGTGTTCTACCGGACCAACGCGCAGTCCCGGGTGCTGGAGGAGGTCCTGATCCGCCTCGGACTGCCCTATCAGGTCATCGGCGGCACGCGCTTCTACGAGCGCAAGGAAGTCAAGGATCTGCTGGCCTACCTGCAGCTATTGGTCAACCCGGCCGACGACATCGCCGCCAAGCGCGTCCTCAACGTCCCTCGGCGCGGCATCGGCGCGAAGAGCGAGGCGGCGCTGGATCTGTTTGCGGGGCGGGAGGGGGTTGGCTTTCTCGAAGCCTGCCGGCGCGCCGAGGAGAACCCGCAGCTGTCGGCGCGCGCCACGGGCGCGGTGCTGGACTTCGTCCGGCTCCTCGACGGGCTGCGCACCACCGTGGTCGAGGAGCAGCCGGAACTGCGCGACATCGTGAAGCTGGCGTGGGAGCGCAGCGGCTATCTGACCGAGCTGGAGGCCGAGCGCACCGTCGAGGCGCTGGGTCGAGTGGAGAACGTCCGCGAGCTCGCCGGCGTCGCCGAGGACTTCGCCAACCTGCAACCGGACGCCACCCTCGCCGAGTTCCTCGAGCGGGTGTCGTTGGTCAGCGACGCGGACACCCTCAGCGACGACGCCTCGCGGCTGACCCTGATGACCATGCACAACGCCAAAGGTCTGGAGTTTCCGGTGGTGTTCGTCGTCGGGATGGAGGACTCGGTGTTCCCGCATCACCGGGCGCTGGGCGACCCCGACGAGCTGGAGGAGGAGCGCCGCTTGGCCTACGTGGCCATGACCCGCGCCGAGCAGCGGCTGTACCTGACGTCGGCTTGGAGCCGCACCCTGTTCGGGGCCACCAACGCCAACCCGCCGTCGCGCTTCCTCAAGGAGGTGCCGGCGGAGCTGATCGAGCAGCGCTCCAACGACCGCGGCGGACCCGGCCGCAGGGCCGTCGCCAGGGTGGGAGTTCGCTCGCAGTACCGGCCTGGCGCGGTCGACGCTGACGAGACCTTCGGACCTGGTGATCGCGTGCGCCACCCCACATTCGGGACCGGCAAGATCCTGGAGTTGACGGGCACCCCAGGCAGTGAGGAGGCCCTCATCCGCTTCGACGAGTATGGGACCAAGCGGTTGCTCTTGGCCTACGCCCCGCTGATCCGCGCCTAGCGAGGCTTCTGGGGCGAGCGGCGGCATTTCAGCCATTTCGGCCAGCGGCAGAAGGTCGCTTCGCTCACGTCGAAGAAGGACGGTAGCGGCATAGGAGGCGCCCGCCGCGGCGCCCTGCCGCAATCCTCGACGATCAGGAGTCCTCGCCGTGCCCCAGACCGCCGTAGCCCCCCGTAGCGCGCTGCTGCGCACCGTCATCGCCGCGCTGACCGCCGTCGCGCTGCTGGCCCTGCCCCTCGCGAGCCCGTCGGACGCGCAGACCCGCCCCGCCGCCCGGGTGACCGTCGCCGTCATCGACTCGGGCATCAACCCTTACCACGACATCTTCCAGCGCGAACAGCCCAACGTAACGCCAGACGTGCTCGCCGAGTTCGGCATCGGCCCCGACCAGACCATCTCGCTGACCCGCACCGGTGACTTCGACGCCGACTTCGCCAACGACAAGCCCAAGTTCGACGCCATCGAGACCGGCAAGCCTTACTGGTTCGAGGGCACCAATGTCATCGGCATCAGCTTCGACGAGGGCACCAGCCGCAAATCCTGCCCGACGACGCCGGCGACACCCACGGCTTCGGCGTCAGCTCGGCGGTGACCAACGCCAACTCCGACGCGATCATCGTGTTCGTCGAGGGCGTGAACGAAGACTCCGAGGCCTGGGCGATGACCCACCCAGCCGTCGACCTCATCAGCACCAGCTACGGCATCCCCGGCAGCCCGCCGCTGCCCTACCACGTGGAGAAGGGCTTCACCGGCGTGGTCGGCAACGGCAACTGCACTTCGGTGCGGCCGACAACTCGCCCGCGGTGTCGCTGACCGACACCACCTCGGGGCCGTGGTGGACGGTCTCCATCGCCGGCTTCACCGAGGACGGCAGCGAGGGCCGCGAGTACCTGTCGGGGACCTACCCGGACTTTGTGGCCGACTTCACGCAGTCGTTGCCGTACTGCCACGACTGCGAGTCCGGTGGTGAGGAGGACGTCTCTGGCACCAGCTTCGCCACGCCGCGCAGCGCCGGCACGATGTCGAAGATCATCCTCACCGCCCGCCAGAAGGCCGGCCACGTCGGAGGCATCGTCACCGAGGGCGTCGCCGAGCCGCTGATGGTGCGCAGCCGCCGCGCCTCGGGGGCCCCGACCAACCGCGGCATCAGCAACTGGCAGTTCCGCCGCGCGCTGGAGGAGGCGGCCTACTACCCGTCCGCCGAGGAGTACGAGGCCGACCCGTTCACCTACCCGTTCCCGCCCGAGGCCCCGTGGACGGTGGCGAGCTGGGGTGCGATCACTCCCGATCCCGAGCACCGCATCGTCGAGGAGGCGCTGGCGCAACTGGGTGTCCGCGGCTTCGGTGAGCCGACCCGGCACAAGGACGCAGGGGCCTGCACCTTCATGATCGCCAACATCGAGGCGCGCATGGCCTACTGGAACACCAACCTTGGCAGTGAGAGCTTCGGCACCACCCAGGATCCCTACATCCGCTGCTGACCCCGAGTCACGGCGCGCTTTCCCGCGCGCAAGCACGCAGCAGAGGTCGTGCAGCCGCGCGACCTCTGCGCTGTCCGGGGGTGGTGCGGCGTCGGGCGGTTGCCCGTTTCGGCGGCCGCCTGTCCCTATCAGCAGCCGGGGACAACGCCGCGATCGTCGGGTGCCGGGCTGGGCAGGGGGGTGTCGCGGTCGACGTAGAGCGTGCCTTCGAAGACGGTGCTGCGTAGCGGTGTCAGCGACTCGCCGTCGCCACCGACCAGGCGCCCGTCAGCCGTCCACACCCGCCCGTCGGGGGCTTCCAGCCGGTCGGTTCGGGCACACCACCCGACCGCCCCCTGCGGGGGGACAAAGACCCGCACCGACCCGGCTCCCCGAACCACGAGCACGTCGCCGACCAGGCCAGCGTCGCTCTGGGGGACCTTGTCGACCGGTCCTGCGGGCGAGAACGGTTCACCAGGTGCGCGGCCGGCCACCAGCAGGAAGGCCAGTCCCGCGACAGCCACCAGCGCGGTGGCTCCCAACGCCGCCAGCAGCCAGCCTCGACCCATTTGCTCGCGCAGCACGATCTTGCGGGCACGCGTTGCGGCCCGCTGGGGTAGGTAGCCTCGCGGCCCGAAGTCTGGCTCGCCCATCACGGCCCAGCCTGCCTCGCCGGGAGGCAGGCCGTGAGGTTGGGGCCAACACGGGTGACGGCTATGCTCGCCCCGCCCTGTCCGCCCCTGCCCTGTTGAGGAGACGCCCGTCTTGGCCATCCGCGTGCTCATCGGCAAGCCCGGGTTGGACGGGCACGACCGCGGGGCCAAGATCGTGGCTCGAGCGCTGCGCGACGGCGGCATCGAGGTGGTCTACAGCGGCCTGCACCAGACGCCCGAGCAGATTGTGGAGGCCGCGCTCCAAGAGGATGTCCAGGCCATCGGCCTGTCCGTGCTGTCGGGTGCCCACATGACGCTGTTCCCCAAAGTCGTCGCGGCGCTGGCCGAGCGTGACGCCGCTGACATCATCGTGTTCGGCGGCGGCATCGTCCCCCGCGGCGACATCGAAGAACTCAAGCGCCACGGCGTCGCCGAGGTCTTCACGCCCGGTGCGCGTACCACCGAGATCGTCGAGTGGGTCAAGGCCCACGTACCACCACGCGACTGACGGCCCCGTCAGCCTCGACCCAGCGACCACGAGGACTCCAGTGCGATGGACCTGATGGAGTACCAGGGCAAGGAGCTGTTTCGCCGGCTGGGCATCCCGACCAGCCCGCGGGGCGACGTCGCCACAACCCCAGACGAGGCGCAGCGGCTGGCCGAGCAGGCCGGCGTGCCGGTGATGGTCAAAGCCCAGGTGCTGACCGGCGGACGGGGGAAGGCTGGTGGCGTCAAGTACTGCGCCGACGCCGACGCTGCCCGCGCCGCCGCCGAGGCGATCCTGGGGCTGGACATCAAGGGCCACGTCGTCGGAAGGGTCCTCGTCGAACCCGCCAGCGACATCGGCGAGGAGTACTACCTGTCGGTGCTGCACGACCGCGTCAGCAAGGGCTACAAGATCATCGCCTCGGTCGAGGGCGGGGTCGAGATCGAGCAGGTCAACCGCACCAACCCCGAGAAGGTCGTCAAGGCCGACGTCGACCCGACCGTAGGGCTGAACGCCGACGGCGCCCGCGACATCATCCAACGCGCCGGTCTGCCCGGCGCCGTGCTGGACGCCGCCGCTGACCTGCTGGTGCGCCTGTACGCCGGCTTTGTGGAGTCCGACGCCACCCTGTTCGAGGTCAACCCGCTGATCCGGACCAGCGACGACCGCATCATCGCGTTGGACTCCAAGGTGTCGATCGACAACAACGCGCTGTTCCGACACCCTGATCTGGCCGAGCTCGACGACGCCGACGAGGGCGACTCGCTGGAGGCGCGTGCTCGGGCGAACGGTTTGCAGTACGTCAAGCTGGACGGCGACATCGGGATCATGGGCAACGGCGCCGGCCTGGTGATGTCGACCCTGGACGTGGTGAACCAGGAAGGCGGGCGTCCGGCCAACTTCTTGGACGCCGGCGGTGGCGCGAGCGCCGACAGCATGGCGGCCGGCATCGCGTTCGTCCTGGCCGACCCGCAGGTCAAGGTCATGTTGGTCAACATCTTCGGCGGCATCACCCGCTGCGACGACGTCGCCCGAGGGGTCCTCGGTGCGCTGGAGCGGATCGGCGAGGTGCCGCAGAAGCTGGTGGTGCGCCTTGACGGCACCAACGCCGAGCAGGGCCGGCGCCTGCTGGACGAGGCCGACCACCCCAACCTGGTCGCCGCGGAGAAGATGAACGAGGCCGCCGCCAAAGCCGTGGCGCTGGTCGCGCGGTCCTAAGGGAGCAACCGTGAGCATCCTCATCGACGCCGACACCCGGGTGGTCGTCCAGGGCATCGGCAACCAAGGCACCTTCCACGCGAAGCGCAACGCCGACTACGGCACGCAGATCGTCGCGGGTACCCACCCCAAGCGAGGCGGCTCGACCTGGGAGGAGCTCGCAGCCCCGGTCTACGCCAGCGTGGCCGAAGCGGTCGACAGCCAGGGCGCGAACACCTCGATGATCATGGTGCCGGCGCCGTTCACCAAGGACGCGATCCTGGAGGCCTACGAGGCCGGGATCGACACCATCGTCTGCATCACCGAGGGCGTGCCGGCCCATGACATGGCCGTGGTCTACAACACGCTCTACCCGCGCGGTGCTGACGGTGAGTCGGCCAAGGAGGGCCGTCCGGTGCTGATCGGGCCCAACTGTCCGGGCCTGATCTCGCCCGGCAAGGCCAACCTCGGGATCATCCCTGGCGAGATCACCAAGCCGGGCAGCGTCGGGCTGGTGTCGCGCTCGGGAACGTTGACCTACCAGATCATGCACGAGCTGCACCTAGCGGGAATCGGCATCTCGACCTGCGTGGGGATCGGCGGGGATCCCATCGTCGGCAGCGACTTCTTGGACATCATCCCCCGCTTCGCCGACGACCCGGCGACCGAGGCGATCGTCTTCGTCGGCGAGATCGGTGGCACGGGGGAGCAGCGGGCAGGCGACTGGATCCACGCCCACATCCCCGACACCCCGGTGGTTGCCTACATCGCGGGGTTCACCGCTCCACCTGGCAAGCAGATGGGCCATGCCGGCGCCATTGTCAAGGAAGGTGGTGAGGGCGGCGAGACCGCCGCCGACAAGAAGGCGGCGCTGGAAGCGCTCGGCATCGCGGTCGGTACCAACCCAACCGAGACCGCCGAGCTGATGATCCAGCGCCTCAGGTGATGGGCAGGACGTAGCGCCAGATCGCCAGGTAGTGCGCGCTGCTGGCGGCGACCACCAGCAGGTGGAAGACCTCGTGGTAGCCGAACCACTGCGGCAGCGGATCGGGGCGCTGCCTGGCGTACACCACTCCTCCGACCGTGTACAGCACGCCACCGAGCACGATGAGGCCGCTGCCCTCCCACGGCAGGGCGGTCATGATCCGCGCGAACGGCACGATTGTGAGCCACCCCACGGCGATGTAGCCACAGGTCCCGACCCAGCGGGGTGCCCGCAGCGGGGAGGCGGCGATGATCGCGCCGCCCGTCGCTACCGCCCAGGCGGCGACAAGGCTCCAGAGCCGCCACTGCCCGTCCAGCGCGTGCCAGGCGATCGGGGTGAAGGTCCCCGCGATGGACAGCTGGATCATGACCAGGTCGCAACGCGACAGGATGTAGCGGCCTCGGGCACTCCAGCGCCCGACGTGGTACAGCGAGCTGGTGGTGTATAGGCCCGTCAGGGCCATGCCGAACACCAGCACCGTCGCTCGCTTCACGGGGTCAGCCCCGGCGGCCTGCCACAGCACGGCCGTGCCGAACAGCGCTAGCGGCGCCATCACCGCGTGCAGCCACCCCCGCAACAATGGGCGTCCGTCCGATCGCACCGGCAACAGCTCGGACACGGCGATGGCGCGACGCATGACCGTCAGCGTACCCGCTGCGTGCAGCTGCCAGCCACCGACCGTTGTACTTGTGGGCAACCTTCCGCGTCGGCATGCTCGCTTCCCCGACCTCACCCCGATCAGGATCCACCGAGTCCCACAGGAGTGCCGGCTGTCGTGACCACCGCCACGCCCCCTGCGGCCAAGCGGGTCGTCGTGCTGGTGTCAGGGGCGGGCTCCAACCTGGGGGCCCTGCTGGAGCGGTCGTACAACGGCGAGGTGGTTCGGGTGGTCAGCGACCAGCCGGGCGCCGGTGGGCTGGCGCTGGCCCGTGCCCACGACATCGACGCCGTGGCGGTTGATCGCCGCCGGTACGCGGACCGCTCCGTCTGGGAAGCGGCCCTGCGCGAGGTGGTCGCCGAGGCCGCTGCCGAGCTGGTCGTGCTCGCCGGCTTCATGCGCATCCTGTCCGGCGCATTCGTCCGCCGCTGGCCGACGCTGAACGTCCACCCGTCGCTGCTGCCCGCCTTTCCGGGCGCCCACGCGGTGGCCGACGCGCTGCGACATGGCGTGAAGATAACGGGCGCAACGGTGCATTTCGTCGTCGAGCAGGTGGATGCCGGCCCGATTGTGGTGCAGGAGAGTGTCGCGGTGAGGGCGAACGACACCATCGACACCTTGCACGCGCGCATCAAGACGGTCGAGCACCGCCTGCTGCCCGAGTGCGTCGCCCTGTTCTGTGCCGACCGGCTGGCCGTCGACGGCCGGCAAGTGAGGATCTTGCCTTGACCGACCTGCTGATGCCTCGCCGTGCGCTGATCAGCGTCCACGACAAGACGGGCCTGCCCGAGCTCGGCCGCGCGCTGTCCGAACTCGGTGTTGCCATCGTCTCGACCGGTTCGACCGCGCAGGTGCTGCGCGACGCCGGCGTGCCCGTGACCGAGGTCAGCCAGGTGACCGGCATCCCCGAGATCCTCGATGGCCGCGTCAAGACGCTGCACCCGGCGGTGCACGCGGCCCTGCTGGCCGACCGCTCCAAGCCCGCCCACCTGGCCACGCTGGCGGAGCATGACATCGAGCCGATCGACCTGGTGGTGGCCAACCTGTACCCCTTCGCCGAGACGGTCGCGCGCCCGGATGCCGGGGAGGCCGAGATCATCGAGATGATCGACATCGGTGGCCCGACGCTGGTCCGCGCCGCCGCCAAGAACCACGCGTGGGTGGCGGTGGTCGTCAGCCCCGCCGACTACGAACCGTTGGTGGAGCACCTGCGAGGCGAAGGAGGCACCAACGGCGACACGCGGCGACAGCTGGCACGCAAGGCGTTCGGTGCCATCGCCGCCTACGACGTGGAGATCTCCACGTGGCTGCAGCGCGACCAGACCTTCCCGACTGTACTGGCGACGGTGCACCACAAGGCCGCCGACCTGCGGTACGGCGAGAACCCGCACCAGCGCGCCGCCTACTACCTGCCGGCCGGCCCCCCGGCGGGGCTGGGCGCGGCCCGCCAGCTGCAGGGCAAGCAGCTGTCGTACAACAACCTGCTCGACAGCGACGCGGCCTGGCGCATCGCCGGTGACTTCAGCCAGCCCTGCGTCGTCATCATCAAGCACAACAACCCCGCGGGGCTGGCCGTCAACGAGTCGCTGTTAGCCGCGTACGCCAAGGCGCTGGCCGGTGATCCCGTCAGCGCCTTCGGTGGGGTGGTGGCGGCCAACGCCGAGCTCGACGAGGGCACGGCGCGCGAGATCGCCAACGTCTTCACCGAGGTCATCGTCGCCCCCGCATTCAGTGCGGAGGCGCTGGCCGTCCTGGAGGGCAAGGAGAACCTGCGGCTGCTGGAGGTCCCCCCCGGCGTTCCGCGTCAACTCGGCTTGCGCAGCGTCGCTGGCGGGCTGCTGGTGCAGTACGCCGATGTCGAGGCCGAGCGTCCGGACGACTGGACGATTCCCACAGCCACGAAGGTTGATGACGCGTTGTTCGCCGAGCTGCGCTTCGCCTGGCAGACGTGCAAGCACGTCAAGTCCAACGCCATCGTGCTCACGCGCGACCGGGCGGTGGTGGGCGTCGGCGCGGGTCAGATGTCGCGGGTCGACAGCGTCCGTATCGCCGTGGAGAAGTCACAGGGTCGCTGTGAGGGCGCCGTGCTGGCCAGCGACGCGTTTTTTCCGTTCCGTGACGGTCCCGACCTGGCGTTGGAGGCTGGGGTCGCAGCGCTCATTCAGCCCGGAGGCAGCGCCCGCGACGACGAGGTGGTGGCTGCCTGTGACGAGCGGAGCATTCCCATGGTGCTCACCGGTCGTCGCCACTTCAGACATTGAACAGCTGAGTCAACAGACATTGAACAGTTGAGTCAACAGACATTGAACAGCTGAGTCAACGAGCGCTACTGGTCGGCCTGTGTGGGTCATTGCGCGCCCTGCAAGTGCCGCGCCCACCAGTCGAGGATCGCCTCGAAGCGGGCGACGCGGTGGCTGGGTAGGCCCGAGCGGGACAGCTCATGCCCCTCGCCGGGGAACACCAGCAGCTCGGTCTCGACGCCGTTGCGCTTGAGCCGCTCATATAGTCGCTGACCCTGCTCCAGTGGGCAGCGCCAGTCCTGTTCGGAATGGACGACCAGCACCGGCACGTCGATGTTATCCGCGTGGGTGAGGGGGCTTTGTGCCCGCTGCCGGTCGGGATCCGGCCCGGCGTAGCTGTCGCTGAAGAACCAGCCGATGTCCGACGAGCCGGTGAAGCTGTCGAAGGACGTCAGTGCGCGCTCGACGATGCCGGCGGCGAAGCGGTGCTCGTGGCCGAGCATCCACCCGGTCATGTAGCCACCGTAGGAGCCGCCCATGACGCCGACGCGGTCGGCGTCCAGATCCTCGTCGGCCAGCGCCTTGTCCAGCAGGGCGAGCAGGTCGGCGTGGTCGCGATTGCCCATGTCGGCGACGATCACCCGGCCGTGGGCTTCGCCATAACCCGACGAGCCGCGGGGGTTGCCCAGCACAACGGCATATCCGGCGCCGGCGTAGACCTGCGCTTCGTCGAACAGCGTCCAGCCGTACTGGGTGAACGGACCGCCGTGGATGGACAGCACCACCGGGAAGGGACCGTTGCCGGCGGGCTTGACGACCCAGCCGTGTACCTCGTAGCCGTCGTCGGCCGCCGTGATGATCTCCGTCATCGGGCGCAGCGAGGTTGTGCGGGCCAGACCGGAACCGAAGTCCGACAGTGTCGTCTCGGTGCCGTCGTGCTGCCGGGCGACGAGCTCGCCGGCGTTGGTGTCGGTGGCGACCAGCAGCGCCATCACCCCGCCCTTGGCTCGGTCCGCGGCGAGGATCTGGCGCGGTCCGCCGGTCAAGACCTCGGGGTTGCCGCCGTCGAACGGAACCCGCACCAGCTCGATCCCGCCGCGCCGCTGGCACAGCGTGACCGCCGAGTCGTCGTCCACCAGCAGCGGGTGGCTGCTGCCGCTGCCGTACGCGTCGAAGTCCCACGGCTCAGCCTCCGACAGCGCCCGCGGGGCCGCTGACCCGTCGGCGGGGATGCGGAACAGCTGGGTGTTGCGCCCGACGATATCGGTGTTGCTCTGCGCGCGGTAGCAGATCGTGGAGCCGTCGGGGGTGAACACCGGCTGCGTCAGCGCCTGCGTCGTGTCGGTCACCTGCCGGGCGTCGCCACCCTCCGCCGGCACCAGGAAGATGTCGCTGATGAGGTCGGTGTCGCGCTCGTCGTGGCGAGCGGCCACGAACGCCAGGGTCCGCCCGTCGGGGCTCCACGCCGGATCGGCGTGGTCGTAGTCGCCGCGGGTCAGCTGCAGCGGCTCGCAGGTCTCGGCCAGGGCATCGACGACGAACAGGTGGGGTCGGCGGTCAATGGTGAAGCCCACGTTGTCCACGCGGTACTTGCGGGTGGTGATCCGCCGAGGCGGCTCCTTGTCCGGCGTGATCTTCTCGTCGGTGCCGTAGCGGCCGTCCTCGGGTACCCGACAGACGTAGGCCAGGCGCGTGGAGTCCGGTGACCACACTGGGTCGCCAGCGCCGAGCGGGTGGTCGGTCAGCCTGCGCGGCTCTCCGCCGTCCGCGGCCATGACGAACAGCTGCGGCTTCGCCTCCGACTCGGTGCGCACGAACGCCAGCCAGCGTCCGTCGGGCGACCATCTCGGCTGGGCGTCGCTGGGACCGTGGGTGAAGCGGCGCGGCGGTGCCGAGCCGTCCATCGGGGCCAGCCACAGCTCGCTTCGGTACTCGTTGTCATCCAGGTCCATGCGGGAGACGGCGACCGCCACCGTGGTCCCGTCGGGCGACAGGGTGGGGTCAGACGGGCGGCG
>Ga0136630_1000538_pt1 | contig 14748 bp, 16 predicted proteins | sample AntDrymUQ5682106_2_FD_105496 | JGI IMG/M metagenome (GOLD analysis project Ga0136630, IMG submission 105496) | Polar desert sand microbial communities from Dry Valleys, Antarctica - metaG UQ568 (21.06) | ecosystem: Environmental > Terrestrial > Soil > Desert | place: Antarctica: Dry Valley...
AGTTGCCTCACGCCAGTTCGACTCGGTGACGCCGTACGCCTCGAGCATCATCTCTGATCGCAGCCAGCCCGGAGTGAGAGACACGGCCGTGGCACCGAAGGGCTGCAGCTCGTGCGCCAGCGCCGCCCGATCACCGTTGACTCGGACTTCCTGATAGTCCGATCATCGGTATATGTTGCGGGACGTGTTGAGAGAGCCGACGTTCCTCATCCTGGCAGCAGTAGCACCGGCGCCACTTCACGGCTACGGCATTCTGCAGTCCGTGGATGAGCTCTCAGAAGGTCGCGTGCGGCTCCGCGCAGGGACCCTGTACGCGGCACTCGACCGACTCGTCGGGGAAGGTGCGCTGCGTGTCGATCGCGAGGAGGTAGTCGAGGGCCGGTTACGTCGCTACTACCGAATCACCGCGGCTGGACGCGAAGTGCTGCGTTGTGGGGTCGATCACCTCGAGGCCAACGCCTCGGCCGCACGTAACCAGCTCGCCCGTGGCGCTGAGGCGGGGCTGGCATGACCCTCGAAGACAGGTACCGCCGACTGATTCGATTGTTCCCCGCCGAGTGGCGCCGTCGGCACGGAGAAGAGCTCGTCGGCACACTTCTCGATGCGGCCGAACCCCGAGGTGACTCGATCACGTTCGCCGAAGCCGCCAACCTCGTCCGTTGTGCGATGGTTCTGCGATACCGGGCCTTGTTCACCGGTCCCGACGCGGTCGACGACCGTGAGCTCGCCCGTCTGGCCGGGTCCGCCCGACTAGCCGGGTTCAGCCGCCTCGCCGGATTGGTCGGGCTGGCAATCATGTCTGCGCTCGTGGTCGCTCTGGTGATCAGGTTCTGGATCAGCGACGTACCTCTCGAGTTCGTGCTGACGTCGCTCGTCGTGGCTGCCGTCCCAGGCACCGGGGTGGTCTACACGGTCTCGAGCTCGATCGGTGGTGGCTGGCGACGTGGACTGTTCGCCGCCATCGGCTGCACCCTCGGCGTCGTTCCCCACATGCTGGCAGGCATGCTCGGACTGTCGGGCGTCATGCAGGCCGGGGCGGTGGCCTTCGAGGTAGTTCGATGGGCAGGCGTCGGGTATCTCATCTTCATGGGCGTGTCGATGCTCCGCGATCGTGGCGACATGCTGCTCGGCGACCGAGGCGCCGCGGCCGAACCCACGGGCCTGGTCGTGCGGCGCGGGATTCTGCTGAATCTCCTGAACCCGAAGTTGACCGTGTTCTTCTTCGCCTTCCTCCCGCAGTTCCTCGACACTCCGCCGGGCTTGCTCGATACGAGGTTGATCGAGCTCGGCGGGATCTTCATGCTCATGACTCTCGCCGTGTTCGTCGTCTACGCATGGGCAAGCGCCGCCGTCCGCGACCATGTGCTCGGTGCACCCGCTGTCCGCCGGTGGATCCAGCGATCGTTCGGCACGCTGCTGATCGGATTCGCCGCAAGACTCGCAGTCTCGGATCGGTGAGCCTCAGCCTGATTGATCCGGTGGCGAGCCGAGGTCGAGCTTGGCGTAGTCCGATGTCCGCCAACGCTCCGGTGCCAGCTGCACCAACGTGTCGTCGACGAAGGCTGTCGACTCGACATAAGCGTTTCCTTTCGCGTCACCGAGGTAGCGGACAGCGATGTCGATGCGAGTCTCCCGGGTTGCATGGCCGATGGTCACCGGCCCTTCAACCGTCACATAGGCATACGGCGTCTCCTCGCGCTGCACGCACAGTGAGGCCGATCCGGCGGCCGTCAGCAGTTGCGCTTTGGCGCTGGCGGCTTCGGTGGTGAGCTCGACGATCCCGCCTGGCTGATATCGGTACCACACCGGCGCAGCCAACGGTGGCCCGTCGGGTCGCTGCACCGTCAAGACGCCGATGTGGACGTCAGCAAGGAACTCCTCGCGCTCGTCCTTGCTCATCGTCAATGCTCCCATGATCGAACTCCCTCTCGTCTCGGCGGCCGCGATCTATGACGCCGACCGACTCCCACCTGTCTACCGGAGCCAGCGCGACGCAGCACGTGGTTCGCTGTCGCACGTGTCGAACGAGTCGCCAGCAAGCTCCTCGGTCATGGTGAGTCGTACATGAGGGATCCCGGCGTCGTGAGCGATTCGCCTGTCTCGAGCCAGGTCTTCAGGCCGGAGAGGATCATCGGCCAGCCGCCGTAGAGCTCTTCGTTCGCGCCATCGCGGAGCTGGTCGTGGGTGACGGTCAGGCGGCACGAGTCGCCGATGGGTTCGATCTCCCATGTGACTCGCGAGGTTCCCTCGCTCTTCGCGTCGTCGCTCCACAGTGCGACCATGCTCTGAACGAGCCGGCGGGGCGGATCGACCTCGAGGTTCTCCCCCTCGCCGAGGAGCCCGTCCGCACCTGGGTGGCTCATCTCGTAGCGCGAGCCGGGCGTCCACTCGGACGTGAGTCGCGAGCCGAAGTTGTACTTGCTGCGGATCTCCGGGTCGGTGATCGCCTCCCAGAGGCGCTCGGGCGTGGTGCGGATGTAGATCTCGAAAACCTTCTCCATGGGATTCTCCAGTTGGTTCTTGATGCCGATGAGCCCAGCGACCCACGGCTCGGTGTACTTGCTCACCCACCGGTCGTGGACGAGTCGGATCGGGATCGTGTTCAGGAAGTGGAGCTTCTCGCGGCCTCGCCGCTTGGTGACCACCAGGCCCGCCTCCTCGAGCTGTTTCAGGTGCTTCATCACGCCGATGCGCGTCATGGAGAAGCGTCCCTCCAGCGCACTCAACGTCTGGCCGTCGGCGCCGAGGAGCTCATCGAGCAGGCTCCGCCGAGTCGGATCGGCGAGTGCCTTGAACACTGCGTCCACACCGTAACAATATGTAACTTGATGGTTACATGTCAAGCGATCGGGCGATGAACACCCGCAGGCCGCAGTCTGAGTCCGAGAGCGCTCCTCCGACGCCGACGGGCTCCGACGCCGACGGGCTCCGACGCCGACGGCGTCGGCTGCTGGTCGATGGCTGCTCACGTAGTCTGCGACGCGTGACGCAGACCGCCTACCTGGCCGCCGACGACCGCTATGAGGCGATGCAGTACCGCCGCTGTGGGCGAAGCGGGCTGAAGCTCCCCGCCCTGTCGCTCGGACTGTGGCACAACTTCGGCCACGATCGGCCGTACGAGACGCAGCGGGCGATCGTGCGGCGCGCCTTCGACCTGGGGATCACGCACATCGACCTGGCCAACAACTACGGCCCGCCGTACGGCTCGGCGGAGGTCAACTTCGGCCGGATGCTCGCCGACGACCTGAAGCCCCACCGGGATGAGCTGGTGGTCTCGACGAAGGCCGGCTACGACATGTGGCCAGGTCCATACGGCGAGTGGGGTTCGCGAAAGTACCTGCTGGCGTCGCTGGACCAGTCGCTGGCGCGGATGGGCCTGGACTACGTCGACATCTTCTACTCCCACCGCCTCGACCCGGACACGCCGCTCGAAGAGACGATGGGGGCGCTCGACACCGCCGTGCGCTCCGGCCGAGCGCTCTACGTGGGGATCTCCTCGTACAACTCGGAGCGCACCCGCCAAGCCGCGGCGATCCTACGCGACCTCGGCACGCCGCTGCTGATCTCGCAACCCTCGTACTCGATGATCAACCGCTGGATCGAGGACGACGTGTTGCTGGACACGCTCGAGGAGTTGGGCGCAGGGTGCATCGCCTTCTCCCCGCTGGCTCAGGGCCTGCTGACGGACCGCTACCTGGATGGCGTGCCCGCCGACTCGCGGGTCGCCACAGGTGGCGCGATGGGCCGCGACATGCTCACCGACGACCGGCTCGCCCGCGTCCGTGCGCTCAACGACGTGGCGTCGAGCCGTGGCCAGAGCCTCGCCCAGCTCGCCCTCGCCTGGGCATTGCGGGACCAGCGGATGACGTCACTGGTGATAGGTGCCAGCAGCGTGGCCCAGCTTCAGGACAACGTCGCTGCGCTCGATCGGCTCGACCTGGTCGACGACGAGCTGGCTGAGATCGACAGGCACGCGACCGACGCCGACGTCAACATCTGGGCGCAGTCCAGCTCGGCCTGACGGTGTGACGTCGTCCCGTTGGCATGTCCTCAACTGCTTTTCGAGGTCCGCAACGGGGCAAAGCGGGACGGCAACCCGTTCGCCGCCACCTGGAACAGCGGCACCGCGTCGGGCAGGCCGCGCAGGCGGTGGGAGCCGAGGGAACGAAAGCGCACACCGTCGGGCGCCGACGCCTTCACACCCTCCCTGGTGTTGGCCGACACGACGACCTGCCCGCCGTGCCCGACGGCGCAGATGCGCGAGGTCGTGTGGACGTCCATGCCGATGTAGTTGGTCTCGGTGGACGTCGGGTAGCCGCTGTGGATCCCGATCCGCACTCGTACATCGACTCCGTCGGCCCAAGAGCTAGCGAGGAGCCGGCGCTGCATCGCAACGGCGGCGTCGACGGCCGATCGAGGGGCCTCGAAGACGGCGAAGAACTCGTCGGCCCGGGCCTCGATCTCGTGGCCTCCAGCCCCGAGCACGGAGCGGCGCAGGATCGTGCAGAGTTCGTCGATCAGCTCCCGGTAGCGCTCGCCGAGGCGGTGCACCAATGCTGTGGAGCCCTCGATGTCGGTCATCAGCATTGTCACGAAGCCCGAAGGCAGTGGTGCTGCTCCGTCGCGCCGCGGGTCAAGAGCACGCTCCGCCTGCAGCTGGCCGGCGATGAAGCCGACCGGCACGATCTTGTACTTCTTGGCGGCGTTCAGCAGCCGCTTGCGGGCCCGTTCGCGAGCGAGTCCGTCCTCGAACGCCACCTGGCCGAAGCGTGCGAGCGCGTTGCGCACGTGGGCAGGGTCGTGGATCGGCAGCCGTCGCCGGCCACGCGTATCGATGTAGGCGAACGCCCTGTCGGGAAGGCCGGCTCGCTCCCTCGGATCGAGGCGGGCCATGCGAGTGACGTTAACAAAGGGGTGCATCACCGATCCCGTGGCGCGCCGGATGCACACCGTCAGGCGTGAACGGATCAGGAAAGCGGTCCCAGGGCCAGGGGTTGGCGGCGCCGTAGCGCTGGGTCATCGGACCCACCGGTGTGGGTGTTCGCCCGAGGAGTCCCGCACCGACTCGTATCAGGCGAGCGCGGAAGATGGCGGCGAAGGGGTCATGCCCGAGACGCGTTCGATCGTCGCCGTGCACAGCGGTCAGCGCACCGACGAAGCGGTCGTCGCCAATCACGAACGTCGACACGACATCGACCGGCGGGCCGGCGAGCACCGCCCGGATGGCGTGAGAAACGACGATGTCGTCGAACAGCAGCCACGTTCCGGGAGCAGCCAGAACGAGCGACACCCACGCCGCCTCGCCGTTGACGTCGATGCACCGGGGATCGACCTTGACCGCTCCTGGGACCGGCGCTGAGTGGCCATCCCAAGCGGCGAGAACGCCGCCGGCGTCGTCGTCAGCAGTGAACGTCGCTGCGGCGACGGCGTCTCTTGGCGTTGTGTCGCAGACGGCGAGCCAGCAGCTCACTTGCGCGGCACGTGCCAGTCGGGCCGGATCGAGCGGGTGATCTCGCGGAAGGCCTGACGAAGCTCCTCGTTCGTCGGTCGTCCCCAGAACCAGTAGCCGTTGAAGGAGGCGTGGATCTGCAGGTCTGGTCGAAGCACGAACACCGTTGGCACGTACGGGTTGTGGCTGGAGTCGGTCGTCTCCAGCAGTCCGAGCTCGTGGACCCACCGGCGGTCCTGGTCAGACAAGAACGTCCAGCGCGCACCGAGTCCTGCCCGGAAGGCGGCGGACTCCTGCGGAGTGTCGACGCTGACCGACACGAACCTGGTGTAGGCGACCTCGGCCTCGTCCTGGAGGCGCAGGAGTTTGCGGAAGTAGGCCTGTTCCTTCGGGCACCACCAACCTCGGTAGAAGTGCAGCAGCACGGGGTCGCCACCGGCGAGGTCCGACAGGCTCCGCTCGTTCCCTACATGATCCTTGAGTCGGAGGTCGGGAAAGTGGCAGCCCGGAGCGAGATCTCCCCATGTGTCCGACCCAGAGCACACAAGGAGAATCTACCGCTGCCCGTCAGAGCTGCTCGACGCGTTGGTGCTCGTCAGAGGTCGGGTGCCTAACGTGACGGAGGTGACCGAATCGTCGTCGGCCCCGCGCTCCGGCCCGCCTTCCACCGGCCAACCACCGATCGCCGACTACGGCTTCGTCTCCGACTGCCATTCTGCGGCGCTGATCGACCGTGGAGGCTCGGTCGACTGGTGGTGCGTGCCACGCTTCGACTCACCGTCTGTGTTCGGTCGGCTGCTCGACCAGGATGCCGGTCACTGGTTGATCCGACCATGCGACGAGTTCGAGGTAGAGCGCGAGTACGCCGGTGACACGCTCGTCCTGCACACGGTCTTCCGGACCGCCCAGGGCGAGGTTGCGATCAGTGACGCGCTTGCGCTCGATCCCGATGCCCGCAGCCATGACCTCGGACTACGAGTTCCACACATGCTCATTCGCAGGGTGGAGGGCGTGCGCGGGTCTGTCGAGATGGAGACCGAATTTGCGCCGCGCATGGAGTACGGCCGCAGCGAGCCGCATTTCCGGGCGGACGCGACGGGTGTCGTCGCTCGCGGCGGGCCGACACGTCTGACCTTGAGGAGCCCGGTCACGTTGCGCTGTGAAGACGGGGCGGCGCGGGGGTGCTTCGTCGTGTCTGCTGGCGAGACAGTGGAGTTCCGGCTCGGCTACGAACCGTCGTTCGGCGAGGGGCGCACCGGCCAGGGCATCGAGCCGACGCTTGAGGACACCAAGGCCGCTTGGCAGTCGTGGGCGGATCTCCACGACGGCTACGACGGGCTGTTCCGGGAGGAGGTTCGTCGCAGTTCGTTGGTCCTGCAGGGTCTCACCTATCAGCCTTCGGGGGCGGTCATTGCCGCGGCCACCACGTCGCTGCCCGAGCTGATGGGAGGCGACCTCAACTTCGACTATCGCTACGCCTGGCTTCGCGACCTCAGCCTGACGATCCGTTCGCTGTGGATCGCCGCCTGCCCCGACGAACCCGCTCGCCTGTTCGACTGGTTCACCAACGCCGCAGGCCGCGTCGGCCCCGAACTGATTCAGATCATGTACGGCGTCGGCGGTGAGCGCGACCTCGCAGAGCACACGCTCGAACATCTCTCCGGCTACCACGGCAGCCGCCCGGTGCGTGTCGGCAACGACGCCTGGACCCAGGTCCAGCTCGACGTGCTCGGCGAGGTGCTCGACGCAGCGCACGTCTTGCGCGACCAGCTCGGCGACCTGGATGAGACCGTCCAAGAGCTGCTCGTCATCCTCGCCGACCGGGCGGCGAAGCAATGGACGGAGCCGGACGCCGGAATGTGGGAGGCGCGAGACCAGCAACGCCAGTACGTGTCCTCCAAGGTGATGTGCTGGGTTGCTCTCGACCGCGCCATCAAGCTCGCAGACCGACTCGGGCCAGGCGCCGATCCTGCCCGATGGGCGATCGCCCGGGACGAGATCCACGCTGCCGTCGTGTCGCAGGCGTGGAGCAGCCGGTCCTCTGCGTACGCGGGTTCATTCGCTTCCGACGACCTCGACGCCTCGGTGCTGCTCCTGCCCGTGGTCGGCTTCCTGCCGGCCACCGATGAACGCATGCGGTCAACCATCGAAGCGATAGCCAGCGAGCTCAGCGACGGCGGTCTCGTACGACGTTGGCCTGACGATCCGAGCGGCTTTCTGATCTGCACCTTCTGGCTCGTCGAATGCCTCGCCTTGGCCGGTGAGGTGGACCGCGCCGAGGAGCGGTTCCAGGCTGCGATGGGTTACGCCAATGACCTGGGGCTGATGTCGGAGGAAGGTGACGTGAGCTCTGGCGCGTTCCTCGGCAACTTCCCGCAAGCCTTCTCCCACGTCGGACTCATCAACGCCGCCTGGCGGCTCACCGAAGCAGCCCGGCCGCAAACACACGCACCCCTCAGCACGAAGGAGACATCATGACTACCGCACGACTCGAGGGCAAGGTCGCCCTCGTCACCGGCTCGGACTCCGGGATCGGCAAGGCCACCGCCATCGCCTTCGCCAAGGAGGGAGCCGACGTCGTCGTCACCTACTTTCACGATGCCGACGGTGCGAAGCTGACCGCCGACGAGGTCGACGCCGCCGGTCGTACTGCCATCGTCGTGCAGGTCGACGTCAGCGACGAGGATCAGGTCGAAGAACTGTTCAACCAAGCCGTCACCAAGTTCGGTTCCCTCGACATCCTCGTCAACAACGCCGGCGTCGACGCCTCAGGCACTGAGGTTGCCGACTTGCCCACCGAGGTGTGGGACAAAGCCATCCGCACCAACGTCTATGGACCGTTCTTCTGCTGCCGTCAGTTCATTCGGCTCCGCAAACGGGCAGGAGGCGGCGGCAAGATCATCAACGTCACGTCCGTGCACGCCGACATCCCCAACGCAGGAGGCGCCGACTACGACTGCTCGAAGGGCGCCATGCGCATGTTGACTCGCACGCTCGCCCTCGAGCTCGCGCCCCTCAAGATCAACGTCAACAGTCTCGCCCCTGGCATGGTGCTCACGCCGTTCAACCAGGCGGCCATCGATGACCCCGATCTGCTCGACGAGCAGGTCCAGAGCATCCCATGGAAGCGCGCCGCCGAGCCCAGCGAGATCGCGCAGCTCGCCGTTTTCCTTGCCTCCAGCGACGCGGACTACGTCTCCGGCTCCACCTACACCATGGACGGTGGCCTGTCGCGGAACCTCGGCCAGGGCGCGTAGTACCCAGTGGTCACCGACTCCAAGGACTGGACCTGGGTGCTCCAACGCCCCTGCCCCGAGTGCGGATTCGAGGCGGAAGAGGTCGCTCCCGCCGAGCTGCCAGAGTTGGTGCGAAGAAACGCAGGTTCGTGGCGTCATGTGCTCGCTGGCTCCGACGTCGCAGCACGGCCGTCGGCCGACGTCTGGTCGCCGCTGGAGTACGCCTGCCATGTGCGTGACGTGTTCCGCATCTTCGACGGGCGCCTGGCGCAGATGCTGGCGGAGGACGACCCGTTGTTCCTCAACTGGGACCAAGACGAGACCGCTGTTGTCGAGCGGTACGACGAGCAGGATCCCGCCACTGTCGCCACCGAACTGACCGAGGCCGCCGAGAGAATCGCGGCGTCGTTCGCGGCCGTCGGCGCCGAGCAGTGGTCACGGCGCGGACGGCGCAGCGATGGAGCATCGTTCACGGTCGCATCGTTGGGCCGGTACTTCATCCACGACCCGATACATCACCTCACCGACGTCGGCGGCGCCTGAACCGGAGCGAGGGCTGCGCCGCGGATCGCTGATCCGCAGTCGACAGCGGTGTCGTGGCGAATCTGAGGTGGCGCGGCGTGCGGATACGACGTTTGCCCGATGTGGCGTGGGCCTCAGGCCAGCACGATGGAGCCCATTGAACCGACCCTTCAGGGAGCCACGATGTACTACTTGACCGAACCTTTTCTCAGCTCCGAGCTCGCCTACCGTCGCCAGCGGATTGCCTCCGGCTTCATCCGTCCGAAGCACGTCCGGTCCCGGCGTCGATTCTGGACCGCGCGTGTCCGCCGCACCCGGCGGGTCGCCCATCGTCTCGCCGTCGGTCACTGAGGCCTCTCAGAATGTCGGTACCGTCAGCCATGATGGAGGGCGTGCCGCTGGATGTGCCGGTCGCCAACGCTCTCATCGGGCGTGCCGAAGAACTCGACCGGCTCGCCGCACTGACGGGGCTCGACGACGCTGCGCCACGCGCCACCGCCGTCCTGCTGTCCGGTGACGCCGGGATCGGCAAGACCCGGCTGCTGGCGGCCCTGCGGGGGCGTGCGGAAAGGACGGGTTGGCGGGTGCTCGTCGGCCACTGCCTCGACTTCGGTGACGGTGCACTGCCCTACTTGCCGTTCAGCGAGCTCTTCGGTCGGCTCGACGCCGAGCAGCCGGCGCTGGCACAAGCGCTGGCCGACGCGTCTCCTCCGCTACGTCGGGTCATGCCGGGACGCCGCCCGCCGGCCGACGCCGGGCGCGACGCGACGGAGCGCGTCGATCGCAGCGAGCTGTTCGAGGCCGTGCACTCTGGCCTTCAGCGTCTGGGCGGCGAGGAGCCGCTGCTCGTCGTCATCGAGGACGTCCACTGGGCTGACCAGTCCACACGCGATTTGCTGAGCTTCTTGTTCGCCCGTGGGTTCTCGACGCCGATCTGCATCGTCGTTTCGTACCGCAGCGACGACTTGCACCGCAGGCATCCGCTTCGCGCCACCGCAGCCCAATGGACACGGGTGCCCGGCGTCGAGCGAGTCGACCTCTCTCCGCTGAGCGATGCCGACGTCAGGCTCCTGGTGCGCTCCCTGCACCCGGCGCCGCTTCGCGAGAGCGACGTGCACACCGTGGTCGAGCGCGCAGAGGGCAACGCCTTCTTCGTCGAGGAGCTGGTAGCTGCTGCTTCCAGTGACGGCGCTCTGCCGCGCGACCTGGCGGGCCTGCTGCTGGTACGTCTCGACCAGCTCTACGAGGCTGCCCGTCAGGTCGTCCGAGTGGCCTCGGCGGCAGGGCGGGGCATCTCCCACGACCTGCTGGCGGAGGTGGCCGGGCTCGACAGCACAGCTCTCGACCAGGGGCTGCGCGACGCCATCGAGCGGCACGTGCTGGTTTTCGCAGGTCCCGACAGCTATGCCTTCCGCCACGCCATGCTCGGCGAGGCCGTCTACGACGATCTGCTGCCGGGCGAGCGCGTGCGGTTGCACGCCGCCTTCGTACGTGCGCTGGCCGCTCGAGTCGCTGCCGGCACGGCGGCCGAGCTGGCCCGGCACGCTCGCGCCGCCCACGATCCGGCGACCGCGCTGCGGGCCAGCGTGAAGGCAGGCGACGAGGCCGCCTCGGTCGGCGGACCCGACGAGGCGCTGGGGCACTACCGGCTGGCGCTCGAGCTGTCGGCCGAGGATGCGGCCCTCGGCCACACCGGTGAGCCGGTCGATGTCGTCGGGCTGACCGTAAAGGCCAGCGCCGCGGCCACGGCCGCCGGTCACCTGCACCAGGCCATCGCCCTCGTGCAGGAGCGCCTCGACCACGCGGCCGCAGACATGACGCCCGCCGAACGCGGCTGTCTGCTGCACGCCCTGGCGACGGCTGCCCTGCTCAGTGACTCCACCGTCGACGCGCTCGCTGCGACCACGGAGGCGCTGGACCTGGTGCCCGCCGATCCGACCGCCGTGCGGGCGAGGCTGCTCAGCACTCACTCCAGCGCGCTCGCCGACCGGAACCGCGACGAAGACGCCATCCGATGGGCCACCGACGCACTTGCGCTGGCACGCCAGCTGGGATTGCGCGACGTGACTGCCGACGTGACCACGACGCTCGCCCGGCTACAGGAGCGCGGCGGCGACCTCGAGGCGTCGCGAGCGGCGCTCGAGAAGGTCATAGATGAGGCACACGCCAGGGGTGAACCGGCGGAGCTGCGTGGTCTGCACCACCTCGGCGGGCTGCACATGGAGCGAGGCCGGCTCGCGGATGCTCTGGCCGTGTACCGCCGCGGTGCGGAGCGGGCGCGCGAGATCGGTCGGCCGTGGGCGCCGTACGGGTTCGATGCCCGCGTACTTGCGGGCCTGGTCGCATACCAGAGTGGGGACTGGGACAGCGCCACCAGCATCGTCGACGTGTCCGGACAGTCGCCACCAGCCGTGGCGGAGGCGCTCCTGGCCGCGGTGGGCATGTCTGTGGCGGCCGGGCGCGGCGACCATGACACGGTCGAGCTGCTGGCGCACATCCGCCCCTGGTGGTGCCGCGACGGCATGATCGCCATCATCAGCGCCGGCGCAGCCATCGATCTGTTCGGCGACGCCGGCGAGCTGGACCGGGCGATCGAGGTCCACGACGACGCGGTCGACTGTGTGAGCGAGCTGTGGCAGACCTCTGACTTCACGGCCCGCACCCGGCTGAGCGCGTTGTTGCTCGGACAGCTCGCCACCGAAGTGAGCCGCACGGCCGCTTCGGCGCGCACAGCCTTGACCCGTCGCGGCGAGATGCTCGGACTGGCCGCCGAGCGTGCCGCCGAGCGACCCGCCCAGCTCGGTCGCCGGCGGGGACCCGAAGGCGATGCCTGGCTCGTGCGGGGACGAGCCGAGCTGCGACGGCTGCGCTGGCTCGTCGGTGTCGACGTCCCCGATGAGGGCGAGCTCGTCGAGGTGTGGGAGTGCACCGTGGCCGCCTTCGAGCGCTACCCACACGTGTTCGAGCACGCCCGGTCGCAGGCGCGGCTTGGGGCCGTCTTGCGGTCGACCGGGGAGGCTGCGCGCGCCCGTGAGCTCGTCGACGCCGCTGGCACCGTCGCCGCCCGACTCGGCGCTGAGCCCCTTCTCGCCGAGTTGCGCGCGCTTGGCGGTGGAGGAAGCGATCGGCGCGATGCATCCCGCCGGCCCGACGAGGCGCTCACACCGCGGGAGCAGGAGGTGCTGGCGCTCGTCGCCGAGGGGCGGAGCAACCGTGAGATCGCGGACAGGCTCTACATCAGCGCCAAGACCGTGAGCGTGCACGTTTCGAACATCCTGTCCAAGCTCGCCGCTGGTGGGCGCACCGAGGCCGTCGCCGTCGCCCGACGTCGCGGTCTGCTGACCGACTGATCGAGAACGTCATCGATTGTTCGGACGACTGTCGATCGGGCCGACCCTCGTTCGTAGTAGAGGTGAGGTTCGGTATGGTGCCGGGCCCAATTCGAAGGAGAGATCCCATGACGCAGTATCTGTTGGCCGTGCATCACAGCGAGGACGACGAAACGCCGTCGCCAGACGACACGCAGAAGGCGTACCGCCAGGTCGACGAGTTCAACAAGGACCTCGAGGCGTCGGGTGCGTGGGTGTTCGCCGGCGGTCTCCACCCGCCGAGCAGCGCGACGGTCGTTCGCAGCCAGGGCGGCGACGTGCTCACGACGGACGGCCCGTTCGCCGAGACGAAGGAACAGCTCGGTGGGTTCTGGGTCATCCAGGTGGCCGACCTCGACGCTGCCCTTTCGTGGGCAGGGAAAGCGTCGGCCGCCTGCATGGGCCCTGTCGAGGTCCGTCCCTTTCAAGAGGAACCCGACGCCTAGGCCGTCGTGTCGGCCTTCGACGTCTCGGAGCTCGGACGCATCTTTCGGCACGAGTCGGGCCGCACGGTTGCCACGCTGGTCCGTCTCTTCGGCGACATCGACATCGCCGAGGAGGCGGTCCAGGAGGCCTTCGTGGTGGCGACGCAGCGGTGGCCGACTTCGGTCCTGCCACCCAACCCAGGCGCATGGATCACGACGACAGCCCGTAACCGCGCCATCGACCGGCTCCGGCGAGAGGCATCTCGCCGTGACCGCTACGCACAGGCGGCGTTGCTGCACGAACGTGACCAGGGACCCGAACAGGTCGGACCCGTGAAAGACGACCGCCTGCGGCTGATCTTCACCTGCTGTCATCCGGCATTGGCGACGAACGTCCAGATCGCGCTGACGCTGCGCCTGCTCGGAGGACTGAAGACCTGCGAGATCGCCAGGGCGTTCCTGGTGCCCGAGGCGACCATCGCCCAGCGTCTGGTGCGGGCGAAGCGCAAGATCCGCGACGCCAACATCCCGTACCGCGTTCCCGGTGACGCAGAGCTGCCGGACCGACTCGGTGCCGTCCTCACGGTCATCTACCTCGTGTTCAACGAGGGCTACACCGCGACCACCGGCACCGAGCTCGTCCGTGGCGAGCTGTGCGACGAGGCAGCCAGGCTCGCCCGGCTGCTCGTCGAGCTCATGCCCGACGAGCCGGAGGTGCTCGGACTCCTGGCGCTGCTGCTGCTCATCGAGTCACGCCGTCCAGCCCGCGTCGCGTCCGACGGGTCCGTCGTGCTGCTTCCCGATCAGGACCGCAGCCGCTGGGACCGCACCCTCATCAGCGAAGGACAGGCCCTCGTTCGGGCATGCCTCCGCCGCAACACGCCGGGACCGTTCCAGATCCAGGCAGCGATCAACGCAGTGCACAGCGACGCTCCGACCGCTGCCGACACCGACTGGACGCAGATCCTGCAGCTCTACGACCAGCTGTTCGCCATCGCCGCCACGCCCGTCGTCGCGCTCAACCGTGCCGTCGCCAAGGCGGAGGTCGACGGTCCCGCAGCGGCCCTCGTCGAGATCGAGGGTCTGGGCCTGGATGCCTATGCTCCGTTCCACATCACCAGGGGCGATCTTCTCGTCCGTCTCGGCCGAGCCGGCGAGGCGGCCGCGGCGTACGACAGCGCACTGGAGGTCACATCCAACGAAGCAGAGCGCAGGTTCCTTGTCGACCGCCGCCACCGCGTCCTGCACGGCGCCGAGAAGTGCTCCTGAAACGATTGGGGACTCACCGTCAGCGCGCCGTAGAACTGCGCGCTGGGCCGTGGTCACGCTCGTGTGCTGTCGAGGTGCTGGAGCAGGTCGTGCGCAGCGAGCTCGATGTCCTTATGGCGCCACTCTGCCGCCCGGTACTGGCATGCGATGAGACCCATGCGGTGGACGCGACGTAGGTCTCCGTAGACGAACCCGTACCGGGCCTTCGTGTGGTCGTTCGCTCCGTCGGTGAGCCCGAGGTGCCATTCGGCGAAGTCGTCCCAGGAATGCGATTCCAGGAACTCGTTCTCGTCTTCGGTACTCGGCTGGGCATCGGCCCACACGCTCTCGAGCACGTACTGGTGGGCGTCGATGAGCTGCCGCGCCCGCGCCACGGCGTGCTCGTTGATCGAATACGAAGCCATCGCGTCATTCTGGCTGAATTGTTGTCGCCGCCACCTCTGCGGCCGCTACGCGTGCGCGGTCGGCGGAACGGCGGG
>Ga0136630_1000545_pt1 | contig 14693 bp, 11 predicted proteins | sample AntDrymUQ5682106_2_FD_105496 | JGI IMG/M metagenome (GOLD analysis project Ga0136630, IMG submission 105496) | Polar desert sand microbial communities from Dry Valleys, Antarctica - metaG UQ568 (21.06) | ecosystem: Environmental > Terrestrial > Soil > Desert | place: Antarctica: Dry Valley...
ACAGACCCCAGCCGAAACCGCAAGAAGAGATGCACATTGACCCCCCGCGTGTCCGTGTGCGTCGGGCCGGTCACTGCGGCGAGGGCGCCCGCTCCGTCACCCCGACTTCGCATCGCTACGCTGGGCTCCGTTCCTTCCGGCTCGCGGCGCCTCCGGCGGCGCATCGCCTCGGGCGGGTTCCCTCCGGGGCACCCTCGTCCTCGCTCCTTCGGACCGGTTCGGTGTACTGCGGCCCAGCCAGCTAACCGTCGGGGGAGGCTGAGACTCCCCGCTCCCAGCGTGCTAACCTTGGTCCTCGTTCAAAAACTCCCTTCCTGACTCGGACCTTCTCCAGCGCGTCCGGTCATTGGAGGAAGAAATCGTTTCGACGATTCGGACCATAGGAAAGGGCCGGCGTGAACAGGCAGTACAAGCGTGAGATGAAAAAGCAGGAGGGCAAGAAGAAGACGCCGAGCCCTCGCCCTTCGGCTGCGCAGAAGAAGCAACGCACGAAGCCCCGGCAGTTCGCTAAGGAAGTCGTCTCGGAACTGCAAAAGGTCAACTGGCCCACCCGGGCGGAGGTCATCTCGTACTCGACCGTGGTTCTCGTCGCTGCTCTCGTAGTCGCCGTTCTGATTGCGGGCCTGGACTTCGTGTTCACGAAGGGCGTGCTCGCGCTGTTTGGAGTTGACATTTGATGGAGACCAACACCGAAGACCAGAAGCTCGAAGCGTCCTCGTCCACCGGCATGGCTGAGGCCGACGAGCAGCTGGCTCAGGAGGCCCAGTCGGCCGACGTCGACGACTCGCCCGTGACCGAGGCGAGCGCGGCCGAAGCTCCCACCGAGACGACGGCCGAAGCGGCCACCGAGACGACGGCCGAAGCTCCCACCGAGACAACGGCCAAGAAGAAGAAGAAGACGACGAAGGCCAAGGCGGCCAAGGCCGCCAAAGCCGAGGAGGCCCCGGCGGAGGGCGACGAGGTCGACGACTACGAGACCACGTTCGTGCCGCCGACCGAACGTCCCGGTGACTGGCTCGTCATCCACACCTACGCGGGTTACGAGAACCGGGTCAAGACGAACCTGATGTCCCGTATCCAGTCGATGAACGTGGACGACAAGATCTTCGAGGTCATCATCCCCATGGAAGACGTCATGGAGATCAAGCAAGGTCGCAAGCAGGTCGTGCAAAAGAAGGTCTTCCCCGGTTACCTGCTGGTTCGCATGTATCTCGACGACGACTCCTGGTACGTCGTTCGGAACACTCCCGGTGTCACCGGCTTCGTTGGTTCGGGAGCCAAGCCGACTCCTCTGTCGGATCGCGAGATCGACAAAATCCTTCAGGTCAAGCCCGAGGACAAGAAGAAGCTCAGGCCCCGTCTCGAGTTCGAAGAGCAGGAGAGCGTACGGGTCGTCACCGGTCCTTTCGCCAACTTCACCGGAACCATCAGCGAGATCAACGTCGACCAGTCGAAGCTCAAGGTCCTGGTCAACATCTTCGGCCGGGAGACACCCGTCGAGCTTGGTTTCGACCAGGTCGCAAAGCTCTAACCACAGCAACTCTCAGAGGAGACAACGACAATGGGTGCTCGTAAGAAGAAGGTCCAGCAGGTGCTGAAGCTGCAGATTCCCGCCGGGCAGGCGACGCCCGCACCGCCCGTAGGCCCCGCTCTCGGTCAGGCCGGCATCAACATCATGGACTTCTGCAAGCAGTACAACGCATCGACCCAGCAGCAAACCGGCACGATCGTCCCGGTCGAGATCACCGTCTACGAAGACCGGACCTTCTCGTTCGTCACCAAGACGCCTCCGGCCGCGGTCCTGCTGCGCCAGAAGGCCGGCATAGACAAGGGCTCGGCCGAGCCCAACCGCGCCAAGGTCGGCAGCGTGACGCGTGACCAGGTGCGTGAGATAGCCGAGACCAAGCTCGTCGACCTCAACGCGAACGACGTCGAGGCCGCCATGAAGATCGTCGAGGGCACGGCTCGTTCGATGGGGATCAACGTCAGGTAAGCGATCGATACGTCGAGTAGCGAAATCAGTCCCTAGTTAGTGGGAGGCGGAGAGACTCCGTCGTTGACCACGAGGAGGTAGCAACATGCCGAAGACCGGCAAGCGTCTCAAGGAATCTCTGTCCAAGGTCGATCGCGATCGGCTTCATTCCGCCGGGGACGCGCTGAAGGTTGTGAAGTCCCTCCCGGCGGCCAAGTTCGACGAGACGGTCGAGTTGAACCTGCGTCTCGGCGTCGATCCCCGCAAGGCCGACCAGATGGTGCGCGGCGCGGTGTCCCTTCCCAACGGCACAGGAAAGACCGTGCGCATCGCGGTGTTCGCCAAGGGAGAGCAGGCAAAGGCGGCCACCGACGCGGGGGCGGACGTGGTCGGCGAGGAGGATCTGGCCGAGCGCATCGAGGGAGGCTGGCTCGACTTCGACGCCGCTGTCGCCACGCCCGACATGATGCCCATCGTGGGAAAGCTGGGCCGGGTGCTCGGCCCCCGTGGTCTCATGCCCAACCCCAAGTCCGGCACGGTCACGGGCGATGTGGCCAAGGCGGTGAGCGATCTCAAGGGTGGCCTCGTCGAGTACCGCACCGACCGGCACGGCAACCTGCATTTGATCATCGGAAAGAAGAGCTTCGACGAGAGCGACCTCGCCGTGAACTACATCACCGTCATGGACGAGCTCGTTCGGGCCAAGCCCGCGGCGGCGAAGGGCCGTTACCTCAAGAGCATCACGGTGTCCACGACAATGGGGCCCGGGGTGCGAATCGACCCCACGCGCTACAAGGAGCTCGAGAGCGCCCACCTCGAGGAAGCAGAGGCTTAGCGATTTCGGAAGACTTCGAAGACAACTGGGAATCACTCGAGGCCGAGCGCGTGCTCGGCCTTATCGCTGAGCCCGACCGGCTGCGCGTGTTCAGCGCGCTGGCACTCGGAGCGACCACCACTACCGACATCCGCCAGATGAGCGGGCTCGACGCTCGGACGGTGGAGAAGGCCCTGGGACGTCTGGTGGCAGGAGAGCTCGTCGCGCGCGAGGCCACCGGTGTCGTCCGGCTCCACACCGAAGACTTACTCGGTCTCGCGCGCCGCATCGGCGAGCGACGTAGCACGCGGACCGAGTTCGACGAGGACGTGCCCGGCGCCGTCGTGCTGACTCGCTTCATCCGGGCCGGGCGACTCACGACGATCCCCATGCAGCACTCGAAGCGGAAGGTGGTGCTCGACTATCTCGTTCAGAATTTCGAGCCCGGCCGCCGCTACTCAGAGAAGGAGATAAACGAAACCCTCGGTCGTTACTTCGACGACTTCGCGGCGCTCCGCCGTTACCTGGTGGATGAGGGTTTCATGGAACGCGAGGCCGGCGTCTACTGGCGATCCGGAGGAAGCTTCGACCTTTGACCGATAGGCTCACTCGGACATGAGCCTTTACAACGTGACAAGAGCGGTGAGCGGTGAACGACCCGTCATGATCTCTGCACTCATGGGCTGGGTCGACGCAGCCGGCGCCGCAACCGACGCTGCGGACCACATTGCGGGCGACGGCCCCGTGGTGGCAACCTTCGACGGCGATGAGCTGTTCGACTACCGTTCCAACCGACCCGTCCTCGATATCGAGGACGGCGCGCTGACGGAGGTCACCTGGCCCGAGATCATTCTGCGCGAATCCTCGCTTGGATCTCGAGACATCCTCGTCCTCACCGGCAGCGAGCCGGACATGCGCTGGCGCGCCTTCTCCGAGTCCATGGTGTCATTGGCACAGGAGATGAACGTCGGTCTTCACATCACGCTGGGGTCGGTGCCCGCCGCAGTAGCTCACACCAGGCCGACGCCTCTGTTGACCACCGCCTCCAGGGAGGATCTGGTCGCGGACAAGAGCGAGTTGCCGCCGAGGATGCGCGTTCCGAGCGCGGCGATCAGCGTCGTCGACAAGGCGCTGGCCGAGGCCGGCATCGATGCGATCGGGTTCTTCGCTCAGATTCCGCACTACGTCAACGGCCCCTATCACGACGGTGTGCTGACGCTCGTGGGTCGCGTCGCCTCCCACCTCGGCGTCGAGGTTGCCCTCGATGAGCTCCGCCGCCAGGCAATCGAGGAGCGCGCGCGCCTGGACGAGGTCGTCGGTGCCCGTCCCGACGCAAAGGAGTACGTCGAGAGGCTCGAAGGTGCGGCCCGAGAGGAGAATCTTCCCTCCGGCGAGGAGCTGGCCGAGGAGTTCCAGCGCTACTTCAGCCAGCAGGATCCGGGGGCCGGCCCCTTCCCCGGCGGAGGGCCGGAGGGCCGGGATCCCTTCTAGGGCTAACGCCGGCTTTACCAGCGCTCGTGATGGACGACGACGGCGGCCGGCTTGCGTCCCCGTCTCGCCGAACCGGTGGTATCGGTCGATGCGGCGTGGCCGATCGTGACGATGCCGACCGGCGCGACGTCGGAGGGAATGTCGAGTAACTCTTTGAGACCCTCGAGACGATGCGAGCCGAAGAAGCCGGCGCTCAACCGCTCGTTCACGGCGGCGAGGAGCACGAGCATCATCGTGGCACCGGCATCGACCCACCAGTAGGGAACGGTCCATTCCATCTCGGTACCCTCGTTCGTCAGCTTGTCGGGTTCTCGGTAGCGCTCGTGGTAGTCGTCCTCTCGCACGCACACCACGACGTGGACGGGGGCGGTCGACATCCAGGGGGGCATGCCCGCATCGACGTAGTGCTGCTCGTTGCCGAGTTCCGCAATCCGCCCACGGGTGACCCGATCCGTGACCACCACCAGGTGCTGGCCCTGGCTGTGGCCGGCGCTGGGAGCCGTTCGAGCGGTGGTGATGATGCGTTCGAGCGCTGCCGGATCGACCGGCTCGTCGAGGTAGCTGCGGATCATCTTGCGGCGGCGAACGACCGTGGCGAGCTCCATGGGTCCTCCTCTGTGGGCTATGCGCTATCCTCCTACGCTGAAGCAGCCCCAGACCGCAGGCGGGTTCGCCCTTAATGCTCTAGACCTGCGCAGGCGAGCGATACGGACTTCTTCGAGGTTCGTGAGTCGCACCTTGCCCTGCGCGGTCGCCTGCCTGGTGACCGCTTCTTGTTTTCCGAAATCAACGGAACGAGAGGAAGGGCAACGCCTATGACCAGACCGGAGAAGACGGCGGCGGTCAAAGAGATCTCGGCCAGGCTGAGCGCCAGCGAGGCTGCTCTGCTTACCGAGTACCGGGGACTGAGCGTCACGCAGATGGCCGAGGTGAGGACCGCGCTGCGCGCCGCAGACGAGGACACCGAGTACAAGGTGTCGAAGAACACGCTCGCCCGCATTGCCGCTAAGGAAGCCGGCATGGAGGACCTCGTTGATCTGCTCGTGGGGCCGACCGCCATCGCCTACGTCAAGAACGACGCCGCGGCGGCCGCAAAGGCGCTCGACGAGGCCACCAAGAAGTTCCCGGTCCTGCAGGTCAAGGGTGGGATTCTCGCCGGCAAGGTCATCTCGGCGGAGCAGGCGCAGGCGCTGGCCAAGCTCGAGCCACGCGAGACCCAGCTCGCCATGATCGCCATGATGATGAACCAGCCTGCGACGTTGGCGGTCAATGCCTTCGCCGCGCTGTTGCTGGATCTCGGGTCGATGCTCGCCCAAGTCGTCGAGCAGAAGGAGTCGAGCGAGTCGCCCGCGGGCGACGCGCCGGAGGCGGAGGCCGAGCCGGCAGCAGAGGCGGGGGCCGAACCCGCGGCAGAAGCGACCGAAGAATCTACGGAATCCACCGACGAAGACGTGGCCGACGCCGAAAAGAAAGAGGAGGAGTAACCGATGGCAAACAAGACGCTCAGCCAGGAAGACGTGCTCGAGGCGGTAGCGAACTGGACCGTGCTCGAGTTGAGCGAGTTCGTGAAGGCGTTCGAGGAGAAGTTCGGCGTCAGCGCTGCGGCACCGGTCGCCGTCGCCGCAGGTCCCGCAGGCGGTGGTGGAGAGGCCGCGGCCGAGGAGGAGAAGGATGAGTTCGACGTCATCCTGAACGCCGCAGGTGACAAGAAGATCCAGGTCATCAAGGAGGTCCGCAGTCTCACGAGCCTCGGTCTGAAGGAGGCAAAGGACGTGGTCGACAGCGCTCCGAAGGCCGTGCTCGAGAAGGTCAACAAGGAGCAGGCCAACGAGGCCAAGGAGAAGCTCGAGGCCGCCGGCGCCACAGTCGAGGTCAAGTAAGAAGCGACCGGCTTAGAGCAAAGCAAGCGATCGTCTCGACGATCGCGCCAGGAGCAGAGCAAGCGATCGTCTCGACGATCGCGCCAGGAGCAGAGCACGTGGGGCGGGCCCACCCGGGCCCGTCCCCACCTCTGGTCCGGCGGGAATGGGCGATCCGCGAAAACTGTTGACCAGAAGGCAGCACCGGGATTATGGTGATTTCTGGCCCAATCTGAGGGGTAGCGATACAGGCCCTAGCGCGATCAGGCCAACTGAATAGTTCGTTTGACGCGGGTCTAGGCGTGCGCCTATACTCGCGTGCTGCTGTGTCCACCCCCTGCACGCTTCTGACGTCCTGTCGCGCGGCTAAGAACCGCCCAGCACGCATCGTCCGGGGAGCAAGCTTCAGAACCGCCGTCTAAGCAACGCCACAGAGGAGGCTCGCTTGTCGTTCAACGCCCTGCGCGACCGCCGTACTTTTGCCAAGCTCACCGAAGTTCTCCCTCCCCCGGACCTGATTTCGGTGCAGAAGGAGTCCTTTACCTGGTTTCTCGAAGAGGGGCTTAAGGACACCCTCAACGACATGTCCCCGATTGAGGACTTCACGGGGAACCTCGCACTCCAGTTCCTCGCCCACCGCTTCGAGCCGCCCAAGTTCGACGAGGACGAGTGTAAAGAGAAGGACCTCGATTTCTCGCGCCCGCTGTTCGTGACCGCCGCCTTCATCAACAAGGAGACCGGCGAGATCAAAGAGCAGACGGTCTTCATGGGTGATTTCCCGATGATGACCGGCAAGGGCACCTTCATCATCAATGGGACCGAGCGCGTGGTCGTGAGCCAGCTCGTCCGCTCCCCCGGCGTCTATTTCGACCACAGCGTCGAGAAGACCTCCGACAAGGACGTCTACGCCTGCAAGGTCATTCCTGCGCGCGGCGCGTGGCTCGAGTTCGAGACCGACAAGCGCAACACGGTCGGCGTGCGCGTCGACCGCAAGCGGCGCCAGTACGTGACCGTGCTGCTCAAGGCGCTCGGCTTCGGTGACGAGGGCGAGATCCTCGAGCTCTTCGAGGGGGCCGAGTCGATCGCCGCCACGCTCGAGAAGGACACGATCGAGACCGAGGAAGAGGCCTTGATCGACGTCTACCGCAAGCTCCGTCCGGGCGAGCCGCCCACGGTCGAGAGCGCGCGCAGTCTGATCGAGAACCTCTTCTTCAGCCCCAAGCGTTACGACCTCGCGCGCGTCGGTCGCTACAAGGTCAATCGCAAGCTCGGGTTCGAGTCGACCGAGAACGCGATCACCGAGATGGGCTCGGTGCTCCGCAAGGAGGACATCCTCGAGACCATCCGTTACCTGGTCAAGCTGCACGCGAACGACCCAGACTACGAGACCGACGACATCGACCACTTCGGCAACCGCCGCGTGCGTCCGGTCGGCGAGCTAATCCAGAACCAGATCCGCGTGGGCCTGTCCCGTATGGAGCGCGTCGTCAAGGAGCGCATGACGACCCAGGACGTCGAGGCCATCACGCCTCAGACCCTGATCAACATTCGCCCGGTCGTCGCCTCCATCAAGGAGTTCTTCGGCTCGAGCCAGCTCAGCCAGTTCATGGACCAGACCAACCCGCTGGCCGGATTGACGCACCGTCGTCGTCTCTCGGCTCTCGGACCCGGTGGTCTGAGCCGTGAGCGCGCCGGCTTCGAGGTGCGAGACGTCCACCCGAGCCACTACGGCCGCATGTGTCCGATCGAGACCCCCGAGGGTCCGAACATCGGTCTCATCGCGTCGCTGTCGACCTACGCGCGTCTCAACCGTTACGGCTTCGTCGAGACTCCCTACCGCAAGGTCGCCAAGGGCAAGGTCGGCACCGACATCGAGTACCTCACCGCCGACATGGAGGACCGGGCGGTCATCGCCCAGGCCAACGCCGTCATCGACGACAAGGGTCGCTTCACCGAGGACCGGGTTCTCGCTCGAGCGCGCCACAACGAGGTCGACTACGTCGACCCGAACGATGTCGAGTACATGGACGTCAGCCCCAAGCAGATCGTCTCGGTCAGCGCCTCGTGCATTCCGTTTCTCGAGCACGACGACGCGAACCGCGCGCTCATGGGCGCCAACATGCAGCGCCAGGCGGTACCACTGTTGTCCCCGCAGGCCCCCATCGTCGGCACCGGGCTCGAGTTTCGCGCCGCGACCGACGCCGGCGACGTGGTCGTCGCCGAGCAAGATGGAACTATCGAGGAGGTCACGGCCGAGCGCATAGTGATCGCCGCCAAAACGGGACAGGAGCGTCACATCTATAGGCTCGAGAAGTTCCGCCGTTCCAACCAGTCGACGTGCATGAACCAGCGTCCGCTGGTAAGCGAGGGCCAGAAGGTCAAAGCCGGCGACGTCCTCGCCGACGGCGCCTCGACAGACAACGGCGAGATGGCGCTCGGAGCCAACCTGATGGTCGCGTTCATGTCGTGGGAGGGCTACAACTTCGAGGACGCGATCATCCTCTCGGAGCGCCTCGTCAAGAAGGACATTCTCACCTCGATCCACATCGAGGAGTACGAAGTCGACGCGCGCGACACCAAGCTCGGACCCGAGGAGATCACGCGTGACATTCCCAACGTCTCCGAAGAGGTCCTTGCCGACCTCGACGAGCGGGGCATCATTCGCATCGGAGCCGATGTCGGCCCCGGTGACGTGCTGGTCGGAAAGGTCACGCCCAAGGGCGAGACCGAGCTGACTCCGGAGGAGCGCCTGTTGCGCGCGATCTTCGGCGAGAAGGCCCGAGAGGTGCGCGACACCTCGCTCAAGATGCCGCACGGCGAATTCGGCAAGGTCATCGGCGTTCGTCTCTTCACGCGTGAGCAGGGCGACGAGCTCTCGCCGGGCGTGAACGAGTTGGTGCGTGTGTTCGTGGCCCAGAAACGCAAGATCTCGGAGGGCGACAAGCTCGCCGGCCGCCACGGCAACAAGGGAGTCATCTCCAAGATCCTCCCGGAGCAGGACATGCCGTTCCTTCCGGACGGGACGCCGATCGACATCATCTTGAACCCTCTCGGTGTGCCCTCTCGAATGAACCTCGGTCAGGTGCTCGAAAGCCACCTCGGCTGGGTCGCCAAGCACCACTTCGACGACGGCAATGGTCATGTGCCGGCCCCCGGGGCGTGGCACGACGCCGATCCCCAGTGGGTCTCGACGCCCGTGTTCGACGGTGCGCGCGAGGACGAGATTCTCGACGCACTCGATTCGGTCGCGTCTCGCAAGACCGAGTACCCGCTAGTCAACAAGGTTGGAAAGGCCCAGCTCTACGACGGTCGCTCGGGAGAGCCGTACGACAACGAGATCACCGTCGGTTACATGTACGTGCTGAAGCTGAGCCACATGGTCGACGACAAGATCCACGCTCGCTCGACCGGTCCTTACTCGATGATCACGCAGCAGCCGCTCGGCGGAAAGGCGCAGTTCGGTGGCCAGCGTTTCGGCGAGATGGAGGTCTGGGCCCTCGAGGCCTACGGCGCGTCGTACTGCCTGCAGGAGTTGCTGACGATCAAGTCGGACGACGTGCTCGGCCGAGTCAAGGTCTACGAGGCCGTGGTCAAGGGCGAGAACATCCCGGAACCCGGTATCCCCGAGTCCTTCAAGGTGCTGATCAAGGAAATGCAGTCCCTCTGCCTCAACGTCGAGGTTCTCTCGGCGACCGGCGAGGAGATCGAAATGAAGGAGATCGACGAGGACATCTTCCGCACCGCGGAGGAGCTCGGCATCGATCTGTCCCGCCGAGAGCCATCAAGCGTTGAGGAGGTCTGAGGTGACCCCCTTGGCAACACATATGCGCCTCTGGCGGCGAGAAGACATCGCCATGCAGCGTTCTCAATCGCCGACGCACGGCTTCGCAGTGCGCCGGCTCCCTGCGGCCTTGCCTGGCTCGCTTCTCGCGACGCCAGAGGCTGGACAGCGTCACCAAGGAGGTCACTAGAGTGCTCGACGTTAACTACTTCGATGAACTGAGGATCGGGCTCGCCACGGGGGATCAGGTACGCGCCTGGTCCAACGGCGAGGTCAAGAAGCCCGAGACCATCAACTACCGCACACTGCGCCCGGAGAAAGATGGGCTCTTCTGCGAGAAGATCTTCGGTCCGACCAAGGACTGGGAGTGCTACTGCGGTAAGTACAAGCGCGTTCGCTTCAAGGGCATCATCTGTGAGCGCTGTGGCGTCGAGGTGACGCGCGCCAAGGTCCGGCGCGAGCGCATGGGCCACATCGAGCTCGCCGCCCCCGTGACGCACATCTGGTACTTCAAGGGTGTTCCGTCTCGTCTCGGATACCTTCTCGACCTGGCTCCCAAGGAGCTCGAGAAGGTCATCTACTTCGCGGCATCGATCGTGACGTCGGTCGACGAAGACAAGCGCCACAAGGACCTCCCCGATCTCGAGGAGGAGATCTCCCACGAGGTCGCTCGCTTCGAGTCGGATCGCGACAAGCGTCTCGAGGAGATCCTCAAGGAGACCGAAGAGCGTCTCACCGAGATGGAGGGTCGCAAGGCCCGCAGCTCCGAGAAGACGGCGGCCCGCAACCAGAGCGAGCGCCAGCAGAAGGAGGTGCGGGAGCGCGCGGACCGCAACATCGCCATGGCGCGCGACGTCTTCGAGTTGTTCCAGAACCTCAGCATCAAGCAGATCGTCGACGACGAGATCCAGTGGCGCGAGCTCAAGGACCGCTACGGCGACTACTTCAACGGCGGTATGGGGGCCGAGTCGATCAAGGACCTCATCGCCAACCTCGATCTGTCCGCCGAAGAGGAGTTCCTTCGCGATCAGATCAAGACCGCCAAGGGTCAAAAGCGCCAGCGCGCGATCAAGCGCCTCAAGGTCGTCGCTCCGTTCTCGGATGACAGCAAGAAGAACTCGCCGCTCGGCATGGTGCTCGATTGCGTCCCCGTCATCCCGCCGGACCTTCGTCCGATGGTGCAGCTCGACGGTGGGCGCTTCGCGACCTCGGACCTCAACGATCTCTATCGCAGGGTCATCAACCGCAACAACCGGCTCAAGCGACTTCTCGACCTGGGAGCCCCCGAGATCATCGTCAACAACGAGAAGCGCATGCTCCAGGAGGCCGTCGACGCACTGTTCGACAACGGACGCCGCGGACGCCCAGTGACCGGACCAGGCAACCGTCCACTCAAGTCGCTGTCCGACATGCTCAAAGGCAAGCAGGGCCGCTTTCGCCAGAACCTGCTCGGAAAGCGCGTCGACTACTCCGGCCGTAGCGTGATCGTCGCTGGGCCGAAGCTCAAGCTGCATCAGTGCGGTCTGCCCAAGCAGATGGCGCTCGAGCTCTTCAAGCCCTTCGTCATGAAGCGGCTCGTCGATCTTGGTCACGCGCAGAACATCAAGAGCGCCAAGCGCATGGTCGAGCGCAGCCGGCCGCAGGTGTGGGACGTGCTCGAGGAGATAATCCACGAGCATCCGGTGCTGCTCAACCGCGCGCCGACGCTTCACCGTCTCGGCATCCAGGCCTTCGAGCCTGTGCTCGTCGAGGGCAAGGCGATTCAGATTCACCCGCTCGTATGTGTCGCCTTCAACGCAGACTTCGACGGTGACCAGATGGCGGTTCACGTTCCCTTGAGCTCGGAGGCCCAGGCCGAGGCGCGCCTGCTCATGTTGTCCGCCCACAACGTGCTAAGTCCGGCGCACGGCGACCCCATCGTGGCGCCGACGCAGGACATCATCATCGGCACCTACTACCTCACCGCCGAGCACGGCGGCGAAAAGGGTGAGGGCATGGTGTTCTCGGCTGCCTGGGAGCTCCTCAAGGCATACGACGCCAAGGCGGTCGACATTCACGCCAAGGTCAAGGTGCGCGGCCTCAAGCGTTTTCAGAATGAGGACGTCGAGACTTACGAAGCCAATCCGCTGCGCGTCGCAGAGACGACGGCGGGGCGCGTCATCTTCAACGAGAGTTTCCCGGAGGACTTTCCCTTCCAGGACTCTCCGGTAAGGAAGAAGGAGCTGGCGGCGCTCGTCGAGAGGTGCGCCCGCACCTATGACAAGAAGGACCTCGCAGAGGTTCTCGACAACATCAAGAACGTCGGGTTCCGTTACGCCACCAAGGCCGGTGTCACCATCGGTCTCGAGGACGTCGTCACTCCCAGCAAGAAGCCGAAGATCCTCGAGGCGCACGAGAAGGACGCCAAGAAGGTCGAGGGTCAGTACGCTAAGGGAGTCATCACCGAGTCGGAGCGCAACCAGAGCCTCATCGAGATCTGGACCAAGGCCACCGACGAAGTGACCGAGGCGATGGAGGAGAACTTCGACGAGCTCAACCCGATCTACATGATGGCGACCTCCGGGGCGCGAGGAAACATCGCTCAGATTCGTCAGCTCGCGGGTATGCGCGGTCTCGTCGCAAATCCTCGAGGCGAGATCATCCCTCGCCCGATCAAGGCCAACTTCCGCGAGGGCCTGACGGTGCTCGAGTACTTCATCTCGACGCACGGTGCTCGAAAGGGTCTGGCCGACACGGCTCTTCGTACGGCGGACTCGGGTTACCTGACGCGGCGACTGGTCGACGTGAGCCAGGAGGTCATCGTGCGCGAAGAGGACTGCGGAACCGATCGCGGCCTGCGCATCGACCTCATCAAGGACAGCAACGCGCTCAAACAGAAGCTGATCGCGCGAGTCATGCTCGAGGACCTCGTTGACTCCGACGGCAACGTCGTGAAGGCGGCCGGCGAGTGGATCAACACCGAGGACATCAAGATCGTCGAGGACTCAGGCGCCAAGGAAGCGGTCATCCGCTCGGTGCTGACCTGTGAGTCTCGCTACGGCGTCTGTCAGAAGTGTTACGGCGTCAGCCTTGCGACCAATGCTCTGGTCGAGCTCGGCGAGGCCGTCGGCATCGTCGCCGCTCAGTCGATCGGTGAGCCCGGTACGCAGTTGACCATGCGTACGTTCCACACCGGCGGTGTCGCCAACGTCGAGGACATCACCCAGGGTCTGCCGCGTGTCGTCGAGCTGTTCGAGGCCCGTACCCCGAAGGGGAAGGCCGAGATCGCGGCGGCGACCGGGCGGGTCGAGGTTCACGAGGACGAGAAGGCTCGCCAGCTCGAGCTCATCCCCGACGACGGGAGCGAGCCGATTCCCTACAAGGTGTCGCGCTTTGCACGTCTGCACCCCAGCATCCGTAACGGCGACCACGTCGAGGCGGGTCAGTCACTGACCGAGGGCAACAAGGACCCCGACGAGGTCCTCGACATCCTCGGTACGCGCGAGGTGCAGCTCTATCTCGTCAACGAGGTCCAGAACGTCTACCGCAGCCAGGGTGTGCCGATCCACGACAAGCACATCGAGCTCATCGTTCGTCAGATGCTGCGCAAGGTCACAGTGCTCGAGCCCGGCGACACCGAGTTCATGCCGAACCAGGATGTCGACGCCCGGGTCTTCGCCGAGTCGAACGAGACCGTGGTCGCCAACGGTGGCGAGCCGGCGACGGCGCGCCCGAAGCTCATGGGCATCACCAAGGCGTCACTTGCAACCGAATCGTGGTTGTCCGCCGCATCGTTCCAGGAGACGACCCGCGTGCTCACCGAAGCGGCCATCAACGGCAAGAGCGATCCGCTGCTCGGCCTCAAGGAGAACGTCATCATCGGAAAGCTCATCCCCGCCGGTACCGGCATGAGCCGTTACCGCAACGTGGCGATCGAGACAACCGGCGAGGGCGCAATCTCCGATGCCGAGGCGCGCGAGATGTTCGGTCTTCCTCCGCGCAGCGCAGAGGAGGATGCCGCGCACGAGCTCTTCGGAGACGGACTGCGGGCGGTCCCGGACGCATCAGGTGATGGCGAGTCTTCTGAGGACACCATTGATGTGGCCGAAGAAGAGGTCAGCACCGCCGCCGAATAAGGCGAAGCATCATCGCTCCACCAGAGGCCCCCGGTTTACCGGGGGCCTCTGTGCAGGAGCGATCTCGACTCCCGCCCTATAGCTGCCACACCTCGTCGCGGAGGAGCGGAACTCGGGCGCCGTCCTTCGTGAGCCCGTCGACGTCCAGCTCCGGGCCTCCGACCATGAAGTCCGTGTGGACGTCGCTCTTGTTCAGTCCCCTTGCGATCATCTCGTCGGGCGACATCTGGGTGGCGTCCTCGAGTGTGCTCGGCAGCCCCGAGCCCCAGGCGATGTGGCAGGTCGCGTTCTCGTCCAGCAGCGTGTCGTAGAAGACCACGCCGGATCGTCCGATCGGCGAGGTCCCGTCCACCAGCGCAATCTCGCCGAGGTGACGCCCTCCCTCGTCGGCATCGATCTGACCTTCGACGACCTCTGCGCCGGACGATGCCCTCACCTCGGTGATCACGCCGTCGGCCATCGTCAGCTCTAGATCCCGCACCACCGTCCCCGCGGTGGCGAGAGGGCGCGTCGAGCGCACGACCCCATCGGCTCGGTTGCGGTCCGGCGAGGTGAAGATCTCCTCGGTGGGGAGGTTGGGACGATAGGTGACGCCCCAGGTGGTGTCCATCTCGGCGGCGGACCAGCGGCCCCCCTGGATGAGCCCCACCGTAAGGTTCGT
>Ga0136630_1000547_pt1 | contig 14659 bp, 16 predicted proteins | sample AntDrymUQ5682106_2_FD_105496 | JGI IMG/M metagenome (GOLD analysis project Ga0136630, IMG submission 105496) | Polar desert sand microbial communities from Dry Valleys, Antarctica - metaG UQ568 (21.06) | ecosystem: Environmental > Terrestrial > Soil > Desert | place: Antarctica: Dry Valley...
CCGTTTTCGGGGTCACGACCGAGGGCATGGTGCAGCAGTCCGCAGACGGGGGGGCGACCTGGGAGACAAGGGGCGATGTCGGCGGACAACCCGAGGCTCTGCTCGTCGACGAAAGCGGCGGCGAGCTGATGCTCTACGTCGGCGTGTCCGGCCGGGGCATCCTCGCCAGCGCCGACGGTGGCAAGCGCTTCACCACCCGGTACGCCGATTGAGCGGTCGCCCTTGCCCCACTCCTTGAAGCGAGGCCGGATAGTTGCGACATCGAACTAGATAGTTGTATTCTAGAACTATGATTGACCGCGATACATCCCTGATCGACCGGGTGGACACCGCGGCGTTGCAGGATCGGCTGATCGGGTTCATCCGGGCATTCGGACTGCATCAGCCCGAGACGACCCCCTGCGGGCAACCGATCCCGGTCTCCGAGGCGCACGCCCTCTCCGAGCTGGCCGGCGATGCGGCGGTCGGGCAGTTCGAACTTGGCCGGCGTCTGCGGTTGGAGAAGAGCACGGTGAGCCGCCTGGTCGGCCAGCTGGTCGGCCGGGGGTGGGTGCAGCGCAACACCTCTCCCGATGATGCCCGCGCCGTTCTGCTGACGCTGACTCCCGCGGGTCGCGAGGCGGCTGTGCAGCTCGCCGCCGCACGGCGGCAGAAGTTCGACCAGCTCATGGCAGCGATCCCCGACACCCGGCGCGCCGAGGTCCTGCGCGCCCTCGACGTCCTCACGGAGGCACTGCATGCCCAAGGCTGACCCAACCGACACCAACCCTGCGAAGCCGACGCCCGCACCCCGACGACGCCGGATCGCCACCGTCCTCGGCGCGGTTGCGCTCACAGCGGCCCTGATCACCGCAGCCCTGATCCTTGGTGGAAACGACGCGGAGCAATCACGACAGGACCAGGTCGCCGACCGTGGCGCCTCGGTGATGCCGTTCGACCTCGACCTGACCGAGCACGTCTTCACCGATCTACCCGACGGCGGCGAGCAGACCGTCACCGCCCTCGACCCCACGGACACCTCTCAGATCCGGCTGATCCGCGGGCACCTTCAGGAGGAAGCGGCGAAATTCCGTGCCGGTGACTTCGAAGACCCGGCCGCCATCCACGGCGAGGACATGCCTGGGCTCGACGAACTCAGGGAAGGTGCGATGGACGGCCGGATCACCGTCACCTACGCCGAGCTCGAGGACGGGGCCCGCCTGCGCTACACCAGCACCGACCCTAACCTCGTCGACGGCATCCGCTCCTGGTTCGAAGCCCAGACCATGGACCACGGCTGAGTCTCGAACTCGGGCTCTTGCACCCCAGTGCACATGGCAGTCCGCCGAGCGCTTCGGCTGAACGAGATCGACGAGATCGACGAGATCGACGAGATCAATCCATACAGGACAGCGATCTGCGGCAAGGGAACCGGTCGCCGAGAGAGATGAGGTGAGTCCATGGACGCTCAGAGCCCGACGCTACTGCCCGTGCCAGCCACCGCTGGTCCATTCTGGTGACGACGAGATCGCCACACCCGCAGACCGGGGACCACGATGTGTCCAGCGCCGCGTTCCACGCCACCTCACCACACGAGCCCATGGATCCGACGGATCCGAGCAGGGCCACCCGGTGGCGTGGCGCGATGCGCCGTACCCGTGACGTGGCCACCGGTGTCCTCGGGATCATTGTCGGCCTTGCTCCACACGTGCTGCATCACATCGGCCCCCTCGGCGGCACATTCCTGGTTGCTGGATCGGGCGCGACCGCGCTGTTCGGCGCGTTGGGTCTGTTGGCCTCGCTGCCACTGCTGTTGAGGTTGAAGCGGCGGTTCAGTAGTTGGTGGGCGCCGGCCATCGGGCTCGGCATCTTCACTCTGTTGTTCGCAGTGTCGGCGTTCGTGATCGGCCCCGCGATCAGTGGCGTAAACGACGCCGGCAGCCAATCGGTGCCGGCCGTCGACCACAGAGATCACAACTAGCACTGTTGGGCACACTTGCCTGATCTACCCCTTCGGCCCCGGGGGCAGCGAGGTCAAACACACCTGGCTCACCTATACCGGCTCGTTCAATGGACTCATTCGCGACGCAGGCTGGCAGTCCGCCTTCAGGGCCTTGAGTGCAACAGACATCCCGGTGACCCTCGTCGCCGGCTCCGCAGATGGCGTCCCGGTTTCCGGCCGGGCCGGGCAACTGGCTCGCTCCTGGCCCAACGTTGGCGTTCTGACTCACCCGAACGCCGGGCATGGCCTGCCCCTCACCGATCCAGTCTGGTGTCGCCAGTTGGTCGCTAGGGGCTGTGAAGTCAGCTATCGCGTGATGCGGTAGCTGGCACTGGGACTTGCCTGCGGTCAACGTCCTGATGCGCTGTAGCTTCCGGTAGGCGCAGGCGTTTGAGCATGAGGGCGTTGACGGCGACGATGACGCTGGATCCCGACATCGACAGTGCGGCGATCTCTGGGCGGAGGATGAATCCGAAGGCCGGTTCGAAGACTCCGGCCGCGATCGGCAATGCGATCGTGTTGTAGCCCACGGCCCAGCCGAGGTTCTGCCGCATCTTGCGCAGGGTGCCGCGACCGATCCGCAGGGCTGCTGCAACGTCGAGTGGGTCAGAGCGCATGAGGACCACATTGGCGGTCTCGATGGCCACGTCGGTTCCTGCCCCGATGGCGATGCCAAGGTCGGCCTGGGCCAGGGCGGGCGCGTCGTTGACGCCGTCACCGACCATGGCAACCTTGCGGCCGTCCCGTTGCAGTTCGGCGATCTTCGCCGCTTTGTCGCCGGGGAGCACCTCTGCGATGACGGTGCTGATTCCGAGCAGTTCGGCGATGCGCTCCGCGGTGGCCCGGTTGTCGCCGGTGAGCATGACGACCTCGACTCCCGCGTCGCGAAGTGCAGTCACCGCGGCGGGTGAGGTGTCGCGGATGGCGTCGGCGACCCCGAACAGCCCCGCGCCCTGCCCGTCGATCGCGACGAGCACAACGGTGCGCCCGCTGGCCGCCAGCTCGTCTCGGCGGGTCGCGAGGGAACCGAGGTCGACTCCCTCACGTTGCATCAGCCGCAGGTTGCCGACGGCCACGCGGTGTCCGTCCACTCGTGCGATCGCACCGTGACCAAGGACATTCTCGAAGCCGCTGGCTGGCTCCGACGGAGCCCCGGACCGGTCGAAATGCGCGACGATCGCCGCGGCCACCGGGTGCTCTGACTCCCGCTCCACCGCCGCGGCCAGCCGCAGCATCTCGGCCTCGTCGAAGCCCTCGGTCATGATGTCGGTGACCTCCGGCTCGCCCTTGGTCAGGGTGCCGGTCTTGTCCATCACCACGACCTGAATCCGGGCCGAGGTCTCCAGGGCCATGGCGTTCTTGAACAGAATCCCGCGCTTGGCGCCCAGACCGGTGCCGACCATGATCGCCGTGGGTGTCGCCAGGCCGAGGGCGTCGGGGCAGGTGACAACCACCACTGTGATCGCAAACAGCATGGCGGTGGCGAACGTGCTGCCGGTCAGCAGCCAGACCGCGAGGGTGAGCCCGCCACCCAGGAGAGCCACGAGGACCAGCCAGAATGCGGCCCGGTCGGCGAGCCTCTGGCCGGGGGCCTTGGAGTTCTGCGCCTCTTGGACCAGCTTGACGATCTGGGCCAGTGCAGTATCCGCGCCGACCTTTGTGGCGCGAACTCGCAACGCGCCGTTGATGTTGATCGTGGCCCCGACCACGCTGGAACCGGTCGCTTTGGGCACCGGCATGCTCTCGCCGGTGACCGTGGATTCGTCGACCTCGCTGTCCCCGACCTCGACGACGCCGTCCACCGCGATCTTGGATCCGGGGCGGACCAACATGAGATCGCCGACAGCGATCTCCGAGGTGGCGACCTCGAACTCCTGACCGTCGCGCAGCACCACCGCTTTGGGCGGCGCCAGGTCCAGCAGGGCCCGGATCGCGTCGTTCGCCCCGCCGCGTGCGCGCATCTCGAACCAGTGCCCCAACAGCACAAACGCCGAGAGCACGACTACGGCCTCGTAGAAGACCTCGCCGCCGCCGGTCAAGGTGACGACCAGGGAGTACAGCCACCCGGACCCCACCGCGACCGCGACCAAGACCATCATGTCCAGGGTGCGCGCCCGCAACGCGCGTACCGCACCGCTGAAGAAGATGGTGTCCGCGTACAGGATGACGGGAAGGCTCAGCAGCAGCGCCCAGATGTCCTCGCGCAGCCCAAAGGGAACGGCGACGTTCAGGCCGAAGACGTCGTGCCCGATCGGCGACCACACCAGGATCGGAACCGAAAACAGCGCGGCCACCAGGAATCGGTTGCGCATGTCCCGGGCCATCCCGGCCATCGACATGCCGTCATGTCCACCGTGGCCCATCACCTCTTGCGGCGAGCGGACAGGCCCGCCCTCCGCCGGGTGAGCCTCATGGTCGGTGCTGGTTGGCGCGGTCGCATGATCCCCGACCGGCCCGTCGCGATAGCCGGATTTTGCGCCCTGTACCGGCTCCTCGCCCGGGTCGCACACATGATTGGGCACCAGCTGGCCCGCGCAGTGGTACCCGCACTCTCTGACCCAGGCGCGCAACTCGGCGACCGAGGTCACACTCGGGTCGTAGACAACCGTCGCACTCTGCGCGACCGGGTTCACCGCGACATCGACTACCCCTGCACGTTGACCCAGCACAGCTGAGGCTGCTGCCTGTTGCGAGGCCCACTGCAAACCACGAACGTCGAGGACCACGGTGTTTGAGCCAGCGGTTGTCATGAGCACACCATACCCCGGCGGGGTATGCTGTCAACTGACAAGATTCTCATCGCTGGAATACCGGCGGGGTACAGAGTTGGTTGCGTCGGAACACCGTTCTGAGCGGTCGGCGCGCGCAAAGTGGCGGCGAGCAGGAGGATCCGCCTCGACGCGGGGAAAGCTCGACGTGCAGGGCGCGTCCTACAACAGCGCCAGGCGAATCGCCGGCTGAGCGCCGAAATCGAGCTTCGATCTGCATTCACTTCGGAACATTTCTGGGTGAGTTGAACTCAACCCTGCTGCATCTGCGGCACGGTGGTTTTGCGCCGCCTATCCTGTCTACGCTGCTGCTCGCGCTGCTTCCGCCAGCCGTACCGGGTTGTGCCCCGAGGCTTGAACACAGCCAGAATCGTGAGCACGAGCAACACCACCAGGGCGCCAACGGAGTGCAGGAAGAAGCTCGGCAGCCCGCGAGGATCGGCAATAGACGCTGCTACGTCGGCTGTGTCGCCCACGGTGGGGCTGTACTGCACCAACAAGAGAGTGGCAACGACGGTGAGCACGAGTTTGAATACGACCCAGTAGTGCCGGAAGAATCCCCACACGGTCCCCAGCGACTGGACAATCCCGGTGAGCAGCGCAGCAATGGCGAACGGGATGAGGACGTACCAGATGATCGTGCCCATCGCCAGATAGGCCGCCCGCACCGTCTCGACATCGTTACTGACCTGGGCGGTGATGTCGAGAGCAAGGAATGCCACGACGGCGCCGAGCCATCCGACCGAGGACGTGACATGCACGGTGAGCGCGATCTTGCGAAGGCGGGTCGGCATGATCATCAGCGGCCACACCTCGTCGGTTCCCGGTCGGCACTGCGGGCGTCCTGGCCAGCGCGGGCCGGCGCGCTGGCCTCAAGAGTGACGTCCGCCGTACGGACTTGTCCGCCCACCTGGAAATCGAGGAACAGCCGGGAGGTTCTCGCGGCCGGAGCTTCGGTATCGGTGAACTCCGTGAGCGGTTCGCCGTCCGGGCACGAGACAACGAAACACAGCGTCCCCGCCGCACCGGGCGCCACAGGAACGGTGATCGGCCAGAGCGTCGGCCTGGCCGTGGCGACCCGCAGCCATGCTGGGCTCAGGACATCTGGTGCCGTCGCGCGTTCAACCGAGCTTGGGTCGTTGCCAGCGCCGTGGACCCCGCCACCAGCCTCGGCGCCGTGGTCCCCGCTCACGACGAAAAACGCACCGACAGCCAGCAGGAACAGACCGACGACGATGCCAAACAACCACACCCAGCGCGGGGTTCTCGGTGGTCGATCCTCGGTCGGTGCCGTCGCCGGTGTGGTGGTGCTCGGCGTTGGGCTAGGCCGCAGGTCAGTCATTGCCGTGTCCTCCTGTGTGGGGCGTGCATCTGGCCGTCGTCATGCCGGACACCTTACTCCTACAGAATGTAGGTGAACGCAAGGTGCGCGGGCCGACCAGGGGGATGTGCTCCTGCACGCTGTAGGATCTCCCCGTCGCAGTGCAGGTGGAGGGAGACCGGAATGCCGGGAAGTAGACGGTCGTCCGGTGAACTGGAGAGCGAGATCATGGCCACGCTGTGGGCCTCCGATCAGCCGCTGACCCCGACGGCCGTGCGGGACGCCCTCGGCGCTGAGCTCGCCTACAACACCGTGCAGACGATCCTGGTGCGGTTATACGACAAGGGTCTGGTGAGCAGGGCGCCGTCCGGGCGGGGACACGCCTACAGTCCGACTGTTCGCCATGCGGACCGGGCTGCCGATCAGATGCACGCGCTGCTGGAGCACGGACCCGATCACGACGCGGTGCTGCAGCGCTTCGTCACCTCTCTCAGCCACGCTGACGAGACGGCGCTGCGCCGGCTGCTCCGTCGCCGGCGCAGCCGATGATCACGAGCGTGCACGTGCCGTTGCTGGTGTCGCTGCTGCTGGCCGGGATCAGCCCGGTGCTGGCGGCGCGGCTGAGCCCGGCGCGGGCTGCGGTCGCGCTGGTCGCAGCATCCGCGGCCGCCGCGGCCGCCTCCACGGCCTGGGCGCTGATGTTTCTCGCGGTCACGTTGGGGCTGGTAACACCCTTGCTCAGCGCGCGGGTGGCGGCCCACGGTGGGTGGTTCATCGACTCGATCCCGGCGGTCCTCGCAGCGGCCCTCGTGAGCGGGCTTGGTGCCGGAACTGTCCGGGTAGTCGCCGTGCTGCGCCGACGCCGCAGGGTAACCCGCGAGTTGCACGCCTTGTGCGAGACGTGTGGCGTGGGCCGGGAAGAGCTCGTCGTCGCGCCGATCGCGCACCCGCACGCATTCGCCGTGCCCGCCCGCTTCGGGCGCGTTGAATCCACTGGCGGCCGGATCCTGGTCACCGTAGGCATGCTGCGCGCCCTCGACGCCGCGGAGCGCCGGGCGCTGCTCGCCCACGAACGTGCGCACCTCATCTGCCGCCACCACCGCCAACGCGCCATCGTGGAGTTCGCCGCCGCCCTCAACCCACTACTCATCCCGGCCCGCTCCGCGGTCGCCTACCTCGTTGAACGCGCCGCCGACGAACACGCAGCCACCACTATCGGAGATCGCCGTGTCGCCGCCTACGCCCTGGCCACTGCCGCCATCGCCGGCGCGTCCCCGGCCGGGACTCACCGCGGCATACCCCCGGATGCGGCCCTGGGTTACAGCCGCTTTGGGGTGGCCCGCCGGGTCGCCGCCCTGCACGCCGCCCCGTTGCCCGAACGTCGCCTCCCGCCGATGCTGCTGATCGCCCTGGCCACCGTCACCGCGGCCGAGACCCCCCATACCGCACACAACCTCGCCGCCTTCTCCGTGGCCGAGTTCGGGCAGACCCTGGTGGCTGGCTTTTAGCCGCTTCGAGCGTTCCCGCGGCGCCGCGTATGACGCACTTGCCGAGCAAGTGGCTGCCGTCGTACCGGATTTACTGGGCTCGGGGACCACCCGACCCAACGACGCAGCCGCGGGGTGCCCAAGTGATGAGAAGCAAGACTGACAATCCCGGACTGCGGCTAGGGCGTTCCGCGCGTAGCGTCTATCGCCGTTGGTGGTGGGCCAGCAGATCGTGATGATCCTGGCCGCTGTCGTCGACCGGGCTGATGTGGACGACTGCCCCGATCAGCCGCGGCACGGCATGGAGGAGGTCGTGCTCGGCTCGGACCGCAATATCGTGCGCCGCGACCAGGTCCAGATGCCCGTCCACCAACAGCCCGGCCTCGGCGCGCAGTCGATGGCCGGTCCAGCGCAACCGAAGCTCCTCGACCGCACGTACGCCGGGAACGGCGAGCAGTGCAGTCTCCGCAGCGTCGACGAGTGCGGGTTCGACGGCATCCATCAGGCGTCGGTAGATGTCGGTCGCTGCGCCCTTGAGAACGAACAAGATCGCCACGGTGATGAGCAGCCCGACGATCGGGTCGGCCAGCGGAAAGCCCGCGATGACGCCAAGTGCCGCAGCGACCACGGCAAGGGAGGTGAAGCCGTCGGTACGGGCATGAATCCCATCGGCGACCAGGGCGGCGGAGCCGATCCTGCGCCCCACCCGGATTCGGTAGACGGCTACGAGTTCGTTTCCGGCGAATCCGATCAACCCGGCAGCCAGGACGAGTCCGGCATTGGTGATCGGCTGCGGGTCGATCAACCGCCGGATCGACTCGTACCCCGCCAACACAGCCGATAGCGCGATCATCGCGACGATGAAGACACCAGCCAGATCCTCGGCGCGACCGAAGCCGTAGGTATAGCGCCTGGTCGCTGTTCGCCGCCCGACCACAAACGCGATCCACAATGGCACAGCCGTCAGAGCGTCGGAGAAATTGTGGATCGTGTCGGCCAGCAGCGCTGTTGATCCGGTGAAGAGCACGACGACCAATTGGGCGACCGCGGTGATACCGAGAGCGACCAGGCTGATCTTCACCGCTCGTATCCCGTCGGCACTGGCTTCCAATGCGGAGTCCACCGAATCAGCCGCGTCATGGCTGTGCGGGCGAATGATCGAGGCGATCCAGCCCCCGATTCCACCAGCATGTTCATGCCCGTGTTCGTGGTCGTGGGCTGGCTGCTCGTGAGTACCGTCGGCATTGTGTGCATTCACGCGGCTTGTCTCCCGCCGGTCAGGTGGATGCTGCTCGGGCCTCGTCGTCATATCCGACACAATACGTGCATGGGTGCGCACTCGTGAACCCGATTGCGCTCGATCATGTCGATGCTGACTTCACCGACGGTCAACTGGCAGCAGCGGCGAGTCTGATGCGGCTGGTCGCTGAGCCGCTCCGTCTGCGCTTGCTGTGTCTGCTGGCCGAGGGTGAGGCCGATGTCACTACGTTGACCGGCCGAGCGGGAGCCGCCCGCCCGGCCGTCTCACAGCAATTGGCGCGACTTCGCGTGGGCGGCCTGATCGCGGCGCAGAAGACCGGACGCAGGATGGTCTACCGCCTGCGGGGCGGACACGTCCGAAGCCTGATTCGGGAGGTCATGGCCCACGCCGACCACCTCGTCGGCGGACACCCTGAACACGATTGACCCAGTTGTTGACTTCGGCCTCGGCCTCGGCCTCTACCGCTGGGCACGACTTTGGGCAAGGAGACCGTCGAGTTGTCGCGCATCGCTTGGTGGTGAGTCGCGTTCGGGGTAGGCCGCTTGGATGGCTTCCAGACTCTTGAGGCCGCTGGAGGTGTTGACCAGCACGATTCGAAGGCCTTGGGCTAGTTGGCCGTTGTCAGCGAGAACTCGCAGCCCTGCCAGCGCTGCTGCGCTAGCAGGTTCGACGAAGAACCCCTCTGCGGCGAGTGTTCGCTGTGCAGTCATGATCGCTTCGTCGTCGGCTTGGGCAACCATCCCGTTCGAGGCTCGCAGAGCTACGAGAGAGATATAGCTGTTCACCGAGCCGCCAATCCCGCGCGCGACTGTTGGGGCACGCGGCACCTTGACGATGGGGCGGCTTGGATCTCGGATCGCATGGATGAGCGGGCCGCCGACAGGCACGCAAGCGACCATCTGTGGGACGCCAGATGCGCGGCCAAGCCGCACCAGCTCGTCGAATCCCTTCCAGATCCCGAACAATCCCTCACCGTACGCCGTGGGGACACTGACCAGATCAGGTGCAGCGTCCAGTGACTCTGCTATTTCGTACGCGATCGTCTTGTATCCCTCGTGTCCGAACGCCCCGTTGGTGGGGATGTCGGTATAGTTCGAGGCCGGGTACCAGCCATGCTCCCGCATACCCCGTTCCATCACCTCCCATCGCTTGTCGGGTTCGGTCACGATGAGGTGAGCCCCGTACGCCTGAATGAGGGTGCGGGTGCCGTCCGGAATGCCGGGATAGGTCAGTGCCATGCACTCCAGTCCGGCACGTGCGGCGTAGGCGGCGATCGAGGCACCGTAGTTTCCGGATGTGGAGACAACGATTGCAGCGGCCCCGAACTCGAGGGCCTTGCTGACCGTGACTGCGGCGTTGCGGTCCTTGAAGGTCCAGGTTGGGTTGCCGGACTCGTCCTTGATCCAGACCTGCTCAGCGTTCAGTTCGGCGGCCAAGCCAGGGAGGGGAATCAGCGGAGTTCCACCCTCGCCGAGGGTGACCTCATGCTGCGGTCGCTGGATGGGAAGCAGGCGCCGGTAGCGCCACAGACCCTCGGCGGGCTCGGACAGCGGCCCGTCTCCTAAGTCTCGACGAAGGCCCTCGTAGTCGTAGGTCGGGGTCAGTCCGGACGCGAACGTCGTGGACCTGCACGTGGGGCAGCCGGCAGACATCGGCCCGACGGCGAAGCGCGCATCGCAATAGACACATCGAAGTTCGCGTAGGTAGCGGTTCACAGTTCCGCGACCGTCCCTTCGGTGGCGGTCCGGTGTTCTGCCGGCCGATCTGCCTGCCCGTCGCCGGAAACCATCCTGAGGAACAGTCGCGCGCGGGCATGCCGAGGTCGGGTGAAGAATTCAGCCGGAGGAGCCTCTTCCACAATCACCCCGCCGTCCATGAATACGATCCGGTCGGCGACGTCCTTGGCGAACTGCACCTCGTGGGTCACGACCACCATGGTCATTCCGTCGCGGGCCAGTTCCCGCATCGTCTGCAAGACCTCCTCATGCAGTTCGGGATCCAGGGAGGAGGTTGGTTCGTCGAAGAGCACGACCTCCGGTTCCATGGCCAAGGCCCTTGCGATGGCGACGCGTTGCTGTTGACCGCCACTGAGCCTGGACGGGTACTCATCCCGCTTGTCGGCAAGGCCGACACGGTCGAGCAGGCGTTCCCCGAGAGCGATCGCATCCGCCTTGCTCATGCCCTTGACTGTCATCGGTGCCTCTATGACGTTTTGCAGGGCGGTCTTGTGGGGGAACAGATTGAACTGCTGGAAGACCATCGCTGCCTGGCGGCAGATGGACCGGATCTGCTTGGCACGCGCGCGGCCGCGTAGTCCGTGCGATCCGCAGTCAATACACGTGGCACAGACGGTGATCCGGCCGCGATCGGGCGCCTCGATGAAGTTGATACATCGAAGCAGGGTCGTCTTGCCTGACCCTGAGGCACCCATGACTACGACCACCTCTCCGCGGGTGACCGCTAAGTCGATTCCTTTCAGCACCTCCAACTGGCCGAAGCATTTGTGCAGTCCTTCGACACGGATCGCCGTCTCGGCGGGCATCGACACTCCTCTCACTCGGGCGAGGCTGATCGTCGGGAAGTCAATAGGGCCGTGCGAGGCGGCGTTCGAGGACTTCCTGACCGGCCGAGAAGATCGCGTTGATCAGCCAGTACACGAAGGCGACGATCAGGAACATCTCCATGTAGCGGAACGTCGCGGAGCCAATCATGTTCGCCAGTCGGGTGAGCTCGAACACCGTGATCACCGACGCCAGAGACGTGTCCTTCATGATCGCGATGAATCGGCTGCCCACCGGCGGCACCGCGATCCGTATCGCCTGAGGGATGATCACCCGCCGCAACGACTGCGTGTAGCTCATGCTCAAGGAGTGGGCGGCCTCACGCTGGCCGCGATTGACCGAGAGCACCCCGGCGCGGAAGTTCTCACTGAGATAAGCACTTCCGTTGATGGACAGCGCGGCGATCGCTGCTGGGATCGGGGCGATCGTGAGTCCCAACTGGGGTAGTCCGAAGTAGATCAGCAGGATCTGGATGAGCAGGGGCGTTCCGCGTACGACGGAGACGTATCCGATCGCCAGATACCGCAGGATGCGGTGTACCGACAAGCGAGCCAAGGTCACGCACAGTCCGATGACCGAACCGATCAGGAAGGAGCTGATCCCGAGGAACAGCGTGATCAGTACGGCTTGCCCCATGAAGGGCAACGCACGTTCGATGAGATCCATGAGTTCTTCCTGCCCGTTCTCTCGGTCGCCGGGACTGGGGCCCTCGGCAGTGTGCTCAGCAGTCCGGTAGTTCGCTGAGGCCCTCCACCATGTCCAGGCCACCAAGCCATTCGCGCGATATGTCACTCAAGGTGCCGTCGTCGATCATCTCGGCGAGAGCCTCGTCGGCCGCCGCGATGAGTTCTTCCTGGCCCTTGGGAAATGCCATGGCGTTGATCTCGCGGGACAGATACCCCTCGGCCGGACTGACGTCCAGGTTGTTCTGATCAGCGAGGTACGCGCCGGTGAACTTGGATCCGATGTAGGCATCGGCGCGCCCTGCGGCCACATCACTGAGAGCCAGGGTGGCATTGTCGTAGGTCAGCACCATGGCTCCCTCGATCTGGTTTGCCTGCTCCTCTTGGGTGCCCCCGGCGGTCACTGCGATTCTCCTACCCGCCAGATCCGCCTCCTCCTCGATCCCTTCGACACCCTGGGCTACGAAGATGGCTACGTCGTTGACCTGATAGGGGCAGCTGAAGTCGACCTGCTCTTGACGTTCCTCGGTGATGGTCAGCCCGGAAACGACAACATCCCACTTGTCGGACTGAAGCCCTGGGATGAAGGTCTGGAACGTACCCACGATGAACTCGACCTCGTCGATACCTATCCGGCTGGCGATCTCTTCGGCGACATCGACGTCGAAGCCAACGACGTTGTTGGACTCGTCGACGAAGCTGTACGGCGGATTCGCCTGAGTGTTGGCCACGCGCAGGACGCCGTCGGCCCGGATCTGCTCCAGGACGTCACCCTCGCGGGTGGCTCCATCTGTCGCGAGATCGTCGACGTCGGCGGGCTCACCGCTGCCGCATCCCGCCGCAAGTAGTGCTATCACGGCCGCCAGCGCAGCCGTACGTCGTAGTAGTTGGTGTCGCCGTGTCATGGCCGAGCCTCCTTGATGGGCAATTCTTCCGAGGTGGAGCCGAGGACCCAGTCCTCGAGCGCACGCAGCACTCCGACAACCGGCTCCGTGCGAATCGAGTACTGCATGCCATTGCGATCCCGCTGCTGGCGGATCAGGCCCGCTGTGCGCAGTTGAGCAAGGTGGTGATGGACGGTTGTCTGGGCCAGCCGAAGCTGCTCGACGAGTTCGGTGGTGTACATGGGCTGCACGGCGAGGAGTCGTAGCACCGTCAGGCGGCTGGGATCGGACATGGCCTTCAGTGCTGTGACTAACTCGGCGCGTACCGGTAAGGGGTCGTAGCCAGCGAAGATCTCGCTAGGCACCCCGAACAGGATGAGTGCCTCTGCCCTGCCTTCATCGACCCGCGCCGACATGAACGGATGGATAAAGACCGAAGGGGCCAGGATGATCGTGCGCAACCCCAAGTCCGATCCAACCGTGTAGCCGCCGGTAAGACGCTCGATCGCTTCCAACGCAGGGAGGAGCTCTAGCATCTGGAGAGCAGTCGGCATCGACGCGCCGATCGACTCCGTCACGGCCTCCATGTGATGGCCGTAGATCTGAGTCAGATGTGCCTCGAAGACGTGCACGAGGTCGGCCTGCGCCGCCTCCGGATGACCCAGGACATGCCGGCATCGCGTCGCCCAACCTGATGGCAGGCCGTCAAGCGCGTCGTTGACTCTGGAGGAGTCTCCGCCCAGCACCTGCTTGAACAGCTCCAGCCGCTCGCGGGTGGTCTCTCCGGTGTCGAGCATGAACATGGCCAACTCGGCAGCCGGCATGCCGGACAGGGCTTCGATCAGCCCCGGGGGACCGGCCCCTTCAGGCAGCCGTGGGACGACGCGGCCCGCGCCGTACCCCAGGGCCGTGTCGAATCCCTGGAAGAAGAACTTCCCCTTGGGAACGACTTCTTCACCCAACCGAGGCAGCTGCGCCGTGGCCCATCGCCGCGACTTCGTGAAGGTCCTCGGATTGAACAGGGCGCGCAGGCTGACCACAAAGTCGTAGCAGATTGAGCTGTCAATCCGCACGACGCCGGGGAAGTCCCTGGCGGACGGCCGAGGCTCCAGACCCTTGATCAGTTTCACTAACCACCTGAATCGATGTCGGGTAAAAATCTATGCCGATAGATAACCTATGGTGACACTGGTCGTGCGTCAAGCCCCCGGATGTGAAACTGTGCCAAATGTCGAAGCTACCGTCAGGGGGTATGCAGCTTCCCGGCATCAGAGTGGTAAGAAATACGGGTGGGGGGTATGCTGCTGTTGCAGCAGTCAGGATGCAGCCGCGACGACGGAGGGGATGACGTAGACACGATGGAGCAGGCTCAGGAGTACGGCTACATCGGGCGCAAAGAGGACTACCTCAAACGGCTGCGCCGGATCGAGGGACAGGCCCGAGGTCTACAGCGGATGGTCGAGGAGGAGCAGTACTGCATCGACATCCTCACTCAGGTCTCGGCAATGACCAAGGCATTGCAGTCGGTGGCTTTGGGCCTACTGGAAGAACACATGAGCCACTGCCTGGTGCAGGCAGCCGCCGCCGGAGGCCCAGCCGCTGAGGCGAAGGTCAAGGAAGCTTCCGAGGCCATCGCCCGGTTGGTGCGGTCCTGACAGTGACTGCAGTTGGCCCGGATCGCATGCACGACAACACGAGAGAACCGACCGATTC